>Ga0180216_1004368_pt1 | contig 10756 bp, 9 predicted proteins | sample eDN3rd37CBELigMG_FD_128879 | JGI IMG/M metagenome (GOLD analysis project Ga0180216, IMG submission 128879) | Enriched Miracle-Growth compost microbial communities from Emeryville, California, USA - eDNA 3rd pass 37_C BE-Lig MG (version 2)... ...
CACCGCGGAGGGCGAGGTGCTCTCGGGCGGCAATTTCCATGCCGAGCCCGTGGCCTTCGCGGCGGACACCCTCGCTCTCGCCCTGGCCGAGATCGGCGCCCTCGCCGAGCGTCGCATCGCCCTGCTGACCGATCCGGCGCTCTCCGGCCTGCCGGCCTTCCTGGTGCGCGAGGGCGGGCTGAACTCGGGCTTCATGATCGCCCAGGTGACGGCGGCCGCCCTGGCCAGCGAGAACAAGGCGCTCGCCACTCCCCGCAGCGTGGACAGCCTGCCGACCAGCGCCAACCAGGAGGACCATGTCAGCATGGCGACCGGCGCCGCGCTGCGTCTCGCCGAGATGGCCGACAACACCGCCACCATCCTCGCCATCGAGTTGCTGGCGGCGGCGCAGGGCGTGGAGTTCCATCGTCCCCTCGCCTCTTCGGCGCCACTGGAAGCCGCGATGGCCCGGGTGCGGGAGGTGGCGGCGCGCTGGGACGAAGACCGGCACATGGCGCCCGACATCGCGGCGGTGAAGCAACTGGTCGAGCGCGGCGCCTTCGCCGGTTTCGCCGAAGGGGCCTGAGCCGTGTTCGATCATGTCTGGCTCAATGCCCATCTCGCCACCATCGACGGGCCGCCTGAAGCGCCGCTCGGAATCATCGAGGATGGTGCCGTGGCGGCGCGCGATGGTCGCATCGCCTGGCTGGGCCGGCGCGCCGAGCTGCCCGGCACCGCCACCGGGACCACCGATTGCGGCGGCGCCTGGATCCTTCCCGGGCTGATCGACTGCCACACGCATCTCGTCTTCGGTGGCAACCGCGCCGCCGAGTTCGAGCAGCGGCTGGCGGGCGCGAGCTATGAGGAGATCGCCCGCGCAGGCGGCGGCATCTTTTCCAGCGTGCGCGCCACTCGGGCCGCCAGCGAGGCGGAGCTTCTTGATGCTGCCGCCCCGCGCCTTCAGGGCCTGATGGCGGAAGGCGTGACCACGGTGGAGATCAAGTCCGGCTATGGGCTCGATCTCGCGAGCGAGTTGAAGATGTTGCGCGTGGCGCGCCGCCTTGCCGCCGAGCATCCGGTGGAAATCGCCACCAGCCTCCTCGCCGCCCATGCAGTGCCACCGGATTTTCCTGGCGGCGCCGAGGCCTATACCGATCTCGTGGTGCGCGAGATCATCCCGGCCGCCGCTGCTTCCGGCCTGGCCGATGCGGTGGATGCCTTCTGCGAGCGGATCGCCTTCTCGCCCGGGCAGACGGCGCGCGTGTTCGACGCCGCGAAGGCCGCTGGCCTGCCGGTGAAGCTGCACGCCGACCAGCTTTCCGATCTCGGCGGCGCCGCGCTGGCCGCGCGTTACGGCGCTCTCTCGGCCGATCATCTCGAACACGCCAGCACCGAAGGGTTGCGGGCCATGGCGGCGGCGGGAAGCGTGGCAGTGCTGCTGCCCGGCGCCACCTATTTCCTGCGCGAGGCGAAGCACCCGGACATCGCCGCGATGCGCGCCGCCGGACTGCGCATGGCGCTGTCGACGGACCAGAACCCCGGCTCCTCCCCCGCACGCTCGCTGCTGCTGATGCTGAACCTGGGCTGCACCCTGTTTCGCTTGACAGTCGCCGAGGCGCTGCTCGGCGTCACCCGCCATGCCGCCGCGGCGCTGGGGCTGGCGGACCGGGGCATGTTGCGGCCCGGGCTGCGGGCGGATCTGGCGCTCTATCGTATCGGCCGTCCCGCCGAGCTCTGCTACTGGCTCGGCGGCAATCCCTGCATCGGGCGGGTGGTCGGCGGCCGGCCCTGAGTCTCAGGCCGCCACGGGCATTGCCCGCAGGCGGCCGAGCGGCGAGGCCAGCACCACCAGCAGCGACAGGCCGAAGCCGAGCGCCACGAGCCACAGCACCGCCGCGAAGCCCTGCTGCGCCGCCACCGCGCCCCCGGCCAGCGCGCCGAGCGGCCGCACTCCGAACACCGCCACCTGCATGGTGGCGCCGACCCGCCCGAGCAGGGCCGCCGGCGTCACCACCTGCCGAAGGCTGGTCTGCACCACCTGCCAGAGCATCGGGCCGAAGCCGAGCAGGAATTGCGCGAGGGCCACCAGCACCGCCCGCGCAACGGGCTCCGGAAGCTGCATGGCCAGAGCCCAGGCCAGCATGGCCAGCAGCGAAAGGGCCGGCCCCGCCAACAGCATCCGCCCCGGTGCCTGCCGCGCCGCCAGCCGTCCGGCCAGGAGGGCGCCCAGCACCAGCCCGGCACCATAGGCGCCCAGCGCGAGGCCAGCACCCTGGGGCGGCAGATGCAGCACCTCGATCGCCAATGGCATGGCCACGGCCGCCAGCGCGAAGAAGGCAAAGTTCCAGGCCACGGCCGCCAGCGCCACGGACCGCAACAGGGCATGCGCGAGGACGAAGCGCGTACCCTCCCCCAACGCCTGCCGCAGGCGCCGGCTCCCGGCCTGCCCCGGGCCGGGGGCACGCACGGAACCAGGTTCCGGCAGGCCCCGCGCCGCCAGTGCCGCCACCACCGCGAGTACGGCTGCCAGCGGCAGCGCGGTGGCCGGCTGGCCGAGTCCGGCCAGGGTACCGGCCACCGGCGATGCGAGCAGCGTCGCCGCCGCGCGTGCCAGTTCCAGCCGGGCATTGGCGGCCGGCAGCGCGGCGCGCTCCGCCAGTTCCGGAAGCAGGGCGGAGCCCGCCAGCACCGTGACCACCGTGCCGGAGGCCGCCAGCATCACCCAGGGCACGAGCCATTGCGGGGCGGCGGGGAAAAGGCTGGCCGCCCCGAGCGCCAGGGCAGCACCGAGGGAGGCCAGCACCATCAGCCGCCGTCGCGGAAAGCGATCCACCCAGGCGCCGGCCGGCAGAGAGAGCAGCAGCCAGGCGGCACCCTGCGCCGCCACCAGCACCCCGGCCAAGGCAGCGCCGCCGGGCATCAGGAATGTGGCGAGCAGGGGCAGAGCGGCCAAAGTGAATTGATCTGCGGCATGGATGCCGAAGGTTGCGAGCATCAGACGGTGCATTTGGTTTCGCCTCGTGCTGGAATGGCGCAAGCTTCGGTCGAGGCGCAGGCGCCGGGCCATCCGTCTGTTGCGCCCGCATAGGCGTGCCAAGGCGTTTAACCGTATCTCGGTTAATTGGCATTTTGCAGTGCAGCATCAGAGGCTTAGCCCTTCCGCACGCCTTGCAGAGCGCGCGGGAGCCACGTATCTCCGGCTTTGCGGCGCCGCCAATCTCTGCGCGGCCGCAGGCAAAATGGAGCAGCGGGATGGTTCAAGGCGCCGAAGCGGGCACCACCAAGCGTCGCGGCAGGGCAAGGACGCCACCGGCCAATCCCTCGGGGTTTTCGCAGGAGCAGCTCCGCCAAGCTTATCGGGACATGCTCCTGATCCGCCGCTTCGAGGAGAAGGCCGGCCAGCTCTACGGTATGGGCCTGATCGGCGGCTTCTGCCATCTCTATATCGGCCAGGAGGCCGTCGTCGTCGGCATGCAGATGTGCCTGCAACCGGGCGACCAGGTGATCACCTCCTACCGCGACCATGGCCACATGCTGGCCACCGGCATGGAGGCACGCGGCGTGATGGCCGAGCTGACCGGACGCTCCGGAGGCTACTCCAAGGGCAAGGGCGGCTCGATGCACATGTTCAGCCGCGAGAAGGGCTTCTATGGCGGCCATGGCATCGTCGGCGCGCAGGTCTCGCTCGGCACCGGGCTGGCCTTTGCCAATATGTACCGGGACAATGGCAATATCTGCCTGACCTATTACGGCGAGGGCGCGGCCAACCAGGGGCAGGTCTTCGAGAGCTACAATCTCGCCTCCCTGTTTAAGCTGCCGGTTGTCTACATCATTGAGAACAACCGCTACGGCATGGGTACCTCCATGGAGCGCGCCTCCGCCTCCAAGGACCGCTCGAAGGACGGCACCCCCTGGAACATCCCCGGCGAGCAGGTGGACGGTATGGATGTCGAGGCGGTGCGAGCCGCCGGCGAGCGTGCCGTGGCGCATTGCCGCGAAGGCAAGGGGCCGTACATCCTGGAGATGCTGACCTACCGCTACCGCGGCCATTCCATGTCCGACCCGGCGAAGTACCGCACGCGCGAGGAAGTGCAGAAGATGCGCGAGCAGCACGACCCGATCGAGACCGCGCGCAAGCGCCTGCTGGAGCGTGGCCAGGATGAGGCCGCGCTGAAGGCGGTGGACGATGAGGTGAAGCGCATCGTAGCCGAGGCGGCGGAATTCGCGCAGAGCTCGCCGGAGCCGGACGAGAGCGAGCTGTGGACCGACATCCTGGTGGAGGCGCGCTGAGCGATGGGTGCGACGATCCTGATGCCCGCCCTCTCCCCCACCATGACCGAGGGGAAGCTGGCGCGCTGGCTGAAGAAGGAAGGCGACACGGTCGCCTCCGGCGACGTGATCGCCGAGATCGAGACCGACAAGGCGACCATGGAGGTCGAGGCGGTCGATGAGGGCACGCTGACCAAGCTGCTCGTGCCCGAGGGCACCGAGGGCGTGGCGGTGAATTCGCCGATCGCCGAGATCGATGGCGGCGACGACAGCAACGCCGCCGCCGGCCCGCAGCAGCCGGTGTCCAACGCCACTATGCAGGGCGGCGAGACCGGCGCGGTGGCCGAGAAGGCCGAGGACCACGGCGCCGTGGCCGCCCGCGGCGCGCAGGAGCGCCCTGAGGCCAAGGCCGAGCCCAAGGCGCCCGCGGTCGAGCCGGAGAAGGACTGGGGTCCGACCAAGAGCATCACGGTGCGCGAGGCGCTGCGCGACGCCATGGCCGCCGAGATGCGCGCCGACCCCAATGTCTTCCTGATGGGCGAGGAAGTCGCGCAGTACCAGGGCGCTTATAAGGTCTCACAGGGCCTGCTCGACGAATTCGGCCCGAAGCGCGTGGTGGACACCCCGATCACCGAGCACGGCTTCACGGGCATGGCGGTGGGCGCGGCCTTCACCGGGCTGAAGCCGATCGTCGAATTCATGACCTTCAACTTCTCGATGCAGGCGATCGACCAGATCGTGAACAGCGCTGCCAAGACGCTGTACATGTCCGGCGGCCAGCTCGGCTGCCCGATCGTCTTCCGCGGCCCGAACGGCGCGGCGGCCCGCGTGGCGGCCCAGCACAGCCAGGATTACGCCTCCTGGTATGCGCATGTGCCCGGGCTGAAGGTGGTCGCGCCCTGGTCCTCGGCCGATGCCAAGGGCCTGCTGCGCGCCGCCATCCGCGACCCGAACCCGGTCATCTTCCTGGAGAACGAGATCCTCTACGGGCAGAGCTTCGAATGCCCGACCGCCGAGGACTTCATCTTGCCGATCGGCAAGGCGAAGGTGGAGCGCCAGGGCAAGGACGTCACCATCGTCGCCTACAGCATCGAGGTGGGTCTGGCGATGCAGGCGGCCGAGAAGCTGGCCGAGGAAGGCATCGAGGCCGAGGTCATCAACCTCCGCAGCATCCGCCCGCTGGACACCGAGACGATCGTCAATTCGGTGAAGAAGACCAACCGCCTCGTCACCGTCGAGGAAGGCTGGGCCTTCTCGGGCATCGGCTGCGAGGTGGCGATGCAAGTGATCGAGCACGCCTTCGACCACCTGGACGCCCCGCCGGTGCGCGTCGCCGGCAAGGATGTGCCGATGCCTTATGCCGCCAATCTTGAGAAGCTGGCGCTGCCGACCATCGCGGACGTCATCGACGCCGCCAAGCAAGCCACCTACCGGAAGTAAGGGGAACGCGGGACGATGGCCACCAACATCCTGATGCCCGCGCTTTCCCCCACCATGACGGAGGGAACGCTGGCGCGCTGGCTGAAGAAAGAGGGCGAACCGGTCAAGGCCGGCGACATCATCGCCGAGATCGAGACCGACAAGGCGACGATGGAGTTCGAAGCCGTGGATGAAGGCGTCCTCGGCAAGATCCTGGTGCCGGACGGGACCGAGGGGGTGAAGGTCAACGCCCCCATCGGCGTGCTGGTCGAGGAAGGCGAGGCCGTCCCCGCCGATGCCGGCGCAGCGAAGGCAGCGCCGAAGCCCGAGGCCACGCCGAAGCAGGAGGCGGCCCCGGCCAGTAAGCCCGCCGCCGGCGCCAGCGAGCCGCAGCCCAAGGCGGCCGCCACGCCCGAGAGCAAGCCGGCGCCAAAGCCGGCCGAGGCGCAGGGCGATCGCATCTTCGCCTCGCCGCTGGCCCGCCGCATGGCGAAGCAGGCCGGGCTCGATCTCGCCGGCATCCAGGGCTCCGGCCCGAACGGGCGGATCGTGAAGGCCGACATCGAAGCCGCCGCGGCGCAGCCCAAGACCGCGCCCGCCGCCAGGGCGGCCGAGCCGGCCGCGGCCCCTGCCCCGGCTGCCGCCAAGGCCCCGGCCGCGCCGATCACCGCGCCGCATACCGCCGTGCCGAACTCCTCCATGCGCAAGGTCATCGCCAAGCGCCTGTCGGAGAGCAAGGCGACGGTGCCTCACTTCTATGTCTCGATGGATATCGAGCTGGATGCGCTCCTGAAGCTGCGGGCGGATCTCAACAGCCGCGCGCCGAAGGAAGGCCCTGGCGCCTTCAAGCTCTCGGTGAACGACCTGATCATCAAGGCCGCTGCCCGGGTGCTGCGCCAATTCCCGAACGTCAACGCCTCCTGGACCGACGACGCCATCATCCAGTACCACGACGTCGATATCTCGGTGGCGGTGTCGATCCCCGACGGCCTGATCACGCCGATCGTCCGCAAGGCCGACCAGAAGGGCCTAGCCGCCATCAGCAATGAGATGAAGGACCTGGCCGCCCGCGCCCGCTCCGGCAAGCTCAAGCTGGAGGAGTTCCAGGGCGGCGGCTTCAGCATCTCCAACATGGGGATGTACGGGGTGACGGACTTCGCGGCCATCATCAACCCGCCGCAGGCTGGCATCCTGGCGGTCAGCGCGGGGCAGCAGCGGCCGGTAGTGAAGGACGGGGCGCTGGCCATCGCTACGGTGATGACCTGCACCCTCTCGGTCGATCACCGCGTCGTCGATGGCGCGCTGGCCGCCGAGTGGATCGCCGCCTTCAAGAAGGTGGTCGAGGATCCGCTGAGCCTGATGCTGTGAGCGAAGCGCCCGGCTTCAGCCTGCGCGAGCTCCGCCCGCGCGACGCGGAGGAGGTCCTCCGCCTCGTGCAGGCGCTCGCGGATTACGAGAAGCTCGGGCACGAGGTGGTGGCCACCGCGCAGGACTATTACGGCGCGCTGGCCACCCGCCGTATCCAGGGGCTGCTGGCCGAGGTGGAGGGCGAGGCTGTCGGCCTCTGCCTCTGGTACGAGACCTTCAGCACCTTCGCCGGCCGCTCCGGCCTCTGGATCGAGGACGTCTTCGTCGCGCCGGAGCATCGCCGGCGCGGCATTGGCCTCGCCTTCTTCCGCGCCGCGGCGCGCAAGGCCCTGGAAAGTGGCCATGCCTGGGTGGAATGGAACGTGCTCGACTGGAACGAGCCGGCAATCGCCTTCTATCGGCGGATCGGCGCGGTCGGGCGCGAGGAATGGACCGATCAACGCCTCTCCGGCGAAGCGCTGCGCGCGCTGGCCGGCTGAGACACCGCCTCAAGGGAGCCGGAGAGCATGGCCGAGCAGTTCGATCTGGTGGTGGTGGGCGGCGGGCCCGGCGGCTATGTCGCCGCCATTCGCGCCGCGCAGCTCAAGATGAAGACCGCCGTCGTGGAGCGCGAGCACCTCGGCGGTATCTGCCTCAACTGGGGCTGCATCCCCACCAAGGCGCTGCTGCGCGCCTCCGAGATCAACCACCTCCTGCACAATCTCGCCCCCTATGGCTTCGCGGCCGACAATGTGCGCTTCGACTTCAACGCGGTGGTGAAGCGCTCCCGCCAGGTTTCCGGGCAGCTCTCTTCGGGCGTGCGCGGCCTGATGAAGAAGCACAAGATCACGGTCTTCGACGGTAGCGGCAAGCTGGCCGGCCCCGGCAAGCTCACCGTGAGCAAGGACGGGCAGCCCACCACCGAGCTGCAGGCCAAGAACATCATCCTGGCCACCGGCGCCCGCGCCCGCGTCATTCCCGGCATGGAGCCGGACGGCAAGCTCATCTGGAGCTACCGTGAGGCGCTGGTGCCCGACATCATGCCGAAGAAGCTGATCGTGGTCGGCTCCGGCGCCATCGGCAGTGAATTCGCCTCCTTCTTCCTCAACATGGGCGCCGAGGTCACGCTGATCGAGGTGATGGACCGCATCCTGCCGGTGGAGGACGCCGAGGTCTCCGCCTTCGTGCAGAAGTCCTTCACCAAGCAGGGCATGAAGGTGCTGACCGGCGCCCGCGTGCAGGGCGTGCGCAAGTCGGGCGATGGCCTGACTGCCGTGGTCGAGGCCAATGGCAAGGTGCAGGAGATCCAGGCCGACCGGCTGATCTCGGCGGTCGGCATCGTCGGCAATGTCGAGAATATCGGCCTCGAGGGTACCAAGATTAAGGTCGAGAAGACGCATGTCGTCACCGACCCGCTCGGCCGCACCGGTGAGGAGGGCGTCTGGGCCATCGGCGACCTGACCGGGCCGCCCTGGCTGGCCCACAAGGCGATGCATGAGGGCGTCGTCACGGTGGAGGCCATCGCGGGGATGCACCCGCACCCCACGGATACCGGCAACATCCCGGGCTGCACCTATTGCCGGCCACAGGTCGCCTCGGTCGGGCTGACGGAGGCCAGGGCCAAGGAGCTGGGCCACGAGGTGCGGGTCGGCCGCTTCCCCTTCATCGGCAATGGCAAGGCCATCGCGCTGGGCGAGCCGGAGGGCTTCGCCAAGACGGTGTTCGACGCCAAGACGGGCGCCCTGCTTGGCGCCCATATGGTCGGGCCCGAGGTCACCGAGATGATTCAGGGCTACACCATTGCCCGGACGCTCGAAACCACCGAGGCGGAGCTGATGCACACCGTCTTCCCCCACCCCACCGTCTCCGAGACCATGCACGAGGCGGTGCTTGATGCCTATGGCCAGGTGCTCCACATCTGACCGAGGGGTGGCACGGGGGCGTCCTCTCGCCTCCGCGCCCGGATTGCCTCTATAGAGCACGGCCAGCGGCCCGCTCCGGAACCGACCGGCGCGGGTCTCCGGCAAGGAGCCAGGATTCCCGAATGGCCACCCGTATCCTGATCGATCACCGGGCCGGCGGCGCCGTCGCCAGCGCAGAGGGCACCGCCCCCAAGCCGCTGCGCCACCCCGAGAAGGCGCACCGCCCGGACAACCCGATCAAACGCAAGCCGGAATGGATCCGGGTCAAGGCGCCGACCCACCCGATCTACCACGAGACGCGCAACCTGATGCGCGACAACAAGCTGGTGACGGTCTGCGAGGAAGCGGCCTGCCCGAATATCGGGGAGTGCTGGTCGCAGCGCCACGCCACCATGATGATCATGGGCGAGATCTGCACCCGCGCCTGCTCCTTCTGCAACATCACCACCGGCCAGCCCAGGGCACTGGACACCGACGAGCCCCGCCGCGTGGCCGATGCCGTGGCCAAGCTCGGGCTACGCCATGTCGTCATCACCAGCGTGGACCGGGACGACCTGCCCGATGGTGGCGCCGCCCACTTCGCCGCCGTGATCGCTGCCATCCGCGTCGCCGCGCCGGAGACCACCGTCGAGATCCTGACGCCCGACTTCCTGCGCAAGGATGGCGCGCTGGAGGTGGTGGTCGCCGCCCGGCCGGATGTCTTCAACCACAATCTGGAGACGGTGCCGAAGCTCTACCCGACCATCCGCCCCGGCGCACGCTACTTCCACTCGCTGCGCCTGCTGGACCGGGTGAAGGAGCTCGACCCCTCGATCTTCACCAAGTCGGGCCTGATGGTCGGCCTGGGCGAGACGCGGATGGAAGTGCTCCAGGTGATGGACGACATGCGCAGCGCGAATGTCGATTTCCTGACCATCGGCCAGTATCTGCAGCCGACGGTGAAGCACGCCGCGGTGGACCGCTTCGTGGAGCCGGCGGAGTTCGAGGACTATGCCCGGATGGCGCGCAGCAAGGGCTTCCTGCTGGTTTCCGCCACTCCGCTGACCCGCTCCTCCTATCACGCGGACCGCGACTTCGCCGCCCTACGGGAGGCCCGCAACGCCCAGCTCCGCGCCGGCGTTGCTGCCTGATGCCGACCCATGCCGAGAAGCGCGTCCTGCGCTACACGCCCGAGCAGATGTTCAACCTGGTCGCGGATGTCCGCCGCTACCCGGAGTTCCTGCCCTGGTGCGTGGGCGCGCGGATCGTGTCGCATACCGAAAACGAACTGCTGGCCGACCTGACCATCGGCTTCAAAATGTTCCGGGAGACCTTCCGCTCCCGGGTGCAGCTCGATCGGCCGCACACCATCCGCGTGCGCTATGAGAATGGCCCCTTCCGCTATCTCAACAACAACTGGACCTTCATCCCGGTCGAGGGCGGCACCGAGGTCGATTTCTTCGTCGACTTCGAGTTCCGTTCCCGGCTGCTGCAGGCGGTCATCGGCACAGTATTCAATGAGGCGGTGCGGCTGATGGTACGGGCCTTCGAGCGGCGCGCCATGATCCTCTACGGGCGTGACGGGCGCGCCCGTGCTCCCGAGAGCTCCGCCGTGCCCGGAAACTCGCCCGCCGCGCAATAATTCCTCGGCCGCACAGGGCGGGAGGGGCTGACGGCGCCGCCTCCGCCTGCCATGCTCGCCGGAGCAATGCTGCTCACGTTGATCCTGTTTGCGGCCCTGGTGTCGCTCACCTTCTGGCAAACCTCCGGTCCGCTCTGGCTCCGGGCGGTGCCTGAATGGGTGCTGCCGCTGCTCGCCGTCCTGGCGGGGCTGGCCCTGC
>Ga0180216_1004369_pt1 | contig 10753 bp, 9 predicted proteins | sample eDN3rd37CBELigMG_FD_128879 | JGI IMG/M metagenome (GOLD analysis project Ga0180216, IMG submission 128879) | Enriched Miracle-Growth compost microbial communities from Emeryville, California, USA - eDNA 3rd pass 37_C BE-Lig MG (version 2)... ...
CGATCATCGTGCCGTCGCAGGACATGGTGCTGGGTCTGTACTACCTGTCGATCGTCAACCAGAACGAGCCGGGCGAGGGCATGGCCTTCGCCGACATGGGCGAACTCCAGCATGCGCTTGAGACCGGTGCGGTGACCCTGCACGCCAAGATCAAGGGCCGCTACAAGGGCGTCGACAAGGACGGCAACGAAGTGTCGAAGATCTACGACACCACGCCCGGCCGCCTGATTATCAGCGAGCTTCTGCCGAAGAACGCCAACGTGCCGTTCGAGATCGCCAACCAGGAGATGACCAAGAAGAACATCTCCAAGATGATCGACACCGTCTACCGCCACTGCGGCCAGAAGGAGACGGTGATCTTCTGCGATCGCATCATGGCTCTCGGCTTCGCCCATGCCTGCCGCGCCGGCATTTCGTTCGGCAAGGACGACATGGTCATTCCGGACACCAAGGCCAAGCTGGTCGCCGACACCGAGGCTTTGGCCAAGGAATACGAGCAGCAGTACAACGACGGCCTGATCACCCAGGGTGAGAAGTACAACAAGGTGGTCGACGCCTGGGCCAAGTGCTCGGAGAAGGTCGCCGACGAGATGATGGGCCGCATCAAGGCGGTCGAGTTCGACAAGGACGGCCGCCAGAAGCCGATGAACTCGATCTACATGATGTCGCACTCCGGCGCGCGTGGCTCGCCGACCCAGATGCGTCAGCTTGCCGGCATGCGTGGCCTGATGGCAAAGCCTAGCGGAGAGATCATCGAGACGCCGATCATCTCCAACTTCAAGGAAGGCCTTACCGTTCTGGAGTACTTCAACTCCACCCACGGCGCCCGCAAGGGTCTGGCCGACACCGCCTTGAAGACGGCGAACTCGGGCTACCTGACGCGTCGTCTGGTCGACGTGGCGCAGGACTGCATCGTCAACTCGGTCGATTGCGGCACCGACAAGGGCCTGACCATGCAGCCGATCGTCGATGCCGGCCAGATCGTCGCTTCGGTCGGCCAGCGCGTCCTCGGCCGCACGGCGCTCGACGACATCAACCATCCGGTCTCCGGCGACCTGCAGGTCAAGGCTGGCAAGCTGATGGACGAGCGCGACGTGGAGCTGATCGAGAAGGCGGGCATCCAGTCCGTGCGCATCCGCTCGGCGCTCACCTGCGAAGTCAGGGTCGGTGTCTGCGCGGTCTGCTACGGACGCGACCTCGCTCGCGGCACGCCCGTCAACCAGGGCGAGGCCGTCGGCGTCATCGCGGCGCAGTCGATCGGCGAGCCGGGCACCCAGCTCACCATGCGCACCTTCCACATGGGCGGTACCGCGCAGGTGGTGGACTCGTCCTTCCTCGAAGCCTCGTACGAGGGCACGGTGCAGATCCGCAACCGCAACGTCGTGCGCAACTCCGAAGGCCATCTCGTGGTGATGGGCCGCAATATGGCGGTGCTGATCCTCGACGAGACGGGCAAGGAGCGCGCCACGCACCGCGTCACCTACGGTTCGCGCATCTTCGTGGACGACGGCGACAAGGTGAAGCGCGGCCAGCGCATCGCCGAGTGGGACCCCTACACCCGCCCGGTGCTGACCGAGATCGAGGGCCGCGTGGCGTTCGAGGACCTGGTCGACGGCATCTCCGTGCAGGAGACGGCCGACGAATCGACCGGCATCACCAAGCGCGAGGTCATCGACTGGCGTTCGACCCCGCGCGGTTCGGACCTCAAGCCGGCGATCGTCGTGCAGGATGCCAAGGGCAAGGTCGGCAAGCTGTCGAAGGGCGGCGACGCCCGCTTCCTGCTCTCGGTCGAGGCGATCCTGTCGGTCGAGCCTGGCGCCCAGGTCAAGCCGGGTGACGTTCTGGCGCGTATCCCGATGGAAAGCGCCAAGACCAAGGACATCACCGGCGGTCTGCCGCGCGTTGCGGAATTGTTCGAGGCTCGTCGTCCGAAGGACCACGCCATCATCGCCGAGATCGATGGCACGATCCGCTTCGGCCGCGACTACAAGAACAAGCGCCGCATCATCATCGAGCCGCACGACTCGACGCTGGAGCCGGTCGAATACCTGATCCCGAAGGGCAAGCCGTTCCATCTCCAGGACGGCGACGTCATCGAGAAGGGCGACTACATCCTCGACGGCAATCCGGCACCGCACGACATCCTGGCGATCAAGGGCGTGGAGGCGCTTGCTTCCTATCTCGTCAACGAGATCCAGGAGGTCTACCGGTTGCAGGGCGTGTCGATCAACGACAAGCACATCGAGGTGATCGTGCGCCAGATGCTGCAGAAGGTGGAGATCACCGAGCAGGGCGACTCGACCTACATCCCGGGCGACCATGTCGACGTGATCGAGCTGGACGAGATCAACGAACGGCTGATCGAGGAAGGCAAGAAGCCGGCGGTCGGCCAGCCCGTGCTGCTCGGCATCACCAAGGCCTCGCTGCAGACGCCGTCCTTCATCTCGGCCGCCTCCTTCCAGGAGACGACCCGCGTGCTGACGGAAGCGGCGGTTGCCGGCAAGACCGACATGCTGCAGGGCCTGAAGGAAAACGTCATCGTCGGCCGCCTGATCCCGGCCGGCACCGGCGGGCAGATGAGCCAGATCCGGCGCATCGCCACCCATCGCGACGAGCTCATCCTCGACGAGCGCCGCAAGGCGTCCGGCGTGGAAGTGGCCGAGCCGATGCTGGCCGACATGACCAGCGCCGCCGAATAAGGTTCTTGCATGGACCTTGGCAAAAAGGGGCCTCCGGGCCCCTTTTTCTTTGGCATTCGCTTGGCAAGAAACGGAATGCGCCCGGATGCTGCGCGCCCTAGGTTTATGACGCGGACGCATTGACCGCCGGCATAGTCGAGGAGAACCGCCATGCAAGCCACCGACGGGATCGTGCAGGAAAGCCCCTGGAATCGCTCGGTAGTACGGCACCCGGCCTCAGCCGAGGCGCGGGTGTCTGCCTACGATTGGGGAGCCTTGGCCGCGAGCCTCGACGCGCATGGCTGCGCGGTGCTCGAAGGGTTGCTCGGTGCGGAGGAATGTTCCGCGATTGCCGATCTCTACGACCAGCCCGACCATTTCCGCAGCCATATCGTCATGGCTCGTCATGGTTTCGGCCGGGGCGAATACCGCTATTTCGACTATCCGTTGCCCGGCCTGATCGAAGGGCTGAGGACGGCGCTCTATCCACGGCTGGCGGTCGTCGCCAACGACTGGAACACCCGCATGAGCGTTGCCGAGCGCTATCCCGACCACCACGACGAGTTTCTTGAGCGCTGCCATGAAGCGGGGCAGGGGCGCTCGACGCCGCTTCTGCTGCGCTACCGCGAGGGCGATTTCAACTGCCTACACCAGGATCTCTATGGCGACCTGGCCTTTCCGATCCAGGTGGCGATCCTGCTGTCGGAACCCGGCCGCGACTTCACCGGCGGCGAGTTCGTGCTGACCGAGCAGCGTCCGCGCATGCAAAGCCGTGTCGAGGTCGTTCCCTTGCGGCGCGGCGATGCGGTCGCTTTCGCTGTGCACAACCGGCCGGTGCAGGGCACGAAGGGCAATTATCGTGTCAATCTGCGCCATGGCGTCAGCCGCCTTCGCGGAGGGCTGCGTCATACGCTGGGGATCATCTTCCACGATGCACGATAGTCACGGGCAAAAACAAACACGGCGGCCGGACCTTGTCTTCCGCACCGTCGCAACGCCAATCGGTGACATGACGCTTGCCTTTGACGGCGATGGCGCCCTATGCATGGCCGAGTTTGCCGATTGCGTGGAGCGCACGGAGCGCTGGCTGGAACGCCGACCGGGCCGGTCTCATCCGCAAAGGCTAGGCGGCGGCATGGATGCGGCCTCGGCTTTCGCGGCTTATTTCGCCGGCGATCTGCGCGCGCTGGACGCCATTCCGATTTGCCTCACTGGCACACCGTTCCAGAACGAGGTCTGGACGGCGCTGCGCGAAATCCGGCCGGGCAGCACCTTTGGCTACGGCACCTTCGCGGAAAAACTGGGACGGGCGCAGGCGGCGCGCGCCGTAGGCCACGCCAACGGCACCAATCCGCTCTCCATCGTCGTTCCCTGTCATCGGTTGGTCGGCGCCGGCGGCGCGCTCACCAAATACGGCGGCGGGCTGGCGCGGAAGCGCTGGCTGCTTGACCACGAGGCCCGTTACGCCGCTCAGTCGGAGAAGGCGCCCACGACGTTGCGCTTGCCCAACATGAAGGCGTCGGCGACGTGCTGGAGGGGCGCGAGGTCGACGTCGGATACGCCGGCGCGGACGATTTCGGCGAAACGCCGGTAAAGCTGCGGATATTCCGTTTCCGGCTCCTCATGCACGGCGCGGCCGTCGATGACTAGCCTTGCGCCGCCGGAAGACAGCACCATCGCGCCGCGATCCGTCTCGGCCATGATGTCCCACGACTGCGGGCCGGTCTGCAGCCAGTCGAGGTCCATGTCGACGGCGATGCCGTTGTCGGTGCGGAAGCAAACCCGCGCGGCCACCGGCGCGTCGCGGTTGGCGGGAAAATCCAGCTCCGCCCGCGCAATGAACATCGGCGGCAGGATATGGGTGGCGATCGACAGCGCGTTGATGCCGGGGTCGAAGACGCCGAAGCCGCCGGCCTGCCAGATCCATTCCTGGCCCGGATGCCAGCGCCGCACGTCTTCCTTCCAGATGATCTTCGCCGCTTTGAGTTCAGCTGAAGCGAGGAAGGCTTTAGCGGCTTCCACCGCCGGCGCGTAGCGCGAGTGCCAGCTTGCGAACAGTGACAGGCCGCGCTCGGCAGCCAGCGCCTTCAGGTGCTCGACCTCGCTCACCGTCGCGCCGGGCGGCTTTTCCATGAACACATGCTTGCCGGCCAGAAGCGCGGCGCGCGCCGCGTCGTGGCGGAACTGCGGCGGCATGCACAGCGACACCGCGTCGAGGTTCGGCACGGCTTCCAGCATCGCTTCGATGCTCGGGAAATTGGGAATGCCATCCACCTTGCCGTGCCGGCTGGCGGCGGCCGCCAAACGAAAGTTCGCGTCCTTCGCCAATGCCGGCAAATGCTGGTCGCGCACGATCTTGCCGACGCCGACGATACCGAGCGCGATGGGACCGGGCGCGGTGGGCTTGCCTGATGCCGGCATGGGCGATCCTGTCATTTGTCTGACGAAAGAAGCCGACACATAGCGGCGGCGGCTGCGTTCGGCAAGCCGGCCGCGGTCCCCTTGCAAGGGGTGAGTTTGTGCACGATAAAGTTGCATTGCAGGTTGTAAGCCGGTTTTATCGCCGGCGATGAAAACCTTTAACGACTTGGCCGTAGTGAACGCTGCCGTAGCGATCCCGAGGAGGCGGAATGTCGAAGCAGCAGCCGGACCAGTTCGAATGTCTGTTGGAGCCGACGGGGCGGTGGATGGTCTGGGATGCCGTCAACCTCCGGCCGGCGCAATATATGCGCAACACGCTTGCCGGCCTACCGCGGGGGAAGGCTCTTTTGATGTGCCGGTTGCTCAACGCGATGGCGGCGGACACCCGCTTCCGCTCGCTGGCATCCTGACCCGAGCATTTTGCAGCCGGACGGAATCTTCCGGCGTCTCACAAATGCGGCTAAAACAAAGAGCTGGATCGTGGCGCGGTTTTCGTGAAACGGTGAAACGATCCAGCCGCTACCGCGCCCAGCTTTCCTCGAAATCCAGATCCAGTTCGCCGCCCGCCAGGAAGGCCTCGATCCGGCCCTCGAAGGGCGAGGGGTCAAGGCCCCTTTCGGCCAGCCAGTCGTCGCAATAGTAGGTGTTGGCGTAGCGTTCGCCGGAATCGCAGATCAGCGTGACGAGCGAACCGCTTTCCCCGGCCTGCCGCATACGCGCCGCCTGCAGGCACATGCCGGTGAAATTCGTGCCGGTCGATCCGCCAACGCGGCGGCCGAGCTTTCGCGACAGAACCCGCATCGCCGCCAGCGACACCGCATCGGGGATGCGCAGCATGTGATCGATGACGCCCGGCACGAAGGACGGCTCGACGCGCGGCCGACCGATCCCCTCGATGCGCGACGGCTCCTCGCAGCGGCAATCGCGGCTGCCGGTGGCGAAGCCCTCGAAGAAGGCGGAGCGCTCGACATCGACCACGCAAAGCCGTGTCGCATGGCGCTTGTAGCGGATGTAGCGGCCGATGGTGGCGGTGGTGCCGCCGGTGCCGGCGCTCATCACCACCCAGGAAGGGCAGGGGAAACGCTCCTGCTGCATCTGGTCGAAGATCGATTCGGCGATGTTGTTGTTGCCGCGCCAGTCGGTGGCGCGCTCGGCATGGGTGAACTGGTCCATGAAATGGCCGCCGAGCCGCGCCGCCAGCCCGGCCGATTCCTCATAGATGCGCCGGCCGTCGTCGATGAAGTGGCAGTTGCCGCCGTAGTGCTCGATGGCCGCGATCTTTTCCGCCGAGGTGGTGCGCGGCATCACCGCATAGAAGGGCACGCCGATCATGCGGGCGAAATAGGCTTCGGACACCGCCGTCGAGCCGGACGAGGCCTCGATCACCGGCGTGCCCTGCCGGACATGGCCGTTGCACAGCGCATAGAGGAACAGCGAACGCGCCAGCCGATGCTTGAGGCTGCCGGTAGGGTGGGTCGATTCGTCCTTCAGGTAGAGGTCGATGCCGGCGAGCGCCGGCACGTCCAGCTTCCACAGATGGGTATCGGCCGAGCGCCGCTGGTCGGCCTCGATGGCCGACACCGCTTCGTCCGCCCAGCCGCGCGATTGCCCGCAGCCGTGCCCGGTCTTCGCTTCCTCGCTCAAAACGGTTCCTCGAAGGTGACGATGGACACTTCGCCCTCCAGCGCGCCCTGATAGGCCGAAAGATGCGGCTCCTCGTCCGGCTCGCCCTGCATGTCGCCGATCTGGTCGAGTTCGGCTTCCGCATAGCCCTCCGCCGCCAGCGCTTCCAGCGCCCGGCGCACGGCCGAATCGTCGTCGGCGGCGACGAGGAAGATGTGCACCCCCTCCGGTTCGCCGTCCTTTCGCTTCCATACCCGGCCGGTGATGATGGTGACCGGTCTTTCCTCGTTGTCGTTCACGCGCTGATTCCTTGATTCCCGCTCGCAAGGGGACGATGATCGCCTTTGCGCCCCTTTTCGCATGAAGCGGCGGCCGGCGACAGCGCAAAGCACGCCACTTTCTTTTTCGCACATGCGAAAGGACGAAAGAATATTTCATGCGCGCCGCGCATGCCTGCCAAGCCCCGGTCGCGGCGCAATATTTCGGGCGGCGGGCTTGACGCTTGCGGGCGATGCGGATAGATAGCGCGTCGTCTGAGCCGATGTGAGGCTTTCGGTCTGAAGCGACGCGCTTTGGAGTTTGCCTCAAACAGGGTTCGTTTTACGAGCGAAAATACATTGCCGGCGTGCATGAAGCGGATTGCTGCTTCCTCTGCCATTTGTTCGGGCAAGACCGCAAGCAGGCGGTTTGTGGCCCGAATTTGCATATGGAGTCGCTCGAAACGGCCCGGTGACGGGTTATCGACACGAGATTTTGATTGAGAAGGAAGGTTTAATGCCTACCGTTAACCAGCTGATCCGCAAGCCGCGCCAGGCGCCGGCGACGCGCAACAAGGTCCCGGCCATGCAGCAGAACCCGCAGAAGCGGGGTGTCTGCACGCGCGTCTATACGACGACGCCGAAGAAGCCGAACTCGGCCCTGCGCAAGGTCGCCAAGATCCGCCTGACCAATGGCTTCGAGGTGATCGGCTACATTCCGGGCGAGGGCCATAACCTTCAGGAACACTCGGTGGTGATGATCCGCGGCGGTCGCGTCAAGGACCTTCCGGGCGTGCGCTATCATATCATTCGCGGCGTGCTCGACACCCAGGGCGTCAAAAACCGCAAGCAGCGCCGTTCCAAATACGGTGCCAAGCGTCCGAAGTAAGGGTTTTCCCGGCTTCGGCGCTTTTTGTTTGTGCGTCGGGCCAGAGAGACAAGAGAGACTAAGACATGTCCCGTCGTCACAGTGCAGACAAGCGTGAGATCAACCCGGACCCGAAGTTCGGCGATCTCGTCGTCACCAAGTTCATGAACGCCGTCATGTACGACGGCAAGAAGTCCGTTGCCGAGACGATCGTCTACGGCGCGCTCGACCAGGTTCAGGCCAAGACCAAGCAGGAGCCGGTCACCGTCTTCCATCAGGCGCTCGACAACGTCGCGCCGCATGTGGAAGTGCGTTCGCGTCGCGTCGGCGGCGCCACCTACCAGGTTCCGGTCGACGTGCGCCCCGAGCGTCGTCAGGCGCTGGCCATCCGCTGGCTGATCGCCGCCGCCCGCAACCGCAACGAGACCACCATGGTCGACCGCCTCTCCGGTGAGCTGCTCGACGCGGCCAACAACCGCGGCACCGCCGTGAAGAAGCGTGAAGACACCCACAAGATGGCGGAAGCCAACCGCGCCTTCGCGCACTACCGCTGGTAAGCGCGAAAGAAGACTGAAGAGGCACCTCCCATGGCCCGCGAATATCCCATCCACGACTACCGTAACTTCGGCATCATGGCCCACATCGATGCCGGCAAGACGACGACGACCGAGCGTATCCTTTATTACACGGGCAAGAACCACAAGATGGGCGAGACGCACGATGGCGCCTCGACCATGGACTGGATGGAGCAGGAGCAGGAGCGCGGCATCACCATCACGTCCGCTGCCACCACCACCTCGTGGAAGGGCCGCGACGGCAGGAACCGCCGCTTCAACATCATCGACACCCCCGGCCACGTCGACTTCACCATCGAGGTGGAGCGTTCGCTGCGCGTGCTCGACGGCGCCATCGCGCTGCTCGATTCCAACGCCGGCGTCGAGCCGCAGACCGAGACCGTCTGGCGCCAGGCCGAGAAGTATCATGTGCCGCGCATGATCTTCTGCAACAAGATGGACAAGATCGGCGCGGACTTCTACCGCTGCCTCGAGATGATCAAGTCCCGTCTGGGCGCGATCCCGCTTGCCATGCAACTGCCGATCGGCGCCGAAAGCGATTTCAAGGGCGTCGTCGACCTCATCGAGATGAACGCGCTGGTCTGGCGCGACGAGTCGCTGGGCGCCGCCTGGGACGTCATCGAGATCCCGGCCGACCTCAAGGCCAAGGCCGAGGAATACCGCGAGAAGCTCATCGAGACCGCCGTCGAGATGGACGACGATGCGATGAACGCCTACCTGGAAGGCACCATGCCCTCCAACGATCAGCTCCGCGAGCTGATCCGCAAGGGCACCATCGGCGTCAAGTTCCACCCGGTGTTCTGCGGCTCGGCCTTCAAGAACAAGGGCGTGCAGCCGCTGCTCGACGCCGTCGTCGACTTCCTGCCGGCACCGGACGAAGTCCCCGCCATCAAGGGCGTCGATGCCAAGACCAACGCCGAGATCGAGCGTCACGCGGACGACAACGAGCCGCTGTCGATGCTGGCGTTCAAGATCATGAACGACCCGTTCGTTGGTTCGCTCACCTTCGCGCGCATTTATTCGGGCAAGCTCACCAAGGGCGTGTCGCTCGACAACACGGTGAAGGGCAAGAAGGAGCGCATCGGCCGCATGCTGCAGATGCACTCGAACTCGCGTACCGACATCGAGGAAGCCTTCGCCGGTGACATCGTTGCGCTGGCCGGCCTCAAGGAGACCACCACCGGCGATACGCTGTGCGATCCGCTGCATCCGGTCATCCTCGAGCGCATGGAATTCCCCGATCCGGTCATCCAGATCGCCATCGAGCCGAAGACCAAGGGCGACCAGGAGAAGATGGGCCTTGCCCTGCATCGCCTGGCGGCCGAAGACCCGTCCTTCCGCGTCAAGACCGACGAAGAATCGGGCCAGACCATCATCGCCGGCATGGGTGAGCTTCACCTCGACATCATCGTCGACCGCATGCGCCGCGAGTTCAAGGTCGAGGCCAATGTCGGCGCGCCGCAGGTGGCTTATCGCGAGACGATCACCCGCACGCACGAGCAGGACTACACGCACAAGAAGCAGACCGGCGGCACGGGCCAGTTCGCCCGCGTCAAGATCGTCTTCGAGCCGAACACCGAGAGCGAAGAGTTCGTGTTCGAGTCCAAGATCGTCGGCGGCGCCGTGCCGAAGGAATACATCCCCGGCGTGCAGAAGGGCATCGACAGCGTCATGGGTTCCGGCCCGTTCGCCGGCTTCCCGATGATCGGCGTCAAGGCGACGCTGATCGACGGTGCCTTCCACGACGTCGACTCCTCGGTCCTGGCCTTCGAAATCGCCTCGCGTGCATGCTTCAAGGAAGCCGCTCCGAAGCTTGGCGTGCAGTTGCTCGAGCCGATCATGAAGGTCGAGGTGGTGACGCCTGAAGACTACGTCGGCAACGTCATCGGCGACCTGAACAGCCGTCGCGGCCAGATCCAGGGCCAGGAGAGCCGCGGCGTCGCCGTGGTCGTCAACGCCATGGTGCCGCTGGCCAACATGTTCAAGTACGTCGACTCGCTGCGTTCGATGTCGCAGGGCCGCGCCCAGTACACGATGCAGTTCGACCACTACGAGCCGGTGCCGACCGCGGTCGCCCAGGAAGTCCAGAAGAAATACGCGTAATCCCCGGAAACGGTTTGGGATTGCGTCGATAACTTAATTGAACGCCCGAACGGGCAAGCAGGAATGGAGAGCTCACATGGCAAAAGGTAAATTCGAGCGTAATAAGCCTCATGTGAACATTGGCACGATTGGTCACGTTGACCATGGAAAGACGTCGTTGACGGCGGCGATCACGAAGTATTTTGGCGACTACAAGCCGTACGACCAGATTGACGCGGCGCCGGAAGA
>Ga0180216_1004370_pt1 | contig 10753 bp, 9 predicted proteins | sample eDN3rd37CBELigMG_FD_128879 | JGI IMG/M metagenome (GOLD analysis project Ga0180216, IMG submission 128879) | Enriched Miracle-Growth compost microbial communities from Emeryville, California, USA - eDNA 3rd pass 37_C BE-Lig MG (version 2)... ...
GGTCATACACCGCCTCGATGACGGCTTCGGCGTTGCCGCCGCCGAGCTGCTCGACCGGGGCGCCGTCGAAGATGATGCGGGCGTGCTTGCGGCTGGGGTCAATGGTGTCGACCACCGTGCGGGTGACGCCGGGGCCGGTCAGATCGACCAGATACAGGCCAAGACCCGAACCACCCTGGGCCGCGACAACGGCGAAATCGGCGATGGCGCCGTCGGCGACCGGAATCTTGGTTCCCGACAGCTTGCCGCCCGAAACGGTCGCCTTGATGCGCTCCGCCGTCACTTCGCCAGCGGTCTCGGCGTAAGCGAAGGTTCCGATGATTTCGCCAGCGGCGATCTTCGGCAGGTAATTCTTCTTCTGGGCGTCGTTGCCCGCGGCGAGCAGGAATTCAGCCGCAAGGTAGACGGTGGAGGAGAACGGAACCGGAGCCACAGCGCGGCCAAGCTCCTCGGCGATCACGCACAGCTCCAGATAGCCAAGGCCGGCGCCGCCGAACTCCTCGGGGATCGCCGCGCCGGTGAAGCCCATCTCCGCGAGGCCCTGCCACAACTCCCTGTCGTAGCCTTCATCGCCTTCGAGCACGCGGCGCACCACCGCCACGGAGCTCTGCTTCTCCAGGAACCGGCGCGCCGAATCGCGCAGCTGCTTCTGCTCGTCAGAGAAATCGAAGTTCATGTGTCCTCCCCGGAACGCCCGCGCGTTCCCATGCGACTGATTGCGACCGTCTGCCCGACGGCTCTCGCCGCCGCCATGGCGCCAGGGCCAGGATGCGGACGCATCCACGCCCCCCCCAATTTTATCGCGGGACATTCCCCGGAGCCGTCTCCATGCGCATGGGAACACTCCAGGGACGCCGCCGCATTATCGGGGCCTGACCAGACCCCACCTGGCGGCGTTTGGCGGCGCCCGGCGGATTTTGATCATGACGGCTTGCATGATGCTGTTGCAGCACCTAACGATCGTTTGGTCAACAAAATAGAAGCGGGCGCCGCCTGACTCAAGCCCGCACAGCGGGGAACCAGCGGCGGCGCGCGCATCGCGCCCCAAAAAAATCGCCACGGAAAGGTTCAAGGAAAACGCCATGGAATACCAGCATCTTCTCGTTGAACAGGATGGCCCGGTGGCTCGCGTCACCATGAACCGGCCAGACCGCCTGAACGCGCTCAACCGCCGGCTTGTGGAAGAGTTGCGCCACTTCTTCACCGATCTGTACTGGCGTGACGACGTGCGTGTGGTGGTGCTGACCGGCGCCGGCCGCGGCTTCTGCGCCGGCCTCGACCTGAAGGATCGCAGCGGCGAAAACGACCAGCCGACCACCTGGTCGTCCATGCGCTTCCAGCGCCGCATCGCCGAGATCGTCGTCGCCATGCGCCGGTGCCCGCAGCCGATTGTTTCGCTGGTCAACGGCGCCGCTTCCGGCGGCGGCTTCGCCCTGGCGCTGGCGTCCGACATCCGCATCGCCACGCCCAACCTGAAGATGAACGCCGCCTTCATCCGCATCGGCCTGTCGGCCTGCGACATCGGCGTCAGCTATTTCCTGCCGCGCCTCACCAATGCATCGATCGCCTCGCAGTACATGCTGACCGGCCGCTTCATCGACGCGCCGAAGGCGCTGCAACTGGGCCTGGTGGCGGAGGTGGTTGAGGAAGCCGGTCTGCAGGCCGCCGGCCAGAGCTATGTGGACGATCTGCTGCACGCCACGCCGCTCGGCCTGCGCCTGACCAAGGAAGCGCTGAACCACGCCATCGACGCCGGCGGCCTGGAAGCGGTCATCGCCATGGAAGACCGCAACCAGATCCTGTCGTCGCGCTCCAACGATTTCCGGGAGGGCATCGCAGCGTTCCTGGAGAAGCGCAAGCCGTCGTACACGGATTCCTGATCCGGCGCGGTGTGACGCGACCGCCATGGACGACAAAGCCTCCGGCGCCGCGCCGGAGGCTTCTGTTTGCCCGCAGGCGCGCCCATGGGTCCCGAGCCCGGATGGCGCGCGCAAACGACAACGGGCGGATGTTTCCACCCGCCCGTCGCATAACCATTGTTCCGCCGCGGCTCAGTTGATCTGGCGGGTATAGCCGGCCCAATAGGGCTCGCGCAGGGTGCGGCGCAGGATCTTGCCCGAGGCGTTGCGCGGCAGCAGCTCGATGAAATCGACGGACTTCGGCGCCTTGAACGCGGCGATGCGGGTGCGCACGAAGCCGATCAGATCCTCCTCCGTCACCTCCTTGTCCGGCCGCAGGGCGACGATGGCCTTCACCTCCTCGCCCCACTTCTGCGACGGAATGCCGATCACCGCCGCCTCGGCCACCGCCGGGTGGCTGCACAGGGCGTTCTCGACCTCGGCGGGGTAGATGTTCTCGCCGCCGGAGATGATCATGTCCTTCATCCGGTCGTGGACGTAGAGATAGCCATCCGCGTCCATGTAGCCGGCGTCGCCGGACTTGAACCAGCCGTCGCCGGGCATGGCGGCGGCGGTCGCCTCCGGCAGGTTGTAATAGCCGATCATGTTGGACGGCGACCTGATGGCGATCTCGCCGATTTCACCTGGCGGCAACGGCTTGCCATTGTCGTCGAGGATGGCGATTTCGACGCCCGGCAGGGCCCTGCCGGCGGAGCGCATGCGCGGCGTCTCCTCCATGGCGTGGTCTTCCGGCGGCAACGCCACCACCGTGCCGGTGGTTTCGGTGAGGCCGTACATCTGCACGAAGCCGCATTTGAAGACGTCCATGCATTCAACGAGCAGGGCGTGCGGAATCGGGCTGGCGCCGTAGGAGATGGAGCGCAGGCGGGAGTAGTCGATCTGGCGGGCGCGCGGCTGGCGCACGACGAACTGCAACGCCGCCGGCACCATGAAGAACTTGTTGACGCCCTCGTGCTCGATCATGTCGAGCACCTGCATGGGATCGAACTCGCGGGTGATGACGGCCTTGACGCCGTAATACATCACCCAGATGCCGAAGCCGGTGCCGCCAATGTGGCCGTTGGGCATGGCGACGAGGCCGATATCATCCGCGTACCAGTGCAGCCAGTCCTCGTCCGCCGCGTCCTGAAGCCGGCGCATGGCGAGGAAATTGTTGTGGGTCAGCATGGCGCCCTTCGGGCGTCCGGTGGTGCCGGAGGTATAGAGCTGGAGGAAGGGCTCGTCGGACCCGCATTCCAGGCGCGGATCGATATCCGGCTGGGCGTCGCGCCACTTCACGAAATCCGGCCATTCCGGCGCGCCGCCTTCCATGGCGATGACGCCCTGCAGGCCGGGGCATTCGGCGGCGACCTGGCGGCCAAGGTCGATGAACTCGGGGCCAATGAACAGCAGCTTCGCGCCGGAGTCCTGCACGATGTAGGACACCTCCGGCGGAGCAAGGCGCCAGACCACCGGCACGATGATGACGCCAGCCTTCATGCAGCCGAAAATCAGCTCGAAATAGGAATCGGTGTTCTTGCCCACATGGGCGACGCGGTCGCCCGGCTTCAGACCCGCCGCGATCAGGGCGTTGGCGATCTGGCTGGCGTGCCGGTTAAATTCCGCGTGGGTGGTCAGGCGCCCCTCGAACGAGGTCGCGATCTGGTCACCCTTGCTGGCGGCGTGCGCGCGCGGCACGTCCGCAAGCGTTTTCAGGTTGGCGTCAAGGCTCAACTTCATGGACGTATGTCCCCCTGGGTCGCCGGCGGCGTATCGCCTTGCCGGCCCGCTTTTGTCAGGGCGCCAGGATAAATCCCCGCGCCCGTGATCCGGCAGACCCTAACAGCGGACGAACAACGATTGTCAAGCGCGCCGACCGCCGGAAACAACAGTCCGGGACAGAGGCCAGGCCCGCCGCTTCCTCACGAGAACCAGCGCCGGCGCGGCCCCGGCGCGCCCGCCCGGTCAGCGGGACGGGACAGACAGGCCATGCTTCAACGGCGGCGCCTGCTCCTGAACCGGCGGCGCGGTCAGTTCGCCCTGCTTGGGCGTAATGCCGGCGTTGCGCTCGGACGGCGGCGGCGGCACGTATTCCCGCGGCAGGACGCCGGTGGGCCGGACCTTGCCATTGCAAGCCGCCAGGGTGAGCGTCGACGCCGCCGCCAGGGCGATCAGCGCCGCAGTCCGGAAAACCCGCGTTTGGGAAACACCTGTCATTGTGCTGTCCTGTTCTGGCCGGCGCGTGGTCGCCCGGCGCCTGGCGATGTGGAAGCACGCGCCGCTGAAAGCGTCCGTTGCCTACAGCAGATCATGCCCGGAAGCAGACTGAGCCAATGGCGCCTCCAGTCCGGCGTCATCGCCCCGCCGCCATCATGCGGCGCAATGGCCGCAAGACAAAATACGTCAAGACAAAATACGTCATCTGCGCGTCATGTCACAATCGGCGCCATCCCGCCCGCGGGAGCCGGAACGGCCCCCTACAGGGGCGACACGGCGCCTTTCGCCCGTTCAAACGCGCCGGCGGCCAGTTCGACATAAAGGATGCGCGCCGGGTCAACGGGGCCCGGCAACACCAGCGACCCCGGCGGCGCGACCTGGAAACCAAACCGGTTATAATAGGGCGGATCCCCCACCAGCATCACCAGTTCCTCGCCCGCGGCGCGGCAGGCGTCAAGGGCTTCGCGGATCAGCGCGCCGGCAATGCCCCGGCCCTCGAACGCCGGCTCGACGGCCAGCGGACCCAGCATCACCGCGTTGATGGAGCCGGAGCGCACGGCGGACAACCGCACCGAGCCCACCAGCAACGTGCCCACCAGCGTGGTGAAGGACAGATCCGGCCGGTGCGGCCGCCCCTCGCGCAGCCGGTAGGCGGTGCGGGCGTAGCGGCCCGGACCAAAGGCGCGGTCGTGCAGGCGCTCGATCTGCACGGCGTCATCAGGGCTTTCGGGACGCGTTGTCAGTGCAAGCTCGGCCATGGGCGACTCCGGAAAAACAGGCGCCGCGTCCGGCGCCCGCTCCCCGCGCCTTATCACCGCCTCGCGCCGCCGTCCATGACAGGCGCGCGGCAAGGCCGCGTGGCCACCCTGAGGGAAACGCGGCGAGGCCGCGCGGTTCCGTGAAAGAAACGCGGCGAGGCCGCGTGGTCCCATGGAAGAAACGCGGCGAGGCCGCGCGGTTCCATGAAAGAAACGCGGCGAGGCCGCGTCTTGCGCCCTTACCAGAACGGCGAAACCGGGGCGCCGTGCAAAATTTCGGCAAGACGCGCCCTGGTGGCGGCGGTGACGTCCTCCGGCAAGGCGTCGGGCGCGAAATAACCGGTTCCGGCGATCTCCCGATCCGGCGCGCGCGGCGCGGTCTGCCGGTGGCGGCGCGCCACATACAGCGCCACGTGGTCACGGCGCGAGGCGCGCCGGTTGAAATACAGGCCGTGCAGGCGCGGCGGCTCCTCCAGCACGATGTTGCCCTCTTCCTCCAGCTCGCGACGCAGGGAGGTCACGGCGTCCTCGCCAACCTCGACGCCGCCGCCGGGCAGATACCAGCCGGGCACATAGGTGTGGCGCACCAGGAAAACCCGGCCTTCCGCATCAAAAACCGCCGCCCGAACGCCCATGGTCATACCGCGCGCGAAACGGAAATACTGGTGCAGGGCTTTCTGCGTCAGCCTGGCGGCAAAGGTCATGGCGTGCATCCATTGGTCACCGCATTTTTCGTCGCCTGCGCCATGGCGCCGATGAAACAGGCCGCCGCCCATCTTGCATGACGCACGCGGGCGGGCGCAGCATACGCCAGATGGGCGCGGGGCGTCAGGCCGGCGGCCGCTTCCTCCCCGGGCGCCTGCGCGGCCGGTCTTCCCGGACTGGCGTCTTGCCGCGTCATCCCCATACCGCGCCGGGGCGCCCGGCCGAACACTGTTGATCGGGCGCGCCTGATCCGGTCAGATGGCGCAACGCCGCGGCAAGCCGCTTCCGCCAGGGCTTCAGGCCATTTTTCCAGGATCAGACCGTCTCCATGCTGATAGCCCACCTGTCCGACGCGCACATTGGGCCCCTGCCGGCGCCGCGCCTGCGCGAGCTTGCCGGCAAGCGGGTCACCGGCTGGATGAACTGGCGGCGCGGCCGGGCGCAAACCCATGACATGGAGGCGCTGGCGCGTATTCGCGCCGACATCCACGCCCATGCGCCGGATCACATCGCCCTGACCGGGGACGTGGTCAATATCGGGCTGACGGCGGAGTTTCCCGCGGCGCGCGCCTTCGTCGAAACACTCGGACCGCCAGATCAGGTCAGCTTCACGCCGGGCAACCATGACGCCTATGTGCGCAGCGCGCTGGCGCCGCTGCGCCAGTACCTCGGTCCCTGGATGAGCAGCGACGCCGGCGAGGCGCCAGGCCCGGTCGATGGCTTCCCGTTTCTGCGCCGGCGCACGGGCGTGGCGTTTGTTGGTCTGTGCTCCGGCGTGCCGACCCTGCCCTTTCTCGCCAGCGGGCGGCTGGGCGCGCGGCAACTGGCGGCGGCGGAGGCCATGCTGGCGCAGTTGCGGGCGGAGCGCCTCTGCCGGGTGGTGCTCATTCACCACCCGCCCCATGTAGGGGGGGCGGGGCCCGGGCGGGGACTTACCGACGCCGGAGCCTTCGCGCGCATGATTGCCCGCGTCGGCGCCGAGCTGGTGTTGCACGGCCACAATCATGTCATTTCGCTGGCGCGGATCCCCGGGCCGGATGGCGCGGTCCCCATCCTTGGCGCGCCATCGGCGTCGGCCATGGCCGGCATGCACAATCACCTGGCTGGTTATCACCTGATCCGCGTCACGCCCGACGGCGTGCGCTCGCGCCTGACAGCGGAAACGCGGGGTTTCCGGGATGGGCAGCGGGAGATGGTCCAGAATCTGCCGCCCGTCGCCGATGGCGGGCGGCTCGACCCCCTGCCCTGAAAGCGCCTCGACGGTTCAGACCCCGGCCCGCCGGCGCAACCAGCGCAGCACCGGCGCTTCAACCAGGCGGTATAGCAGCCAGCCGCCAATCGACGAGGCGATCACCCCCGCGAGGGCAAACAGGGTGGAGGTCATCCACGTCCCGAAACCCAGCATGACGAAGACCTGACGCATGGCGCGGATGATGAACGGGTGCAGCAGGTAGAGCGCGTAGGACGCATCGCCCAGCTCGGCGAAAACCCGCACCACGCTGGCGAAGGGCCGGCGGAAAAAATCGATCCGGCCAACGACGCGGGCCGAGAGTTTCTGGGTTTCGCCAAACGCCGCCATCGCCACCAGCAGCGTCGCCGGCAGACCATATCCGGCGATGGGGCCCAGGGTCGGCCAGTCGCTCAACGGCGGGCGGGTGGGCAGATCCATCGCCAGCAACGCCACGGCGACGAGCGCCCCAGGCCACGCCAGCAGGGGGGAAATGGCGACGCCGCGGCCGTACAGCAGCCCGAGGAACAGGCCAAAAATGAAATCCAGCACCAGCGGCCGCGTCCAGAACTGGAACGGCTCCGGCAACGGCCCCGCCAAAGCGCCGATCAGCACGCCCAGCCCCAGCACGAGCGCCACGGCCATCACCGCCAGGCGACGCGGCAGCAACACGGCCCCGGCGCACAGGGTGTAGAACATCATTTCATAGTTGAGCGTCCAGCCCAGCGAATACACCGGCAGGGCGAGGCCATCAGCCCGGGGCCACGGAAAAAACAGGTATGACGCCAGGATCTGCCGCCAGTCCGGAACGCCGCTATTGAGCACGCCCGGCGCCAGCAGGACGACCAGCAGGAACAGCGAGGTCATCGCCCAGTAGAGCGGCAGCACGCGAATAAGCCGGCGCATGACGAACAGGCGGAAACCGCCAGGGGCGCCGAACAGCTTGCGGGAGCTGAGGACGATGATGAAGCCGGAGATGACGAAGAAAACGTCGACGCCCGCCATCCACGGAAAGATTTCCGGGGGGCGCGGCTGGCCGGGATACAGCCAGTTCAGCGCCTCGCTGTGGCAGTGATAGATGATAACGGCGATGGCGGCGAAGGCGCGCAGCGCCTGCAACAGCGCCAGGGTGCGACCGTCAGCCCTGGGGTGGGTCGCAGGAACAGCCGCTCCCCCGTCATGAACGCCATGGGCGCCCTTCTCCGCACGCGCAGCCTGCCCCGGATGCGCGTCGTGCCCCAGATGCGAGCCCTGCCCCTGAACGGATGCGGACGTATCAGGACGGGCGGACGATGACTGCATGGGCTTCCGGCTTGTGATGGGGCGACGGCCGCATGGATGAACGAGACAGCCCCGGAAAACAAGCCTGACGCCGGCCGCGACGGCCCACGCAGCGCCCCGACGCGCACAAGCCGCTTGCCCGGAGCGCCACAATCATTGATGACGTAACCAACCCGGGGACAGGCGCCGCCACTCCGGCGCGCGACGCCCGCCTCCGCCAGTTTGAGCCGGGGCTGTTTTCATGCGCGCTGAAAGCCTGCCCCGCAGACGCGCCGCCGCGCGACCGCCCCCGCACCGCGCGGACGGCGCGACAGACGGCTTCACCATGGGAACAACCAGACGGCGACGCCGTCAGAGCAAGGGAACGACTGCGGGCATGAGCGACAATATTCCAGACGGCTTCCGGCTGCTGCGGGACGTGGGCGGCCAGTTCATCAATGTAAACGGTCCGCTTTACTTCCGGAAAACCGACAGCGGCCTGATTCTTGGCCTCCGGATCGAGGAGCGCCACTGCAACCCCATGGGCATCTGCCATGGCGGCATGCTGATGACCTTCTGCGACATGGTGATGCCCATGGCCGCCAATTACGCCCACAAGCTGGCCCAGTTCCTGCCCACCATCTCCATGACCACGGACTTTGTCGGACCGGCGAAGCTCGGCGCCTGGCTTGAAGGGCGCACGGACGTGCTCAAGGTGACGCGCAACCTGGTGTTCACCCAGGCGATGATCACGGCGGACGGCGAACCGGCGGTGCGGGCCAGCGGCACATTCAAACGGGGCGCAACCCACGGCGAACTGGCGAAACTCCAACAGGGTTGACTGACGCCCGGGGCCACGCCCCGCGCGGCCGGATGTGAAAAAAGCCGGGGCTGCAACCCCGGCTTTTTCATTGGCTCCAGCCATTCCCACGCGCACTTGTCCCCGCGCGGGTCAGTTGACGTCCTGGATGGCCGACAGCACCCACGGGCCGCGATTGTCGCGGCGGAAGGTCCACACTTCGGTGACCTCGGTCGGGCGCGATGGATCGCCGTCGACCACGCGGCCGCTGGCGCGCTCGCGCGTCACGTCGATCATGGCGTAACGCATCGCCACGGTGGCGTAGTCCGTCGCGCCTTCGCGCCAGGCTTCGGCCAGATCGCCCTGCAGCAGCTTCACGTCGCTGGCCGTGTTGACAACGCCACGACGCTCGTTCCCGGCCAGTTCCTCTTCCAGATAGGCAGCCGCTTCCGGCGTGCAAATCCGCCGCAGGGTTCCGACATCGCCACGCCCGTAGGCGGTCTGCATCTCGGCGAGCAGGCGCTCGAAGTTTTCATAATCCTGCTGACCGAGACCGACGCCGTCGCTGCCAGCGGCGGCTGTCGCCGGGGCATACTGGGGCTGACGCGGGGCTGCTGAGCCGCCGCCCATGGCCCCGGTGGCGCCCATGGCTCCCCCAGCGCCGCCGATACCGGACGCGCCCATGCCCGGACGCGGACCTGACCTGGACGGAGCGGCCGTATAATTGCTGGCGCCCGGCCGGGCTCCGCCGGCGGTCGCCGTCTGGCGGCTGCGGAAATAGCGCATGGCCAGCCACACAAGTCCGCCGATCAGCGCTACCTGCAACAGCAGGCCCATGAAGCCGGCAAGACCGGCCATGCCGCTGAAGAAGCCGCCGCCCATCAGCATGCCGATCAGGCCCGCGCCGAGCAGGCCGCCCATCAAACCGGCGCCGAAACCGCCGAAGCGACGCGGCTGGGCCGCCTGTGAGGCCATGCCGGCGGCGCCGGACTGCATGCCCGGCTGCGTCTGGGTGCGCTGCATGGGCGCGGCGGTGGACGGCGCGGTCTGCGTCGACGGCGGCGCCGACCACGTCTTGGAGCCCCGGCTGCCGAAGCCACCGCCGCCGCCCTTGCGCGCATCGGCGGCGCCGATCGTCATGCCAAGAGCAACAACCAGCGCCAGAACTGCAAGGCCCGAGCGGCGCAACGCCTGATTCATCCGAAAATACCCCCTGAAACAAAATGCATGGCTGCCATGTGGGTATGACATTGCCGGATTAAAAGCGTTCCAGAGTCATTATTTCCATGTTTTCGCCATGCAGGGCTGAAATTTGCGCGGGAGTTGCGCAGCCCGCCACGGATCGGCGGAAAGCCGCCATTTCGCATATGCACCCGTGAGGCAGGCGCCGTCACGTCGGGGACACGGCTGGCGGCTGCGCGAAGGCGGGCGTCATCGCCAGGCGCCCGGTCCGAACCCCGGACATCGCCCATCATGGCCAACACCCGAGCCGCGACACGGCGCGAACGGGCCTGCCGCCGGCGCTGACCGCGCCGCGCCTCATCCTGCCCCTTGGGGCGCCCATTTCATCCACAGGCCGGAGCGCACAAGCTGATTTCGGGAATTATGGCGATTTATCAAAATTCTGGCGGCGGATATTTGCCTGGCGCGCGCCTTACGACGCCCGGTCCGCCGCTCGTCGCGACCGAGTTACCCACCGTCCGCGGGGGCAAAATCAGGTTTCTGGACGCGGGCGCTTGCCAAGCCGAAAATGTCAGGCTACATCAGCGCCATCAGACGCAAGCGCTTCACACGAAGCCGCCGCAGCGTTGGCGCCCGTAGCTCAGCTGGATAGAGCACCAGACTACGAATCTGGGGGTCAGAGGTTCGAATCCTTTCGGGCGCGCCA
>Ga0180216_1004374_pt1 | contig 10745 bp, 16 predicted proteins | sample eDN3rd37CBELigMG_FD_128879 | JGI IMG/M metagenome (GOLD analysis project Ga0180216, IMG submission 128879) | Enriched Miracle-Growth compost microbial communities from Emeryville, California, USA - eDNA 3rd pass 37_C BE-Lig MG (version 2)... ...
GCCGGGTTAGGGGCATGAGGTCGCGCCGCGACCGCTGACACCCTGCGGGCCTGCGCGGCACCTGGCGTCGGCGTGGGCCAGTCGCCTACGAGGACATGATGGAGTTTGTTGACTTTTATCAGCGCACGGACGAGAGCGGCGCGATCGAGTACACGGGCCGCGTCAAGATGGTGCCGGACCAGTTCTACGCGTAGCCGATGCTGGACATCGTGATCGCGTGCATTGTCGCGCCGCTCGTCATCGTCGTCTTCATGTACGCGCTGTGGCGCCTGCGCAACCGGCACTTTGCCCGCGCCGAAGCGGTACGGCGCGCGCGCTCTTGGTGAGCGCGGGCCCGGACGGGCGGGACCGCTTACCCAGGCGCGGTCGAATCTGGGTCGGTGCCCGCGATGACCGCGCTAGCGGAAGGAGGTGGCGCCGCAGGACGTCGTGGGGAATCTGCCGATCAAGACGTACCGCAAGCCCGCGGCGGACGACGCTGCGGCGGAGTCGGGCGACGCCGGTGACTCGCACGACACGTGCGTCATCTGCCTCGAAGAGTACGAGGACGGCGACGAGCTTCGGGTACGCGAGCAGTTGAGGCGCAAGGCGGCGGCGGGGCGCGTCACGCTGCTGACCGGGCGCGGGCCAAGACGTGGCCTACGTCGCGACGCAGATCCTGCCCTGCAAGCACGAGTTCCACAAGGCGTGCATCGACCCGTGGCTGACCACGCGCAAGGTGGGAGCGGAGCGCACGGCCGGGGTACACCGCCATCGCTGATGGCGCTGACAGATCTCGGTTGCCGCGCCCCGCCGGCGCTATGGCCGCCAGCGCTACTGCCCGCTGTGCAAGACCGATACGTGCCCGGCGGAGGTGGCGCAGCCCGCAGCGACGGAGCGGACCTCGCTGCTTACGCGCCTGCGCGCGCACGTCACGCACAGGTGCGGACCAAGGGTTGACAGAAAAAGGCGCGTTGGAACGTGTATGAGCTCACATCGCACCCGTCCTGATTGGTAGCGCGTCGTCGTCACGCGCAGCGCGCGCTCGCCGACCGCCATCAACGCCGACGAGGGCGACCTCGAGGCGCAGCCGCTCGTGGCGAGCTCGCAGCCGAGCTCGGTGGCGCTGCCGCACCCGGTTGCGTCGTCGCCGGCAACGTGCGTACACCAGCCTCATAGCCTAGGTTTCGCCGGAGTGCAGCGCTCAGCGCCAGCCTCGACGTCGGTGGGCTGGGGCGGGGTCCCGCAGGTTGGGTGTTCTCGACGGCGATGGCGACGAGCTGGACATGTCGCCACGGAGCGAGCAGCCGTACGGCTCGGGCCAGTCACGGTGCTCGCTTACTCGATGCACGGATCGCTGAACCGCAGCCCGCCCGTGTTGACGCTGCTGGCGTACGACCACAGGTCCGGCCGCATGCAGGAAGCGCCGGACGCTGCCGCGGTGGCCGCCGCGCCGAACGGTCGCGACGGTCCCGCACGCGATGCGAAGCCCGCAGACGACGCCGTGTAATAAATAGACGCTAATGTCCGTGTTGTACAGCAGCATCGTCAGTGTGCGTTGATACATGTCGGCGTGCGACGGGTGGCGCAGCGGCCGGCAGAGGCAGCATCGCCACTTCGCCGTGCCTCGGCGTGCCTCGCCTCACGCCCGATGACGTCATTGTTCCACTGGCCCGGCGGACGGCGACGGCGACGATGGCGCTTCGGGCGGTGAGCGGCGGCGGCGGCGGCGCTGCGAGCGCGGCCCGCGCGCTGTGGCGGGTGCTGGGCAGCCGAGGAGCAGCCGCAGGAGGCGCTGCCGGGCCTGCAAGGTGGCAGAGCACGGCCACGGCGCCGGCCGATGCGGCGGCGGTGCCGGCCGAGGGCGACCGGCTCGCCAACTTTCCAAAGGACCGTGTGCACCCGGCCGACAAGGAGCACATCCAGATCAGCGACAGCGCCGTCGCGGTACGTCGCTGGCGGCCGCAGGCGGTGGTGGGCGACAGCGGTGGCCGGTCGTGTAGCTGACGCCCTGGGGCTGCGACGCCGTCGGGCGCTGCCAACCGGGCCGCAGCACCTCAAGCTGCTCGCCAAGAAGCGGCCGGAGCTGCTGGGCCTGCGGGTCATGATCGCGTCCGGCGGCTGCAGCGGCTTCCAGTACGTCTTGCGGCCCGAGACCCGCGTGAACGAGGACGACCAGTACGGACCGCGTGGCCGCGCGCAGGCGTGCCCTCCAGCGCGGGGGCGCCGAGCTTAGTCAGACCCGCCGGCGTGCCCTTCCCCTGGGGACGGCACACAGGGTCTTCGAGCGCGACGGCGTGCGCGTTATCCTGGACGACTACTCGGCCGAGAACATGATCGGGTCCACCATCGACTTTAGCACGGAGCTTATCAAGCAGGCGTTCAAGGTCGTCGGCAACCCCAAGGCGCAGAAGGGCTGCGGCTGCGGCTCGTCCTTTGACATGAAGGAGACCTAGCGCGCCGGCCCGCGTGCGCGCGCCCTTGTACAATGTGTAAAGCGTAAGCGGGATGTAATGCAGCGTGCTGTTCGTTTCCTTCAATTGGCTGGAGGCGGGCAGCTATGGACACGTGTGGGGTGCGGCTGTACAGCGAGCGCCCAGGCGGGCGGCGCTATGACGACGCCGGGATCATGGTGGTGGCGCCGAGCCAGTCGCGCGGCTTGCGCAGCACCTCCACGAGCTGCGCCTCGCGCGAGCCCGGCGCGGGCTGGGCGTCGTACTCCCAGCGCGCCGTGAGCGGCATCGAGCACATGATCGATTCGATCCGCGCGCCGGGCGTGTGCAGGCCAAACTTGGTGCCGCGGTCGTGCACCAGGTTGAACTCGACGTAGCGGCCGCGGCGCAGCTGCTGCCAACGCTTCTCTGGAGGTATGTGAAGGGGCCCAGGGCAAGCCGGCGGGCGTGCGTTTCGGCCATGCCGGTCAGTGGGCGGCGTTCGGCGGGCGTCGCGTTGGGCCGGCCGCCGCACCTTCTTCGGTGTACGGCAGGTCCTTGCGGCGCATCATGATGGGCACGTACGCCGGCAGGAACGTCGAGGCGCAATCGCTGTGCGCCGGCATCGACCGCCGCTCATGCAAAGTCGTTTTGGGACCGCTTAGTCGCGCTCAGTGGCTTCTCCCCAGGGGGCGGGCGAGCGTACCGGACAAAGTCAAAGGCCTTCTCCATGTTGGGCGTCTCCAAGTCGTCAAAGAAGATGCCGCCGACGCCGCGCGCCTCCTGGCGGTGCGTCAGGAAAAAGTACTCGTCGCACCACTTTTTGAAGGTCGGGTAGTAGCTGGGGTCGTGGCGGTCGCAGGCGTCCTTGAGCTGCTTGTGGAAGTGCACGGCGTCCTCCTCGTAGAGGTAGCTGGGCGTCAGGTCGGCGCCGCCGCCGAACCACGCCATCGTCTTGCCCTCGCCGGTGACGACCTGAGGAAACGTGTGAAGCGTCTACGCGACCAGACGTGCCTTCAGCATGCCATGAACCACGGGCTCCATGGAAGGGTCAGCGCCCCGGGCACACCTCAAAGTAACGGTAGTTGAGGTGCACCGTCGGCGCGTGCGGGTTCACGGGGTGGATGACGAGGCTGATGCCGGCGGCGAAGAACGGCAGGCTGGTCGTGCCCACAGGGATGTCCTTGCCGCGCGAGTTCATCTGGCGGACCGCCTCTGCGGACGTCGACGCGCTGAAAGACCGCGATCCGGGGTTAGCGGCAGGCGCCTCATGTTCAGGCGCAACCCTATTGCGCGCATACCGGGCGGGAGCTCGCCGTGCACGATGGAGACGTTGACGGCGGCCTTCTCAAAGACCTTGCCGTCCTGCAGGACGCACGTGATGCCCTCGCCGCCCTGCTCGCGCTGCCAGTGGTCGCAGCGGAACTTGGCGTCGCCGCCCTCGACCTCGGTGATACCCTTGACAATGTTGGCCTGCGCCACCTTGACAAAGGTCGCCATGCGATCGCGCATCTGGGGCGGCAAGCGAAGGCGAGCGAGGCGGAAGCTCCTGTGTCAGCTGCGTGGGACCGGGCCCGCAGGCTGCGGTGCCGCCGCGCACCGGCTCGTTGTGGCCGCTGAGGACGGCCACCACGGGCGCGGTCTTGGCCTCCCCGGCCGCCGGCGCGTGGGGCTCGACGACCACGACGTTGACCTCGGCCTGGGCGGCCGCCGGGCTGCGGCCGGCCGTCGCCGCCACCGCGGCCGCGGCGGTCGCGAGCGCCAGCGCCGCGGCGCCGGCCCACCGCTTGGCCGGCGTCGGAACCGCCGCCGCGACCGCCACGGGCCCGGATCGGCGCACCGTGTGCATGGCCCGCATGCCCGCCACGCGCTCCGCGGCCTGGGCCAGTGCGGCAGGCGCGGCCAGGGGCGCCCGACGGGCCCCGAGCCGCACCGCCAATGTCGCCGCTCGCAGCGCCGCCATGGATGACGTCATCGCTTTCGGGGTGGAGGAAGTGAAGAATGAGGGTCCTTCGCGTGCGTGCGGCGTCTATAGACGACGCCGCTCTGCCGCGATTCCGACGCGGGTTCTGCCGTTCCGTTCCGAATTCTGCCGCGATTCTGCCGCCGACGCCTCCGACTCGCGGGCGCAAACGGAGCATCTACACTCGACTAAGAGCGCCCAAACATCATATCAGACAATTCTGCCGGCCGCTGCTGGTGTAGTCGGGGCTGGCTGGCTTCGTTCCGTACGTTGGGGACATGCAAACGGATCAATGCACTGGACATGCGGGGTGGGGCACCTATATAATTATTATACGCATGCACACAGGAATTTGTAAGAATCGGCGGCCCTAAGGATTAATTGATCGACGTCCAACGTAAACGATGTACTCGACCGCTCGATAGGGCGAGCGCTCTAGCTGGGCGGGACGCAGCATCGGGCAGCGTACTGTCTGCATGCATTGATAGAGTTCACCTGGCGGGCATACTCGATTGGCATATGCCGCACATAATATATAGATGGTATACGTGTGTAGCGCCACCGTGCAGTGCACTCCCGGAGAACTGTATTTGGCAGCGCAGGAGTAGACACAGACTGACTCTATAGCAAGGTGCCTGCAAGGCGGCCCAGTGACGATGACGTACATGCCTGCGCTGCACGTGTATATATGGATGGTGACCATGTACGCACGCAGCATCCAGCGATTGGCTGGGGAACCGATGGTCATGCAGCACATTCATCTGCATCTCAGTGGATCGAACGAGTATGAAAGGTGCGCGCGGACGCGCGGCATATTTTGCGTGAGGGGCTGGCGTAGGACTTTTAGGTTGTTATTAATTGCACTGATAAAATGTAATACCCAAGAGCTAGTTGGACCGACCATTGTCATATTCAGTGTGAGCGTCTTCACAACCTAAGAACGTCCTGGAGCTGCGGAGCTTGCCCCGAGCTCCTGCCAATTGGCAATGGCGCGCGTTCGGTCCGCTGGGTCGTCTGCGGCCACGCGAGGCCGCATCGCGCGTCATTGCAAAGCTACCATCAGCCGCGATACTGCTCATGAAGCGACGCCCGCTTTCCAGCGGACACTCTCTCCGACCCATCGGCCGAATAGGCCAGACCCCCCTTGCGCAGGTAACGCGCTATGTGCACCTGCGCCACGGCGAACCTTATTGTCTGCAGCTTTCTGTTGCGTGAAACCATAGTACACGAAGTTCATTGCGGCCTATGCACATCACTATGATACAGGGATGAAATCGACCCCAGATTTCCTTGCGCCAGCGCTTATCCAACCAGGCCGTCCGTGCCCTCGTAGAGCTCGGCGTCGTAGTCTTCGAGGAGGCCCTGCGGGTTATCGCGAAAGAGCCGCTGGAAGCCCATAAAGCCGTCGCGCAGCACGCGCACCCGCGGCCGCGGCTCGGGCCACGTCGCGATATGGGCAGCCAGCGTGCGCGCCGCCAGCGGGCCGCGCTGCTGGCTCCACATGCAGTGGCAGACGATCGTGTTGTAGCTCGCCACCTCGCGCGCCACCTCCTCCGTCGCCATCACCAGGCTGGTAATGGGCACCCACAGCGAGCCCGCGATGTGGCCGCCCTAGTGCGTTTGCGTAGCGCGCGAGGGCCACGGACGCCTCAACGTCAGCCTCAAACCCTGCAACCGAGGGGCAGCCCGCCGTCAAGTCCGGCAGGGCGGGACGCACCTTGCGGTCGTCGCCGCGGACGTCGATCACCACCACGCGGTTGCTGCAGCGCGCGCAAGGGCAGGGCGCTTGCAGTTTGGAGCACAGCGTCAACGTTCCCAGTCCTTGCGGGCCCAGTGGACGATAGCGCGCCACGACACGTACTCGGGCTGCGGGTTGCGCAGGAGCGCGGCGAGCTCCTGCGCCGTGATGTAGTCGACGTCGGGGTGGCCGCGGCCGCCGCCCATGGTGGCGCGGCCCGTGCTGGCGCAGGTGAGCGCCGTCCTGACGCGTCGGGCCCTCCCAGCGCAAGCAAGGTTGCAGCCGTCCGGCGTCCAGAGGGAGCGGCCCGGCCAGCACTCTCTAAAGTACTCTGCGGTCGAGGGCTTGCACGAGCTGCGCCAGTTGCACTCAGGAGCGGCCGCCGCGACAACTAGTGGCTTCGCGGTGAGAGGTCGCCAAGCGTCCAAGGGTGCTTGGCCAGCCAGGTGGTGCGAGGGACCACGTCGATCTCGTCCTCGTCCTCTATCATGTCTATCACGTTTGCCACGTGACATCATACGACCTTTTCTACGCCTCCTGCTGCCATGTTCACTGCGATCTCAACCAGAAAAGCGTCTTCTCATGTCACCCCGAGACACATCACATGACCCCAGGTACATCTCCGTCATAGGTCCCTGTCTACAAAAGTAGCATGGTCTCTGTATAGCAAGCAAGTGGACAGGGACCTATGACACCATTAATGTCACGTTATTGTGGTCACGTGAAAGGATCCCACCATAGGTGACGCCATAAACGCTTTTCTACAGAGCGTCTATGGGTAGAGGGCGGCATCAATTGTAGAAAGGTCTCTATGACGTCATCCATAGGTCACGTGCGTGCGTCGCACCACATGACCAGCTGGCGCGCGCGTGTGACGCCGCCGCGTCGGCGACGCAGGAGGACGCCCCGCGCCCCGGGCGCCACCGCAGGGGCCTTAGACGAGCCGGCACGGCTCCGCTGGGCTGCGGGGAACGTGCGCCGGCTCTTTGGCGAGCCGCGCGTGCGATTAATTAGAGGTGCGTGGCCGGCGCATGCCGGCGCCGCCGACCCCACTGCGAGCCGCGCCAAGTCCGTGCGGACACGCGGCGCGGCTCGCCGGGCGCGTGTGGGGTAGCGCGCGCGCCGCCGAGGGTTCGCTCCCGGGGCGGCGCATGGCGATGGCAGCGTTCTCACGCGGACTGCGCTTTTGCCGTGTGTCAAGCGGGCGCGGCCGCTGCAGCGCTCAGGTGCGCGCTCGACCGACGTGGACCGTGTACAAATTGCCTCGCCACGCAACGTGATCTCCTGGCTGGACCCACGGCGGGCGTCGCGCGGAGGCCTGCGACGGAGCGCGCGCGCGTGCGCGCGTGGCGGCTGACCGGCGGCTGAGTGGATCGCTGCGTGCGTGCGCGTGGCCGTACCGCACCGGCCTTTCCCCACCTCGCGGGACCGGGGCCGGCGCGGGCCGCCCGGCCTTGGAGGCGCCATGGCGCCCTCGCTGCGCAGGGCGGCGCTCGCCGCCTTGCTTTTGCTGGCCACCGTGGCCACGTTGACTGCCGTAGCTGCGGCGGCGCCGGTGCCGGCGACGAAGCGCGAGGAGGGTGCGTCGCGCGTTCGGCAGGGCGGCCTTGGTTGTCATGGGTTCCGCTGACCCCCTTGCATGTGCACGCGCCTAGTATGCGGTACTCGCCTGCGCAGTTGCAGCAGCTGGCAAGCCGCCCACGCCGCCGGGCAAGCCGCCCACGCCGCCGGGCAAGCCGCCCACGCCGCCGGGCAAGCCGCCCACGCCGCCGGGCAAGCCGCCCACGCCGCCGGGCAAGCCGCCGGGCCATGCCCCCCCGGCCGACCAAAGCCCACCGACGCAGGCGCCCCCGACGCAGGCGCCCCCGACGCAGGCGCCAACAACGCCGGCGCCGCCGGTCGACCCGAGCGACAATCCTCCCCAGGACACGCCGACCACGTGCAAGTGCATGCAGGAAGTGCCAGACGGCCGCTCGGGCAGTACCACCATTGTTTCGTACTGCGGCTCCACCGCGAACGAGCCGAAATGCAAGCGGTGCGGCTGCGACGCCGAGTGCACCGCGCGCGGCGACTGCTGCGACGACTTTGTTGCAGCGTGCGGCGACGATGGTAAATTGCGGTCGAGGCATTGGCCTGCGCTCGCCCGGGGGGCAGAGAAGGACGAATAAAGTTTGCTCACCCATCCGCGTCGCCCGAGGGGTGCCAAAATCGTCCAACAGGAAAATCCAACTGCCACCCGTGCTCCAAGATCAAGACCACCCCGGTGTACCACCTCGTCGTGCCCAACACGACGTACCCCACGGCGTGCGCGGCCGAGTACAATTTGCATCCGACCACGTTGGCGACCACCCCGACGCTGTACGGCCCCTTCGACCCCGAGAGCGCCGTCAGCGAGCGTACGCAGGGCCGGACCGTGCATGCAGCACGCCGCGTCGGCCACCGGACGCGGCATGATACTAACCGGCCGCATGTGTACGTCTAGATGGATGGGGCGCGCGCAGGTTGCTGGCCCAGCCCGCTGCCCAAGACGGTGGCGGACCTGTCCTTGTGCAAGCACTACAGCAGCGGGGCTGGCCCGAAACCGCCGATGACCGCGGCCCTGTGGCAGCTCTACAACCTCGCGTCGCCGTTCGCGAGCCTGCTGAACAGCGGCAACGCCGTCGCCGAAGCGCGCACAATCTCCAACGGCTGCTTCCGTACGGCTGATCAACCCTTTGGCCTCATGATGCAGTAATGGCCAAACAACAAACGTGAGGTTTGCTAACGGCTCCATGCGCTGGACGTGGCTCGCGTGCTGGTGCGGCAATTGCAGGCGCCGTGCGCACGTATGCTTGCCACTTGCTCTTCCCGCCGTGCGATGTCGAGAAGCAAGCCTGCCGACCGGGCGACCGGGACCACGAGGTGGTCAAGGAATGTGGCCTGCTGTTTGCCACCACGGTCGCCATGGTGCAGCACCTGCCGCCGTGTGGGGTACGTCCGAAGCAACAGCGTTAATTTGCTTGCGCATCGCCTTCTAATTTTAGGCAACGTGCCTATCTCCGGATTGTGTGTCGCAGGGGCCGCCGGGGTCGACGCTGGCGCCCACCGATGCGACCCCGACGGTGGCGCCCTCGCCGACCGCAACGCCGACGCCGACGCCGACGGCCACGTCGTGCCCGACGCCCACCGAGTCAGCGCCGACCGCCGGGCCTGAGCCGTCGTCTACGCCGCGGCCGACGCCGACTGCCACGGAGCCACCGACGCCGTCGCCGACCGGTCGGCCCACGGCCTCCCCTCATCCTACGGACGCATCCACCGAGCCACCGACGGTCGCGCCGACCGAGGAACCGACGTGGGGCCCCACGCAGCGGCCGACGCCGCCGGTCACTGAGCCTCCGACGGCGCGCCCTACCGAGGAGCCCACCGAGGCCCCAACGGTGGCGCCGACCGAAGTGCCCACCGAACCACCGATCGATCCGCCGACCGAGGCGCCGACCGAGGCCCCAACGGAGGCGCCGACCGAGGCCCCAACGGAGGCGCCCACGGAGGCGCCCACGGAGACGCCGACCGAGGCGCCGACCGACGGGCCGGTCGACCCTACCGAGGCGCCGACGGAACCGCCTGGCAACGGCACCACGGTGCCGCCAGTGTACCCCACCGCCTCGACGTTCCCCCGCCTGCCTGACCCAAACAGCACGGCGCTGCCGCGCCCGTCGGACCTGCCGACCCGGCCGCCGGCCGAGCTCGCCGTGCAAGCGGCCGCGCTCACGCTGGCGACGGTGTTCCCCGCCGTCGGCCTGCTGGTGTGCACCATCTGGGCGGTCGCGGTCGCGATCCCAATCATCAAGCGCATCCGGCGGGACCGATCGCCAGGGACCCAGGGGCGGCCGCGCGGCGTGCACGAGATGGACGACTTTGCCGGCGGCTCGTCGTCCACGGCGGGGCTCCTAGCGCACCGCCGGCTCTCCGACGGCGGCGACGACGCGAGCGAGGTGGACGACGACGACGGTCGCTCGTCGCTGCGGTCCTCCGAGACCGGTGCCAGCGAGACGCGGCCGCCGTCGGTCGGCGGCAAGCGCACGCGGCAGGCCGAGAGCACGGACGCCACGTACGATGCGCAGGCCTTGCGCGCGGGCTGGCCGGGGACGTCCGGGGCAACTGGGGCTGATCGTGCGCTGTGCGAGTGGGCGTGGCTGTGAACCAGGCCGCCGGCGATGAGCGCCTACCACGCCATCATTGCGAACCTGGCCGCGCTGCAGGGCCGCGGCATCCTCTCGCAGCTGGACCGCAACGGATTCGCCGTGGCGCACTACGCGGCCGCGCGCAGCGAGCTGGGCGTCCTGCGCTTTCTATCGACCATGCGTGTCAGGTGCACCCACGCGACACGCAAGGTTTGCTGATGCAATCGGACAGCGCTGACGACTAGGTGGACGCCCGTGGCCGGATGCGCTAGCCATGGCAGCCTCAACATTCCGGACGGGCACGCTGGCGATTCCCCGCTCATCTGGGCAGCGCGCTGCGGCCAGGCCGACGCCGTGGCGTACGTGGTGCTGTAGCGCCTGCTGGCGTCGTTAACCGGTTGCGCTGACGCCGTCTCCACCGCGTCATGCATCGCGTGGCGCACGGCAGGCTTCTGGTGCGTCTCGGCGCCGAC
>Ga0180216_1004375_pt1 | contig 10744 bp, 8 predicted proteins | sample eDN3rd37CBELigMG_FD_128879 | JGI IMG/M metagenome (GOLD analysis project Ga0180216, IMG submission 128879) | Enriched Miracle-Growth compost microbial communities from Emeryville, California, USA - eDNA 3rd pass 37_C BE-Lig MG (version 2)... ...
AGGTTTCGGAACGGCTCCCGGCGGTCCTAAGCGTGCATGGCCATTGGAGTTGGGCGCGGATCGACCCCGGCGTTCAGGCTCGGTGCGTCGCGCTGGCGAAGCTCGGCTACGTCTGCCTTTGCGTTGACGCCTTCGGCGCGGGCGAGCGCGCCATCGAGCCGGGGCCGGGAACCTACCACGGGGGACGGCTCGGGGCGGGGCTCTGGACGGTCGGCCGGCCCTTGATCGGCCTTCAGGTGTACGACAACCGCCGCGCCGTGGATTACCTGATCTCGCGTCCGGAGGTCGATCCGGAGAGGCTCGCGATTACGGGAGCGTCGGGGGGAGGCAACCAGAGCCTCTACGCGGGAGCGACGGACGACCGATTCAAGGCCGTCGTCCCCGTTTGCGGGATTGGAACCTACGAAGCCTACCTGGAGGCGGCCTGCTGCGTATGCGAGGTTAACCCCGGCGGCCTCAAGTACGCCACCACCGGCGACTTGCTGGCGATGATCGCGCCGCGCGCCCTGCTGGTCGTCAGCGCCACGCGCGACGCCCCTCAGTTCGGCGTCGACGCGGCCTCCAAGAGCGTCGCGTACGCGCGGCGACGGTTCGAGGGCCTGGGCGCGGCCGACCGCCTCCGCTTCGTGGCGATCGAATCCGGCCACGACTACAACCAGCCGATGCGCGAGGCCATGTACGGCTGGCTCGATCGTTGGCTCCGCGATCGCGGCGACGGCTCGCCGGTCGCCGAGCCCGAGGTCCAGACCGAAGACCCCGCCCTGCTCCGGTGTTATCCGGACGCCGCCTCCCGCCCCAAGTCAATCGCGACGATCCCCGAGTTCACCCATCGCGAGGGCCTGGCCCGTCTCGCCGCGCTTCCCGCCCCGCCCGACCACCCCGAGGCATGGGAGGCCGAGTCAATCCACCTGAGGGCCGAGATCGCCGATCGGGTGTTGGGCTGCCCGCCGACGGCGAGTCCCGGAGCGCCGCGCCTCTGGCGCGAGCCCGGAAGCGACTTCACGACGCTCGAGATCCGCCCCGAACCTGGCATCACCCTCACCGGCCACCTTCGGCTGCCGCCGCCGGGAACCCGGGCTCTGGGGACCGTGATCCTTCTGGCCGACCGGGGCCTCGACGCCGACGAGGTTCGCCAGCGCGCCGAAGCCTGGACGAAAGAGGGCCGCGCGGTCTGCGCGGTGGAGTTGCGCGCGACGGGCAAACGGAAGCCCAAGACCAATCCCGTCGCCGGCGCGGCCGACCACAACGAGGCGGAATGGGGAGTTTGGGTGGGTCGGCCCCTGCTCGGCCAGTGGGTCTGCGACGCGCTCGGATGGATCGACGCCATCGACGGCCTGGTCGGGAGTTCGAGCGGGCGCCTTCTCAGGGAGTTCGTCGATCATCCGTTGTCGTTGCGCTCGGTCGGGCCGATCGGCGTCGCGACAATCCTGGCCGCCGCTTATGAGCCTCGGGTTGAATCGACGATCGTCGAAAATTGCCTCGTCAGCTATGTCGCCCCCGAGCCGTCGGACTGGAGCGGGATTCCGATGGGCCTGATCGCCCCCCACGTTGTCGAGGCGGGCGACGTCGCCCGGTTCGCGGCGCTTTTGGCCCCGCGGCGGCTGAGCATCCTCGGCGGCGTCGAGACCAACGGCCGACCCGTTTCCCAAGAACGCTTGGATGCCGCCTTTAGATTCGCGAAGTCGATTTACCAACTTCTGAAGACGCCGGAAGCGCTGACTTTGGCGGTTTCGCGGGGGGAGTGAGACGCGCCGCCGAAAGCGCCGAGGACCGGGAATTCGAGCGATCGGTCGTGATTTGGGCGCCAACATCGCGCTTTTGACGCTGATAATTAATAATAAGGAGACCGGGCTTCCGGTCGCCGCGCGAATCGCGTTGACCGTCGCCGCGAGCCTCCGATAAAGTTGATGGCTCCATTCGCGCTTCTCGATCAGTCGCGTCCCAAGTTCGACGGCCCGCTCCCTGGGCCCGTTTTCCATTCGGATCTCCCATGCGGAAAGACACCAGCCAAGGCGTTCGGCTTACGCTCGATCAGCCCCCCAAGAGACGCCCGCTCCTGGGGTGGCTGGCGACGTTGACAATCATGGTATCCCTCGGAGGATTGGTTTGGGCCTGGGAGAAGGGATATCGCCCGTCCTGGGAGATGTTCCAGGATCCCGTCGCCCTCGATCTGATCGAGGTGGATCGGGGCGACATCCTCGAATTGATCGTTGAGAACGGGAGCGTCGAGAGCGCCACCGACGCCGTGGTTCGCTGCGAGGTTGAAGCGCTGATCGGCACCGTGGGCGGATCGTCTCAGGGAGGGCGATCCGGTGGCGGGGGGTCGTCGGGCGGCCAAAGCCGGGCGGCCGCCCCGACGGGCGGCGCGATGCCGAAAGGCTCGGGCGGAGCGAGCAAGGGCGCGGCGAGCAAGGGAGCAGCGGCGACAAAGGCGGGCGGCGGGACATCCACGGCGAGCGCGGACACGGCGTCGGCCGCCGGCTCGACCACGGCGGGCGCGAAACCCCAACTCCGCAGCTTCAGCTACACCGTGGCGCCCTACACGCCTCTGAAGACCAGCGTGTCGTCGGGGGGGGCCGCGGCGTCCAAGTCGGCCCTAAGCGACTCGAGGCAACGCGGAGGGCGAGGCGGAGACAGCTTTGAGGAGAAGCCGGGCTCGACCCGAATCCTCTGGATCTTGCCCGAGGGCTCGGAGGTCAAGGCGGGCGACGTCGTCTGCGAACTCGATTCGGCGGCCTTCCGCGACGAACTCAGGCTTCAAGAGGTTCGTTACCTTCAGGCCAAGGCGTGGGTTGACCAGGCCGCCGCAATTCTTGAGGTGAACAAGATCACGTATCGGGAATACCGCGACGGCATCTATCCCCAGGACTTGCAGCTTATCCGTCAGTACATCCAGACGTGCCAGATCGAGCGTGAGCGGGCCCAGCGCAACCTCGAATGGTCGCAAGGGATGGCGGATCAATTCCTGCGCACCGCCGCCCAGCTTCGGGCCGACAAACTCGACCTCCAGAAGGCCGACTTCGTGTTGAGCGAAGCCCAGGGAATGTACGAACGGCTTGAGAAGTTCACCGCGCCGAAGATCCTCAAAACGCTGGAGGCGAAGCTCGCGGCGATCCTCACCGACAAGCTCGCGCAAGACGCCATGTTCGCCCTGGAGACCGAACGGCTGGAGCGTCTCAAGAAGAACATCGCGGCCTGCACGATGCGGGCGCCGCGCGACGGGATCGTCGTCTACGCCAACCAAACCAACGCCTGGGGCCGCGTGGAGTCTCAGATTATGGAGGGGGTCACGGTTCGCGAGGATCAGCCCATCTTCCAGCTTCCCGACCCCAACCGCATGCGGATCAAGGCGCGGATCAACGAGACGAAGGTCTCGCAGATCAAGACCGGCCAGAAGTGCTCGATCGTCATCGACGCGTATCCCGACCGCAAGCTGACCGGCACCGTCACCGACGTGACGGTCATCTCGACGCCGGTCAACGGCCCGTTCTCGGACGTCCGCGTCTACTTCGCCCTGATCGCGATCGACAAGGCGTTTGACGGCCTTCGCCCCGGCCTCAGCGGCGAGGTGACATTCCTCTACGATCAGCGCAAGCAAGTGGAGCGCCTGCCGATCGCGGCGATTCGCGAGGTCGACGGCGAAGCGTTCGTGGCGGTCCCCGACCAGTCGCCGGCCGAGAAGGAGAAGAAGCGCCTCCCGTATCGCTGGCAAAAGGTTGAGTTGGGTCTCAGCGACTCGGACTACGTCGAGGTCCTCTCCGGAGTCGAGGCGGGCGACCGGGTGGTCGCCAACCCGTCGGCGCTCTCCAGTCCCATCACCGACCCCACCCCCGCGAGCGCCTCGCCCATCGCGGCGGTTGTGAATTAAGCGCCGGTCGCGCCTGGATTCGGTAGTGCAGCACCCTCCCGCCGAGCCCCACGCATGACGCCGGCTCGGCGGGGAGCCTCGCCCTCCCTACGATGCGAGTCCGACATCAAGAAAACCGTCGGGGGGGCGGCAAAAAGACCGTCGGCCGCGTTAAGTCGCGGCCGGATCGTCCTCGGCGTTGACAGCCTCCACGACTTGGGCAATGGTCTGTTCGAAGAGGGGCGTTCCGCCGAACGTCATGCCGAGCGACCTGATCTTGTCGGTGACGATTTGATGTTTGGGGCGGGTTTGCCCCCCGCGAATGTCTCCGGTCGCGCCGGAGATTTTTTGAGCGGCCAGCGCGACGTCATATTCCGAGATGTAGCGGTCATAGCAGTTGAACATCCGGCCGGTGATGGCGGCATCGTCGGCGGCCAGCAAGATCTCGACGGCCCGGGCGACGTCGGCCGCGTGGACCTCCTTGCCGCCCCTGCGGCACTCAACCGGCTTCCCGCGGACCACGTCCCGGACCAGGCCGAACCATTTGCTGGAGCGCGCTGGGTGGGCCAGGCCATAGATGCCGGTGGGCCTCAAGGCGCAAATCGGGAAGCCGCCGCCCAGTCCGAAGCTGGTGACGAACGCCTCGATCGCGGCTTTATGGGCGCCGTAGTGGTTGGTGCTCCAGGTTGGGTGCGCCTCGTCGAGCGGACGATCCTCCAGGATCACGTCATGCACGGCGCACGATGAGATGAAGACGAAGCGGCCGACTCCCGCGGCGCGCGCTTGCTCCATCAGCCGGAGCGAGCCCATGACGTTTCGCTCGACGAACTCCAGGAGGTTTCCCTCCGCGCCCCGGAACCCGCCGCTGGGATGATCGAGCGCCGAGTGAACCACGGCGTCGACGCCCTCAACCAGCTCTCGCCCAGCCCGCTCGTCGTTCAAGGTCCCCTCGATCCACGTTAGCGAATCGGCAGTGATCGGCGAGGGGAAATGCCCGATGTCACTCGTAGGCCGTCTCCAGCAAACCAGGCGATGCCCCGCCCCGGCCAGCCGCGCGGCGATGTAACGCCCAAGAAACCCAGTCGCGCCCGTCACGGCGATTTTCATGAGTTGCTCCCTGTGTTCCGAGGCGTCCCCAGCGCGCACCGGCCGGGGAACGCTCTCGCGGCGCTCGCGGGGATCACTTTTCGCCCATCAGCGCCCGGGCCCCGTCGATGACCAGATCCCATTGGAAGGCCGGGCCGGGGTCGATCTTGTTCCTCTGAACGTGGTAATGACCAAGGATTCCCTGATACGAATCGTAGGCCGGCCCGACTAGCTGGGTTCGCAGCAAGGCGCCCGACGAGTCCCGCGGGTAGTCGCGCTTGATCTTCGGGAAAACCGTGCAAAGCGTCGCCGTCAGGCGGGTCAGGGCGTCGTACTGAGCCTGGGTCAGGTCGTACTGGGCAAGTTCCTGGCCGTGGATCTTCCCCTGGATCAGCTCATTGCGGGCGGGGGCGAGGAGAGCTTCGGGGTTGTGGATGCCGTTGGCCTCGGGAGAGCCGGGTAGGCGGAGCTTCACGCGCCCGGACTCGTCCTTCTCGTACCATTTGTCGAGAGCGGCGGTCTTGCCGGGCGGGTAGGCGCCCATGTTGGCGATCTCGATGCCGATGGAGCGGTCGTTGGCGATGGTCGCGTGCCAGGCCCGCTCCTTGAGGTCGAGCGTCTGGTAGATCGTCCCATCGACGTCGAGCATGAAGTGGACGCTCAGGCCCCGGGAGTCGTGCAGCACCTGAAAACAGCGCTGGCTTGTTCCGGCGACGTCGTAGTGGATGACGAATTGATCGACCACGCGTTGCAGCAGCGGCAGGTCCCAACCTCCCCCTCGAACGCGCTCCAGTTCGTCCTTCGAGAGTCCTTTCCGCCGGACGCCATACCACGAGGTCGGCTGGTTCTCCCGCTTCGCGTTGGGGTCGCCGAAGCGGGGCTCGGGACGGTAGGCGTCGTAGCCGCCCGGATCGGTCCAAAGCACAACCGGCGTGGTGGTGTGGAAGAGCTGACCGCAGACGACGATCTCGTCGCCCCGACGATCCAGCCGCTCGCCGACCTTCGGGGTCGGTTTTTCGTCGGCGAGCGCGGGCAGCGCCAGAGTCAGGCTCATTAGCGGGAGCAGAAAGGCGCGAAGCTTGAAAACGGAGCGAAGGCCGCGCGGGGCCTGGGAAACTCGGTGAAACGACAAGGGGGGGTCCTCCACAAACTGATGGGCGAGGCGGGAAGTCTGTTGGCCTCGGCCGCGGGCGATGCGACAATCAAGCCTGATTGTGAGCCCGCCAAAGTGGCGGCACAAGGGGACGCCTCTCCCGGCATCGACCGGAGGTTCAACGCATGATCGTCCGCCACCGCGTCGCGACCACCGCCCATCTCGTCCGCGCGTTCGCCCTCTTGCTTGTCGTCTCCGGCCCGCGCGCCGCGGCCGACGATTCGCCCGACGCTTCCGCGTCCACCGGCAAGCCCCTCGCCGAGCGGCTTGAGCCGCTCATCAAGGCTCACAAGGGCAAGGTGGGAGTGGCTCTCAAGAATCTCGAAACGGGCGAGACCTACGCATACAACGCCGACGAGCCCATGCCGACGGCCAGCCTCATCAAATTCCCGGTCATGATCGAAGCCTACCGACAGGCCGCCGAGGGGAAGATCGACCTGAATGCCCCCGTCACTCTCCACGAGGCCGACAAGGTGCCGGGCTCGGGGCTCTTGACCGAGCACTTTTCCGAAGGCGCGCGGTTCCCGTTGCGCGACGCGATTCGACTCATGATCACCTACTCCGACAACACGGCGACGAACCTCGTTCTCGACGCCATCGGCATCGGCTCGACGGCCGCGACGATGGAGACGCTTGGATATCCCAACACCAAGATCCACTCGAAGGTTTACCGCCGCGACACCTCCGTCTTCCTCGAGCGGAGCAAGCAATTCGGCCTGGGGAGCACGACGGCCCACGAAATGGTCCGGCTGTTTGAGGACCTTCACGCCAAGCGGCTCGTCGAGGAAAAGTCGTGCGACGCCATGCGCGAGCATCTGCTCACATGCGACGACAAGGCGAAGTTCCCCCGGTTCCTGCCCCCGGGCACGAAAATCGCGTTCAAGACCGGCAGCGTGGACCAGAGCCGAACCTGCGCCGGGATCATCGAATGCGAGGAGGGGCCGATCGCCCTCTGCGTCCTCACCTCCGAAAACGAAGACGAGAGCTGGACCGACGACAACGCCGGCAACCTGCTCTGCGCCAGGATCGCCAGGGAGGTTTACGACCACTTCACACCGAAGAAGGCCGAGTCCAAAGCCAAGCGGACCGCGGACGCCGCCGGGGAAACCTCCAAGACCGAGCCGGCGGCCAGGTAGGCGAAACCTCGCGCCGGCCTTGTTCATCCCTTACGCCACGCCGGTTCGAACCTGGAGAGGAGACGCCGATGGGATTTCTCGGAGCGCTTAGAAACTTCCTTTCGACAACCCCCAGGTGGGAGGACACCGAGGCGACTCGGGCGCGGCTCCGAAAGGCCTGGGATCTCGACGAGCCCGAGGCCGCCCCCGCGCCAAGCGCGCCCGGCGCGGCCTCGAACTACGACAAAACGATGTGGCGGCGCAAGCTTCATCAGGTCTTCGAGAATCTGCCCGGATCGCGCGGCCAGTGGCCGGAACTGATGTCCGACGCGCGCGCCCTGAATCTCGACCGATCCTGGATGGACGCCGGCATGGCCGAGGAATTCGAGCAACTGCTTCGCGGGGTTGTGGCCGACAGGGTCGTCACCGAGGACGAGCAGTCCAAGATCGACGCGGCCCGCCGCCTGATCGGCCTCTCCGAGGACGAAGCGGCGACGGTCCTTCGCGCGATCGTCGCGGAGGCGGAGGCGTTCTTCGGCTCCCAGGTTGAAACCCGCCACGGCTAATCCGCGGCCGAACCGACGCCCGCTACTTCAGCAGGTCGGGAAGCGCCTGGGGTTTTCCGTCGCGATCGACGCAGGCGAGGGTCGAATGCCCCTCGGCCAAAAGCGTTCCGTCGCGGAAGACCTGGTAGTTGTGGACGATCTTGACGTGCGAGACCTTCGCGACGGTGGTTCGCAAGGTCAGCACGTCGTCGTATTCGGCGGGCTTTTTGTACTTGCAGCCGATGTCGATGATGACGAGGAAGTGGCCGGCGTCCTCAACCTCGCGGTAGCTGACGCCGCGCTGGCGCAACAACTCGGTTCGTCCCATCTCGAAGTAGACGAAATAGGTCGCGTGGTGCAAGAGCCCCATGCGGTCGGTTTCCGCGTAGCGGACGCGAATCTGGATGTCGCAGGAATCAGCCTGGCTCATCGGGGTGGAGCGCTCCTTGAGAAGTCAACGTCGCGCGGGCGCGTCCGCGCCTTGGGCGATCCGCTCGGCCCCCGGGCGCGTGGTCACGACCAGGGGATACGGGTCCCAGGGCCAATCCTCGCGGTTCGGCGAACCGGGCCGATAGCCGTTGGCGGCCCATCGTCGGAAAAGCTCGGGACGGTGTTCGAGCTCGCGCATCCTTAGCCAATGATCGTACTGGTCGATCATCTCCGCCATGATTTTGCCGTCGCCGATTGGAAGATACAGATACTTCAGCGCGAACTGATTCCGGGCGTCGTCGATCGTCGAGCCCTCGCGGAGCAACTCGAAAAACGCCGAGACGAGCCCGGTTCGCTCCGCGCCCCACTCGCAGTGGATCAGCAACGGATATTGGATCGAGTCGAGGATTTCGATCAACGCGAGAAGTTGCGCCCGCGACATCCAGACGCATGACGACAGCGAAACATCAACCTGCGTCGCGCCGGCGGCGAGCGTCGCGTCGCGCTCGGCCCGGTACCAGTCGAGGTGGCCGTTGGCGCCCCGGAGGTTCAGCACGGTGTTGATTCCGCGCTCATGAAGGGTCCGGGCGAGCATCGCTCCCGACATTTGACCCGATCGGTAGACCTGGTTCGCCCGCACCGTCGCGAAGTTGCCGTTCGCCCGGTTCCAGCCGATCCAGGCCCCCATCATCGCCAAGGGTATGGCGACCGCCGCCAGAATCCTTCTGATGGACCGTCTTCGCGTGCTCGCCACCGCCGACCTCCCAGTATCCGTTCCCGTCCGACGACCTCAACGACGCCTGCGTCCGCGCGAATTCCTCGATCAGGAACCGATCGTTCTGATCGGGGGGGGCGTCGGGCCGAGCCCACTCAAGACTCGAAACGACCTCCCAGGCCTGTTCGGCCGTGTAACCTTCGTGGCGGATCAGATAGGCCGCGTGCGCGAGGCTTGTTCGGTGATGGCCGGCGACGCAGTGAAAATAGACGGGCTGCCGCTTGGGGTCGGCCAGCAGGTCCGCCGCGATCGCCATTTGCTCCATCGTGGCCCGCGAGCCCCGCATCGGGATGATGACCCAGTCGATCCCCTTCTCCTCGACAACCTCTTTTTGGTTGATGAATTTCTCATCCGTCTGGTTGATCGCGGTGAGAGTGACGATCGTGTTGATGCCCTCGCGGTCGATGATTCGCCGCATGGGAGAGGGACGCTGCCAGGCGCCTCGAACCAGTTGGCCGGGACGGATCACATGGACCCGCTTCTCGAATACATCGTCTCGGAAGGCGATCGCGCCGGCGACCACGCCCGCGATCGCGAGAACGGCCACCCCCAGCCACAAGCGGAATGAACGTCGACGGGCCACATCGGTTCTCCTTGATCGGGAGACATCGGGCTGGCGCGACGCTTCAACCAAAAACCCCACGCGCTATCGGCCCGCGAACCGCCGGGATTGTAGCGGGACCGCTCATCCGGGCAAGCTCAACCGGAGGAGGACCGGGAACGCGCGGGGGGATACGACCCCGCCCCGGGTTGACCGTCCCGCCATTCTGGATCATGATCGCCGCGCCGGACATGGATCGTTGGAAGCCGGCGCCATGCGCGGGGCTGATTTGAGAGGGCAATACCCTCCCGCCGAGCCGGCGCTGGGTGTGGGGATCGGCGGAAGCCTCGCCCTCCCATAATGCATCTCATCAAGAGGAACTTACTCATGAGCGGACGGAGCCGCTGGGTCGGCGTTGGGATCATCGTCGGGGCCATCGCGGTTCGGGCCGCCGCGGTTCTGATTCTCCAGAGCCATCACGTGCCGCACTCGACCTACGAACACGGCGAGATCGCCGCGTCGATCGTCGAGGGCCGGGGCTTCTCGATGCATTTCCTCGGCGCGGACGGGCCGACCTCGCAGCAGGCTCCGGTGTACCCGTACATCGTGGCCCTGGCCTACGCGGTGGGAGGCGTCGAGCAGCCCGCGGCGCTCTTGATCTTGCAACTTGGCCAGGCGTTTCTGGGCGGTCTGCTGGTTCTGGGGGTCATCCGGCTGGCGTCGTGGGTGATTCCCGACCACCCGGCGGCGATTTTGACCGCCGCGGCCCTCGCGGCGTTTCACCCGACGCTCATCTACGCGGCGACGATGGTCCAGGTGGCCCTCCCAGCCGCGACGCTCCTGGTCTGGGTGCTCGTCTGGGCCGCGCGGACCGGGGCGTCGGGTTCGTATCGCGACGCTTCGGCGACAGGAGCGCTTCTGGCTCTAACCGCGCTGACCGACCCCATCCTCGGCCTGGTTGGATTGGGCGCGGCGGCGGCGATCGCCATCGGCAAGCCGAGCGAAGGTCCGCGTCATCGGCGGGCGTCGGTCTTGACCGCCGCCATGCTCGGCGTCGCCTTCGCGGGGATGACTCCCTGGATGATCCGCAACGCCATCGTTCACGGCGAGTTCGTGCCGATCAAAAGCACGTTCGGCTATGCGTTCTGGCAGGGGAACTGCTCGATCACCGAGGGGACCGACAAGGTCGTCCGGCCGTCGGTCGACCGCATCCTCGAGGCCCCCGGCGCGGCGACTGATCTGGCGACCTACAA
>Ga0180216_1004379_pt1 | contig 10741 bp, 7 predicted proteins | sample eDN3rd37CBELigMG_FD_128879 | JGI IMG/M metagenome (GOLD analysis project Ga0180216, IMG submission 128879) | Enriched Miracle-Growth compost microbial communities from Emeryville, California, USA - eDNA 3rd pass 37_C BE-Lig MG (version 2)... ...
GCACGAAGGCGGAAACGTCGCCGCCCATGCCGGCGATCTGGCGTACCAATGTGGCGGTGATCGGGCGCACCAAGGGAGACGCCGGCAAGAACACCGTCTGCACCGAGGGCGCCATGGCCTCGTTCATGCCCGCCATCTGCATTTCGTAATTGAAGTCCGTGCCGTCGCGCAGGCCGCGGATCAGGACGGTGGCCCCCTCCTTCACCGCGGTGTTCACCACCAGCCCGGAGAAGGTGATGCAGGCGAGTTCGCAGTTGGCGGCCTTCGCCAGCGGCGCGCAGCTCTCCTCGAGCATCGCGAGGCGTTCCTCGGCTGAGAACAGCGGCACCTTGCCGGGATGCACGCCGACGGCGATCACCAGCCGGTCGGCGAGCTTGACGGTGTTGCGGACCACGTCGAGATGGCCGTTGGTGACGGGGTCGAAAGAGCCAGCGTAAAGGGCGGTTCTCGGCATGCGCGCCGGTCTAACCCGGCCCTAGGCCCCGGGCAAGACGCCCTGCCCTGCGCCAGCGAACTTTTGCCCCAACACCGTGAACATCGGCTTGCCCCCCATCGTCCCGGGCGGCTCGCCCGGACCGCGCGGGTATGCAGGTCAGCTCTGCGGCAGCCCTCAAAGCGCGCCGCGCTTATTGCCGATCCCGGACAGCCCGGGTATTTCCGCGCCTTAACGAGCGGAAGAGGCTCGATTCTCCAACGAGCCCCCGCCAGTCGATCGGATGCCGTGCCGGCGGCATCGCGGCCGCGCCGTCGAGTTTGCCCCAGGTGATCGTTTGAACGCCGAAAATCCGAACAAGCCCGTAGCGGCGTCCACGTCGTTCGCGGCCATGAAGACGCCGGCCTATCGCGCCCAGTTCGCCTCGTTCGTGCTGGCCATGATGGCCGACAATATCGAGCACGTAATCAGCTACTGGGTGGTCTTCCAGAAATTCCACTCGCCGGCGCTGGCAGGCTTTGCCGTGCTGTCGCACTGGCTTCCGTTCCTTCTGTTCTCGGTCGCGACCGGCGCGCTGGCCGACCGCTTCGATCCGCGCCGCATCATCCAGTGCGGCATGCTGCTGTTCATCGTCGCCTCGGCCGGCTGGGGCATTCTGTTCATCACCGACACGCTGACGATGTCGGCGGCGATGGTGCTCCTGGTCATCCACGGCTGCGCCGGCGTCCTATGGCAGACCCCCAACCAGCTGCTGCTCTACGACATCGTCGGCCCCGCCGGCCTGCCGAGCGCCGTGCGAATGAACGCGATGGCGCGCTATCTCGGCGTGCTGGTCGGTCCCGCCGTCGGCGGCGCCATCATGCTGACGCTCGAGCCGGCGCACGGCATCATTCTGAACACCGTGTTCTACCTGCCCATGCTGATCTGGCTGTTCTGGGCCCCGGCGAGCGAGAAAGGCGCGGCCGCCAAGCGCATGGCCGTGCGCGGCTTTGCCGACATCGTCGACACCATCCGGATGATTGGGCCTTATCGCGTCCTGACGTCGATGACGCTGCTCGGCGGCCTGACGTCCTTCCTCGTCGGCAACGCCTACAACGCACAGATGCCGGGCTTCGCCGACGATCTCGGACACGGCGATCCGGGCGTGTCCTACAGCATGCTGCTGGCGGCGGACGCCGCCGGCGCCCTGCTCGCGGGCTTTGCGCTCGAAGCATGGGGCCGGCTCAAGCCAACGGCGCGCACGGCGATCCTGCTCGCCATTCTCTGGAGCCTGTCGCTGCTCGCCTTCGCGTCCGTCGGTCATTATCCGGCCGCGCTCGCGCTGCTGTTCGCCGCCGGCTTCTTCGAGCTGTCGTTCAACACGATGGCGCAGGCGCTGGTGCAGCTCAACGCGCCCGTCGACATGCGCGGGCACGTCGTCGGCCTGTACAACATGGCCGGCCTCGGCATGCGGGCGTTCAGCGGCATCACCGTCGGCGTTGCCGGCGCGGCGATCGGCATCCACTGGTCGCTCGGCCTGTCGGCCGGCGTGCTGCTGGTGGCGCTGCTCTTGTTGTACCGGCGGGCGGCGTCACCGGCCTAGCCTAGCGGCCTCGTCGCGGGTAAAGCGCCCGACCCGTCACCCTGAGGTGCGAGCGTAGCGAGCCTCGAAGGGCGACGGCCAAATCTTTTCAGGTCTTGGCCGTTCATCCTTCGAGGGCTTCACTTCGTGAAGCCACCTCAGGATGACGGGTCAAACGCTGTGCCGCATTCAACGCCGAACAGTCACCCCGGCCTTCTCGCCAGCGACAGCCACACGCCGCCGCCGATCAGCGCGAGACCCGAGAGGCGGCCGAGCAGCTTGGCGTTGGCCTTGCGCAAGAAGAAGCTGCGGCCGGCGGCCGCCATCAAGGCCCAGCCGGAATCGGTAAAGCCCGCCATGAGCACCGAGACGACGCACATCACCGCGAGCTGATGGCCGGCCGGCAGGCTCGGATCGATGAACTGCGGCAGGAACGCCGTGAAGAAGGCGATGGTCTTCGGGTTGGAGATGGCGACGAAGAAGCCGCGGCGGAAATAGACGCCGCCGCCCGGCGCCTGGGTCAGCGCGACGTCGCTGCTGGCATGACGCCAGGCCTGCACGCCGAGCCAGATGAGATACGCCGCGCCGGCCCAGCGCAGCACCTCGAAGATCGCCGCGGTGTATTCGATGACGATGTTGAGGCCGTAGGCGATGGCCGCGATCAGCACCGCGTTGCCGACGGTCGAGCCCGCGACCGTGGTGAGCGCCGCCCGCGTGCCGCGCGTCGCGCCCGTCGAGATCACGAGCGTGACGATCGGCCCGGGCGTGAGCACCAGGATGAGGGTGATGAGCAGGAAGGCGGAGAAGAGCTGCGTGTTCATGGCGTCTCTCGCACGTCAATCGCTTGCCCTCTTGAGCCTCATCCTGAGGAGCATCGCGCAGCGATGCGCCTCGAAGGATGAGGCGGGCTCACTGCGAAAGCCTTGGGCCTCATGGTTCGAGACGCGCTCCTGCGGAGCGCTCCTCACCATGAGGGGCCAAGGCCCGGGCCCTCGGAACTACTCGCTCTCTTCCTCGCTCAAGCGCTCGACCGACACCACGCGCTCGTCCTCGGCCGTGTTGAGCACGATCACGCCCTGCGTCGAGCGGCCGGCGATGCGGATGCCGGCGACCGTGGTGCGGATGAGCTTGCCGGCGTCGGTGACGAGCATGAGCTGATCGCTCTCCTCGACCGGGAACGAGGCGACGATGCGCCCGGTCTTGGGCGTGAGCGACATCGCGACGATGCCTTTGCCGCCGCGTCCGGTCGTGCGGTACTCGTAGGACGAGGTCCGCTTGCCGAAACCGCGGTCGGCGACCGTGAGCACGAACTGCTCGGCGGCCGACATGTCGACGTAACGCTGTTCGCCGAGTTCGATATTGCCGGTGTCGGCGGCCTCGACCGCCTCCTCCGCGTCCACGGGCGCGCCCGCGTCGACTTCGGCGCCGGTGCCGCGCCGGATCGCGCTCGCGCGCTTGAGATAAGCGGCGCGCTCGTCGGCGGTGACGTCGGTGTGCCGCAGGATCGACAGCGAGATGACCTTGTTGTCGCCCTCGAGCGCGATGCCGCGCACGCCCATCGACGTGCGGCCGGTGAAGACGCGCACGTCCGGCACGGGGAAGCGGATGCACTGGCCGCCAGCGGTCGTCAGCAGCACGTCGTCCTTCTCGGTGCAGATCTGCACGTCGACGATGCCTTCGCCTGGCGAGAGCTTCATCGCGATGATGCCGGAGCGGCGCACGTCGACGAAGTCCGAGAGCTTGTTGCGGCGGACCGTGCCCTTGGTGGTGGCGAACATCACGTCGAGCTCGGCCCAGGTCTTCTCGTCCTCGGGCAGCGGCATGATGGTCGTGATGGTCTCGCCCGGCTCGAGCGGCAGGATGTTGATCAGCGCCTTGCCGCGCGCCTGCGGCGCCGCCAGCGGCAGCCGCCAGACCTTCTCCTTGTAGACCTGGCCGCGCGAGGAGAAGAACAGCACCGGCGTATGCGTGTTGGCCACGAACAGCCGCGAGACGAAATCCTCTTCGCGCGTCTGCATGCCGGAACGGCCCTTGCCGCCGCGCTTTTGCGAACGATAGGTCGAGAGCGGCACGCGCTTGATGTAGCCGAGATGCGACACGGTGATGACCATGTCCTCGCGCTGGATCAGGTCCTCGTCCTCGACTTCCGATTCCTGCTCGACGATCACGGTGCGGCGCGGCGTGGCGAATTCCGCCCTCACCTTCGCCAGTTCTTCCTTGATGATCGTCTGGATGCGCGCGCGCGAGCGCAGAATGTCGAGATAGTCGGCGATCTCGGCGGCGAGTTTGTCGAGTTCTTCGCGGATCTCGTCGCGGCCGAGCGCCGTGAGGCGCTGCAGGCGCAGATCGAGGATCGCCTGCGCCTGTTCGGCCGACAGGCGCGTCGTGCCCTCGTCCGACACGCGGTGACGCGGGTCGTCGATCAAGAGCACCATGTTGATCATGTCCTTGGCCGGCCAGTCGCGCGCCATCAAGGCTTCGCGCGCTTCCCGCGCGTCGCGCGAGGCGCGGATCAGCCTGATGACCTCGTCGATGTTGGCCACGGCGATGGCGAGGCCGACCAGGATGTGGGCGCGGTCGCGCGCCTTGCCGAGCAGGTACTTGGTGCGCCGCGAGACCACGTCCTCGCGGAACGCGATGAAGGCGGTGAGCATGTCCTTCAGGTTCATCGTCAGCGGACGGCCGCCGTCGAGCGCCACCATGTTGCAGCCGAAGGAGGACTGCAGCGGCGTGAAGCGGTAGAGCTGGTTCAGCACCACCTCGCGCTCCGCGTCTCGCTTGAGTTCGATCACGACGCGATAGCCGTCGCGGTCGCTCTCGTCGCGCAGGTCGGAAATGCCCTCGATCTTCTTCTCGCGCACCAGCTCGGCGATGCGCTCCACCATCGAGGCCTTATTCACCTGATAGGGGATTTCGCTGATGATGATCGCCTCGCGCTCCTTGCGGATCGTCTCGAAGGCGACCTTGCCGCGCATGATCACCGAGCCGCGGCCGGTGTGATAGGCGCTGCGGATGCCGGCGCGGCCGAGGATGATGCCGCCGGTCGGGAAGTCCGGACCCGGCACGATGTTGTTGAGGTCGTCGATCGACAGCGCCGGCTCGTCGATGAGCGCGGTGCAGGCGTCGATCACTTCGCCGAGATTGTGCGGCGGGATGTTGGTCGCCATGCCGACGGCGATGCCGCCCGCGCCGTTGACCAGAAGGTTGGGAAAGCGCGCCGGCAGGACGACCGGCTCGCGCTCGTGGCCGTCGTAGTTGTCCTGGAAGTTGACCGTGTCTTTGTCGATGTCGTCGAGCAGCGACATCGCCGCGCGCTCGAGCTTACATTCGGTGTATCGCATGGCCGCCGGCGGATCGCCGTCGACCGAGCCGAAGTTGCCCTGCCCGTCGATCAGTTCGAGGCGCATCGAGAAGTCTTGCGCCATGCGCACGAGCGCGTCGTAGATCGCCTGGTCGCCGTGCGGGTGATATTTACCCATCACGTCGCCGACGACGCGCGAGGACTTCACATACTTCTTGTCCGGCGTATGGCCCTGCTCGTGCATCGAGTAGAGGATGCGGCGATGCACCGGCTTCAAGCCGTCGCGCACGTCGGGCAGCGCGCGCGACACGATCACGCTCATGGCGTAATCGAGGTACGAACGCTTCATCTCCTCGGTGATTGAGACGGGGCGGACATCGGAGGGGTGATCACCCCCCGATTTGGGAGTTTCGTTATCGGACAAGATGGCTTCCTGAAAGGGGCCTAAGCGACCCGATTTTGTAGCTGATTCACGGCGGCAAAGCCACCCGAAAACGCCTCTTGAATGTGGTTATTCCGAGCGATTTTTCAATAGCTTAGACTAGGTTTATAAGCGCTGCGGTAGGCAGGTCCGAAAGTCGGCGCCTGCGGCCATTTTTGCCGCCCGGCCGGGCGCCAAAACCGCTAGGCTCGCCGCCGTCATGCCGTTCGATTTCCTCGTTCCCGCCCTGGTCACCCTCTTGGTCGTCGTCGACCCGATCGGGGTCGTGCCGGCCTTCATCGGCGTCACCGACGGGCTGCCGCGCGCGGCGCGCCGGGCCGTGGCGCTGCGCGCCTGCCTGATCGCGGCGGGGATCCTCGCCGGCACGGCTTTGATCGGCGACTGGCTGCTGCGCGCGCTGTCGATCACCCTGCCCGCCTTCCGTATCGCCGGCGGCCTGCTCCTTTTCTACATCTCCGCGGAGATGGCGTTCGGCGTGCGCACCGTGCGCCAGACACAACAGGCCGAGGAAGCCATCGAGGAGCACGTGCGCAACATCGCCGCCTTCCCGCTCGCCATTCCGCTGATGGCGGGGCCCGGCGCCATCACCGCGACGGTGCTGCTCGCCGGCCGCGCGCATGGCGATCCCTTGCGTCTGGCCTTGCTGCTCGTCGTCATCGCGCTGGTCATCGCCATTTGCCTGGTGACGTTCTACGCCGCCAGCCGCATCTCCCGCTGGCTCGGCGTCACCGGCAACATCGTGCTGTCGCGCCTGCTCGGCGTCATCCTGGCGGCGCTGGCGGTGCAATACGTCATCGACGGCGCGCGCCTCGCCATGGCTGGATAATTGGCTGGCTGATTGGCCGGCTCACCGATTGGAATTGAAAGCAATGGTCTATATCGAGATCGTCATCGTCCTGGCGCTGATCGTCCTCAACGGTCTGCTGGCGATGTCGGAACTCGCCATCGTGTCCTCGCGCCAGGCGCGGCTGCGCACGCTCGCCGAGCGCGGCGTGCACGGCTCGCACCGCGCGCTGGCGCTGGCTGCCGATCCCGGCCGCTTCCTGTCGACGGTGCAGATCGGCATCACGCTCGTCGGCGTCGTGTCCGGCGCCTTCTCCGGCGCGACCCTCGGCCTTCGCCTGAGCGAACTGCTCATTGCCGCGGGTATGCCGCGCATCCTTGCGGACCCGGCGGGCGTCGGCATCGTCGTTGCCGTCATCACTTATCTCTCGCTGATCGTCGGCGAGCTCGTGCCCAAGCAGATCGCGCTGCGCGATCCCGAGCGCGTCGCCGTGCGCGTGGCGCCGGCGATGACGACTTTGGCGCGGCTGGGCAAACCGCTGGTGTGGCTGCTCAATGCCTCCGGCCACCAGATGCTGCGCCTGCTCGGCCAGGATACGCCGAAGGAGGAAACGGTCACCGACGAGGAGATCAAGACCGTCATCGCCGAGGCGGAAAGCGCGGGCGTCATCGCCGCCGACGAGCGCAAGATGATCGCCGGCGTGATGCGGCTCGGCGACCGTTCCGTCGCCGGCGTGCTGACTCCGCGCACCGACGTCGAATGGATCGACCTCAACGCGGACTGGGAGACGATCCGCGCGCGGCTCATTGCCAGCCGGCATTCGCGCCTGCCCGCGGGCGAGAACGTCGACACCATGGTCGGCGTCATCCAGGCGCGCGACCTGCTCGCCGCCGCGCTCGACAGCAAGACGTCCAACATCAATGTGCGCGACTTCGTGCGCCCGGCGCCGATCGTGCACGACACGGCAGACGCGCTCGACGTGCTCACGGTGCTGCGCGAAGCGTCCGTGCCGGTCGCGCTGGTGTACGACGAATACGGCCACTTCGAAGGCATCATCACGCCCGCCGACCTCATGGAAGTGATCGTCGGCGCCTTCAAGGCCGACACCGAGGGCCCGCAGGCCTTCCGCCGCGGCGACGGCTCATGGCTGCTCGCGGGCTCACTCCCCGCCGACGAAATGGCCGATCATCTGGCCATCACCTTGCCGCAGCAGCGCGATTACGAAACCGTGGCCGGCTTCGTGCTGGCCGAGCTCGGGCGCATTCCGACGACCGGCGAAAGCGTCACCGCGCATGGCTGGACGTTCGAGGTCGTCGACCTCGACGGCCGGCGCATCGACAAGGTGCTGGCGACGCGCCTCAACACGCGCCGGGGCGTGCATTAGGCGCCGCCACCGTCTCCGCTCATTCCCGCGAAAGCGGAGGGCTTCCAGGCGCGGCTCCTGAGCGGCCGGATTGCGGGTTCGCGCCTTGCGGCGCATCCCGGAATGACACGCGAGGGCTACGCTCTCTTCTCGCGCGCCGCCTTGAAGCCGGAGACAAAGCGCGCCAGCGTGTCGGAGGTGACACCGCGCGGCAGCATCACTTCGATCAGCGAAAACATGCCGCGCCGTTCGACCGCGCTGTCGAGCGCCGCAACCAGTTGCCGCCTTGTCGTCACCCGCTCGCCGTGGCCGCCGATCGATTTGGCGATGTCGGCGAAATGCCAGTCGTCGAGATTGTTGAAGGCGGATTCCGGCTGGAAGGCGCGCAGCATCTCCCAACTGCAGTTGTTGAACAGCACGACGATCGGATCGAGTCCGTAGCGCTTGCAGTTGCCGAGCTCCCAGCCGGTCATCTGGAAGGCGCCGTCCCCGACGAGGATCAAGGGCCGCCGTCCCGTGGCCGCCGCAACGCCGACGCCCGCGGGCACGCCGAAGCCCATGCCGGCGTAATAGCCGGGCGCCGCCAGCGCCGTGTTCTCGATCTCCATCGCCGTGAACAGGCAGTCGCCGATGTCGGCGGTCATCGGCATCGCGCCGTGTCGGTCGAACAGATCGTTGACGGCCGCCGCGATGTCGGACGGCATGATCGGCTGGTCGTCGGCCGGAAGCTGGCGCGGATAACGCATGGCCGCGCGCGCCGCGGGCTTGGTCGCCGCACCGTTTCCCGCGCGCGCGATCAGCGCGCCGATCAGCGCATCGAGCGGCATCTCGTGGTAGACATGATGACCGATGCGGACCTCGCGATCGATGGCCAGCATGGTGCGACGCGGGTCGAGCACGCGCTGCGACAGCGCGAAGTTGGTGTCGGACAGGATGACGCCGAGCAGAAGAAGCGCGTCCGCGTTCTCGACGAGGCCGGTGATGGCCGGATCGCCCGCCGCGCCGAGATAGGTGCCGGCGACCGCGTCCGGCGCGCTCTCCATGAGCCCGCGCCCCATGAAGGTCGTCACCACGGGCAGGCCGAGCTTGCGCGCGAGCCGCGCCACCTGCTCCTCGACGCCATAGCGGCGGATCTCGATGTCGACGATGATGGCGGCGGATTTGGCCGCCTTCAGCCGCGCGATGATCTCGTCGGCGCATTCGCCGAGCGCCTCGGGATCGGCTTGCGTGCGCGGCAGCACCGGCACCTCGTCGCAAGGCGCGGCCACCATGTCGCGCGGAAATTCGATGTAGACCGGCAGCGAGCGCTCGCGTGCGCTGCGCAGAACGCGGGCGATCTCTCCGGGGGCCGTGGCGGCATCGTTCAGCACCGCCTGATCGCAGGTGACTTCCTTGAACACGGCGAGCTGCGTGTCGACCGTGCGCGCCTGGTGATGCAGCATGAAGCCGCTGCTGCGCTCGCGCGCGCCCGGCGCGCCGGCGATCAGCACCACGGGCGAGCGCTCGGCATAGGCGCCGGCAATGGCGTTCACCGTGTTGAACGCGCCCGCGCCGTAAGTGACGACGGCAACGCCGAGGCCGGCGTGATAGCGCGCGGCCGCGTCCGCGGCGAAGCCGACGCCCGGTTCGTGGCTCAATTCGTAATGCGGCAGGATGTTGCTCTCTTCGATCACCTTGTAGAGCGGCAACACGAAGTCGCCTGGAATGCCGAAGATCTCCCGCGCACCGTGATCCTTGAGCCCTTGCAACAGAGCGCTGGCCAATGTGGGCATTCCAAATGTCTCCCCGCCGCCTGAGGTGAAATGCGCACAGCGAAGCTCGGGACATCCGAGATCGATGGCGCGCGCATCAAGATGACGGATCGGCCGCGCGCCCGCAATGCGACGCAGGTCGCGCGTGCAGACGAGCGCGCGCGCTGCGCCTCAAGCGCGGCAACAGACCGAAACGATCAGATGGAGCGCCCGCCCCTACATCGCCGGACAGCGCATCTTGTTGCGCCACCAGCGTACGACACGGACCGGCGCGCCGAAGCACAAGGAGACATCGCCGGACTTGACGCCGACGACCGTCACGCCGGTGTTCACCGGGATGGCCGGCACGGCGCCGATCAAGGAATAGCTTTGCGCGCCGGTGCTGAGCACCGTGCAGAACGGCGGCCAGAACCGCGCGCAGCCCGACAGCGTCATCTCGCCCTCGGCGAGCTTCATCTTCCTCTTCGCCGCATCGGCATGACCGACCATGCCGACCAGCAGGCCCGCGCCGAGCGCGAGGGCCAGACCTTGACGCAACATGATTGTCCTCCCGTGTTGGCGCGCGCACAGCGCCGCGTGCCGGCTATATCCAAGCACGCAACCGGACGTTGCTCAATCGAGCCGGGGCGGTACGCCGAATGCATCAGGCCCGCCCCTGTCCGGGACGGGCCTGATGGCATTGGGATGTGACGCTGAGACGTGGGACGCTGACAGGCCAGGCGCTTAGACCTTCACGCCCGCGCCAGCGCCTCGGATAGCAAGACGGCTCAGAACGGGATCTCGTCGTCCATGTCGTCGCGGCGGCCGCCGCCGCCACCGCCGGAGGTGCCGGCCATCGCCGGACGGCGCGATGCCGTCGGGCCTGGCGAGCCGAAGTCGCCGCTGCTCTCCATGCCGCCGCCGGCGCCACCGCCGCGGCCGTCGAGCATGGTCAGCGTGGAGTTGAAGCCCTGCAGCACGATTTCGGTCGAGTAGCGGTCCTGACCGTCCTTGTCCTGCCACTTGCGGGTCTGCAGCGCGCCTTCGAGATAAACCTTCGAGCCCTTCTTGAGATACTGCTCGGCCACCTTGGCGAGGCCTTCGCTGAAGATGACGACGCGATGCCA
>Ga0180216_1004380_pt1 | contig 10740 bp, 23 predicted proteins | sample eDN3rd37CBELigMG_FD_128879 | JGI IMG/M metagenome (GOLD analysis project Ga0180216, IMG submission 128879) | Enriched Miracle-Growth compost microbial communities from Emeryville, California, USA - eDNA 3rd pass 37_C BE-Lig MG (version 2)... ...
GGCCCGCGACAAGTGGGTCGCCATCATGGGCACCCGCCTGCTCCGCGAGCAGCTCCGCGAGTGCTACCTGCGCGAGGGCGTGAACCACCTCAAGAACTGCCGCGAGCTCGCAGAAGAGTACGTGCGCCGCGTCAAGGACCAGTCCGACGCGTACCAGACGTGGGACAAGCAGGTGCGTGCATCCCGCGGCGCCCGCGCCGCCGGTGTGCGGGCCTGCATGGAGCGCTCACGCCCGGCCTGGCCGGCCTTTGCATGGTTCGGGCCCATCGCCGCAGAACCACCCGCCAGCGTCGTCCTAGGCGCCCGCGCGACTTGGGTGGTGTAGCATTGCATTTGACAAGTAATATACAGCGTTTACTACTGTTCTACCGTGGAGGGGCAAGACCTTGGTGCAGGAGCAATAGTACAAAAGCCGGGACATTCGGACGGGAAACCGATTATTCGGGCTTGCTGGATCGCGACGACAAAGTGTGCGCAGAATGTAAGAAGGGCCAGGGTGCGGCTGGCGAACGGCCAAGGCGCAGCCTGCCCGGGCCGCGCCGCTCAGGCGTCCTTGACCTCGGCCGCGATGTTGGCCGGGCTGGCCAAGTACACGCCGTACGCGGCCGCCTGGTCGCGCACCGCGGTGCTGACGCCGGCCAGCGGCACCAGCACCGTCTTGCCGACCGAGTACCAGTCCACCTTCTGGCGCGCCACGTAGAGCTGCGCCTTGCGGATGAAGATGGCCAGGTCCGCCATGGACAGTGTCGGGCAGAGCGTCACTGCGATTTTGGCGCCGCCGGGCTCGCAAGGCGCGGCCGGTTAGCTTGGCGAGCCGTCCATGCGGCCCACGGAGGCAGCGGGCCGTACTGAGGTGGAGCGGGCCGTTCGACTCTTGCACCGTGGTGAGCCACAGCCCCTGGGTGGGCCAGCCGTACACGGCGCCCTCGTCGTCGTTGGCCGTCCACGTCTCGACCGCACAGCCTGCGGGTCGACCGGGGGGACAGCATCACAGAGTAGCTTGGTCAGAACCACGGTGCTCGGGCTGTAGCTATGGCTGGCCCCACCACCGACCAGGGAAGCGCTGCTGCGCGACGGAGAGCTCCAACGCCACTTGCTGGGACGGCGACAGCAGGTTCCACTTGACCAGGAGCAGCGAACTCTCGTCGGAGACCTCCCCGCGCAGCATCGCCACGTGGTCGTCGATGCCCTCGAGCTGCAGCTCCTCCTCGCCGTCCGCAGCGCCGTCGGCGCCCGTGCCGCCGGGCGTCTGGCTGTGCTGCCGCAGCTGCCGCTGCTGCTGCTGGTGCTGGAGCAGCCACCAGGCCTCCTTGAACACGTTGCCGATGATGGCGTTGACCGCCGCCTCGCGAATTTCCTAGGGCGCCCACGGCCCCGGCCCTCGACGGGCGGTGCGGCCAGTCAACACCCCATCGCTAGGACGCCTGGCCGTGCTGGTGCAGCGCACATACCTTGCGGAACTGGTGGTCCGAGAGCAGGTCCACAACCGCCGCAGTGCGCGCCATCTCGTCGTCACCGTCGCCGGCCTCCGCATTCTACGCGTGGCGCACTAGGAGGATAGCCGCAGGCAGGTTTAGCGCCGCACAGCTCCTTACGGATAAGTCAATCATGCAAGACGCACCGTCGCGGCGAGGGGGGCGGTGCGTGGCGTGGGCTTGGCCAGCGCCTCGAGCTCGGCCGACGCGCTCCGGCCCATCGTGGTCGGCTTGACGCCGGTGCCGCTCATCTTGTCCATGAGATCCGACTCGTTGGCCTAGAGCAGTGCCACGGTTCTTCAGCCAGGTAAGGCACCGCGTTACTACGGCCCATCGACGTGCTTCCTCGCCGTCCCGATCAACCGCGGTTGAGCGACGCACCAACGTAGCCATTTCGTCCAGGCGCGACCAGGAATCCGCGCTCTGCGGCAGCGAGGCAAAGACCTCCGCCTTGATAGTGAGCGGCGCCTGCCATGGCCGGACACAGGCATGGGGCACACGAAGCACGCCAGCTGGTCAGCGCGCGTGGCGAGCCGCCGACGCAACGGCCGGTGCGGCAGCCGTACGTGGGCGTCGGGCCCGCGCTGCAGTTGCTGGAGCTGCTCCAGGACCACCGCGATGCGCTGCCGCTTCTCCATGTTGATCAGGCGGGCGTTGCCCTCGACTGCGCCAGGTGAACACCCAAGGAAAAAACGTCCCTTGGCGAATTAGGGAACGACCTCAACCTTGGTGTGCACGTCTGCAGTCGGCCCCGCCAACATACCGGTAATCTCGTCCGCATCCGCGGCGTAGGCAGTCAGGCGCTGCATGTACGGCCACAGGTGCATCGTGATCGCCTGCTCCGGCGACCGACGGATTTGCTGCTGCAGCAGCGGTGGCAGCTCGCCGCCGCGCCGGATCGCGGCCATGCTGGAGCAACGGCGTGGGCCACGAACCATCGCGGTCGCCCCCACGTTTCAGCATCTGCGCGTTCGAACAAGGCGCGGCGTGCGAGCCCCAACTACGACGCCGACGTACCGCTGCATCTCGGCCAGCTTTTGAGCCGGGCGGCTGTACCGCTCGCTGAAGAACGTCCACATGCACTCGAGCCGGCGAGCGGGCGCGGACGACAGGCCGTCCATAATGGCAATCAGTGTGGCCAAGTCGCCCTGCTTGCGTGCCGTTTCGGCCAGCACAATCAGGCGCGCGGCGACCTCGGCGCGATCCGCCAGCGAATCGGCCAGGAGAACGGCGCTCGCCACCCAGCGGCTCAGCCGCTCCAGGTGGGCACAGAACGCGATCGCCTGAGGACCGAAGCGGATGAGCGCGACCCAAGACGGGCACGGTCAGTCGGCTGCACGGCGCTTCTCATGGCGACGCGCGAGCCGGCCGCTACCTCGGCAGCGAACAAGGAAAGGTCGACCTGCGAGGCGGCGGCGCGCTCCGCGAGCACCTCCAAGTCGGCCGGCAGCGGGGCGGGGCCCGTGTACTCTTGCCGCGTCCGCGCCAGGAGGAACTGTGTCAAGAGCCAAACAAGTGCGTACAAGCGCCCCCGGACGGTTAGAGGCGTGCGCCTCGTGCCGCCGCCGCCGCCGCCGCCGCCGCCACGGGACACTTCGCGGGCGTGGCACATACCGTGCACAACTCTGGGACGCTCAGTGCCAGGAAGGCCGTCCGGTGCGCCTCCGCCAGCTTCTCGGCCACGGCCGGGATGTTTTGCAGCCAACCGCTGCCGGCCATGTCGCCGCGCGGGTCGGCTGGCCACCGGACGACGGGCCGCGGCTCCGTTGCCAGCTGATCCTGCAGCTTTTTCCGGAGCAGCTTGCGCAGCTGTGATCATACAACAAGTCCGCGGAAGCGGGCACGGCGTAAGCGCCAGCGCAAGCCAGGCGAGATGTGCGCTGGGCACCCAAACAGTGCGCACCACGTCGATGGCCATGTCCACCGGCGGTCCGTAGGCGGCCTTGTTCTGCTCGTTGCCAAAGTTGACAACGGCGGTGAGCAGCGCGCGGTCCTGCACAAAGTCTTGCAGGTAGTACCGGTCGACCCACGTCTTGAGGGCGTTGAGGACGCGCATGCGGACGGGGATGACGTGCTCTTGCCGGAAGCTGCCGACGACAGCAGCGCCGGGGGGCCGGCACGCGAGCGGGTTAGCACCTCCGTCGCAGCCTCGGACGGCGAAAGCGGCTAGCTCGTCGGTGGGCGTACCGCGCCTTGTCGTCGCTCGAGCTGTTGAGCGGCGGCGGCACTTGGAAGCGTTGCATGAGCAGGTACAGCAGCTCGCGCGGCGTCGCAAAGGAGCGGAAGGTGAGCAGGAACGCGGCGGTGTGCTCGGCATCCGCCCGCGTGGGGTGGGTAAGCCGCTCCACGAGCTTGGGCAGCGTGCCCGCGCGCACAGTGTACTGCTGCTGCGCCTCGTCGATGTCCTGCGGGGCGGAAGCCGCTCGTGGGGATTGTGCATCAACGGTTAGTTGAGGAAAATGCTCGTCCCCCCACCCGGCCAACAACACCGTGGCGCCGTCATCGCACCATGAACTGGATGTTGGCGGGGCTGTCGGGCTCGCGGAACGGGTAGTCGGGCGGGTAGTCGAGCGGCAGCCGCGGCCAGCCGTCGGCGCCAACGAGGGTCGTACGCGATGGCACCGCGGCTGCCGTCGCTGCCGCCGCGGGCACGGCGGAGGCCGGCACGGGCGTGGCCGCCGAGGACGGCCTGGGCGTGGTGGCCGTGGCGGGTGCCGATGTGGGCGCGGCGGCCGCCGGCGCCGTCGGCTGCGTCGGCGAGGACGCCGCGATGGGCGTGGTCTAGGAGCGACATGGAGGCGCGCAGAACCGGAAAAACCGCGGTTAATTGCTGCTCCATTGCTGCATTACCGCCTTGAGTATTTCGATGGGCGTACCGGGGTGGTGCGCCCCGTGGTCGGCGTGGCGCCCTTGCTGGGCTCCTCGCGCGGCTCAACCTTGAGCGACTGGGCGTAGCACTCGTCCTCGGTCCGGATCACGAGTGACTCCAGCGCGTCCGCCAGGCCTTCTACGCGCTGGAAAGAGTACGGCTGCTGCTGGTACTGCTGAATGTCGCGGATCACCTGGCTGAGCAGCCGCCGCTTGTAAAAGTTGATGAGCTAAACATCCCAGTGGCGAGAACGTTGGCCGCAACGCAGTATTAGCACGGAGGAGTGCGTCGGGCGCAGGAGCTCACGCGGGCCTCACCTCCGTGCCCGGCAGCAGGTCCGAGTTGCCCGAGTCGATGAAGGCCAGGTCGGTCAGGAACAGGCCCGGGTATGGCAGTGCCGGCGGTGCAATCTGCCCCCCGCCCCGATTGCGCGCGCGCGTGTCCGCCGACGGTGTCGTTACGAGTCGTCCTTCCTCTGCGCCACAGCGCACGCGTGCCGCGCGTACGGAGCGCAGAGCATTGCGGATGGCGGCAAAGTTGTTCTCGCGGGACATGAGCGCCTCCATGTCGGCCAGCGCCGCTTGCAGCTGCTTGTCGACGCCTGACCAGAGCTTCTTCAAGCGCCGCACGGACGTGACCGTCAGGCCCGACACCACTGCACCCGTCGGCCCACGACGCAAATCCGAGACGGCCACCGGTTACCGAGGAACGCTCCCAGCAACGCTTGGCTGTCTGTCGGGACGCATACCGGCCATCATGCCGTTAAAGTTGTTGATGTCGCGGAGATTCTTGGCGAGCTGCAGGAAAAAGATGAGCGCCTGCTTGCGCCCGTCGGCCTCCGGCTCAAAGAGGATCGTGCTGGTGGTCCACGCCGCGACGTGGTTGAACCGGTCGGTCAGGGCCATGATGTGCGGCGAGCGGGCCCACTTGTCGTCCTTGGAGCCTTTCATCCAGCCCTGTGCCGCGTACGCAGCCAAGTGCTAAGTGTCCGAGTCGTCAGCCAACTCGTCGCCACGCCGTGCCCAGCAAAAACTTGCATCCTGCGCCTACCAGGCTCGTCAGCTCGCTGGGCATGATGGCGCGGTAGATGTTAAACTCGATCAGCGTGAGCTGGCGGGCCACCTCGGCCGGCGGCTGCGAGATGATGGACAGGGCTGGCTTGCTGCCTGCGTTGGCCGCCGACAGCGGTGCCAGCGGTCGCGCCGGCGAGCGTGCCTCCCACTCGGACCTGGGTGCCATCGGTCAATAGACGATGGGGCGAAAGAAAAGGCCGAGGTTACATCGTGCTTTCCCGCAGAGCGCTGTCGTAATGAAGGACGCCGTACCGCTTGCGCTTGAGCAGGTCCAGAATAAAGTCGGCCGACTTTTGCATGCCGGCCGTCGCCAGCTTTTCGGTCAAGCTCGAGACCTGCAGCAACAGCTCGGCGTCGTCGGCAAAGTCTTCGAACTGCTTGTCCAGCCACAGCTTGAGGACGTTGAAGACACGGAGCCGGACGACCCGCTGCACCCTCTGCGAGCGCGCGCGGGGGCCGCCCGAACGACCATGGCCGCGGCCGCGCGCAGGTCAGCGGCCGCGGCGAGTCGCGCCGGCGTGGGCCTGCCGGGGAGCGCGTGGAGGCTCACCTGGTGCTGCTGGATCTGCCAGTCGGTCGCCTTAATGGGGTTGGGCATGTCGAAGCGCTCCGTGAGCAGGTCCAGCAACTCGGCGGGTGTGGTGAAGGTGCGGTAAGTCAGGAGGAACTGCTGGAGGTAGTTGGTGTCGGCGTACTTGTCGTACGTCAGCCGCTCCACCAGCTTGGCCAGCGTGCCGCCGCTGTGAAACGCCCAAAAGCGCGAGACCGGGGCGCGACCACGCGTCAGCACCGGGGCCGCGTTTCGCCCCGACCATGCCACCCTGTGCTCCAGCGCACCGGATCACGGGGATGCCGTCGGCCGCGGCCGCCTCGGTCGTCGCAAACACTATGTTCTCCGCCGAGTCCGGGGTGGAGAAGATGTAGTTCTCGTCCAGCACGATCGGCGGCTCCGGGATGTTCTTGAGGTTGAGCACGCTCGACTGCCGCCGGTTCGGCGCGCGCATCGTCGCGGCGCCGTCCAGCGGCGGCGGGCTGGCGGCGGCGCCGTCCAGTTTGCCGCCATCGCCAGGGTGGCCCGTGATGATCGGCTTTGCGCCGCCCGAACGGGACATGAGCCGCGGCAGCGTCAGGCTGGCGGAGCGCATGGGGAGCGACATGATGCCGTCGGCCGGGCGCGGCCAGCTGGGGCCGCACAAGTCGAGAAGGAGCGGAGGAGGGACCAGGTCGACCGCGGTCGCCAGTCGTTAAATGGCCGTGGATGCAGCGCACGGCGACCGCGATCCACCGTCGCTCCCGCTCCCGCCAGCCGCGCTTCTCCGTGCTGCTGCGTCTCCTCCGTGGGCAGCAGCCGTCCCGTCCGACGCACCGTTCCGCCGCGCTCTAGCTAAGGCGGGCGGTGTGCGCGATGGACGCGTCGCCGGTGCAGATCCCCTCGGCCACGCACCGTCCACTTCACTCTCCTTGCCTGCACGCTCTCTCGCGGCGATGCCCAACATCGGGCATTGGTCCTCCCGCCCGCACCCTGCACCGCGCTCGTCCCACCAGCAAGACGGGTGGGCGCGTGGGCAGGCGGTGGTCCACCGACGACTCCAGCCGCAGTTGGTTCAGGTGTGCGGGTCCGCCAGCATCCGCGGGCGTCCACGGGCGTCCGCGGGCGTCCTCAGGCGCGACCCTTCCGCCGTCCCCGTCCGCGCCGTAGCCACGGGCCGCCGCCGCGCACGCCGCGCACGCCGCGCACGCCGCGCGACTTTTTTTTCGCGCCAAAACACAACACGGAGCCGCGACTCTTCTTGACGCGGTCCCGTTTCTGACTGGACCTCTATGACGTCATGCATCGGATGACGGCGTCATTGTGTGACGTGAGACGTCTATACGCGTGACGTAGTTGTGACGTAACACCATTAGGGTGGTGATATCACAAAGCGTGGATGACGTGGCAGATGGCTACGAGTGACGTCACTGATAAGCGGTTTGCTATGACGTCAGCCGTAGGGTGTTTGGGCGCGAAACCACGAACCCGGCGCCGCGGCAGACGCGACCGCACGGCCGGCACGCGCGCACGGGCCTCGCGCTGCGCTTAGAGGAAGAGAGCACGCTGGCTGGAGCTGCTCCTGGGGTGGGGTGGGGTGGGGGTGGCAACGTCGTGCCCCGCTGCACGTAAGGGACAGCCCGCAGGGGCCTAGGTTGGACCCACAGCGCCCCAGCTGCTGGAGGCAGCCCCGGCGGTGATCCACGTCAACAAAGACGAGACAGCGCGCTGGTACGACCAGCGCGGCACGGACCGAGGCGGGTGCTGCGGTGCAGAGCGGCTCAGTCTCGGTTCGAGTGCCCGGCCTTTGCCATTGCGCCCATGCAGCGCGGCAGCGGCGGCGATGGACCCGACGGACCCACCGACAGTGGCCAGCGGCGGGGCGCAGGCGCCCATGCCGACGGTGACGCCGCCGCTGTCGCTGGACGCGTTCACCCTGCCGCCGTCAGTGCTGGACCCAGACGGGCCCACGTCCGCGATGCCCGGCCCGGATCGCGACGACGGCGCCGCCGACGTGACGCTCGACGAGCGCAACCCCTACTTCCCGTACGGGGCGCCGCGGTCCGGCTGCGGTCAGCCGGAGACGATGGCTGACACGCTTTGCATGGGGCCGGGCAGCTGGGGCTGTGCGCGTGGCAGGTACCGCATGGAGAAGCAAATGGAGAACGTGCGTGCGCCTACCCGTGCAGTGCAGGCCGGCCCCGCCGCTGCTAACTTGAAACGGCCGCGGTGCGCCCGCCTTCGCTTCTGCAGGAAGATCTCAAGTCGCTGGTGATCCAAGAGCGCATGGCCTGCGGCCCGGAGGGCGTGGAGGTGCTGCGGATGGTCAAGGAGGACCCTGAGCCGCTGTACAACAAGCTCGTGGTGCAGCATGCCAACAGTACGCTGGGCGGTCCGGCGCGGCGGCGGTGCGCGGCCCACTGCTGACCGCTCCTGCACCCGCCGCTGCGATTGCGATGGGGGCCGGTCGGCAGCCGACTTTGAGCGGTCCGTCGAGTTCCAAGAGCTGCGTACGCAGCTGCAAAACTGCGTGCGCCGCCGGCACTTTTACCAGCACGTGAGCAACCAGTTGCCGCAGCAGAACCCCAAGGACACGTGGGTGCCGAGCAAGCTGGACGGCGCCACGCCGCCGTTCGACCCCTTCATGCCAGACGAGAACGTGCCCGGCGTAGGGCCGTGCGAAGTAGGTGCCGTGCGGCGCGGTGGGATGGCGTGCATGCTGCCGCTCACAGGTGGAGCCGCACCCGTGCCGTCGGGGGCGGGCTCAGGGCTGGACCTTTCGCATGTGCCACGGCGTGTACTACGTCTACGAGGCCGGCAAGGACGGTAGGGGAAGGGGCGGGGGGCGCGCGTCTCCCACGCTGGCGTGCCGTTGCCATGCCTAACGTCGACGCCTGCATCCTCTATCGGAGGACGGCGAGGCATCAGCGCCCCGGTTTCCGGTGCCCTCGGTGACCCAGTTCTACATCGACCTGAACATGCTCCTCAACGTACTCGCGGACGGCCCCAGCAAGTCCTTTTGCTTCCGCCGCTTGAGCCTGCTCGATTCCAAGTTCATGTGTGTCCACAACGCCGCCGCCACCGCCGCCAGCGGCGCCCGTGACGCTGATCGGGGAGCTGACGGCGGGATCGGTCGGCGTGTTGGCTCGGTCGCCCGCTCTTGGCTAGGCTGCACTCACAGCTGAACGAAGTGGAAGAGAAGGCCAGCTGCAAGGTGCGCGTCGTCTGTCGAGCCGGGCCCGTCATTGCCCGATAGCGAGCTAACCGAGCGTCGCCAGGCAGCTTCCAAGGTGACATGCGTCTCCCAGCTGGTGCCGCACCGCGACTTTTACAACGTCCGCAAGGTCGACACGCACGTGCACCACAGCGCCTGCATGAACCAGAAGCACTTGCTCCGGTTCATCAAGTCCAAGCTCAAGCGGTGCCCCAAGGTGCGGCGGCCGGCTGATCGGCGCACCGCGGCTGAGCACTGCCCACGTCTAACGCATTCGTGCGCTGACTCACCGCATCGGACGTGCTACACTGTAGGACGTGGTGATCTTCCGCGACAACCGCTACCTGACGCTGGAGCAGGTGTTCGAGTCGCTCAAGCTGACGGCGTACGATCTGAGCATCGACACGCTCGACATGCACGTGCGTGCCGCAGCGCCGCGGAGGCGCGACGAGACCGGCCGTCACTTATGCCTGGATCGCGTGCGTACACTGGCGGCGCCCGCTACGCAGGCCCACTCGGACGCCTTCCATCGGTTTGACAAGTTCAACCTCAAGTACAACCCCATCGGCGAGTCGCGCCTGCGTGAGATCTTCCTCAAGACGGACAACCTCATCAAGGGCCGCTACCTGGCCGAGCTGACCAAGGGTGCGGAGGGCGGGCGGCCCTTGACGAACTTGGACGCGAGGGTGTTGTTTATGATGGAGCTTCGGATCCTGTAGCCTGACCCACGTCGAGCAGAGGTCATGTCGGACCTGCGGGACAGCAAGTACCAAATGGCCGAGTACCGCATCTCCATCTACGGCCGGTGCGTGGCGGCCCGGAGACACTGATTAGCGCGGCGGCGAACACGCAGCTGATGCGCTCGCACCGCGCTTCCTTTGCTGTTGCTGCGGCAGGGCGTCCGACGAGTGGAGCAAGCTGGCGGCGTGGATCTGCGACAACGAGCTCTTTTGCCCCAACGTGCGGTGGCTCATCCAGGTGCCCCGGCTCTACTCGGTCTACAAGAGCTCGGGCTCCATCAGTTGCTTTGAGGAGATCCTGCGGAGTACGTTGCGCACCCGGCCGGTGCCCAGCTGGCTCGTGCGTGCGCCGAAGCTCACCCACCGTGCTCTCGACCGACGCGGAGTCTGCGCGCGCCGCCAGACCTGTTCCAGCCGCTCTACGAGGTCACGCTGAACCCGTCGTCGAACCCCAAGCTGCACAAGTTCCTGCAGCAGGTGGTCGGCTTTGACTCGGTCGACGACGAGAGCAAGCCCATTCGCCGCATCCATCGCAAGTACGGCCGGGGGGAGGCTGCAGCTCTTATTGTAAATACGTGGTGCCGCGTCCTGCTGACGCAAGTAGCCCGCTCGCCCGCGGCGGTCGTCTCCTCACTGCCAGGTTCCCGCCGCCGGCGCAGTGGGACCTGCCGCTCGAGCCGCCGTACTCGTACTACATCTACTACATGTACGCCAACCTCGTCTCGCTCAACCAGCTCCGCCGCGAACGCGGCTTCAGTACGGTTGGCGCGGCGGCCCCCCCCCCCCCCCCCCCCCCCCCCCCCCCCCCGGGCGGCCCCCCCCCGCCCCCCGGCCCCTCCC
>Ga0180216_1004381_pt1 | contig 10740 bp, 9 predicted proteins | sample eDN3rd37CBELigMG_FD_128879 | JGI IMG/M metagenome (GOLD analysis project Ga0180216, IMG submission 128879) | Enriched Miracle-Growth compost microbial communities from Emeryville, California, USA - eDNA 3rd pass 37_C BE-Lig MG (version 2)... ...
CCTCGTCGACCTTGGCCGGATAGGGCGAGACGATGGAGATGCGCCGGGCGCCGATCGTGCGCAGCGCGGTGACGATGGCATTGGCCGCCGTCGTCGCCGGCACGGCGTAGTCGTCGGCCATTTCCTTACGCAAGTGGGCGTCGTAAGCGAGCCCCTGCACGATGCTCGAGGCCGTGCAGCCGTACGCGATCACATGCGGATAGAGGCTCGAAAGCTGACGCAACGCGCTTTTGCCGTCGGTGCGGTCCATCTCGATCAGGGTTTCCGCCGTCGTCTCCGAGGGGATGTACATGCGCGAGAAATGCACGCTCACGCCCTCGGGAACGACGCGCGACGCCCATGGCTCCATCACCGTGTTGACGCTCGGCACGACGATGCCGATGCGTGCACGCCGACCGTCCCCATCGAGAAAAGGCGAAGCCATGGATATCCTCCTGGTTACGTGTCGTCTCGACTCAGAACCGCGCCAGCAGCGAGCCGTAGCCATAGATCTTGTCGGTAATGCCCGCGGTCCTCAAGGCATGCCAGTAGGTCGTCGCGTTGATTTGCAAGACAGGTTTGTCGAGCCAGCGCTCGGCCTCGTCGGAAAGCTTGCCGAACGGCAGGTTCGCGCCGAACGCCACGATCGCCTCGACGTCCGGACCGTCGATCGACTTCGCGGCATCGATCATGTCCTTTGCCGTCAGCACCGAATACGAGGCGGGGCTCTTGCCGCGCATATGGCAGAATCGGACGATCTCGTAACCATGCGCGCCGAGCACGCCTTTGAGGCGCGGCTCGATGCACGGATAGTAGGGCTCCATGATCGCGATGCGCTTCTTGACGCCGTGTGCCTTCAGCCCCGCGACGACCGCATCCGACGCGATGGTGACAGGAATGTCCCAGCCCGCGACCTTGCGCACGCGTGCTTTGAGCTTCTCGCCCCACTCCACGTTCCCACCCCAGACGGCGAGCGCCGAAATGCCGAGAATGAAAGCGTTCGGTTTGGCATCCATGACGCGAGCGACGGCATCCTCGAGCGCCCCATCGATGTCCTCGAGCTGGCGCTCGAAATCGGCATCGCACGTGACCGGGTTATCCGCGATCACCATGCGCGCCAGATGATTGGTGACACCCGCAGGGCGCATATCGTCGTACTCGGGCTGGACGACGGTGTTGGTCGACGGCGTCGTGATCCCGAATGCCAGGCGCCAAGCCAGATAGTCTCGCATTGCAACGTGTCTCCCGACCTTCGGTCCAATCTCGCGGCGGCCGAGAAGAGCCGCCCTGCAGCCAATGCTAGTATGGAGCCCGGCGAGATGCCAACACGGCTGTCTGTGCAAGATGCGTGAGCCCGTTCGCGATTCACGGTTGACGCTGGGGCCGGTTCATTGCCATCCAATAGCATGCCCGACTTCGGGCCGCGCCGCGCGCATGAACGCGTGGTGGCGATAGGTGAGGGAGGAAACGGCATGACGTTCTTCGCGCGCTGCACCGCCGCTCTGGCGGGCATCGTCGCGGCCGCAGCTTTGATGCAACCTGCAGCCGCACAAACCAAATGGGATCTTTACGCGACCACCGGCGTCACGCATCCGATCACTGTCCGCTTCCAGATGTTTTCCGACGAAGTCAAGAAGGCGACCGGCGGCAAACTCGAGATCCTGGTCCGTCCCGCCGGCGAGCTGCCCTTCAGAGCTACCGAGGTCGTAAAGGCGACCGGCGTCGGCCAGGTGCAACTGGCATCGGGCTATCATGGCTTCGTCGGAGGCGACATCCCCGCCGCTTCGATCGCGGGCCTGCCCTTTCTCGTGCAAACCGGCGAAGAGCTCGAGAAGGTCTATCCGATCATCGAGAAGTACACGGCCCCGCTCTTCAAGAAGCGCGGCATCAAAGTTCTCTTCTGGCATACCTGGCCCACACAAAACCTGTACGGCAGGGGCAAGCCCATCCGTACCATCGAAGACTTCAACGGCCGCAAGATCCGCTCCACCGACGGCAAGCAAGCCGAAATGCTGAAGCAGCTTGGCGCAGCGTCGGTGAGCCTGACGACGGCCGAGGTGCCGGTCGCCATGGAACGCGGCGTCGCCGACGGTTTCTTGACCGCGGCGTTCAATGTCGTCGGCTCGAAATGGTACGAGTTCACGCAATGGGCGTGGATCGGCAACATCAATATCGGCGGGCCGGACTATATGTTGATGAACATCAAGGCCTACAATCAGCTCGCACCGGACGTCAGGACGAAGCTCGACGAGATCGCGGCGAGCTTCAGCCCGAAAATGCGGGCGATGAACCTCGGCGACGAGGCGAAAGCCGTCGAAGAGCTCAAGACCAACCACAAGATCGAGTTCTATACACCGCCCAAGGAGACCATGGACGAGCTCATCAAGCGGATGGTTCCCTATTGGGAAGCCTGGGCGAAACAGCACGGCAAGGATACCGAGGCCATGCTGAAGGAGATCCGCGCGAGCCTCGGCAAGTAGTCTCGCGGTCCTCCGCTGATCAACCCCTCCCCTGCCGGCATCGCCGCTTCGTGCGCGAAGCCGGCAGCTTGCATCCAAAAGCGCTCACCCGGCACCGGAGACAGACATGAACTCCGAAGGAAAACCCGCGAACATCGAACCGCCCGCGACGGCCGTCGGCCGCGTCGCAGATACGATCTCGACGGCCGCGGGTGTCATTGCGGGCATTGCGGTAATCGCAATTCTCATCATCGTTTGCGCGGAGATCGTCCTTCGCCAGCTCAACCACTCGATGCTCGTGACCGACGAGATCGCCGGTTACTTGAATGCCGCGGTCGTCTTTCTCGGGCTCGCCTACACGCTGAAGAGCGGCGGCTTCATCCGCGTCGAGCTTCTCTACGACGCGCTGCCGGCCGGAATTCGCCTAGCCGCGACATGGCTGTTCACTCTGCTCTCCGCGATCGCGATCGGCATGCTGCTCTACTATTGCACCCTCCACGTTCAGTACGCGTTCGAGCAGGACACGCGGGCGATTTCCATTCTCGAGACCCCCGAGTGGATCCCGCAGGCAGTGATGGTGCTCGGTCTCGCGGTGTTGCTCCTCCAGATCATCGCATTCCTCGTGGAGCGCGTTCGCAACGTTCCCTGATCCCTCCACCTGTCGCACGCGGGACCCGTCATGAGCCTCGAGCTACTCATCCTCGTACTTGTCGTCAGCCTCGCGTTTCTCTTGTTGATTGGCCAATGGATTGCCCTGGCCCTCGCGTCGGTAGGCGTTCTCATCCTCTATCTGAGCAAGGGCCTCATGGGGCTGCAGGTGCTCAGTTCCGTCGCCTGGAACAACTCCGCAAGCTACATCCTCATCGCGGTGCCGATGTTCCTGCTGATGGGGGAGTTGATCCTGCGCAGCGGCGTCAGCACGTACTTCTATCGCGGCATTGTCGTGCTGCTGAGCTGGCTCCCGGGCGGGCTTCTCCACGCCAATATCATTTCATGCGCAATTTTCGCCGCCGTTTCCGGCTCGAGCGTCGCGACTGCAGCGACCGTCGGCACGGTCGCTATTCCCGAGCTCAAACGGCAGAACTACGAGCCGAAGATGATCTACGGCTCGCTGGCAGCCGGCGGCACGCTCGGGATCCTCATCCCTCCGTCGATCGTGATGGTTCTCTATGGCGCGCTGGTCGACGAATCGATCGCCAAGCTCTTCATGGCCGGTGTCGTCCCCGGCCTCCTGATGTCCTTTATCTTCATGATCTATGTCGCCACCAGGTTGTTGGCGAACCCGATCCTGGCGCCCCGCCTTTCCAGCGAGGTCGAGGACGCGCCGAGCTCGGCCCAGGCCGTCATCCACGTCGTTCCGGTCCTGGCGCTCCTCATCGTCGTGCTCGGCGGCATCTATGTCGGCTTCGCCACGCCGACCGAGGCCGCAGCGCTTGGCGCGGCCGGCGCCCTCATTCTCGCTGCCGCCTACGGAAACTTGACGGTTCCGGTCATCAAGGAATCCGTCATGTCGACCGTCAAGACGACATGCATGGTGACGTTCATCATCATCGGGGCACAGATTCTTTCGACGGCGCTGATCTATTCCGGCGTGAGCCGGACGATCAGCGAGTGGGTGCTCGGGCTGGGGCTCACCAAGTGGGAATTCTTCGCCGTCATCGTCGTTCTCTATATCTTCCTCGGCTGCTTCATCGACGGCATCTCGATGATCTACATGACGCTGCCGGTGCTCCTGCCGCTGATCCAGGCGTTCGGATTCGATCTCGTGTGGTTCGGCATCGTGCTGACCATCCTCATCGAGCTTGGCCAGATCACGCCGCCGGTCGGATTGAACCTTTTTACAATTCACGCAATTTCAGGCGGCGCATCGTTCGCGGATGTGGCGAAGGGGTCCGTGCCATACGTGCTGCTCATGTTGATCATGATCCTGCTGCTGGCCCTCATGCCGGATCTTGCGTTGTGGCTCCCCAATACGATGCGGGGGGCGGGCTGACCCTCGTTCATCACTCACGGAATCCCCTCTTCCGATTTCTCCTTGCAATATGCCCACCTCCACATTTCCCCTCCCCGCGAGGGGAGGGGAAAACGCACCAAACCTTTCGGTTATTGGTTGGGTCGGTTTTATTGGAACGTGCTTTGGCCACCTCCGACACGGCGATCTTCGAAGCCTTGCAAACGTAGGAAATAGAACGGCGGCGTAGCTGGCTACGCCGCCGCGATGCATGTCGACGCGTTCCCGCGTGGGGATCAGGTCGTGAGCCAGCCGAATTCCTGCGGCTTGCGACCGGCTGCCCAATGCAGCTTCACGTTGACGAGCGCCGGCCCCTTGAAGGCCATCGCCTCGGCGAGCGCGCCCTTCAGATTCTTCGGATCGTCGATGTAGAAGCCCTTGCCGCCGAACGCCTCGAGCATCTTGTCGTAGCGGGCGCCGTAAATGAGCGCACGCGGCGGATTGGCGATCGGATCGGACGGGTACTGCTCGGTTCCGGAGCCGATGCCGCCATTGTTCAGAACGACGATCTTGGCATTCATGTTGTAGCGGCAGATGGTTTCCATCTCCATGCCCGAGAAGCCGATCGCGGAGTCACCCGAGACCGAGATGACGGGCTTGTCCGGATTGACGGCGCAGGCCGCGACGACGAAGCCCATGCCGATGCCCATCGTGCCGTACGTGCCCGCATCGAGACGATGACGCGCGAACGTGTTCGGAAGCTGCGTGCGCCCGATGTCCATCGTGTTGGCGCCTTCGCCCACGATGATCGCATCCTCGGGCGCCCAGGCGGCGATGTCCTTGAGCGCGCGGTAATAGTTGGTCGGCGCGGAATTGTCGTCGATCATCGGCTGGATCTGCTTGGCGTTCTTCGCGGCCGCATCAGCGATCATCTTCCGCCAGGGCGTCCCTTCCGCGTAGAACCACTGACGATCGCGCAGGGCAGTGTTGAGCTGGCCGACGATCGCCTTGCCGTCACCGACGAGCGCGACCTCGGTCGGCACGTTCTGGCCGATCGCCTCGTGCGCGATGTCGAGCTGGATGATGCGCACCTTCTTGTTGAAGCGCGGCGACTGGCCGTAGTGCATGATCCAGTTGAGACGCGCGCCCATCACGAAGATGACGTCGGCTTCCTTGAGCGCCGTCGAACGCGCCGCGCCGACCGAAAGCGGATGGTTGTCGTCCATCACGCCCTTGCCCATGGGCGAGGCGAGAAACGGCAGCTTCGTGCGTTCGATGAAGGCGCGGACCTCGTCCTCGGCACGCGACCAGGCCATACCTTTGCCGACGATGACGAGCGGCTTTTCTGCCGACGCGAGCGCTTCGAGCGCGCGATTGACGTCCTCCGGCAGCGCCATCGAACGGGGCGGCTCGGCGGACTTCGGCGGGAAGTGCGTCTCGCCCTCGTCGACCTCGCCCTTGATGATGTCGTCGGCGATGTCGAGATAGGTGGCGCCGGGGCGGCCGTAGATCGACTGACGCACGGCCTGCTCGACGTAGAAGGGAATGCGGTAGGTGTGCTCGATCGCGTGCGCGAACTTGCAGAAGGGCGAGGCGATCTGGACCTGCCGCTCCTCCTGGAACGCGCCCATGCCGTTCTGATACGTGGGCGACGCTCCGCCGATGCCGATCATCGGCCAGCAGTTCTGCTGTGCGTTGGCAAGGCCCGCGAGCATGTGGACGACGCCCGGACCAGAAACCGTGAGACACGCTCCAGGACGTCCCGTCAGATAGCCGGCCGCTTGAGCTGCGTAGGAGGCCGTCTGCTCGTTGCGCATGCCGATGTACTTGATGCCCGCCTTCTGTGCCTCGGCAGCGATCTGCTGCACCGGAAAGCCAACGATGCCGAACATGTAGTCGACGCCCTGCTGCTTGAGGCTGCGCGCCATGATCTCGGCGCCGTTCAGTTTAGCCACGGGGATTCCTCCTGTTTGCACGTCTTGTCCGACACCCTGCGGCATCGCTGTTTTCACTGTCCGGGTAGCCCCTCATAGGAAACGATGGCACAGTTCCAGCGAGCATGGGAACAGACTTCGATGCGTCGTCGGTCTCGTCTGACGCTGCGCATCACCCATACCCGAGACATAAACCAAGCTTTGCCATAACCTGCCCGGAACCGATGAAGCTGCTGCTCTCCGATTATGCACGAGCGACCTGGGGGGATCGCATTCTCGCGGCAGTTCCGCAGGGTGCACTCACATTCATCTCGGCGGAGGACGCAGGCGCGAGCGACGACCCTTCTCCCGCCGACATCGCCTTCATGACACGCGAGGTGACCGGCTCATCGAGCAAGGGCAATGCGACCCCGGAGCTTCGGAATTTCGCCAGATGTTTGCGCAAATCACCGAACTTGAAGTGGCTACAGATTCATCCGGCTGGCGCCGAACTGCCCATTTATCGCGAGCTGCGCAGCCGCGGCGTGAAAGTGACCACGGCTTCGGGAGCGACTTCTGTAACGGTGGCGCACAGCGCGCTCGGCGGCCTCATCGCGATCAATCGGCGATTTCCGCTGCTTGCCGACGCACAGCGCCACCACGCCTGGGAGCCGCGTCTCGGAGAGATGGCGCCGCGCGATTTCAAAGGGCAGACAGCGGTCGTCGTCGGCCTCGGTCCGATCGGCCGCCATCTCGCACCTCTCTTGAAGATGCTCGGCATGCGCGTGATCGGCGTGCGCCGTGACGCAGCGCCTGTCGAGCCGTGCGATCGGACGATCACCTATGGCGCATTGCCGTCCGTGCTGCCCGAGACGGACGTGATGGTGCTTTGCTGTCCGGCCTCGCCAATCACGACGGGCCTCGCCAGCCGCGCTGCATTTCAGGCCATGCCGAAAGGCTCGCTGCTCGTGAATGTCGCCCGCGGCATCGTCGCGGTCGAAGCCGACGTGATCGACGCTTTGCGCAGCGGACAGCTCGCGGGCGCGTATCTCGATGTGTTCGAGCGTGAGCCGCTCGATCCGACCTCGCCCCTCTGGGACCTGCCGAATGTCATCGTCTCGCCGCATACGGCAAGCGATTCGCTCGGGCAGAACGAAGCGATCTTCGACATCTTCCTCGACAACCTCGCACGATGGCGCGCGGGGCAAGAACTACGGAATGACGTCGATCGCTTGGGCTGAAACGTTAGGTTCAGTGTCATCCGAGCTTTATGCTCGGGATCCATTCATCAACGAGCACACATCTATCCGGTTCATCCTGGAAATCGCGGCGCATAACCGCCGGTTCGATCGCGTCCAATAAGCCTTTGTTTTAACGTCATGCCCGCCTGCGCGGGCATGACGGTGTGTGGGTTGGTTCCCTACTCGATCGGCACGAAGATCGAGTGCCGCATCTTGCCGCCGATCGATTTGGACAGATGGCCCTTGCCGTGCACATCCTCCACCAGGATCACCTCACCGGCGCTGATCTCGCGGGCCTCGCCATCCGACGCCGTGATGCGCACGCCGCCATCGAGGTTGATGATGTATTGGCGTCGCGGCGCGGGATGCCAGTCGAGGTCGTAGTCGCCCGACGTCTCCCGGAAGATGACCCCCGTTGCAGGCAGGCGCTTCGACATCTTCGAGAAATTGCGGGTTTCGACCCATTCGACCTCGATGTCGCGCCAATGGCTTTCGCCCTTCTCGTCGGCATAGAGATTGTGGATGCGCATCGGCGCTTCTCCCGTTGGTTTACCTTCAACGCGGGCGGCTTTCAGCCGGCGATGACTCTTGCGCCCTTCAGCTCTGCAATCACATCGCCTTCGAGCTCCAGCCAGTCCGAAAGAACGGCCTCCGAGTGCTCGCCGAGCAAAGGCGACGGAGTGATGGGCGGCGTCTTTCCGCTGAAACGCACCGGCCAGCCGCTCATCGTGTAGCTGCCCACGACCGGATGCTCCACCGTCTGGCGAATGCCCCGTTCGACGAAGCTGCGGTCGTCGGCGAGTTCCCGCGTATCCATGACGGCGCCCGCGGGGATCGAGGCCTGACTGACGATCCGCCACGCCTCCGCCTTGTCATGCTGGCGCGTCCAGTTCGCGACGATCTCGTCGACCTCGGCACGGTGCTGCGTGCGTGCCGCAGGGGTATCGAAACGCGGATCGCCGATCAGGTCCTCGCGCCCCATCAACTTGAGCAGCCGGTTCCAGTGCTCGGGATTCGTCGGGCTCGTGAAAACATAGACGTAGTCGTTCGGCCCGCCGCCCTTCGTCGGATAGACGCCGATCGGAGGATTGCCGCCACCCACTGTCTTGGAACCGGCCCGCGGCGCGGCCTTGCCGTCCGTGCGCTCCATGTAGGTGAAGGCGTTGCGGATGTAGTGCAGGATCGAATCCTGCATCGCGACCTCGAGACGCTCGCCCTTGCCGGTCCGCAGCTTGCGCACGTAGGCGCCGAGAATCGAGATCGCCATGAGCATGCCGGTGCCGGTGTCGCCGATGGTCGCGCCGGGCTTGCAAGGCACGCCGTCCTCCTCGCCCGTGATCGACATCAGACCGCCGGCCGCCTGCGCGATCATATCGAACGCGAGACCGTTCTCATGCGGGCTGCCTTTGCCGAAACCCTTGACCTGACAGTAGATGATGCCGGGATTGATCTCGCGCACGACGTCGTAGCCAAGGCCCAGCCGCTCGATGGCGCCGGGCGCGAAATTCTCGGTCATCACGTCGGCGCGAGCGATCAGTTTCTTGACCAGATCGAGCCCCCGCGGGTCCTTCAGATTGACCGCGACGGAGCGCTTGTTGGCATTGTACTGCAGGAAATAGAAGGCGTCCTTGTTCGGCTCCGTCCGGCCGGCGGAACGGCCGGGATCACCGACGCCCGGATTCTCCACCTTGACGACATCCGCGCCGAGCCAGGCCAATGCCTCAGTGCAGGAGGGACCGGCTTCGAACTGCGTGAAGTCGAGGATTCGCAAGCCCTTGAGGCAGTCTTCTCCGCTCATGCGCTTCGCTCCCGTTTTCGAATATCAGCAAGCTTAGGCATGGAGCGGGGCGCGCGTCGAGACGCCTTCGTCGCGCCGCGGGCAATTGGTCAGGTCGGCGTGCCGGGCGGCGGTGGATCGTCCGGCTCGGGTTCGGGATCATCGCCCTGATCGGGATCGTCAACCGGCCACCGCGGATCGGGCACGATCGGCGGCAGATCCGGCGGCCGTGGTACGGGATCGCCGGGCACGTGCGGCGGCATCGGCGGAGTCGGCACGGGCGGATCGGGTGGTCGCGGGTCCGGTCCGGCCTGCTCTGGTCGGAACATGATCATTGGAACTCCTTGAAGTTCTCGCTCGCGGGCCAGCAATCTCTTGCAGGATAAGCACCAGGCGCGGCCGACGGTTCCACGTTCTGAGGTTGCCCATACCCGGGGATCGAACACGAACGCCCTCGCAGACCGTGTCGCCGCGCTGTAGCGTTCGCGCATGGACACCGTCGAACTCTTCCAGCGCCTTTCCCTTGCACTCGCGATCGGCCTGCTCATCGGCCTCGAGCGCGGATGGCAGGCCCGCCTCGAGGCGGAAGGCGAACGCTCCGCGGGACTGCGGACTCTCGCCCTGCTCGCGCTCCTCGGCGGCATTTGCGGCGCGCTGTCGATAAGTCTGGCCAATGGCGCGGGCGTCTGGCTCGGCCTGTCGTTCGTGGTGGCGGGCGGAACGATCGTGCTGTTCCGCTATCGCGAGACGGGCGTGGAGGGAACGCTCGGGGCAACCACGGCCATAGCCGGATTGCTGGCATTCGCCCTCGGTGCATTCGCGGTCGTTGGCGACAAGGCGGCAGCCGCCGCCTCGGGCGTTGCGGTCGCTGGCCTGCTGGCGCTCAAGGGCGCACTTCATGCGATGGTGCGGCGCCTGACCTGGCCGGAGCTTCGATCGGTCCTGATGCTGTCGGCCATGAGCATCATCCTGCTGCCCGTTCTCCCCAACCGGCCGATCGATCCCCTAGGCGCCATCAACCCGTTCCAGATCTGGCTGCTGACCGTCCTGATCGGTCTCATATCGTTTGCGGGCTACGTGGCCATCAAGCTCACAGGCGCGAGACGCGGCATCGTCATCACCGGTCTTGCGGGCGGCCTCGCATCGTCGACGGCTGCCACGCTCACGCTTGCAAAGCTCTCCCGCGGCCACCCCGAACGTTCGGCGCTGATGGCCGGCGGCGCGCTGATCGCCGGTGCGACGATGATGCTGCGAGTCGGGGCGATCGCGGGTGCGCTCAGGCCTTCTCTGCTGCCGCTTCTGCTGCCACCGCTGGCAGTCGCGGCGGCGGTGACGATCATGGTCGCCCTGCTGCTCGTCCTGCGCGGCAATCCCGAGAGCGGCGACGAAGAGACCGAGATCGCGATCGGCAACCCGCTCG
>Ga0180216_1004385_pt1 | contig 10735 bp, 5 predicted proteins | sample eDN3rd37CBELigMG_FD_128879 | JGI IMG/M metagenome (GOLD analysis project Ga0180216, IMG submission 128879) | Enriched Miracle-Growth compost microbial communities from Emeryville, California, USA - eDNA 3rd pass 37_C BE-Lig MG (version 2)... ...
AGGTTCGAGTCCTGTTCGGGGAGCCATTCATGGAGAAGTACCCAAGTGGCTCAAGGGGACCCTCTGCTAAGGGGTTAGACTGCGTAAGTGGTGCGTGGGTTCGAATCCCACCTTCTCCGCCATGCTTTTCTTCGCTAAAAAAACTATTAAAAAAAGACTTGATTTAATAGTTTAGAGATGATATTATATCTCTTGTCGCTGAAATAAAAGCAGTGAAATTGATAGAATTACATAAAGCAAGGCCCGTTGGTCAAGGGGTTAAGACACCTCCCTTTCACGGAGGTAACAGGGGTTCGAATCCCCTACGGGTCACCAAATTGCCGCTTTAGCTCAATTGGTAGAGCAACTGACTTGTAATCAGTAGGTTGGGGGTTCAAGTCCTCTAGGCGGCACCATTTTTGCGGAAGTGGCTCAGCGGTAGAGCATCGCCTTGCCAAGGCGAGGGTCGCGGGTTCGATTCCCGTCTTCCGCTCCATACATCGGGATGTAGCTCAGCTTGGTAGAGCACTTGGTTTGGGACCAAGGGGTCGCATGTTCAAATCGTGTCATCCCGACCATCATTACATATTAACTTTGCAGTGATCTGCAAAGTTTTTTTGTTTTAAATTCATACTTCGAATTACTAGTCTATTCGTCGCTATCTGTATACGATAGAGTAAATTCGATCCTCCCATGAATCTTTTATCCTTATTTGGGCATGCTAACAACAAATAGGGCAATTGGAGGAATGAAGGTGAAGTATACAATAAAGCTGATGAGCATATTGCTTGCTGCAGCTATGATGGTTGTTGTTCTGATTGATTGGGATGTTAACGCAGCGGCTAAAACAGAAAAGCCCTTCCATTTTGGCTTTAAGCGCAGCATTGGTGGAAATCTGCCATCGATCGAGCAAGAAGGCTTTTCAAACATTATACAAAAAAATGATGCACTATTTTTAGGAAACACAACAAAGAAGGTGTTGTATCTAACCTTTGATAATGGATATGAAAATGGATTTACAGCTCCAATATTAGATACGCTTAGAGAAAAAAATGTTCCAGCTACTTTTTTTGTAACTGGCCACTATATACAGGATCAGCCGGACTTAATTAAAAGAATGGTTGATGAAGGCCATATTATTGGTAATCACTCGTGGAGTCACCCGGATATGACAACGATGAGTAATGATCAGATTAGACAGGAGCTTGCAAAAGTTAGGGATGGAGTGGCTGCAATTTCCAGTCAGAAATCAATGCAATATTTAAGACCACCACGTGGAATTTTTAGCGATCGTGTACTCGCTGTAAGTCGGGAAGAAGGGTATACGAGTGTTTTTTGGTCACTTGCTTACAAGGATTGGGAGGTTAACAATCAGAAGGGTGGAGAATACGCTTATCAGCAAATCATGAAGCAGCTGCATCCTGGCAGCATTATGCTTATCCACTCTGTATCAAGTGATAATGCAGCTGCACTTCCTAGAGTTATCGATGACGCTCGAGCAAAGGGATATGAATTCGAGAGCTTGGATACACTTATGGCGGAGCAGCTTCTACCGTTTACATTTTAAATTAAAGATGCCAGTAAATCTTAACGCTGCTCAATTAACACGTTAGCTTTACTGGCATCTTTTTTATGGTTGCGCAGGCTGTTTCGCAAAGAAATGAGTGAGTGCTTTATAGACTTCGCCCTTTTCACGAATTATGAAGTGTTTAAACTTCTTATTGGAAATATGCTTATATGCACTCATTAACGTACTATTCCGATTGTATTGATTAACCTCACCGTAGCCAAACATATTGCTTCGCTGCATAAGCTTCTCGATTAGGCGCACACACCGCTCATTATCTGATGTAAGATTGTCACCGTCCGAAAAGTGGAAGGGGTAAATATTCCACAGCTGTGTAGGGTAACGCTCATCAATGAGGTCTAGTGCTTTTTGATATGCTGAGGAGCATATCGTTCCGCCGCTTTCTCCGCGCGAAAAGAAATCTTCTTCGGAGACTTCCTTAGCTTCTGTATGATGGGCAACATATATGATTTCAACATGCTCATATTTTCTGCGTAAAAATCTCGACATCCAAAAGAAAAAGCTTCTAGCGCAGTATTTTTCAAAAGCCCCCATTGAACCGGATGTATCCATAAGAGCAAAAATGACTGCATTCGATTGTGGCTTAACAATTTCTGTCCAAGTTTTATATCTTAGGTCATCCGGAGAGATCCCGCCAATTCCTTTTTTACCTGCATTGGCATTCCGCCTTAGATTTTCAAGCAGCGTTCTTTTTTTGTCGATATTCGACATGATGCCTTTTTTACGTATATCATGAAACACAACCTCTGAGGTTTGCAGCTGGTCCTTTTGCTTTTCCTCTAGGTTTGGTAGCTCCATTTCTTCAAAAAGCATATCCTCCAGCTCATCGATGCTAATCTCAGTATCGTATACGTCCTCTCCTGGTTGATCTCCGGCATCCTGACCTTTTCCAGGCTTTTTAGCTGCTTGTGGATCTACACCAAGTACATCACCAACCTGTGAATCTCCATCACCTTGACCAACATGCTTCTTTTTATTGTAATTATAAATAAAACGTGCCTCATCTAAGCTTTTAATTGGAACTTTAACGGTTTTCCGTCCATCTGACAATATAATGCTTTCATCGGATACAAGATCAGGTAAATTGTTCTTGATAGCTTCTCGCACACGCTCTTGATGTCTAGCTTGATCATTATAGCCTTTACGGTGCAATGACCAGTCTTCTCGTGAAACGACAAATAACGGTTGCTGCTTCATACGAGGTCACCTCTTTTACGTCTTTTATGTATTCATTGTATGCGTGAAAGAAGCATGTATGATGATTAGAATGAATACAACATATGATTTACTCGAACATTCGGATGCTCACAATATTATCATTCGCTCGAACATTCCTACGGAATGAGGGTCGCTCATGATAATATTGTTCGCTTGAAGGCAAAACTACAGCTTGTCAGTAGATCTTGAAGTTAACAAATTATCTGGAAATTTTAATATAATTAGAACTAGCAAAGTAAAGGAGTAGGAGCGTACTTATCGAATTATAATTTCGGAGTTGCCACAAGGGAGGAGTAGTTATGCGAAGTGAGCAGGAAATGCTGGATCTGATAATTAGTGTTGCTAAGAAAGATGAACGTATTAGGGCAGTCCTGATGCTTGGTTCTCGGGCTAACCCAAGTGTGCCAAGAGATAAATACCAAGATTATGACATTACCTATTTTGTAAAGGATGTAAAGCCATTTTACAATAATATTGAATGGATTAATGAGCACTTTGGTAAACCGGTTATGATGCAGATGCCTGAAAACATGACTTTACTCCCCAACACTGGTGACGGTCATTTTATATACTTAATGATATTTGAAGATGGGAATCGTATTGACCTCAGCATAAAATATACACCTTATATAGATGACGGAGAACCTGCTATTACTCTTTTGGACAAGGACAACTATCTACCACAGCTACCAACTCCTAGTGACAAACACTGGCATATTAAGCATCCGACTGAAAAACTCTTTGCAGATTGCTGTAATGAGTTCTGGTGGTGCTTAAACAATGTTGGTAAAGGTATAGCTAGGAATGAACTGCCATACGCCATGAAAATGTTTAATGAATATGTAAGGGATATGCTTAACAAAATGCTGGAGTGGTATATTGGCGTAAATAACGACTTTTCAGTCTCTGCCGGAAAGTTCGGTAAATACTTCAAGAATTACCTCCCTGCTCATTTATATAAAATGTACTTAAAAACTTACTCTGATGCTAATTGCGACAATCTCTGGACATCGGTTTACACTGCCTGTGACTTATTCCATATCGCTGCCGTTCACGTTGCGGACAACAGTAGATATAACTACAATCAATACGAAGAAAACGAAATGAGAGGCTATTTGAACAAAATCAAAGGTGAAATACACTAGAGATTTCATACTATTGCAAGTGTACCGAAACTAAAACATGCAGGCAGCTGATTATAACAGCTGCCTGCATGTTTATTAAGACTATGCAAAAGTAATATCTATTGATATTACGCTTCAAATTTGAACCACTTCAGGTCGAATTGACTGCCTGGCAGGAACACGAACATAATCTTTTGCTTTCCTTCTACCGGCTGAAGCTCATAGGTACGCGTAATATAATCATCTGAATGAGTGAATTCAACCATTTGCTTGCTGTCGCCCTGGTCACCACTCATGATGATCGTAATTGTATTTTTGTCGATTGGAGAGTGTCCACATATCGTAAGCTTGCTTGCACCTTCTACAAAGTTCATATCATCAAAAATGATAGAGACGTTATTTCCTATATTCTCGATGGCATGCTCTGTAATCGTAAAGGAGTCACCATACAGCTGATCGTAATCAAGTGCACGAAGCTGCTGGTATGCTTTCTCAAGCTTGGTGAACTGGAAGCCTTTAAGATGAATTTTTCGATTAAGAACAAGTGATAATGTAGTTATTCCTTTAAGTCGCTTATTCAGCTTATAGGTTTCTTCCTGATAAACATTCCATTTCGTCGGCTTGTCATAGCTTAACGTACCAAGATGTGTTGCGTCTTCATCTGTAGGATAGCCTTCCCACAGCTCCATCGTAAATGGATCACTATCTAGCGAGAAGATAGGCAGCGTTACTTCATCAGAGCCAAAGCTACCAAAATCAATTTTCTCAAAGCAGATAATGCTCTCGCTATCACGAGCAGTTGCGACACCACGCTCATTACCCATCGTAAGATTCGTACTGCGCTCACTGTAGTAGCCAGCAGAGACGAATTCATAAGGTGTAATAAACGCCTGTCCAATACCGTTAATCGAGAACTCGAGCAGGGAGTAATGCTGCAGCTTATCTTTTCCGTTTTTGATACCACAGCGAATATATAATTCACCATCGCCAAGCGCATGTATCGTCGCATGAGCGCCATTAACATCAAGCCTTGCCATATTGGCATCAACACCTGCTGCATTAGCTAGACGCCATTCTACATCCTCATACGTTGCATTGTGAGGATGCAGCTTGATCTCAACAGGAAGCGAGCGTAGCTCAGCATTCATCGTTGTTCCTTGAGGAGCGATGATCTCGATTTTACGTACTGGAACTTCGTCTTGCTCAAGCTGAATGCTGCTTTGCGAGAAATCATGCTCAAAGGCTTCCGCGTACGCATAGAGTGTATCTGCTTGCTGTTCTGCAGATTGCTGCGGAGCAGGCTTGCTTACCAACGTAAGCTTACTTGCTTCAAGTCCTCTAGATGCTACTGTAACAGTAATCTCACCAGGCTCTAGTGTGCTTGCTACAATTGCGAGCAGCTTTCCACTAAACAATCTACGGTTTGTACCTTTGTAGGAGTCGTAGTCTGTGCTGTCACCATTATCTAGTCCAACAAGTCGACCAGGTCCGTCAATGGTAACATGAACGCGATTGTTCGCATTCTGAACAGGTAATCCGTGCTCATCGACTGTACTTATCTCAATAAAGGCTAAGTCAGAGCCTGTTGCAGCTAGTGTTTGTTCATTGGTCTGCTGAACTAGCTTCACAGCATCCCCGAAGGAGGCTTGTGTATCCGTCGCAATAACCTCATCATACTCGTTGTAAGCAACTGCCTTTAATACACCCTTCTGATAAGGGATTTGCCATTCGCCAAGCAGCTTCTGCCCGTGCTTATGATCGATATGAACAATTCCTTGAGATTGATCGTTGAAAAACAGCTCAATCTTCGGTGCATTAGAGCAAACGCGAACATCAATCAGTTGCCCTTCAGAAAAGTCCCAATAAGGGAATATATGAACCATTGGACTTACGCGATAGTCAGTCCATTCAGCCTGATAGATATAGAAGGAATCCTTTTTAAATCCGGCAGTATCAAGCTGTCCGAAGTATGAATTTTTCGTATGATATGGCGTTGGCTCTCCGATATAATCAAAGCCAGTCCATATGAATTGACCTAATGAATAGGTCGCATCGCGGTCTGCTATAATGCAGGCCTCCGTATTTTTCGCTCCCCAGCTTGTCGAGCTATTGCCTAGTGCAGAGCATTGTTCATCGTCATCAGCAAGCACAGCCTGAGCAAGTGGGAAATGGTAAATACCGCGACTTTGCACAACAGAAGCTGTCTCACTGCCGTAGATGATCCAGTCAGGATGCTCCTCATGGTGCTGATCGTAGTATTTCTCACCATAATTGTAGCCAGCGACTTTTACGATATCAGCGCATTTTTGTGCATTTTCCCACGGCATAAAGTTAGAGCCGATCGTTACGACAGCATTACGCTTATAATCCATCTGCTCTACTAGCTCCATTAGCTCACGCGTAAGCTCTTGGCCTCGTTCGCTTGCATGTGTATCATATATCTCATTTCCAATACTCCACATAATAAGGCTTGGATGATTGCGATCGCGACGAACCCAGCTGTTTATATCCTTTTGCCACCAGTCTGGATAGAAGCGTGCATAGTCATAAGGCGTCTTCGGTCGTTCCCACATATCGAATGCTTCTGAGCAAATAAGTACGCCCATCTCATCGGCAAGCTCCATCAGCTCAACCGCAGGCATATTGTGTGCTGTTCTAATCGCATTGACACCCATCTCGATTAACAGCTCTATTTGTCGTCTCATCGCTTTACGATTAACCGCAGCGCCGAGTGCACCCAAATCATGATGCTGGCATACACCGTAAATTTTGACATACTCGCCATTTAAGAAAAAGCCATCGTTTGTTGTAAAGTGCAACGTACGGAAGCCAAACTTCTCAGAATCCGTTTGCAGTAGCTGCTCGTCACGATACAAGGAGGTTGATAGTGTATATAGATTTCCAGCCCCGATGCTCCATAGCTTAGGGCTTGCTACTTGAAGCTCAGACTTAGCAGTAATGGTTTCCCCTGCTGCAGCAGTAAGCGGTGTGCTTAGCTGTGCAACGAGTTTTCCATCTGCATCAAGCAGCTGCTGATCAATACGGTAGGCAGAGTCCTTGCTTACTGCCGTGTCAAAGTAAACCTCTGTATCAATATCAACAAGCCAGCTGTCGTCTAGCTGTTTTGTCGCTATATATACACCGTGCGTAGGCAGATGGGTTACAGGCTTTTCAATAAGCCAGACAGAACGATAGATCCCGGCACCGGAATACCAGCGAGAATTCGGAGATTGGTGAACGACTTTAACGAGAATCTCATTATTCCCTTGGATAAGATAAGTTGTAATATCCATCTCAAAGCTAGAATAGCCGTATTTCCACTCTCCGACCGCTTGTCCATTAACATATAACGTGCTATCCATATAGACGCCTTCAAAATACAAGGAAGTGATCGTTTCTTGTGACAGCTTGTCCATATAAAGCGTTTTACGATACCAGCCTTCACCGTTTTCGTACAGGTTGTTGCTATCGTAGATCAGCCAGTCATGCGGCAGTGTTACCGCCATCCAGTTATCTGCTGCCAGCGCAGCCTCAAGGCCAGTATCTAGTGGTTGCTTCGAGAAAGACCAGTCATTGTTGAACAATTGCTTTTTACTCATATGAGCAGCGCTCCTTCACATCAATAGTTGCAATTACACCATGAGATTGATTACTGTAGTGAATTGTTTATGCAGCGATCACAGCAGTCTGCTTCAGTGCCATGCTGCTTGTACGATTGATCGCGTGTACATCTACGCATCAGCATAACATTCATAATAGTTATATCGTTTGGAATGACATATTATTGCATTAGATTGTATTAGCCAATTTAGCTTAGCGCTCTTGAGATAGGCTGAGTAAAGCTATGTCAGTGTCCACTATGAAGCCTAATGATGTAAATGCTTTCCTACAGTTCAATGCAATCATATCATGATCGTTTTTATACTTCCACTAGTAACGATCTTTATAGTCAAATTGATAGATGAATGAAACAAAAATGAAACAATAAGTTCATATCCGATAGTAGAAGTGTTTTAGGCGGGATGGTAAACTTAAATGATAAGAGAAATATGAAAATATGAAAAATGAATAGAAGGGGTGACATGATGAAACTATTTCATACAGCAGACTGGCATTTAGGAAAGCTCGTTCAAGGTGTATATATGACGGAAGATCAAGCTGCAGTGCTTGATCATTTTATAGAAGCTATAGAGAGGGAAAAACCTGATGCGGTAGTTATCGCTGGTGACCTGTACGATAGAGCGATCCCTCCAACAGAAGCAGTCGAGCTGCTGAATAAAACATTAGAGCGAATTGTACTGGAGCTTGAGGTGCCAGTGCTTGCAATAGCAGGAAATCACGACAGTCCAGATCGGATTGATTTTGCAGTAAAGCTGATGGAGCGTAACCAGCTTTATATGAGCGGCCAGCTAAGATTCCCAATCGAACCCGTCGTAATGCAGGATGCTGACGGAGAGGTTCATTTTTATTTAATTCCGTATGCTGACCCTTCTATCGTCAGATATTTGCTAGGGCAAGATGATATTCGCAGCCACCAAGAGGCGATGGAGGCGATCGTTCAGCATATTGTTGAACGCTGGGATCCGAATGCCCGACACGTTCTCGTTGGACATGCATTCGTAACGGCATATGGTGAAGCATCAGAGAATACGAGTGACGCAGAACGACCTTTGTCTATCGGTGGAGCAGAATATGTAAGTGCACAGCTGCTTGAAGCCTTTGATTATGTAGCACTTGGGCATCTGCATCAGGCGCACCATGTTGGTCTCGAGCACGTTCGTTATTCTGGTTCTCCGCTTAAGTATTCAATATCAGAGGAAAAGCATAACAAGGGCTATCTCATCGTCGAGCTTGGGAAAACAAATATTAGCATTGAAAAGGCTGCACTTCCTGCAAGAAGGGATATGAGACGCGTTGTTGGGACAATGGATGAGATTGAGCGTCATGAACGCAATGATGATTATGTGTACGTAACCTTAACAGATGAGAATCCAGTATTATTTCCGATGGAGAAAATTCGTGCGGTTTATCCTAATGCGATGCATGTGGAGCGTGTAGCGCATCGACATGCTAATGCCATAGAAGGAGAGGAGCGAGCTTCTGTCGTTATGAAGCAGGAGCTAAAGCCGCTTGAGCTGTTTCGAGCATTCTATGAGGAAGTACGGGGCGTGGAGCTGTCTGCTGATAAGGAAAAGCTGTTCGCTAGTGCCTATGAGCAGCTTGTGAAGGAGAGTGGGGAGTAGTATGAGACCATTAGAGCTAACACTGACAGCTTTTGGACCCTATCGTGAGCGAGAAGTTATTGATTTTCGCGATTTAGGGGATCATCGACTATTCGTCATCTCTGGAAATACTGGAGCTGGTAAAACGACGATATTTGATGCAATATGCTTTGCGCTGTATGGCGCTGCTAGCGGTGAGGATCGAGCGGAAACTCGTATGCTGCGGAGTCATTTTGCTGATGAAGCGACGCATACATCTGTCGAGTTGACATTTGCAGTTCGTGACAAAACCTATCGCATTTTTAGACAGATGAAGCATAGAAAAGGTAACAATAAAAGTGAAACCGGTGAAAAAATCGAGCTGTTTGAGCTAACGGATCAAGGGGAAGTCCCGGCAGTTGATCGCTTCGTTATTCGAGATGTTGATCAACGCATTACAGAAATAATTGGTTTAACGAAGGATCAGTTTATCCAAATTGTGATGCTCCCACAGGGGGAATTCCGAAAACTCCTCACCTCGAGCACAGATAATAAAGAAGAAATATTGCGTAAAATTTTTCGCACAGAGAAATTCGAGCGGCTGGAGCAGCTCGTCGGTCAGCAAACGAAGCAGCTGCAGGAGCAGCTTCGTGATCAGCAGCATGCTCAGCGTTCGCTGCTGCAGTCAATTGCCGAGCAGCTGCCGCTAAGAGAAGGTAGTCAGCTGGAGGAAGTGTACAAGCAGGAGCAGCAAAACAGCTATCAAGTATTGATGGCCTTACAAGAAGAAAAGGCTGCATATGAGCAGCTCCAGCAAGAGATCGAGCAAAAAAAGATAGAACAAGCAGAAAGGCTGTCTTCAGATCGCAAAGCACTACAAGAAGCACAGCAGCACAACGGTAAGCTTACGCAGCTGCATTCAAAGCAAGCTGAGCATGGCTTGCTTCAGGAGCGAGCAGCTGAGATTGAGGCGATGAAGAAAAAGCTTGCTGAAGGTGAAAAGGCAAGATTCGTCGAGCCCTTTGAGAGCCGCTGGCTGCGTGCCCAGCAGCAGGCTGATGAAGGTACCGAGCGATTACGACAATTATTAGAGCGTAAGCTCCAGCTGAATGCCGAGCTGCAAGAGGCTCAGCAGGAATGGGAGGCACAGCAGCAGCTTGAACCTAAGCGTACGGCGCAGCAGCTAGAACTGCTTGAATTAGAAGGCTTGGCTCCGCTAGTTAAGCAGCTTAAGCAGCTTGCTGAGCAGGAGATCGAAACAAAGCAGCGTGTAGAGCACGTAAAACGAGAGCAAGCGGAGCAAGCGCTGAAGCTTCAGCAGGCGAAAGCTCGAAAGCTTGAGCTGACAGAGCTGCTTGAGGCTCGTGAGCAGGACGCTGTGCGATATGCCGAGCTGCAAGCACAGCTGAAGAGTATTCAAAAGCAAGGAACGGAAATCAGCACTATTGTCACGGAAACTTCGGCACTGCTAGAGCTAGAGCAGCAAATTGGCGAAGCATCAACTGCCGTTAAGCATGCCTTCACAGCATTGGAAGAGCTAGAGCAGCAATGGCTGAATGGTCAGGCTAGTCAGCTAGCGATGCATCTGCATGACGGACAACCTTGTCCCGTATGCGGAAGTGAGC
>Ga0180216_1004386_pt1 | contig 10732 bp, 16 predicted proteins | sample eDN3rd37CBELigMG_FD_128879 | JGI IMG/M metagenome (GOLD analysis project Ga0180216, IMG submission 128879) | Enriched Miracle-Growth compost microbial communities from Emeryville, California, USA - eDNA 3rd pass 37_C BE-Lig MG (version 2)... ...
ATAAGAAGAACCTCGCGTGCTTTCGATTTATTGGCGCGGTCTACGAGTTCTTGCATCGGCAAGCCGGGGTCGTCCGGAGTCGCATCCTGAGTAACGAGGAAGCCGCCTATGTCAGTTGGACTTCCGTGGCCAGCGAAGTAGAAAAGGATTTCCTCATCGAAATTTGTAAACAGCTCATCCCATTTGTTGCGGAGGAAACCCCTCGTGACCGGCCAAGCGCCCGGACTCGTGAAGGTGCGGCAGTCGTAGTTCGGGCTTTCGTCTTCGTTTGCAGCAAGAACGGATTCGATGGCGCGAGCGTCCTTGACGGCACCCGAGAGATCGTTAATGCCTGGGTGGTCGTATTTATCGATTCCGATGATAAGGGCCCGCTTTGCCACCCTCTTCCTCCGAAAGAAGTTCCTGAACCGGCAATGCCAAGCGGGAATGACGCATGCTCTCAAGTGGTGACGGCGCTGTCGTTACCTGGCTCCGCCAATTAGGCTCTTGAGATTGTCCCAAGTCCACTTGTACATCTTGTCCGTGCTGAGAGCCGTTGTCGGCTTCGTGCAGGTCTTGCTGCTACGACCATAGAGCAGGAAGTAAGGTTTCTTCTCCTCCTGGGCGATTTTCAGCTCAATCGCCACTCCCGTCGCTGTGTTCGTATGCTCGCCGCAGATGACGACGACCTGGTCAACGGACCGGATTCGCCGTCGGACCTTCTCCTTCCAATCACCGGTCATGTGCTCTTTGACCGACCAATCCGCCAGCTTGAACGGGGAGTCCGGATTCTTCGACTGGCCAACCAGCAGGTTCCTGAGGTCCTCGTCATGGTCGAAGTCGAAGCTAGTAAAGACGCGAGCAGCAGCCATCCCATTTGCCTCATCGCGCGAATGCATGAATTAGGTAGGGTCTGCGTCGACCCAATCCTGATCATTTATACCCTATCCTGCCTCCTGGCGCAGTCAAGAGTGAGCCCGTCAGGGCTGAAGATTCAGCCTTCGCTCGATTCGCTCGTGAGCTGTGCCCGCGCCCGCTCCACGGCCTCGTGGAGCTTCCTCTGGAGGAGCGTCCTCGGGGGCAGCTCGGTCATGTAGGCGGCCACCCGAATCCCGCTCTGGTCGAGCTGCAAGAGTTCAACCTGTTCATCCGACTTGTCGGCACAGAGGATCAGGCCGATGGGCGGCTCCTCGCCCGGCTGCTGCTCGTGCCGTTCGAGCCACCGGAGATACAGCTCCATCTGGCCCTTGTGGGCGGCCTCGAAGGGGCCGAGCTTCAGCTCGATGGCGACCAAGCGCCGGAGCTTGCGGTGGTAGAAGAGCAGGTCGAGGAAGAAATCCTTCTGGTCGATAACCATGCGCTTCTGCCGGGCCACGAAGGCGAAACCGGTCCCGAATTCGAGGATGAAGCCCTCCAGCTCGCGGAGGATCGCGGCCTCCAGGTCCTTCTCGCTGTAGGTATCCTTCAGGCCGAGGAAATCGAGGAAATATGGGTCGCGGAAGACGAGGTCCGGGGTGAGCCGGTCCTCCTCGCGAAGCTTCGCCAGCTCCTGCCTGGCCAGGTCCGCGGGCTTTTTCGAGAGGGCCGTCCGCTCGAAGAGCATGCCGCCGATCTTGTCGCGCAAGGCCCGGACGCTCCAGCCTTCGAGGCGGCACATCTCGGCATAGAAGTCCCGCTTGATCGGATCATCCAGCGGGATGATCTGCACGAAGTGGCTCCAGCTCAATTGTTTCGACAGCGTCGCAACAATTTCCGGGTCGGGGAAATGCTCGGCGAAGCGGATCATCCGCGACAGATTTGGGATCGAGAATCCCTGGCCGAACTCGGAGGCCAATTCTTTCGACACCGTCGAAAGAATCTCCGCCCCGTAGGGCGCTCGCTTCTCGTCGAGAATTTCCGTCCGGATGCGGCGGCCGATTTCCCAATAGAGCAGGACCACGGCGGAATTCACCGCCTGGGCCACGCCGGACCGAGCCCGCTGGATCATGTCGCGGAGGTCGGTCAGGAGCTTCGCCTCGGCGGCGGGCATGCCACCGGAGCGGGTTTTCGTCGGCTGCGTCGGTTTTCGCTTCTTGGCCATGGTCCCCTGGTATAGCACGGGGCCTGGCCCCTCGGGAGGCCAGCCCCTCCGTCCCAAAATCTGCCACGGCTCGTGGCAGGGCCCGAAATTGTGCAACAGGCTGCTGCACAAATCGGTTCGGCCGCGTTGGTCGGCCGGTTTTTTCGGGCCGCCACCCGGTCACTCCCAGGGAGTGGACGGGTGTGAAATTCAGAGGGCGATTGAGAAATGAGGGATGGGCTTCGGGGCGAGGGATTTATCTGCGGGCGAATCGGGGGGATTTTCCTGCGTCCGGAATGATTCCGGGGGAAGGTGCCGCTCCCCTGCCCTGCTCTTCCAGGCCGGGGGCGGCGGTTGATTCGTGGGGGATTGGGCCACGGCCTCGGGGCCTATCCTCGGAAGCTGCGGGCCCTCGCCTTCGCGGCTGCCCGGAATTCGTCGTCCGTGAAATCGGCGACGATTTCTTCGGCGCTCGCTCCGTGCCCGTAGAACCAGCCGTCCACGGTCACGAGGTGCCGGAATAGGTGCGGCTCCGCGGGGCCGGGCTCGTCGGCGATGAAATTCTCGTGCTCGGCTTCCCAGGAGTGCCAGAGAATTTCCTCGATGGCCTCGGCAACGGCCGCGGGCAGCATCTCCTTGGCCGGGGATTTTCGATTTTCTTGCGTCATGGGTGCGTCTCCTCCGTGAAAGGGCCGGGCCCCCTGGCCCGGCCTCCGATTGCGGTGCGTTCCTTTACCATTCCTCGAGGAAGGCCTCGGCCACCTCGTGCCAGTCGACTTCGCTGAAAGCCGCGTGCATGAGGTCCGAGTAGAGCGACGGTCCCAGGTCGGGCGCCTCGTCGGTCACCTCGTCCTTGAGCCGTTCGGCGAGCCGGAAGCGCGCGGCCTCCTCGACCGACCAGAGGCCCTCCTCGACTTCCTGCCACTCGGGGGCTTCCTCTTTCAGTTCGAGGGCCACCTCGCGCCAGTAGCAGGCGGTCCCCTCCTCGTTCTCCAGCCACAGGACCACGGCCCATGTTTCGTAATTTTTGTATCCGTTGTATCCGTTCTCGGTAGTCATCGCGATTCATCCATGATTACCGCGGGGCCGGGCCACTCTCCCGGACCCGCGTCATTTCGGCACGGCCGGGTTAGTCCTCCTCGGGCAGCATGATGGTGATGACCGGCTCGGCGTCGTCGCCGGGGCCGCACACGGCCTTCAGCTCGACCAGCGGGGGCACGGCCTCCTCGTCCGAGTTCCTCACGTGCAGGTAGTAGCGGAGTTCGCTCCCGCCGGGGCTTTTCCGGATGGCGAAGTAGAGCATCCAGAGTACGTCCCAGAGTCGTCCGCGCTCGTCCTGGCCGGTCACCCCTTCGGGGACCGTGACGCACCGGGCCCATGCGGCGGCGGTGATGGCCACGGGGATGCGGAATCCGGCCTCGCGGGCCGTCTCGGTCACGTCGATGAGCACGCCGTCTCGGATGGCGTTGGCCCGGGTGTAGCGAAATACGATGACGTCGTCGTCCATGATGTTGTCTCCATCGTTAAGGGCCCCCGGCTGCCCCGACAGCAGTTTTTCCGGCGGAGGGGGGGCGGTTTGTCTTTCACAAAGGGTCAAGACAAGCCGCTCCCCCTCCGGCGGAAAATCAGAACAATGATCCGGTCCCAAGACCGGATGCCGCTGTTCTCTTCACTCTTCGCGCAAGGATGGGCAGAGCGGAGCGGCTGCGAGCGGAGTGACAGGCTTTGCTTGGCATGAGCACGCAGCGGAGCGGCTGCGGAGCCGAAAGACGCTGCGTCTCAAGAAATTCCCGGTAGGCGAGGTCTACTACCCGGCGGGTCTTTTGGCGTTGGGCCGTCCATTATGATTGCGGCCAGCCGCCAGCAAATATTTGTGTGGGTCGATTGGTCGGCCGGACCACGGCGAGAAAATTCCTGTCGCCACTTGTCACGAATACACGATACAGTGTAATAGTTGAAGAGGAGGACCAAGTTCCATGGCGAGAAAGCAATCAACCCCCGCCGAGTCCGCCTGCTGTTCACCCGGCGATCCGTGTTCGTCGCGGTCGGCGCTTGCGGATCGACCCCTCCTCTCGTTCGTCGAGGCGGTCAAGGTCATGGCCCTCTTCAAGGTGCTGGCCAATGACACCCGCATTCGCATGCTTCACCACTTGGTGAGGAGCGGCGAGGCGACGGTTACCGACCTCGCGACGACCCTCGGCATGAAGCCTCAAGCGGTCTCGAACCAGCTTACGCGGCTCTCGGACACCGGCATGCTCCAGGCACGCCGAGACGGAAACAACATGTATTACCGGGTCGTGAACGGCTGCGTCGCACCGCTCCTCGATCTAGCCCTCTGCCTGATGGAGGACGAGGGTAACCCCCAGCCGAAGAATGGAGGAACGAGATGAGCAAGGGCATCGAAGACATCGTGCGGGAGAAGTATGCGGCGGTCGCCGCGAGCTCGCTGACCAACGAGAGTTCGGGCGTCCAGGCCGTGGCCGAGGCGTTCGGATACACGGCCGAGGAACTCCAGAGCATCCCGGCCGAGGCCAACATGGGCCTCTCCTGTGGGAACCCGACGGCGACGGCCAACCTCCGCCCCGGTGAGGTCGTGGTCGACCTGGGCTCGGGCGGCGGGATCGACGTGCTCCTTGCCGCGAAGAAGGTCGGGCCCTCAGGGCGGGCCATCGGCATCGACATGACTGATGAGATGCTCGAGCGGGCTCGCAGGGGCGCCGAGAAGGCCGGGGTCGCAAACGCCGAGTTTCAGAAGGGCACCATCGATGCCCTGCCGCTCCCCGATGCCTCGGCCGACTGCATCATCTCGAATTGCGTCATCAACCTCGCCCCGGACAAGCGGGCCGTGTTCCGCGAGATGGCCCGCGTGCTCAAGCCCGGCGGCCGGGTGGCGGTCTCGGACATCGCCCTCAAGAAGCCGCTGCCGCCCGAGATCGGCGAAGACCTCCTCGCTTATGTCGGCTGCATCGCGGGGGCCATCCCCGTCGAGGAGTACCGCGAGGGCCTCAAGGAGGCGGGCTTCGCCCACGTCGAGATCATCGACTCGGGGGCGGACCTGAACGCCTACGCCCAGATCGAAGGGCAGGCGGGTTGCTGCGGCATCGCGATGACGAGCGAGCCCGAGCCGGTGGCCGCCGCGGCTTCGTCCTGCTGTTCTCCGGCTCCCGCCGAGAGCCCGGCGTGCTGCACGCCTTCGAAGCCCGTCGCCATCGGGGAAGCCTGCTGCACGACCGATGAGAAAGCCGCGGCGACGGACGCGGGCTCGTCGTGCTGTTCGGCTCCGGTCGATCCGAAGACGCCCGAACTCATTACGCGGCTCGCGGAGCTGGCCCGCCGCCATGACATCAACGACTACGCGGCGAGCGTGAAGGTCTTCGCCGTGAAGCCCCGGTAAAGGGACATCATGAGCGAGACACCCAAGCGAATCCTCTTTGTCTGTGTCCACAACGCAGGCCGCTCTCAGATGGCCGAAGCGTTCACGAATCACCTCGCCAAAGCGAAGGGCTCTCCGGTCCTCGGCCTCTCCGCGGGGACCGAGGCCGGGAGTCGCATCAACCCGATCGCGGTCGAGGTGATGGGGGAGCTCGGCATCTCGATGGCGGGCCAGGCTCCCAAGCAACTCACACAGGAGCTGGCCGATTCGGCGACCCGCATCATCACGATGGGATGCGGCGTCGACGCCACCTCATGCCCGGCCCGCATCCACCTCTCGGAGGACTGGGGGCTCGACGACCCGGCCGGACAACCCATCGAGAAGGTCAGGGAGATCCGCGACCAGATTCGCGGCCGGGTCGAGGCCCTGCTCGCAGAACTTGCCGGAGAGAAGCCATGAGTACCGCCCCCGCCACCTGCCATCCACCGGTGACCGGCCGACTCTCGTTCCTCGACCGCTATCTCACGCTCTGGATTTTCGTCGCGATGGCCCTGGGCGTGGGCTTGGGCTACTTCGCCCCCAACGTCGCTCAGGGGATCACGCGGCTCTCGGTCGGGACGACCTCCATCCCGATCGCCGTGGGGCTCATCCTGATGATGTACCCGCCGTTGGCGAAGGTGAAATACGAGGAGCTGCCCCGGGTCTTCCGCAACACGAAGGTGCTCGCCCTCTCGCTCGTCCAGAACTGGATCATCGGGCCGCTCCTGATGTTCGGCCTGGCCCTCGCCTTCCTCGCCGACCGGCCCGAGTACGCGATCGGGCTCATCATGATCGGCCTGGCCCGCTGCATCGCGATGGTGATCGTCTGGAACGAGCTGGCCAAGGGCGACACCGAGTATGCCGCGGGCCTGGTGGCGTTCAACTCCGTGTTCCAGGTGCTCTTCTACTCGTTCTATGCCTGGCTCTTCGTCAAAGTCCTGCCGCCCCTGGTCGGCGTCCACTTCGGCGAGGTTGACCTGTCGCGGATCACCATCGGCTCGATTGCCCAGAGCGTGTTGATTTACCTCGGGATCCCGTTCGCTGCCGGGATGCTCACCCGCCTCGTTCTGCTCAGGGCCAAGGGCCGCGAGTGGTACGAGAAGCGATTCATCCCGAGAATCAGCCCGCTGACGCTCATCGCCCTCCTCTTCACCATCGTGGTGATGTTCTCGCTCCAGGGCGAGGCCATCATCAACTCACCGTTCGACGTGGTGCGGATCGCCATCCCGCTGCTCATCTACTTCGTGGCGATGTTCCTCGTCTCGTTCTACATGGGATGGCGAATCGGAGCGGATTATTCAAAGACGGCGACACTCGCCTTTACGGCGGCCTCGAACAATTTCGAGCTGGCCATCGCTGTGGCCGTTGGCGTCTTCGGCATCGGATCCGGAGCGGCGTTCGCGGCGGTCATCGGGCCCTTGGTCGAGGTCCCGGTCCTCATCGGCCTGGTCAACGTCGCCTTCTTCCTCCAGCGACGTTACTTCGGAGGCAAAAGGCCCCAGGTCGTCGACGTAGAGTACGGCACAACAACGTGAAGGAGATTCCGGGACAGAAGATATACCTCGTCTAGTACACGTGCGCTGATGCCTTTTTACCGCTGTGCCCGAGTGCAATTCTCCCGCTGCCCGCAGACGCGGCATTTCCAGGCCGGGGGCTTGACCCGGATTTCCTCGCGGAGATTCTCGCGCCGTTCCCGGATGTTCCGGGCGATGCCGAGCACCTCGGAGCGGAGGGCCTCGGTGTTCTTGACCTTCACCCGGGAGCCGTCGCCCAGGATGACCACGCCGTGCGGCGGGCGCACGCCGTAGCGTTCCTCCACCAGCAGCAGGTACACCCCGAGCTGGAGTCGGTGCGAGTCCTGGAGCCGCTTCGCCGATTTCCATTCCTCGGGGATGACATGGCGGCCCCGCCGTACAAGCCGATCGGGGCGGCCGATGAGCCCGAGGCGTTCGGACACGAGCGTCTCATTATCGAGGGCGACGGTCTCTCCGGCCACGAAGCCCCGATTCCGGCGGGCCCCGAGGGCGAGCACCAGGCAGAGCAGCCCGAGGACGGCCAGGAGGGCGACCATGCCGAACGGCAGCGTCATGGCCCCACCCCGAGCAGGACGAGCACGACCAAGAGGAGCATCGCGAGCACGAGCAGCCACACGCCCAGCCTGAGCACGGCCCGCGAGAACCGCTCGAAGACGGCGTTCAAGCCGTGGAATCTCCCGCCGCGCTGCAGGGCCTTCTGATTCGCGGGCTTTTCGCCGAGGCCGCATTCCAGCCGCCAACTCTCCGGGCACCAGGCCCATGAGGCGATTTCCGATGCCGAGACCAAGTTGTCGTTCCGCTTCCTCATGCCGACGTGCCCGAAGTCGTGCGATGGTGGTAAACTAGGGAAGAATCCGAAGAGGGTAAAGAATTATGGCCACCGACCGAGCGAACGACCTGCACGCCTTCCGAAGCTTCATCGACGAGCAGCTCGCCCGCGGTGCGACCGACCTCACCCTCGACGAGGCCCTCGCCCGCTGGGAATACGAGAATGCCCCCGAGCACGAGCGCGAGGAGACCCTCCGGGCGATCCAACGCGGCCTCGATGACATGCATGCCGGACGGACCGTGGACGCCTTCGAGTTCGTCGAGCGGATGCGGCGGAAGCTCCAGCCGACCGGCAAGCCATGAGCTACCGCGTCCGGCTGACCAGGGACGCCGAGACCGACTTCGAGCAGCGACTGACCACCCTCGCCGAACGTTCGCCGGACGCCGCGCGGCGGCTCAACGACCGCTTCGAAGAGGCCCTCTTCCGCCTCCGCGATTTTCCCCTCGCGTGCGGCGTCGCCTACGAGAATCCGGCATTTCCCGAGGAAATCCGGCACCTGCTCTTCGGCATCCACCCGAAGCGACGCTATCGGGCCCTCTTCACCGTGCGGGGGGATGAGGTCGTCATCCTCGCCATCCGAGCCCCCGGCGAGAAGCCCGTCCGTCCCGAGGACATGACGCCCGAGGGCTAGTCCGAGCCGCCCCGCCGCGAGAAGTATTCGAGCACGTAGTCGAACCCGGCGTCGAAGGCGTCGTGCTCCAGGTCGTAAGCGTGCCCGTTCTCGCACGCGACGCTCATCGTCGCGTCGTCGACGTCGGTCACTTCGAGCATCCCCCCGCACTCGCAGCAGGTACAGTCTTCGGGATCGACCAGGATCGGCCCGCTCCGCCTGCCCGCGTCCGTCGTGAGCGAGGTGGGAAAGAGCACCGAATCGGCCAGGACGAACCGCCGGAAGCCGTCGAGCAACACATCCATGTTGAGGGCGTCGGCCGTTTGCCCCGGCGTCAGTTCGCGCGAAGTCTTGGCCAGCGGCGTCGGGCCGATGGTCCAATCGAGGGCGGCCTCCCCCGCGTAGCAGTGGACGACGAGCGGCGTGTCGGTCGGCATGCCGATGGCCGACATGTCGACCTCGTAGACCAGCCAGGTGCATTCCGAGTCGGCGCCGCAATTCTTGAGCGTCGCGAGGGGCCTCCCCTGCTCGTCCCATTTCACGTCGCGGTTCTCGACCATCCCGGCCAGGACGGCCTCGGCGAAGTCTCGCAGCTCGTCGAGCGAGAGCGGGCGAGTCGGCCGTGTTCGTCCCCCCTCCGGGAGATTCGATGGGCGATCGGGATCCGGTGTGAGCGTCGGCATGGGGCGGACCATGCCACGGCATCGCGCGCCCGGTCTATTCGGTCATGCCCGTAAAATCGAGATCAGGGCCTCGGGGGAGGTCGTCTGGGGCCCCGCACCGAAGGCTTGACGTTATTCCATCTATGGAATATATTCCCTCTATGGAATAGAGGAGATCCGATGGAATGGGAAGTCCTCTTCGATGAAGAGTTCGCCGCGTGGCTGGAGTCGCTCGATGACGAGCTTGAGGTTGAGATCCTGGCCCACGTTCAGTTGTTGCGCGCGTTCGGGCCCAACCTCGGAAGACCGCGTGTGGACACGATCAAGGGGTCGAAGTACCCGAACATGAAGGAGCTGAGGATCCAGTATCGGGGGGATCCGTGGCGGATCCTGTTCGCGTTCGATCCGGAGCGGGCCGCGATCCTCCTGGTGGGTGGCAACAAGAGAGGCGACAAGCGCTGGTATCAGACGCACATCCGGCTCGCGGACCAGCGGTTCAAGCGACACTTGGAGGGGCTCGGGACGGGCAACGACTGAGACATGGGCAGGAGAAAACAGGAAATCCCCGATGAAGGAGACAAACGATGGCCATTGACTCGAAGAAGTATCTCGCTCAGCTCCCCAAGCGGCAGCAAGCGGCTATCCGCAAGCGCGGCGACGAACTCATCGCCGAGGAGCTGACGCTGCGCGAGCTGCGGGAGGTGAGGGAACGCTCCCAGGTCGAATTGGGCGAGCGGCTCGGCATCAAGCAGGCGGCCGTCTCCAAACTCGAGCGTCGCGCCGACATGTATCTCAGCACGCTCCGCAGTTTCATCGAGGCCATGGGCGGGTCGCTCGAGATCGTGGCCCGGTTCCCGGACCGGCCGCCCGTGAAGATCTCCCAGTTCGAAAGCCTGGACGCGGAAGACCGACCGGTCGACTGAGACGAGTCGGCCCCTACGCGGGCTCCTTGCCCCGCCGACGGCGACAACTCCGGCCTCCTGAGCGCTCCTGCTGGGCCATTAGGGGGTCAGTAACAGCCCGCGGGAATGGCCTTGCGGGTCGGGCTGCCTCCGAGGCGGCTCGATGAGATCGTGGGCGAGGTCCTTCTGCCGGGCCCGGGAGAGGGTCCGAATGGCGTCCTGGAGTTGCGGACCGGCGGAGTCTTCGTCGACGACCAGGTGCGTCTCGCCCCGCGAGCGGCTGGCCTGCACGTAGGCGAGATGGCGGTCCGACATCGGGCCGCCGAGCAGGACGTGGGCCCGCTCGACGGTCCGGCCCTGGGCCTTGTGCACCGTCGAGCAGTAGGCGAGCCGGAGGTGGGGGTAGGCCTTGACCCCGACGGTCACCTTGCGGCCGCCCTTGTCGAGCCGCACGATGAGCGTCTTCTTGAGCGGGTCGACGCGGAGGACGTCACCGGTGAAGCCGTTCTCGATGCCGAGCTTCCGGTTCCGCTTCGTGAACAGGACCCGGTCCCCCTCGTGGATCTGGTCGCCGTCGACGTGCAGGGCCCGCTTCCGGAGCTGCCCGGCCTCCCGCCGGACCGCCTGGCACATGCGGTTGATGGTGCGGACCTCGACGTTCAAGCCCGCCAGCAGCAGCGTCTCGGCGGGCTTCGTCACGCCGTCGTCGGCCTTCCACTGCTCGACGAGCCGGTGCATGGCCTC
>Ga0180216_1004389_pt1 | contig 10729 bp, 6 predicted proteins | sample eDN3rd37CBELigMG_FD_128879 | JGI IMG/M metagenome (GOLD analysis project Ga0180216, IMG submission 128879) | Enriched Miracle-Growth compost microbial communities from Emeryville, California, USA - eDNA 3rd pass 37_C BE-Lig MG (version 2)... ...
CCTGGCCGACCAGGGCGTGCGCGAGGTCACCCTGCTGGGCCAGAACGTCAACGCCTATCGCGGCCCCACCGGCGGCGCGGGCGGCGAGGTCGCCGATTTCGCCATGCTGCTGGAGTACGTGCATGAGATCCCGGGCATCGAGCGCATCCGCTATACCACCTCGCACCCCAAGGAAATGACCGCCCGCCTGATCGAGGCCCACGGGCGCCTGCCCAAGCTCGTGCCCTTCCTGCACCTGCCGGTCCAGGCCGGCAGCGACCGCGTGCTGGCCGCGATGAAGCGCGGCTACACCGCGCTGGAATACAAGTCCATCATCCGCCGCTTGCGCGCCGCGCGGCCGGACATCACGTTGTCGTCCGACTTCATCGTGGGCTTTCCAGGCGAGACCGAGGCCGACTTCCAGAAGACCCTGGACCTGGCGCGCCACGTGGGCTTCGACCAGTCGTTCTCGTTCGTTTACTCGCGGCGCCCGGGCACCCCGGCGGCTGACCTGCAGGACGACACGCCGCAGGCGGAAAAACTCGATCGCCTGCACCGGCTGCAAGCCCTGATCAACGAGCAGGCCGCGGCCATCAGCGCCGCCATGGTCGGCGGCACGCAGCGCCTGCTGGTCGAGGGCCCCTCGCGGCGCGATCCGCGCGAGATGCGGGGGCGCACCGAAAACAACCGGATCGTGAATTTCGCCGGACACCCGCGCCTGATCGGGCACATGGTCGATGTGCGCATCACCCAGGCCCTGGCCAATACGCTCAAGGGCGAGATCATCCCCGAACGCGTCGAGGTCCGCCCATGAGTGAACGCCGCAAGCCCGTGTCTTTGCAGTTGGCCGGCGGCAATGCCCAGCTGGCCGATCTGTGCGGCCCGCTGGACGAGAACCTGCGCCAGATCGCCCAGGCCTACGGGGTCGGGATCTCGCGGCGCGGCAGCCGCTTTACCGTGCGCGGCGAGGACGCGGCGCGCGCCGCCGAGGCCCTGCGCTGGTTTCACGAACGCGCGGCCCAGGGCCCGCTGTCGCTGGATACCCTGCAGTTGGGGCTGGTGGAGCTCGGGGCCGGCGCCGCCGGCCGGGCGCCCAGCGCCCCGCCGCCCGAACTGCCGCCCATCGACGATGCCAGCCTGAATCTGCGCACCCGCAAGGCCGACTTGCGGCCGCGCACGCCGCGCCAGCGCGACTACCTGAATGCCATCCTCAAGCACGACGTGACCTTCGGCGTGGGTCCGGCCGGCACCGGCAAGACCTGGCTGGCCGTGGCCTGCGCGATCGACGCGCTGGAGCGCGAATCGGTTTCGCGCCTGGTGCTGACCCGGCCGGCCGTGGAGGCCGGCGAGCGCCTGGGCTTCCTGCCGGGCGACCTGGTCCAGAAGGTCGATCCCTACCTGCGGCCGCTGTACGACGCCCTGTACGACCTGCTGGGCTTCGAACGCACCCAGCGCCTGTTCGAGAAGCAGACCATCGAAATCGCGCCGCTGGCCTACATGCGCGGACGCACGCTGAACCACGCCTTCATCATCCTCGACGAGGCGCAGAACACCACGCCCGAGCAGATGAAGATGTTCCTCACGCGCATCGGCTTCGGCAGCAAGGCGGTGATCAACGGCGACCCTTCGCAGGTGGATCTGCCGCGCGGCCAGCAAAGCGGGCTGCTGCATGCGCTGGAGGTCCTCGACGGCGTGCCGGGCATCGCCACGACGCGCTTCACCAGCCACGACGTCGTACGCCACCCCCTGGTCGCCCGCATCGTCGACGCCTACGAACAGGCCGGCGACCATGTATCCTGAATTTTCGCTGTCCGTCCAGTACGGCGAACCGGCACCTGAAGTGCCGCGCTGGCGCCTGCGGCGCTGGGTGGGGCGCGCCCTGGAACATGCCCTGGCGCCGCCGGAACCGCGTGCCGGGCGGCCCGTCGCCCTGACGCTGCGGCTGGTGGGCGAGGACGAGGGCCGGGCGCTGAACCTGGCCTACCGCCGGCGCGACTATGCGACCAACGTGCTGACCTTCGAGTACGGCGAGGACCCCTCGGGCCTGCTCAGCGGAGACATCGTGCTGTGCATGCCGGTGCTGCGCCGCGAGGCCCGCGAACAAGGCAAGCCGCTGTCGCACCACGCCGCCCACCTGGTCACCCACGGCGTGCTGCATGCCCTGGGCCACGACCACATCGAACCCGGCGAGGCCCACGCCATGGAATCCCTCGAAACCGCCATCCTCGCGGCCCAGGGAATACCCGATCCCTACGGCGTGCGCGCCAGGGGCTGACGGCCGGGCTTTTCGGTTATGCTTGGAATTCCATCAACAGCTCCGCAGGGCAATGCCAGACCCCAACTCACCCGATTCCGAACCTCGACCTAAGCGCTCGGCCGGCAAGCGCCTGTGCAACCGCCTCACCGCCTTCCTCAGGCCTGCGGCTCCCGCGGACCGCAAAGACCTCAAGGCCGTCCTCGACGCGGCCCACGACCAGTCGGTGCTCGACGGCGAATCCTACGCGATGATTTCCGGGGCGCTCGAGGTCGCCGACAAGACCGTGTCCGACATCATGGTTTCGCGCTCGCGCATGGACATGCTCGACGTCAGCCGGCCCCTGGCCGAACTGATGCCCGACATCATCGAAACCGGCCATTCCCGCTTTCCCGTCTATGAGGGCGACCGCGACAACATCCTCGGCACGCTGCTGGCCAAGGATCTCCTGCTGGCGCTGTCGGACAGCCAGCTCGAGGTGCGCGCGCTGGTGCGCCCGCCGGTCTTCATTCCCGCGACCAAGCGCCTGAACGTCCTGCTGCATGAATTCCGCAGCAACCGCAACCACCTGGCCATCGTGGTCGATGAGCACGGCGGGGTCTGCGGCCTGGTCACCATGGAGGACGTCCTCGAGCAGATCGTGGGCGACATCGAGGACGAATACGACGAGGATGCCGAAAAGACCATTTTCCGCACCGGCGACAACAGCTGGCGGGCAATGGGCTCGACCGACATCGAGGTCTTCAACGACACCTTCGGCGTGGCGCTCCCGGACGAGGACCATGACACGCTCAACGGCTGGCTGGCCGAGGCGCTGGGACACATCCCCCGCCGGGGCGAACGCCTCGAATGCCAGGGCCTGCTGCTGACCGTGGTCGGCGCCGACAGCAAACGCGCACGCTGGCTGCACATCCAGCGCCAAACCCCGCAGACGCACGGCGATGCCGCCTGAGGCCGGCGCCACCGCCGTCCATGGCCGGTGGGCCGCCTGGCGCGGCCCGCTGGCAGCGCTGGCGGCGGGCGGCCTGCAGGCGCTGAGCTTCGCGCCCGGCCCCCTGCCCGCCTGGAGCCTGCCTTTCGTCCAGATCGTCGCCCTGACGATCCTGGCCCATCAGGTCTTCTGCGCCGGCGGCGCGCGGCGCGCCGCCTGGCGGGGCTGGCTATTCGGCTTCGCCCTGTTTCTGGTCGGCGTGTATTGGCTGACGATCAGCATGCACCAATTCGGCGGCCTGCCCCTGCCGCTGGCCGTCGCGGCGCTGGTCCTGTTCGCCGCGGCAATGGGCCTGTACGCCGCGCTGGCCGCCGCGCTCACGGCGCTGGTGTGCGGGCGGCGCGGCGGCGTGGCGGAGCGCGCGCCGCGCCAGGTGCTGAACGCCGCGATCTGGGCCTCGGCCTGGACGCTGTGCGAATGGCTGCGCACCACCCTGTTCACCGGCTTTCCCTGGCTGAACATCGGCTACGCGCATGCCGAGGGCATGTTCACCGGCTGGGCCCCGATGGTCGGCGTCCACGGCCTGGCGTGGCTGGCGGCGTTCTCGTCAGGGGCCATCGCGCTGATGGCGCGGGCCAAGGACACCCCGCACGACCGCGCCGCGGCGGCGGCCATCGCCCTGGCGCTGGGCGGCGGCCTGCTGGGCATCGCCTGGACGCACATCGCCTGGGTGCGATCCGAGGGCGCCCCCATGATCGTGCGCCTGGTCCAGACCGGCACACCGCAATCCCAGAAATTCGATCCCGCGCGATTCCAGGCTGTGCTGGACAAGGACCTGCGCCTGGCCGGGCTGCCTCCCAAGGCGCCGGCCGATGCGCCGGCCTTGGTGGTGCTGCCGGAGACGGCCATGCCCGCGTTCCAGGACAACATCCCGGAAGGCGTCTGGGAACGGTGGCGCGCCGTGGCGCGCGGCCTGGACGCGCCCATCCTCATGGGCATGCCCCTGCGCCGCGCGACGCCGGAGGGCGAGCGCCTGACCAACGGGGCGCTGGTCGTCGTTCCGGCGGACACCGGCCGCGCCACGCCGGACCTGGCCTGGCATTACGACAAGCGGCACCTGGTGCCCTTTGGCGAATTCGTGCCGCCGGGGTTCCGCTGGTTCGTCGACGCCATGCACATTCCGCTGGGGGATTTCGACCGGGGCGCCGCGCGCCAGCCGCCGCTGCAGGCCGGATCGCAGCACTTTGCCGTGGACATCTGCTATGAGGACACCTTCGGCGCCGAGATCGCCGCCAGCGTGCGCCCCGGCCCATCGGGCAACAGCCCCGGCGTGCTGGTGAACCTCAGCAACCTGGCCTGGTTCGGCAACACCTGGGCACTGCGCCAGCACCTCTGGATCGCGCGCCTGCGCGCCCTGGAGACCGGGCGGCCCATGATCCGGGCGACGAACACCGGCGTGACCGCAGCCATCGATCCCCTGGGACGGGTGCGCGCCGCCCTGGACCCGCAATCGCCCGGCGTGCTGGACGTCGAGATCCAGGGGACGCAGGGCCTGACGCCCTATGTGCGCTGGGGCGACGCGCCGATCCTGGCCTGGACGCTGGCCTGCCTGCTGCTGGGCCTGTGGCGGCGCGGCGCGCGCCGCGCGGCGACCCTGCCCTAGGCGTCATGGCGCCTAGAGCAGGCGCCGCACGATCATCTCGTCGATCTCGGCCGCCTCCAGAGGCTGCGCAAAGAAATAGCCCTGGGCGTAATTGCAGCCCGCGGCCCGCAGCAGCTCGCATTGGCGCGCGCTGGACACGCCTTCGGCGATGACCGCCAGGCCCAGCTTGTGCGCCATCACGATGATGGCCTGGCACAGGGCGAGGCTCTCGGTGCCGATATCCAGGTCCTCGACGAACGAGCGGTCGATCTTGATGTAGTCGATGTCGAAACGGTTCAGGTACGACAGCGAGGAATAGCCCGTCCCGAAATCATCCAGGGCCACCTGCACCCCGGCATCGCGGAAGGCCAGCAGCTTGTCCTGCGTGGCCGGCCCCATGTCCATCAACAGGCTTTCGGTGATCTCGACGGTCAGGCGCCCCGGCGGCAAGCCGAGCTCGCGCAGGTGCGCCAGCCAGTCCTCCGTCCGGATGCCGTCGGCCAGCAGTTGCACCGGCGAGACGTTGATGCTCATCTGCAAGTCGTGGGCATGCCGCCAGGCGCGCAGCTGCATGGTCGCCTCGCGAAACACCCAGTCGCCGATCTGGCGGATCAGCCCGGATTCCTCGGCCTGCGCGATGAAGGCCAGCGGCGGCAGCAGGCCGCGCGCGGGATGGTTCCAGCGCAGCAAGGCCTCGACCTTGACCATTCTGCCGGTGTCCAGGTCGACGATGGGCTGGTAGAGCAGGTGAAACTGGCGCTCGGCCAGGGCGGATTGCAGGTCGCGATGCAGCTGGCGGCGCATCAGGGCGGCCTCGCGCATCGAGGACTCGAAGCGCCGGTACTGGTTGCGTCCGCCCTCTTTGGCCGCATACATCGCCAGGTCGGCGTTGCGCAGCAGCTCGCCGACGTCCTCGCCGTCCTGGGGATAGAAGGTCACGCCCACGCTGGCCGAGATCGTGACCTCCTGGCCGCTCAATATGTACGGCCGCGCCAGGGCCTCGAGCACATCGTCCAGGATGCGGTCGACCACCGGGGAATCGCCCAGCCCTTCGAGGATCAGCGTGAACTCGTCACCGCCCAGGCGGGCCACCATGTCGTTCTCGCGCACCGCGCCGCTGATCCGCCCCGCGACCGCTCGCAACAGGGTGTCCCCGACCTCATGGCCCAGGGTGTCGTTGACTTCCTTGAACAGGTCCAGGTCCAGAAACACCAGCGCCACCGGGCCGCAGCCCCCGTCGCCAGCGCGATCCAGGGTGTCCTGCAGCTTGAGATGGAAGTGCTGGCGGTTGGGCAGGCCGGTCAGGCTGTCATAGTGCGCCTGCCGCCAGATCAGGTCCTCGGAGCGCTTCTGCTGCGTGATGTCGCTGAAGATGCCCACAAAGCAGCGCACGCCGCCGTCGGTGTCGTAGACGGCGTTGATGGTCAGGTGTTCGGCGTAATCCTGGCCGTCCTTGCGCCGGTTCCAGAGGTCTCCGCTCCAGTGGCCGTGCACCCGCAGCGCCTCCCAGAGCTTTTGGTAGAAGGCGCGGTCCTGGCGGTGGGAGGACAGAATGCGCATATTGGCGCCGATCACCTCGTCGCGCGTGTAGCCGGTGATCACGGTGAAAGCGGGATTGACGTTGAGCACGTGCCCCTGACTGTCGGTGACGACAATGGCTTCGCTGGTCGACTCGAAGACCAGCGAAGCCTCGCGGGCCGCCACCTCGGCCTCGCGCCGCTCGCTCACGTCCATCAGCACGACGACCACCGCCCGGTCGGCCCCCAGTTGCATTGCCGAGCAGAACAGCTCGACCGGCAGTTCCTTGCCGCCGGCCGCCCGCAACTGGAAGACGTGCCCGCGGTCGGTGGTGAGCCGGCCGTCCAGGTAGCCGCCCAGCAGGGCCATGAGGCGCTGCCGGTCCCGGGCGATGAAGGCGTCGTCGATCCTCGAGTCGTAGATCGGCGCGGCGGCATCCAGGCCCAGCATCCGCACATAGACGCCGTTGGCGTACCGCAGGCTCATGTCGTCGAGCACCACGATCACGCCGACCGCCGCGTTGTCGGCCACGCCCTGGAACAGGGCCTCGGCGCGCTGCAGGTTCTCGTGCTCCGTGCGGATCCGCTGCATGAGCTCGTGCGTGCGCCGCGCGCTGTCGTTCAAGCCGACGGCGAGCTGCCCGATTTCGTCATTGGGCGGATAATCCACGCGCGCCGCATAGTTTCCGCGTATGAGCTCCTGGCAATAATTGGACAGCATCCGCAGCGGCTGCAGCACATAGCGCCGCACGGCCGCGCTGGCGATCAGCAACAGGACCAGATCCAGGCCGAATACCAGGTAGAGCGCCTGGAGGTGATTGCGGCGATAGGCCGCCTCCAGGTCGACGAGGCCGGCCAGCAGGGTCTCGGCCGCCAGCAAAACGGCCTGGGACTGTGCATCCAGCGCTGCGCGCACCTGGGCATACGACTCGTCGTCCGCCACATTGCCCGCCAGGCTGCGCGCCAGGGCATTCTCGCGATACCTTTGCCAGGCCTCGCCCACCGCCAGCAGGCTGCCCGCCAGCTCGCCATCGAGTGGGCGGACGGTCATGCCGAAGACCTCGCCGCCGACCGACAGGGTATGGTAGGCGCGCTCGAAATCGGCGATGTCCGCCTGCATCTGATCGTCCACGGCATCCGGATCGCGCAGGCGGCCCAGGCCCTGGTAGGCCGTGCGCTGGCTGAGCATGCGCATCTTGCCGGCCACGTTCACGGTGGCGGCGACCGAATCGGAGTGGATCAGCGCCAGGCGCACCACGACGATATTGGCCACCGCCAGCATGAAAATCAGCAGGAACACCACGCCGGCCTTGCATCCCAGGCTCTGGTCGTGCAGGGACTGCAGCCAATTGCGGCCCGAAGCCATCGAATCCGTCCTCATGGTTCGCGAATTGCCAGCCTCCGGCCATTGACCAGGCGCCTCTCGAGCTCGCCGGGCTCAAGAGGCTCATCGTACCAATATCCCTGGCCGGCATCACAGCCGACGCGTAACAGGAGTTCGTGCTGCGCGGCGCTGGCCACGCCCTCGGCGATCACCTGGACACCCAGCTTGTGCGCCAGCAGAATGATGGCCTCGCACACATGCAGGGCCTGGAGATCCTCGACGATGTGCTCGGTGGTGGCGCGATCGAGCTTGATGTAGTCGGCGGGCACGCGGCCGATGGAGGACATCGACGCCGAGGCGATCCCGAACGCATCCAGGCCGAGACCCATGCCGGCATCGCGCAGCGTCTGCAGATTGGCCAGGGCGCCCGCACCCAGGCCGGCCAATGCGCGCTCGGAAAACTCCAGCACGATGTCGTCGGCGGCCAGGCCGTGCCGACGCAGGCATTCGAGCCAGCACAGGCGATTGTCCTCGCCGCCCTCGAGCTGGGCGGGCGACACATTCACCGCCACGCGCAAGCCCAGGCCATGGCGCGCGCGCCAGGATGCCGCCTGCGCCGCCACACGCTCCAGAACCCAGTCGCCGATGCGGCTGATCAACTGACGATCCTCGGCCATGGGCAGGAACTCCATCGGCCGGATGATGCCGAACTCAGGGTGGTTCCAGCGCAGCAAGGCCTCGGCCTCGAACAGCCGGCCGGTGCCCATTTCGTAGATCGGCTGGTACACCATGAAGAACTGGCCGTCGGCCAAGGCCCGCGGCAGGCCCTGGATCAAGTCCCTCAGCATGCGCGCGCGGGTGCGCATGTTTTCGTCGAAATAGCGGTGGCGATTCGGCCCCTCGGCCTTGGCGGCGTACATCGCCAGGTCGACATGGCGCAGCAGGATGTCCTTGTCCTCGGCATCCTTGGGGTACAGGGCGATCCCGATGCTGGCCGAGACCCGCAGGGACTCACCGGCAACCACATAGGGCGCCGTGACGCCGCGCATGATGCTCAGGCGCAGATCATCGACCTGGTCCTGGTCGCGCACGTCGTCCAGCAGCACGACGAACTCGTCGCCCCCCAGACGGGCGACGAATGCGGCCTCGCCCGAGCAGCTGCGCAAGCGCTGGGCCACCTCGGTGAGCACCTGATCCCCCACGGCATGCCCCATCGAATCGTTGATCGCCTTGAATCCGTCCAGATCGAGGAACATCAGGGCAAGCGGCAGGCCGCCGGCCGCGGCGCGCTCGACCGATCGGGCGATCCGGTCGTTGAAGCACTGGCGATTGGGCAGCAGCGTCAGCGGATCGTGGTGCGCCTGCCACCAGACCTGCTTTTCGGCGTGCTTCTTTGCCGTGATGTCGCTGACGATCGCGACCCGGCAATTGACCGAGCCGTCATGGTTCCAGGCGGTGTCGATGACCACGCGCTCGGCATAGTCCTCGCCGGACTTGCGCTGGTTCCAGTATTCGCCCTCCCAGCGCCCCGTCGTATTGATCGCATGCCACATGGCATCGTAGAAATCACGATTGTGCCGGCCGGGCTTGAGCAAGGGCAGGGTCTCGCCCACCACCTCGTCGGGCCAGCCTCCGGTGATCCGCGCATACGCCGGATTCACGTCCATGATCACGCCCGCGGCGTCGGTGACGGCGATCGCCTCGCTGCTGTTCTCGTAGGCAATGCCGGCCAGCTGGGCCGAGGCTTCGACACGCTTGCGCTCGGTGATGTCCTGTACGATCCCGATGATGGCCGTGGTGCCGTCCGTCTGGAGAGCCGAACTGAAAACCTCGATGTCGATCACGGTCCCGTCCTTGCGCCGGCCCCGGCGCTCGTAGCGCACCGTCCCGTCCTTGCGCTTGAGGCTGGCCTTCAGCGACTCGGCCGCCAGATAGCGTTCGCGCGGCACGATCACCCCCAGGACCGGCAGCGTGTCGATCATCTCCTGGGGCGTGTAGCCGAAGATCTCGGCCATCTTGGCGCTGACGAAACTGAAGCGGTCACCCTCGGCCAGGTAGATGCCGACGATGGAATTGACCGCCAGACCGCGAAAAATCGTATCCGAGCGCTCTAGGCCCAGGCGGTCCTTGCGCGCGGTCTCGAGCAGCTCCTGAATGCGTTGCGCGCCGCTGTTGAACGCATTGGCCAGTTCGCGCAGTTCGCCCGAGCCCTTGTAATCGACGCGCGTATCGTAATGGCCGCGCATGAGGTCCTGGCATGAGTGATAGAGTTTGCGCAGCGGCACCACCAGGTGCCGGCGCACCAGCACGAAGGCCAGCAACAACAGCAGCAGATCGGCCGCCAGCAGGCCCGCCCCCAGCCATGGGATGGCCGCGCGCCGCTGCTGCGCGCTCTGCTGCAGCTCGTTGCCCAGCGCCTGCAGGGACTGCAGCAGCACGTTGGCATCATCGATCAGCCACTGCCGCAACACCGCCGGCGCGGCGCCCGCCATCCCTTCGCCGGATGTGCCTTGCGAGGAATAACTGGCCAGCACCACCGATTGCGCGCGATTGCGAAAGGAGGTCCAATCACGCCGGATCTTGGGCAGGTAGGCTTGCAGGCGCGGCTCGATCAGCGGCGGCACCTCGCGGCCGGCCACCACGCCGCCATGCTCGAAGGCCGTCAGGCCGCGGTTGAACACATCGACCCCATGACCGAATTGCGCATCGCGCACTTGGCTGGCGTCGGTCAGCCGCACCGAATGCAGGGCGGCCTGCAGACCGAGCACTCGCATCCGGTCGAGCGTCTCGAGCTTGGCGGCGGCCGCGTCGTCATAGGACAAGAGGGCATGCACGGCAAACCCGTTGCCGATGAACAGCACGAGCAGCAGCGCAAAAAACGCCCCCACCATGGTGCCCAGCCCCCCCGGCGTGCCGTGAGCGGGCGGCCGGCGAGCGTGTGTGTCTCCTGTCATGCCCCACCATGTCCATCATCAGAGGGTAATGAACAGTAACATATCGCGCGAAGGCGGGATAGCGGCGCGATCACAAGGTAGGATACGCGTACAGCAGCAAAATAATTCAACCTTCAACTGAATTTTTC
>Ga0180216_1004390_pt1 | contig 10727 bp, 17 predicted proteins | sample eDN3rd37CBELigMG_FD_128879 | JGI IMG/M metagenome (GOLD analysis project Ga0180216, IMG submission 128879) | Enriched Miracle-Growth compost microbial communities from Emeryville, California, USA - eDNA 3rd pass 37_C BE-Lig MG (version 2)... ...
GCGCACTGACAATTCATCGATCGATCCCTCCGGTGGCCGCGGCACGTGGTACGCATGCTCGTGCTCCGCGCAGGCCGCGGTGTTGGGGAGCCACTCGCGCAGGTTTGATCGCTACAGCGTGGTCACATACATGACATTGTACTATGAAGGTGACTAGGGCTTGGTCTATGATCTTTGGTCGCTGTAGGGTTTGGGGTGTGGCTGGTGCATGGGCGCGTTCTGCAGAATAGAGAACAGCGACCGCGCTCCTGCGCCGCCGCGCCGTGGTTCATTCAGGTGGACGCAGGCATCTCGCGGCCGGCGACACTAGAGAGCCAGTGCGCGGTGGATGCGGAGCATGTCGTAGAGCGTTCGTTGATGCTGTAGAGTGGCCGTCCTGTCGTGTGGTGCTCCGGCGGACGTTGTGTCTGCAGGCCATAGTTCTCCTTGCGTGGCACGCGGCGTTCCACGCGCTTAGCACGCCTTACGGGCGGCTGGTTGGGAGCTCCTTAGCGCACGCTTGTATCAAGGCACCTAGGCAGCATCGCGCAGCGCCTGGGCTGCATCTGCAAAGTGCGCACGTGCGTTTTCCTCCAAGCGCCACGCTTAACCTCGATTCGGCTTCTCATCGTACGTGCCAACGCCTGGTCTCGCGGCGTGCCCCGACACCGCTCGCGGCCGCTGGGCGACGCCGGACGGGCGCGGGACGCCGCGGCCGGCGATCGCCACCCGCCGCCATGGGTACGCCCTGCTCGCCCCGCCCTCTCTGGCCTGCTGCGGACGCGTCTAACCAGCCCTTTCTGGCCGCGTCCGTCGGGCCGCTCCCCCGCACCGGCGTGTGCAGGGACGTCGGCCGAGACGGCCATCCGGCCCGAGTACATTGAGCTCGAGTCGACGACCACCGCGGCCAACTTGCGCGGCGGCTCCAGCAAGGAACATGTGCCCGATGCGGGCGCCGCGTCCGGCGGGAGCCGCCCGGCGGCGGCCGCGTCGACCGAGATCGCGTGGCTGACTTGGTCGCTCTTCCTGTTTCCGCCCTCCAGCCGGATCCGCCGCACCGCGGGGTCGTTCGTGGCGAGCCGGTGCGTGTTCGTGCCGTGCGTCGGCTGCCGTGCGCGCCACCTAGCGCGGCCTGACCCTCGCCCGCCGTTCGTGCCTTGCTTGGCCCGCCAGGTTGATGTGGTACCTGGACCACCTGCTGTCGCTGGCGCTGCTGGTCGTGCTGGCCGTGTTTCCCGTGGTCATGGTGCCCGATCCGAACGACGACCGGCTCAAGCACTACATTCTCGCCGGCATCTTTGCCCTCTTTACGTACGGCCGCGCCCGCGCCGCGTGCATGGCGTCGCCCGCCGTGTGCGCTGACGCGGCCGCCCCCCTCGCGTCGTTTCACCGCTTGCGCGCACCAGGCTCAAGGCCATTCTTCAGACGATCGCGGACGGCTTCGTCTGGGGCCGCACCACGTACCTGATGCGCTCGGGCGAGAACCGGTTCGAGGCCATCGTGATTGTGGCGTTCTGGGCCGACTTTGCCTTGTGGAACTTCAACATCACGTTCATCCGGTTCCTCCCGGCCCTCTACGCACTGCGGTCCTTCAAGCTGCTCATGGCCTACGACGGCACGCGGGTGCGTGCTCGTGCTGGGGTGCTGTGGGTCCAGCACGCACTCTGGCTGACTGCCGCATGGCTGTTTCCGCCCTGCTTTGTTGGCGCAGCGACTGGTGGTGGCGTTCTTCCAAACGCTCCCGCTGCTGGGCAACGTGCTGCTGTTCATCTTGTTCTTCATGCTCCTCTTCTCCATCATCGGTGTCCGTGCCTACCAGGGCTCCCTTCAGCGCCGCTGCGTCCTGCCCGACGGTACCGCATCCTGCACCGCTACCATATTACCCACGTCGTGGTGCTGACAGGGACCTGGCACCGGCGCGCCCTATCTGTTTGTGCTGGCTCGAAGGTGTCGATGCGCAGCCGCAGAAATTCTGTGGGTCGTACTACAGCCCCTCGGGCGAGCTGCTGCCGCCGATCGTGGAGCCGGGCTTCCCGTCGCAGGTCAAGTCTTACGCGTGCCACGCCAACCAAACCTGCGTCGTACGTCCTGTGCATGCGCACCACCCTGCGCCCCTATGCATGCCGCTGACCCTTTCGTCTCCTTCCTCTGTTACTTCCGCCGGACCAGATGGAGGGCAACCTGTGGGAGGGCATGTACTCGTTCGACAACACGCTCAACGCGCTCGTGCTCATGTTCTTGATCATCACGGCGTCCAACTGGAACCTGCTCATGTACCGCCTGCAAGAGACCGAGATCAGCTACGTCGCGCCGCTCTACTTTGCCGCGGGCATTCTGGTGCGTGCGCGCGCCGCAGCTCCCGACCCCGACGATGCGGCTAGCCGTGCTCACCGGCGCCCGCTCCCTACATGCGGACCGGCACGCCCGCGCACAGCTTTTGTACATGATCATGGCGCCGCTGCTGCTGGCCGTCGGCGGCAAGGTGCTTGAACGCAGCCAGGCCGCTGCGCACGTGAGCCACTCGTTAAAGGGCACCGGCAACATCAAGTTGGTTCCGCACACCGGCCACCGTGCCGCTCGCCGGCGACCACACTGGTTTCTCACCGCAGGATGCGGTGGCCCGCCCGGCCTTGCTGCTCCACAGGCGCAGCAAGATCGTCACGGACGACGCCAACGGCGGTTTCGCCGTCGTGACCCTGGCCGACACGGGCATCAACGCCTTCTTTTCCAAGGTTCGTGGGGGCGTTCCCACGGGTGCCCGCCCTCGACAAGGCGCGCTCACCAGCATTCCGATAGGCCGTTCGTCGCGCCTCCCCCGCAGGCCAACGCGGTGATCTCGTCGCTGGCGTTCGACATCCTGGTGATGATCCTGGTCATGGCCGACCTGCTGCTCCAGGCCACGCGGTCCGCCTGGTCGACGCCGGCGTGGATCACCACGCTGGGTGCGTGAGCGCCCAGCGCGTCCCGTGATTGCTCGACGGCCGCCCTGACCGCGTCGGCCCCCTTCTCTTGGAGGGCGGGTGGCCGGTGGACACGCCGTGGGCAGACTCGGCCGAGTTCTACTTTACGCTCATCTTTGCGGCCATCGCCCTGATCGAGCTCGCGGTCGGCCCCCGCTACTGGAAGATGCGTACGTGGACGCGCCGCGCGCGTTTGGTCACGCCGCCTGCGAACAAGGCTTAACGTTGCACCCGGCCGCCTCAGCGCGCTCCGCGCGCGCCCCGGCCCCAGGCTACCGCGTCGACCTGGCGCTGGCCGTCATCACGTGCATCATCCAGATCCCCGTGATCCGCAACTGGTCCGGGTACCCGTACCTGACGGTTTTCCAGATGATGCGCATCCACCGCGTGATCATGGGCATCCGCCCCATCGGCGCCCTGCTGGTGCGTCCCGGCGGCAGCGCGTCGCTGCTGCGTTCCTCGCTTGCGCTCACCCGCCCGCACGCGCGCGCACGCGCTTCGTGCCGAGCCGCATCGCGTTATCGCAGAAAAAAGCCTTCCGCTCCATCCGCACCGTCGCGGACGTCATGCTGTGCATGACCGTCACCTACCTGGTGCTGACGACGGTCTCGATGCAGTTCTTTGGCGGCCAGTTCGAGCACCTCGTGAACGGCGGCGGCGTACGCACCGCACCGCCCGGCACGGCAGACCCGGGCAGCGCCCGTCGCGGCCTAACCGTTGCTACGCCGTTCCTCCTGCGTCGATGCGGCGCCCCTGGCAGATCCCCTCGGACGACGAGGGCTACTTCCCGCAGCAGCAGTTCGACACCTTCCTCGTTGCCTTTGACGTGCTGTGGCAGGTGCGCTCCTCACGGCGCCAACGCCCCCACGCGCTCTTTTTTTGGTTATTCGGCTCGCTGATACGCAAGCCCGCAGCGAAGAAGAATGCGCTCGCTCCCTCCGTGTAGATCATCACCGCCGACGACTGGGAGTACCTGATGTTCAACAGCATGCAGGCGCAGTGGACCCTGCCGACTGGCTACCCCGTCTACAACGTCCTGGCGACGGCGGTCGCGTCGTTGCTCATCTTTTCCATGCACCTGCTGACGTGCTGTACGGCCGGCCGCCGTCGCCTCGGGTGCGCGTGGGCGCCGTCGGTTGCGCTCACGCGTGGCTCGCCCCACCCCCGGACGTTCTCTTTGTGTGTCCGGCTGGCAGTCGTCCTGGTGAACATTTTCATTTCGGCGCTGCTGGAAAACTTTGACCTGGACGAGGACGAAAAGCTCCGGCTCCAGTTCCAAGAGTACCGCCGGCGCAAGGCGGCCGCCATCGAAAAGGCGCAGTACGTTTCAGCAACCTGCCGACGCGTGCTGAACCATGGGCGCTCGGGCCACCCCTGACCCGCCTACCGACGGCGTTCGCTGTTGGCCGTTCGCCGCGGCGCCCTCCCCAGGCCCAAGTTGCTGTCGTTTGTGCGGCGCGTGGCCAACGACAACTCGGACCAGCCCGTGCGCTCGACGGTGATGCCCAAGTACCTGATGTCGGACCTGAAGCCCGCCGAGATCGACACGATCATGCCGGAATCAGAGGCGCAGCTGCCCGTCTCCGAGTCGGTGCGTCCGTGGGCGGTCTCGACCCGCCGTGCGGACCGCACCATGCCTGACGCGACGGCGCGCACCCGCTTTTTGGTGGGGCGCGCCCACCGCGCGCGCAGGAGGAAGACTTGGTGGAGAACAGCGACGCGAACGCGCCGGCGGAGCGCCGGCGCTGGTACTCGCGGCTGGCCTTCTGGCGCAAGCGCCAGACCGGCCGGCAGCCGGTCGAGGTCCCGTCGGCCACCAACGTACGCGCCCCCGCGCGCGCGCCTCCGGCCTCCCTGCGGCCACCCGTGCCGCTCTGACGCGCCGCGTCCCTCCCGCTCCGTCGCTTGGCACCGCGCCCAGTCCGTGGTGGCGCTCAGGACGGACGAGGACAAGCCGGACCTGCAGAACGGCCGCAGCCCGACGGAGCTCCTCGGCTCGCCCGTGGAGGGCAACGCCAGCGAGGGCCGCCCGTCCAACCTCGTCGACGCGCGCGTGCGCGGCCCCGACGGCAAGGTCCAGCTGCTGTCGGTGCCGCCGTACAAGACCATCTTCAACGCGGAGCTGGTGCTGGCCTACATCGAGTCGACCACCTCGTACGGCCCGCGCGCGCCGAGGGCGGGGGAGATGGTTGAGCGCGCCGCGGGACGCGCTGCTCACGCCGGTTCGTCGCTCCCCGCCCCGCCCCGGCGCCCTGGCCAGGGTCATCGACTACTTTCTGCAGTCGCTCCTCCCCGGCGGCGACGCGCAGGACGGCGGCACCGGCGAGCAGCAAGAGTACCTGGACCGCGCGCCGGAGACGCCGCCCTACGACCTCTCGTTCGGCTTCATGAAGCGCACGCACTGGCTGCGCCGGTTCTGCCGGTTCATCCTGTCCTCGGACAAGGTCGAGGAGCGCGAGCGCGCCCGCGCGGTGTCGCTCCGCAAGGCGGCCATCGCCGCGTCGCCCTCCGTCCGCAGCGACAGCGGCTCGTTTTGGTCGCGCCCGCCGTTCGACTGGCTCATCCTCTTCACCATTGTCGCGTCCACCGTCGTGCTGGCCATCGACGTGCCCGCCTTCCGCCTGAGCAACCCCGAGAGCGCCAACATGTTCCAGCTGGCGAACGACGTCTTCACGATCATCTTCATTGCCGAATTCGTGCTCCGCGTCATCGCTGACGGCGTCTGGTTCACGCCGCGCGCCTACTTCAAGAACCCGTGGAACCTCTTCGACTTTGGCATCCTGATCGTCCAGGTCATCGACGTCTTCTACTTTAGCGGCTCCAAGAGCTCGCAGGTGCGGCCCGGCCGCGCTCGTGCCGGGTGGCCGGCTGCGGTCGCCCGGTCTGACGCGGCGTGCACGTGGGTGCCGCGTCCGGTGTCGCGTTCCTCGGGCCGGCGCGCAGGGCATCAGCCGGTTCTTCCGCGCCATTCGCGCCATCCGCCCGCTCCGTATCATCAACCTCTTCGACGGTGTCAAGGACATTTTCGAAGTCGTGTTCATGGCGTGGCGCGACCTGCTCAAGTCCATCGTCCTGCTGCTGCTCACTTACCTGCCGTTCGCCATCTGGGGTGTGAACCTCTTTGCCGGTACGCCCCCCCCCCCGCCGCCAACGCGCCAGGCGGCCGTGCTCTGGCAGCTGATGCGAGCGACCCGGTCGAGGCTTCCCTCGGTGGGGCGCGGGCAGGCCTGCTCTTCTACTGCAACGACGACTCGATCGGGACCGAGGCGGAGTGCGTCGGCACGTTCGTCAACGAGCTCGGCATCCTCGTGCCTCGGTGCGCCGCGCCGACCGCGTCGCGCCGCGGTGGCTGGGGCCCTGTACTGATGTGGGCCCGCACCGCCCCCTCCCTCCCGTCGACACCGGCGCCGAGCGCAGGGTCTGGACGAACGAGTTCTACTTTAGCTTCGACACGCTGCCCAAGGCCATGCTCAACCTCTTTGAGATGGCCTCGACCGAAGGCTGGACGACGGTAGGCGGCCGGCCCTACCGCGCGCGCGCGCGCCTCCGCCGCCGCCGGCGGCTGACCCAGGGCACGGCGGGACGTTGGGCGCCTGCTGGCGCAGGTGTTCATGACCACGCGCAACATTGTGGGCAAGGGCATGCAGCCGGTGTACGAGGCGAACCCGGCCACGGTGATCTACTTTGTCCCGTTCATCATCATCGGCTGGATGTTCATTCCCAAGGTGCGGGTCGCCCGCCGCGTGCAACTGCCACACACGCCGCGGCCGCCCGACCTGACGGCCGCAGCGCTCCCCCGTGAGGGGTTCATGGGCCACCCAGCTTTTCACGGCCGTCGTCGTCGACACGTTCAAGCGCCGGCGCCTGACCGCCATGACCACCGCCGGCCAGCAGCGGTCCGTGGGCGGGTGCCCCGTCTGCCCCCCCGGCAGGCCGCCTTCGCTCGTGCTCACCCTGGCTCGCGCAGTCCGCGGGGCCCCGCGCGCGCCCTCCCACCCTCAGGTGGCGCCAGCTGCAGCGCCAGCTCGACTCGCTGGCGCCGATCAAGGCGCCGCCGCCCCCGCCGGGCCGGTTCCGGCGCTGGGCGTACGACCTGGTCATGGACAAGCGCGGCCGCTTTGCGCGGTTCATCGTCGGCGTGATCATTGCGCACACGCTTCTCATCTGCACCAGCTTTTACGAGCAAAACGTGATCAGCATGACCATCTTTTTCGTGCAGGGTGCGCGCTCGGCTCACCCCCCGCCCTCCGGCTCGGACGCCGCCGCGGCACTGCGGCGCCCCTCCCGCTGACGCGCCGCCGCTGCTTTGCCTTGTGTGGCCGCGTCCGCGCACGAACAGAGGCCATCTCGCTGACGTTTATCTGCATCTACCTGACGGAGCTCATTCTCAAGATCATCGCCATCGGCTGGCGCCGCGTACGATGGAAGCGCATCTTGCCCTCCAGGCTGGCGTGCGCCCTGCCTCCCCCCGACTGACCGATCCCACACGTCGTTTTGTTGTCTTTCCTCCGTCGCAGTTCCGTCGCATGTTCTGGAACTTGTACGACACCGTGGTCGTCACCGGCGCGCTGCTCGTCACGGCGGTGCAGATCGTCCTCGCGATCAACAACCGCGAGAACTACGCGCTCCTGCAGATTGAAAAGGTCCAGCGCCGCGGCCGCCGTCGGCACTGTGCCGCCCGCCACCGCCATGCTTACCGTGCCGCGCCGCCGCGGTCTCCCTGCGTGGCTGCGCGCGCACAGGCGCTCGTGCTGCTGATCGCGCTCCGCCTCGTCCAAAAGCTGGACCAGCTGCAGATGCTCTTCAAGACCCTCATGTAAGCGACCGCGCCGGGCCGGGGCCCCTGCCCACGCAGCGCAGGCTGGGCAATGGGTCGCACTCACCGCCGTGCATTCTGGTGCGCGCCGCAACCGGGTTCGCGCGTTCCCCTTGCGCTCAGGGCGGCCGGCCGGCAGGTCGTGGACGTCGCCATCTTCCTGCTGCTGATTCTCGTCTCAGCGTCCATCATGGCCACCCAGCTGTTCGGCCTGACCCGCTACCTGTACACCTACTCGAGCGACGAGCACATCAACTTCCGCAGTACGCCCGGCGCGCCGCCGTCCGGCAGCGTTGGTCCCCGGGGCCCTACGCACCTGGTCTCATGCGCGCGCGGATTATCTCCCTGCGCCGGCGCCGCAGACTTTTTCAACTCGATCCTGGGCTTCTTGCGGATCATCACCGGCGAGAACTGGAACAACATCATGCACGACGCCTCGATCGAGGGCCCCTACTGCGTCGAGAACAGCAACTTTATGCTGACCGACTGCGGGTCGCCCTCCTGGTACGGTCCCAGCGGACGTGTCCCACCCACCCGCACGTGCGCCCACCCGCTGACGCGGACCACCCCCGCCCCACACCGTTTTTTTCCTCCTCCGGTGGCTGCGCCCACACGCCGCAGGTCGTTCTTCCTGTTCATCCTGTTCTACGGCATCGGCACGTACATCATGCTCGACATGTTTATCGCCGTCATCCTGGACCACTTCACGTACATCTACGAGGACGACGACGAGGCGATCACGCGCAACGACCTGCGCAACCTCAAGGAGGCGTGGCGCCGCTTCGACCCCAAGAGCAAGGGCTACATGGACGTGGCCGACGTGCCCAAGCTGCTGTTCAGCCTCACGGGCCCGTTCACGGTGCGCCTGCACGCCGAGCCGGCGTGGAAGGCGATGGCGCGGCAGCGGTTCGCGGCCGACTTTTACGAGCTGTGCCGCGTCATCTACAAGCCCGGCCCGGACGGCAAAGGCCACTTCCCCAACTTTGCCCGGTACCTGCCGGCGGCGGCGACGACGCCCGAGGGCGGCGCCGCGGCGCCCGAGGCGGAGGTGCCCATCGCCGAGCGCGTCCTGAGCCGCTACAGCAACGTCAAGATCGCCACGCGCGGCGTCGACCCCAAGGCCGCGGCGCGCTGGCGCATCCTGTTTGAGCGGTTCCTGGCGCCGCGGCTCGTGGCGTTCTTCCTGCGCCGCGCGTACAAGCTGCGCGAGCCGCAGCGCAAGGCGCGCATCGCCAACTTTATCAGCAGCGAGTTGGCCGCGCGCCGCGAGGCCGAGGCGCTCCTGCAGGAGCAGAAGCTGCGGCAAGAGTTCAAGGCCAAGCAGACCAACTACAACATGGTGCGTTCCGGGGCGCCGTGGGTCGCGCCACGGCCCCGGGGAAGGCGCCGCGCGCACTGACGCCGTCGAGCGCGCGCCGCGCGGCCGGGCCCGCCGACAGATGTACCTGGAGGTCCTGATGTCGGCGCAGCCCAAGGTCACGCAGTCGGGCCGCGTCAAGTACATCGTCACCTTTAACCGCGTCGTGCACGCCGTGGCCGCGCGCCTGATCGACCCGGACGTCGCGCTCTCGTACGCGGGCGCGCCGGCGCGGACGACGGGGGGTGGGGCCGCGCCTGGCGGCGGGCCTCGAGGGTTGCTGAGCGCGCCGAGCACCGTGCGTGGTTGGGGCCACCCACGCGGCAGGTTTGTGGAGCAGGAGCGGCGGCGCGAGCTGGAGGAGCGCCTGGAGAACTACATCGCCGTGGAGCGCATGACGGGCCTGTCGTACAACTGGGCGCTGCGCCACAAGATCGCGCTGCTGCAGGGCACGCGCGGCAAGGCCGACGCCGCCGGCACCGACAGCAGCGGCCGCGGCGATGCGGAGCGCCGCCAGCGCCGCGAGGGCCACACCGCCGCCGCGGGCGCGACGCGGTATGCGTGGGGCGGCGCGGGGCGGCCGCGCGAGCGGATGGGGCATGACCTGGCTAATGGATTGGCACGGGGGGAGTGGCGGCCGCGCGCATATCGGCAGCGCGACGCAGGCGGAGTCGCCCGAGGCCGACGAGGCGGAGCGCCTGCGGTCCGAGCAGGCGCTGCTGGAGGTGGCGCAGTTCAAGGCGTGGCCGACGCTGACCACGCGCAAGGGCTAGACGAGCCGCGCCGCCGCGTTCTGTTTGTGCGCGATCATGTGTATAACTTTGCCAAGCCGCTGTACACTATACGAATCCGTGGTGGCGAATCTGTGGATGGACCGGTCCGCCGCGGTCCGCGTCACCCCTTGGCACCGCCTTGGCGACGAGTGGCCCACCGGCAGAATCGCGGCAGAACCTTCTCTTCCGACTGGAAGAACGGCGGCAGAACAGCGGCGGAACGGCCCGGCCGGCAACGACGGCCAAGGCAGCGCCAGCGCGCCGCCTAACGCCCGCACAGCCCACGCCGCCGACCGTCCACGGCCCGCGGGCCACGGGCCGCCGCGCGCGCGCGTTCCTCCAGCCAGCGCGCTATTCCGTCCGTCCGTCCGTCCGTCCTTCATCCGGTGTCAGGGCGTGGAATGCTGCGCTGCGGCCGCTGCCCACGTGGCCGTCGGCGGCCCCTGTCGGGGGCGGTTTGGGGGTCGATTTGGGGAACGTTTGGGGCGAATTCCACCCACTTTGGGGGCACTTTGATGCGGGTGCATTTGGGTGGAATTCGCGGCCGATCTGTGCCGTTTTCGCCCCAAATTCACCCCCAAAGTGCCTCAGATGCACACCAAAACTGGAATGCCACGGCGCCACGCGACCGACCCGGCTTCCATCGCCGCGTCGCCTATAGCGGACCCCCACCCCCCACCCGCCACTGCCGCCACCACCACCGTGCGCGACGCCGCCACCGCGCCCGCGTACGCTCCGCCGCTCTCCGCTGCACCGATCGTTGCGCGCGCGCATCGTGAATCCCCCGCTGACCGACCGCCGCCACCGCGCGATGTAACGCCCCCCCCCCACACACACACACA
>Ga0180216_1004391_pt1 | contig 10726 bp, 12 predicted proteins | sample eDN3rd37CBELigMG_FD_128879 | JGI IMG/M metagenome (GOLD analysis project Ga0180216, IMG submission 128879) | Enriched Miracle-Growth compost microbial communities from Emeryville, California, USA - eDNA 3rd pass 37_C BE-Lig MG (version 2)... ...
GCGGCTCCGGCTCGGTGCGCTCCAGCGCGTGGCAGCGCATCCGGCACAACAACGCGCTGGGCGGCCTCGTGCGCCCGCTCAAGCGCAGCAAGTCGCAGGAGAAGCTCCGCGCCGCGCTCACCAACGCGGCAGCCAAGTCCGAGGAGAGCGCGGCGGCGGCGGCCGCGGCGGCGGCGCTGGCCGCATCGCCGCCCGCGCCGTCGACGGGCCTGTCGACCTCGACGTCACGTATGCGCATGCGCCGCGCGTTATTCTGCGCATGCGCAGGTGTTACTTAACGCGCCATCGCTCTGGATGGGGACACTGGGGGTTGTGGGCGCGACTCTCTGCGCAGTGTCGGGCGTATCCACCATCGTGATCAGCCCGTCGACCAGCAACACCGACCTCGCGGCCGTGGCGAGCGGCAAGTCGACGGCGTCGCCGATTGGCGGCAAGTCGACGGCGTCGCCGATCGGCGGCAAGCCGCGCGCGAGCAAGCTGAACGTGACGCCGCTGCAGGTGCCGTCGCTCGACCGCCTCCAGATCGCCGTGAGCACCGGCGAGGGCGGCGGGACGCCCGGGCGGGCCTCCGTCGCGGCGCTGGTGTCGCCGCGGTCGCCCGACCAGAGCAGCTTCGCCGACGCCATCTCGCCGTCGTCGCAGGACGCGCCTGCCGAGCTGCAGCACGCGGACATCCTGCGCCGCCGCCGCCTCGAGCTCATCTCCACGCTGATGGGCGGCCACGAGCTCCTGCCCGAGTTCCGCGCCAAGTACGAGCTGATCAGCGACCTCGGCGTCGGCGCCTTCGGCTTCGTCGTCAGCGCGCGCGAGCGCACCACCGGGCCCAACCGGCCGCGCGAGGTGGCCGTCAAGTTCATCAGCAAGGAGAGCGTTCCGCGCACGTCGCTGCTCTACGACGACCGCCTCGGCATGATTCCGTCCGAGATCTTTGTGCTGCGGCGCCTGCAGCACCCGCACATCCTCGCCTATATCGAGTCCTTTGCCGACGCCAAGTACGCGGCGCACAGACGCTAGCACTAAACACGAGTCCGGGCGTTTGCTAATCGGGCGGGATGCCGTGCTTGCCTTGCGCGCATGCGCGCTGCGCAGGTACTACTACCTGGTGACGGAGCTCCACGGCGACATCTGGGGCCCCAAGGGCATCGACAAGGACCCGATCTACACGTATCGGCCGCTGCCGCCGCTCCGCGCGGCAACGCCGGCCGATTCGCCCGGCAGCTCGCTCAACAGCAAGGACAACCTGAGCGCCAACGGCGTGCTGCCGCCCAACTCACCGCGCGACGCAACCAAGTCCCGCAAGAAGAGCACCGACAAGGTGGACAGCCCGCGCGGCAGCGACTCGCTCTCCACCGCATCGACCGCCAGCTTGACGTCGTCGTCGGCCAAGTCGTCGTCGAAGAAATCGACCAAGAGCGACAAGTCCGGCAAGGTAAAGGCGCGCGGGACCCACCCACCACCGGCCGAGCGTACGTCGGTGCTAACGAGTTTCGTTTGTTTGAGTGGTCAGCTGTCGCATGGCCAGGTCGCCAAGCGGAGCACGGGCAGCGCGTCGATGACGCTGGCGCACTTGATGCAGCAGCTCAAGAGCCGGCCAGAGATCACCGACGGCCGCCGGCACTCGGTCAGCCTGCCGGTCAAACCGCACCCGCACGACGAGCCCGCCGTGCCCACCGAGCGGCCGCGCCGACTGTCCGACCCGCTGTGGGGCCGCTTCCAGCCCGCTGGCAGTACGTGGCGGGGAGAAACAGCGTGGCCGGCGCGGCCAGCGACGACTCACAACTTTTTCGTCCCGGCGGAGTGGGCTGCTGGCCGGGTCTTGCAGCGCGGCGCGCGTACTCGCGCGACCTGTTCGATTGCATCGATCTGTACCGCCGGTTGCCGGAGGCCACCGCCCGCAAGATCTTTTCCCAGGTCCTGTCCGCCGTGGCCTACCTGCAGAGCCAGGTGCGGTCGGTCGAGCCAGCGGATAGGGGTGGCGAGAGTGCCCACCTGACCGAGCCGAGCAAAAGATGTGCGTAGCTGCTGGCCGTCCGCGCGCAGAACCTGGCCCACGGCGACATCAAGGACGAGAACATTCTCGTAGACCACAACTTTAACGTCCGTGTCATCGATTTTGGCGCCACGTCGTTCCTGCACCAGCGGGGCACGGCCGAGTCGTTCATCGGGACGATGCACTACGCGTCGCCCGAGATCTTGCTCGGTGCGCGGGCGCTGCTGCCCACTCGGAACGTCGGGCGTACCGCGCCGATGTTGACCGTACGCCGCCATGAAAGGGTGAACCTGTGCTGGCTCCGCTAGGCGGCGAGTTTGACCACGCGGCCGCCGAGGTGTGGACGCTGGGCATCCTCCTCTACACCATGATCGTGGGCACGTCGCCGTTCAACTCGTCGGCGGACGCGATCAGCGGGCGGTACAAGATGCCACGCTATGTGTCGATCGAAGCGTACGCGCAGGGCCGCCCGTGAGTCGACCGAGGTGTTCGATCGATGTGTAGCTAAGCACACACGGCTCAAGATCCTGAGGCGGCGTGCTGTGCACGCACAGGGCATCGATGATCCGCTGCTGCCTGCAGCCGAACCCGGCGGACCGCGCATCCGTATCGACGCTGCTCAAGCACCCGTGGCTGCGTCACAATTGAGGACAACTTGCTTCGGTACAGGCTGCAGTGGTCTAGAGCTTTCTGGTGTTCATCAAGCTGGTCCCCGTTTCTCGGTAGTGTGCTGATTGTTTGGCGGGCGCGTGTAAAGAAGGGTCTCGTGTGGCGTCTCTGTACGAGCGAGTCATTTGAATGCAAAGTAACCATGCATTTAAAGTAACATTGGCGGAGGGAGGGGAAAAAAATCACAACGGTGCTCGTTCATTCAAAGATGGCCCGCATGTCGGCGAGCGCGTCCTTGATGCGCTGCGCGAACCGCTTGGCGTCGGTCACCTTGGACGACTTCTTGGACGACACGTGGAAGAAGAGCTGTGACCGCCGCGCCACCCCACAAACGGCGCCCGGTAGATCGGATGCAAGCGTTAGCGCCCCGCGGGGCGCTGGCGGGCGCGAGATGCGCAGCCGCGCAGCGCACCTCGTCCTCGTTGGCGACCATGTACGAGACACCGTAGCCGTCGTCGGTGACGGGGCCGAAGCCACCGCCCGGCGAGACCTGGCGCAGTTAGCGGCACACGCAGAGCAGCGGCATGCATTCAGCATCGACGGGCGCGGTGCCGCTGCTGCCCGGCCCGGCCCGGCGCGGCAGCGGCGTACCTGGTCCTTGTCGCGGCGCGGGTCCCACTCGCCGGTCTGGTTCTGCGGCTGCTGCGACGTGGACAGGCGCCACTGCATCGACAGCGCCCGGTTGAGGAACTCGGACTTGATGCCGGCGCCCTGCGAGACGCAGTACAGCGCAAACAGGTGGCGGTCCACGCCTGGTGCCGGGGCGCCGGCCCAACGGAGCGGACGCAAAGCGAGCCCCGTTAGCGCGGGCGGCGTCACCAGCCGCCAAGTACTAGGCAGACCGGCGCACGCACCCTTGCCGGTCATGGCCTCGCGGTAACCCTTCTGGTGCTCCTCGCCAGCGACGTGCAGCAGGCGCACACGCTCCTTGTTCTGCAGTGTGCGCCACCGCCCGGCGCGATCCGCCGCAGCGCGCATCGGTCAGCGTCCGCCGCGCCACCCGGCACCCCCCCCTGCGCTGCCTCGCTCGGGCTAGGCCCACCACGTACGGGGACGTTCGGGTCCAGCATGGCCTTGACAAAGGCGGCCGACGCCATCGTGACCGGGCGCACGGTCTCGGTGCGGCCGTGCAGGAACAGGCGCGTCATCGACGACTCGTAGGTGAGGGCGAACTCGCCGGCGTCGCGGACGTAAGCGAGCTGCAGCGCCATCTGGACGTAGGCGTCCGGCGACACGTTGCACTTCTTGATGAAGCCCTGCGGAAGAAGCGACGGCAGGGACCAGCCGCGCAACGCCAACTCACGATTAGGCCCCCGCCTGCCCGGCCACGGCGCATTGAAGCGGCTGGCGCACGCACCTTGCCGTAGGCGTCGTGCGCGATCACGTGCAGGCTGATGTCGTCGATCAGCTTGCGGAAGTTGCTCAGAGCCGTCAGGATGGTCTGCTCCGCCTTGGTCGACAGGTCCCAGGCGAGCTGGGTGGGCCCGTCGTTTGCACGCTAGGGTGATCGCGCGAGCCGGCGTGAGCTTTCGCGTTTCGCACGCATTGCGCGCATGGGATGTCGCGCGTACGCGGCGCGGCGGCGGGCGCGGCCGGGGCGGCTTGTCGGTGCGCTTGATGCGGCCGTCCGGGCCGTACGGCGCGTGCTTCTTCTCGCCGACGACCATCGTGACCTCGAACATGTGCGCGATCACTGCGCGGCGGCCAAGCAGAAGCTGCCTCCCAAACCGGCATGAGCCCAAGTCGGCAAGTTTCCAAGACCCGCCTGGCTACGGGGCGTACCAGGCGCATCGGCCCACGCGTGCTCGGTGTGCAGGCCGGCCTTGCCGTTGGGGAAGATGACCAGGTTGAACGACTTGTCGCACCAGCGGTTGGTGCCGTCGCCGTGGAAGAGCGAGCGGGCCCAGCCCGAGAAGCCGTCGTCTGCATGCGGCCGTCCCGCGTTGGCGTCCCGAAAGAGGCCACTGAAGGCTGTAAGCGCCGGGCCGCGGCACGCCTTGCCGCGCGGCGCCCGCACGCACCGGGGTGGTTCTCGTGGTCCAGCGACAGCACAAAGATGGCCGACTCGATCATGTCCAGCGACTGGCGGTTGATGCCGTACGAGAAGAACTCGGCGCGCGCGTTGGCCCACACCGTGCGGTTCTCACCGGTGAGCGCGGCAATGCTGGCCTCGGCCTCGGTCGGGGCCGGGCTGCGCGGGCTGTCGGCGTCGGCCAGGATCCACATGATTTGGCTGGCGGCGGCGAAACACCGACGACCCACGCGAAGCAGCGCTGTGAGGCTCCAGCCGGACGCGACGCGGAGCCCCAGCGTACCCACGCGTACCTCTCCGCCTCCAGCGCCGAGATGTGCTCGCCGTTCGGGTGGTACGCGTCCAGGATGTACCAGCGGCCCTTGCGCAGGACAGCAATGTGGCGCGACTCGGCAACGTCAAAGTGCTTGATGGTGTCCAGCTCCTGCGATATCGTGCAGGGCCGCGCCACGCCGCGGAGCGCGCGCGCCATGCAACGGCCTCAGCCACGCGGGCGGGCCACGGGGCCTACGAGCCGCGTGGCATGCACCGTCTGCGTACCTGGCCGGGGATGCGGGTGGTCGAGAACATACGCTCGTACTGCCACATGCACATCGGGACGGTGCCGCGGATCATCATCGGCTTGAGCGTCTCGTTGTCCAGCTGGTTCTTGAAGTCCAGGATGGCGGCGATCAGGTACGCCGCGCGCGACGCCTGGATCGGCGTCGGCGCCTGTCGCATCCGAGTGTGTGCGTGCGTGGTGCGGGCACCGGGACGGCACCAAGAGAATCAGCGACGACGCGGTGCAAGAAGCGCCCTGCAGGTCCGCATGCCGCGGCGTCCACACGCACATGCGGGTTCTTCGAGTCCAGCACGTAGTAGTTCGAGTTGATCACGATGGGCGAGCGTCCGCGCAGGTACACGTAGGTCTCCCACCAGTCCGTCACCTAATCGCCCGTGTCCGCAGCCAGCGCCGCCGCGCCAAGGCGCACGATCAGTGCCCTCCTCGCCCGCTGGCAGTGGCGCCGTGCCGCGCAGCCCGCCCCTCCCCGCGTACGTAGTTCGGGGTGAACCACGACTTGAGCTGCAGGTAGCGCTGGAGCTTCGGGCCCTCCTTGCGCTTGAAGTCCGTCACGAGCTTGGTCATCTCCTCAAAGTCGTCCTCCTTGAGAATCGGCTGGACCGACTTGAGGTAGCGGCGGCAGGTGTCCTCCAGCGGCGGCACGGGCATGCGCGGCAGCGACGACTGGTTCGAGTAGAGCGACGGCCGCGGCTTGAAGAAGCCGAGCGGGTGCTGGCCCGAGACGACCTTGACCAGGAAGCCCCAGATCATCGTCGTGATGTTCTTGTCCTTGGGGCCCTCGTAGAGCCAGCCCTGGTAGCTGAGCAGCGCGCGCAGGATGATGCGGCGCACGTACGACATGGCCAGCATGGCGCCGGCGCCGACCACGATCGACACCACCGCGACGCGGCTCGAGCGCGACAGGCCGGCCGGCAGGCGGTTGCCGACCTGCCACAGGCGCTCCGACAGCGGGGCGACCTCTTCGCGCTCCGAGAGCATCAGCGCCGCCGGCGTGCCGACGACGAACAGCTGGTTGGGGGCGCGCACGCGCGCGGCGCTAGGGCCATGCACGGGGCGCCTCGGTCAGCCGACGTGGCCGCCGGGGGGGGCTGGGCAATGCCCGCCCGGAACATACCCACTGGAACGGCGGCGTCGGGTAGAACGCGTTGAGCACCGCATTGCGGAACCGACGCACGCGGTAGCGGACCGTGGCCCGCACGCCCTGCACGAAGGACGGGATGAGGTTCTGCGGCGGCGGCCGCGGCCAAGCCCATGGACACGCCGGGCGCGAGCGCGGATCAGCCTTTGGCTGCCAGGCGCGCGCCGGCGCGCGTCCCGCCGCTCGAGGGTCGCACCTTGTTCACGCGGAGCACGACCTCCTCGTTCGTCACGACGAACGAAAGGTGCGGGCGCGCCGCCTGGTACGAGACGGCGCTGCGGGCTTCGGCCATGGCGGCGGCGGCGGCGGCGGCGCGTCCGTCGACCGCGCTACGCGGCCGGGCTCAGGCAGGCAGGTCCGCAAATGTCGAGGGGGCGGAGCTGCCGCGCGGGGACAAGGCCGTCGGGCTAGGCCGAGCATCAGTCTCGGCGCAGGCCAGATACGGCGCCGCCGTCCCGTGGTGAGCGCGGGACCTACCTCCGCTCGCCCCGCGCTGACGCGGCCGGCCCGGGCTCGGCGCTGCTCTGTTTGGCACGGCGGGCGTTGCGGGTCGGAACCGCTCCGGCCGTGTCAGCGTCTTTTTCGGACCCCGTGGCGGTGCGTCTGGCGTTGTGTGCGCGCGTGTGTGTGTTGCGGGTGCGTGCGTGCGGGGGGGCGTCGCGGGCGTCGCACCTTGAACGCAGCGTCCGCAGCGGCGAAGGCGAAAAGAGTTCTCCCGCCACGGCCACGTGGACAGCCGCCGAGAGTGGCCACGTGGCTTTCACGTGCGACGCGCATCGACGGACGCACGACGCACCGACGCACGCGCGCGGCGGCGTCCTGGCGCTGGCCGCCCCGGCCGGGCAACGAGCACACAGCATGAGGAAGGACGAGGGGGCCGCAGGGGGGTATCATCAGGGCGCCTGCGTGAGGATGGCGGGAAGGGAGGCGATGTGCAAGCAATCGCTGGTGGTACCGGCGTGTTCGCATCGAGAAGCGCCTTGTAGCGCGAGCTGGCATTCTGGCTGTCCGCTGCAACAGTCCCGGCCAACCCTTCGTTGTGTCTGCATCGACGCAGCGAGCAGCAAGTACAGACTTGTGATGGTATTTGAATCAACGCGAGGCGTGCCGGAGCAACTTGGACGCTCATGCCTGCTAACGCTGCGTCACTGAGTCACCTGCTTTTACTCTTCTACCACTACGTCTCTGCCCGGTCGACGCTCTTTTTAGCCGCGGTGGCATTGGCGACATCCATGCGCGCCTACTGCCACTGGCTACGCGTACGAGTACGCGGCCTGCAGACCGCTCCATCATCCCTGGCCTATGACGTCATAGGGACCTCTCCGTGCCGTTTCTACGGCGCCGTGAGCGGACAACGAGTAGAAACGGCGCTCGCACTCCACACACACGCGACGCCAGTGTGGAGGACGCCGCCGTCGACGCCGATCGACGCCGTCGTCCCAGGCCACCCCCGCAGCGGCCATAGCGCGCCGCCGCCCCAGCAACGAACGCGGACAGACCCGCGGTGACACCGGCCAAGGCGCTCGGCGCATCAGCAGCGGCGTTGGCGGACGTGATCCCCTTGCTCCCCAGCCTGCGCCGGCGCCGCCGACGCTGCAGCTGCAAGCATGGCCGACGACATTAGTGACGGCGACCTCGATGACATCCTCGACAGTACGCGCGTACCGACGTCGCCAGGTGCGAGGGGGGGCCCACAAGCTGATGCTTTGGGCTCGAGGGCCGTGGTGGAGCACGCTGCGCCGGGCAGGCGCCCTGGACGAGTTCCAGGAGACGCCGGCCCCAGCCAAGACCGCCCCGCCGGCCGCGGCCGAGGCCAAGCCTGCGGCTGCCAGCGCCGCCAGTGCTGCTGGCAGCTCTGCCTCCGACAACGCGGCCGGCGGCAGCGGCTCGATCAACCTCTCGGACGTGATGCGCGAGCTTGGCCTGGGCGCCGGGAGCGACGCCGACGAGGACGTGGTGAAGCAGATGGAGGCGGCGTTCAGCTTTATGCAGGCCAACCCCGACTTTGCCAATATGCTCCAGGAGATGGCCAAGAACATTCCCGACGATCTGCGTACGGGTCTCCGCGCTCGAGCGGCCGACGGTGGCGCCGTCTGTGCTGACGTCCGTCACCGCCCGCGTACGCGGGGGGGCTCGTTTGGCTGTTGCAGTGCCGCCGGCGCCCGAGTTCCCGCCGGCGAGCGCGGCGGCTGCCGCCGGCAGCAGCGGAGTCGGCGGCAGCAGCAGCAGTAAGAAGCCGGCGGCCGAGCCGGCCAGCAAGGCGAGCAAGGGCTCCATGGACGACAAGGTCAACGAGACGCTGAACCGCCTGCGGCAGCAGAACGAGCAGACCGCCCGCGTGCGTGCCCAATTGCGCCGGGAGGGGCCATGGACGCGCGAGGCGGCTGACGCACTGCGGGCAGACGCTGTTGCTGCGCGGAGGCGGGGGCGCCGCAGGGCGACTTCGACATGCCGGACCCGATCGACATGGACTCGGGCCTGCAGGCGCTCATGCAGATGTTGGAGCAAGGCGGCGACAGCAGCGGTGGCGCCGGCTTGGACGCCTTCCTGCAAAGTATGCTGCGCTGCGGGTGAGTTACGGCAGCTGTTCATAGCGTCGGCGCTCACGCGCTGAGGTCGGTCGTGGTTCGGGTTCGTTCGAGACCAGGCATGATGGGCCAGCTGTTGTCCAAGGACATCCTGTACGAGCCCATGAAGGAGCTGTCGGACAAGGTACGGCGACCACCGCGTGCGTGCCCCGGGTGGGGCGCAGCCGCGGCTCACGCGCCCAGCGACCGGACGCGCGGCTGAGGTTCGCCCCATAGTACCCCGCCTATCTGCGGCAGCACGGCCCGTCGCTGCCCACGGCGGACTTGGAGCGCTACCAAAAGCAGCTCACGATCACCACCCGGATCGTCGCGCTGTTTGACGCGAGCGAGAACCCGGACCCGAAGGTGCTGATGGAGCTCATGCAGGAGGTGCGTGCGGGCTGCACCCCAGGCGGTCGGCAGGGCGCGCGTGCCTCCCGACGCTTAGTGCGCTCTGTGGGCTTGACCACCGTGTGCTGTCTCTTGTGCGTCGCGTAGATGCAAGAGACCGGTGCCCCGCCTGCAGCATTGCTGCACGAAATTGTACGGCCGCCGCACGAACGGCGTTGGTGTCGCGTTTCGAAGGTGGTGCTGACACTGCCCCAACTTGGCGTTTTATCTTTTTCCCCCCGGAATAGGCGCCCAACCTGGAACTGAGCAGCGACGGGCTGCCGAAGCTGCCGCCTGGTCTGGACGGAGAAAACTGCAGTGTCATGTAAACTACTGTGTCGCGAGCGTGCTATTCGTTTCCCCCATATATATAATAGTTCCGACGCCGCTTTCACAGCTTACAGGGCACGAGCAACCGGCGTCGCCGCCGCACCGCTGCCACCGCGGACGGCAGCCCCGAGCGCGGCGACAAGGCCACCGCTGCGATGGTCCATGGCACAGTCGGCGCTGCTCACGCGACACCCCGTTGAGGGTCCTTGGCGATGCTGTCCCATCAGGTCGCACTGCTCGGGCAAGCGGGGCATGGCTCTTGCGTCATCTGACTCGTGGCACCAGATGTTGGGAAGCAGCTGGCATGGTGGCTTGCCCCAGCGCAGTCGGGCCAGCGGCGGTCAGGGTTAGCACATGACAACGAGCCGAATTCCCCTCAGACGCAAGCAATAAAAGACAGAGTTCGCTCAGTAGGAACCATTGGAATTTGTTTGGCTCGGCACCGCCGCAAGGGCTAAGGCACAGCAACAAATGTTTACATCCCCGCGAACGCAGCAAATGTGTCTGACCGCTCCGAGTGACCGGCACGTACCTGTGCTGATGAGGCGATGGCGGACGCGACGGCGCAAGGTCTGAAAAAGGTTGACGGGTAGAACGTGGGGTCATTTCCATGACCGCCGACCGCACTAACTCGCCGTCGCGACCAAGGGTCTCCGACAGGTCCTGACGATCGGCTCCGGATTCTCGGGCAGCGGTTCGGCCACCGCAACTTCCGGTCTGGGCAGCTGGAAGCACTGCTGCCTGTCCTCGACGGAGACCAAGGCGCATGGTTGTAGTTCTACCCAACCCGGCCAAAGTACGCGCAATAGGTTCCTGCGGGTTCGCGGCACCGGCCATGCGTGCAACAGGTTCCGGCGACCGCAAGCAAAACGTCCGCAATTGGCTTGGCACCGTCGACATGATCGTACGAACGATCGAAGCGACCCGTCGGTGGCTGAACCACCACGATCTTGCTAGTCTCTTTGGAGGGGCGCGGCGACCAACGAGATCCCGGCCGCGCGCAATTTTTCCCCCCTTGCTCCGCAGCCACGTTTCACCTTCCAGGACA
>Ga0180216_1004392_pt1 | contig 10724 bp, 13 predicted proteins | sample eDN3rd37CBELigMG_FD_128879 | JGI IMG/M metagenome (GOLD analysis project Ga0180216, IMG submission 128879) | Enriched Miracle-Growth compost microbial communities from Emeryville, California, USA - eDNA 3rd pass 37_C BE-Lig MG (version 2)... ...
CCCATGCGCGCGAGAACGCAGCGGCGCCGCTGCTCACCAGCCGACAAAGACACCGCGCGTCTTTGCCGTGGTGGGGAGGGCGGCCCCACAGAGATGAGCCGCCTGCGAGAGGTCGTGGCGGTGGTGGACCAGTTCAAGGCGCAGATGAAGGCGGCGGCGACGCAGGAGGACGCGGCGAACGCGTTCGACTTTAACGCCTTTGTCCAGACGTTCACGCAGCTGCAGCGCAACTACCGCGAGGAGTACGAGCTGTACGGCCTGGGCGCGCTCGCCGTGGCCGCGGTGGCGCCCATCGTGAAGCGGCGGATGGCCGACTGGCGGCCGCTAGAGGAGCCGGCGCGCGACTACGAGCTCTTCCGCTCCTGGCGCGACCTCCTCCAAACGGGCAGCGTCGCCGGTGCGGTGTCTGCGCTCGGCTCGGCTGGGCCCGGCGTGAAAGGGTGCGTCCGCGCGCGCGGACCGCCGCGGTGGGAGCGCGGACGAGCCCTTGCGTTGACGCGGACCGCGCAGCGCCGCCACGTGCGTGCCGCCCGCAGAACGACCATGACGCCGTACGAGAGCATGATGTACAACATCTGGCTCCCGCGCGTCCGCACAGCCGCCAGGTACGCACATCGCCCACCTCGGGCCGGGCCTTATACGCGGCCCCAGCCGTTGTAACACCATGGCACGCTGCCCGTTGCGTTCGCGCACGTCGGCTCAGCAACGAGTGGAACCCGCGGGAACCGGACGCACTGGTGACGCTGCTGGAGCTCTGGACCGACCTGCTCCCGCCGTTCCTCGTGTACAACATCGAGGAGCAGCTCATCCTGCCCAAGCTGCAGCGCGAGGTAGGCGCGCGACACGCTTATTGGCGCAGGCTCGCTGCAGGGAAATCGTGCTTACACTGAGCATCCCCACGCCGCGTTGCGACGATGGGGCGCAAGGTCGAGGCCTGGGATCCGCGGCGCGACCCGCAGCCCATCCACCAGTGGCTCCACCCCTGGCTGCCCCAGTTTGGTACCTCGCGAGGGGGCACCGCAGCGTCGTCGAGGCGCGCGCTCACGGGACTAACGGCGCGCCTGCACCCGGCGGACGCCGCTTCGTCCGCGTGCCCCAGGGGATCGCCTGCAGCCGCTGTACGTGCCCATCCGGCACAAGCTGGCGACGGTCCTGGAGCAGTGGCACCCGTCGGACCCGTCGGCAAACGCCATCCTCCTGCCGTGGCGCGACGTCTTCACGGCCGCCGACATGGAGACGCTCCTGGCGCGGTCGATCCTGCCCAAGCTCGTCGTGACCCTGCGCGAGTTTGAGATCAACCCAGCCGCGCAGTCCATGGGTGCGCATGGCTGCGCCGATCCGGCCGCGTCCATGGCCGCACGCACGCGCGCGCGCGCGCGCACTCACGCGGCCCACACCGTTCCGCATGCGGGTTCCCGCCCCCCGCCGCGACGCAGAGCCCTTCCAGTGGGTGATGCTCTGGACCAACCTGCTGCCCACGCCGGTGATGGCGGGCCTGTGGGCCAACGAGTTCTTCCCGCGGTGGCTGCAGGTGCTGCACGTGTGGCTCAGCCACCAGCCCAACTACGACGAGGTCACGCGCTGGTACCAGAGCTGGAAGGCGGCGTTCCCGCCGGACCTTGTCGCGCACCCGGCCATCACCATGCAGTTCAACCGGTACGCCGGCCGCGCCGGCACACCGACCGCCATTGGAGGTGCTTGCTAACGGCTGCCGGGCGTCGGTCTTTGCGAGGCTGTTGGTGCCCGCCAGCGGCCTGGACATGATGAACCAGGCCATCGACCAACTGTAAAGCTACGCACTAGAACGTGTACAGCCAACCGCTGACCCTTGATGTATTCTTTCTTGATAGTTGAGGGAGACGTACAAACAGTGTGTTACACGCATGGCATTCACAAGAAGCAGTCAGTGGACGTTCCACCGGCGTTCAGTCGCAGCAGCATGGGCCACCCAAAGGCCAAAGAAAACCGTGATCCCAAGGGCAGGGGCCATCACAACCACCTCAAAATGCACAGGCCAGGCCCCCGCCCCGCCGGCACCCGGGGAGAGGCCGTCGCCCGCCGCCGCCGCCGCCGCCGCCGCCGCCGCCGCCCATCCACGTGAATGCGTGTGCGCGTGTGGTGCGTGACTTTACAGCGTCGTCGCGGTGAGCAGGGCGGTGACCTGCTCGGTTGCGGCGTCCCCGATGCCGAGCTGCATGCAGGCCTTCTCCCACTCCTCGTCGAAGACGTCCTTCGGGATCTCCGCGCCGGGCTTGTCGGCCAGGCCGGACTCCTTCAGGGAGAGCGGGCACATCTCGGCGTCGTTCTTGCCGGCGATGAGGACGACGGGCTTCTGGAGCGGGTGGGTCTCGAGCTGGCGCATGATCTTCTGGCCGCTGAAGTGCGCGTACCAGAGGCCCTTGACGCGCTCCGACGCCTTCTTCTGCTTGTCGATCGGGCGGGTGAAGGGGATGCGGTAGTACCGCTCGTTCGGGTTCTCGCGCTTGATCTCGTGCACCTTGCCGGCCTTGGCGTTGGCGTGGTCGAGGATGGCCTCGGTCGACGCGGCGGCGCCGCCCTGCGGTGCGGCGTTGCGCGGCTGGTGCTTGCTCTTCCAGGCGTAGTAGGCCTTGAGGCGCTTCTGGAACTCGGCGCGGCAGGCCTGGAGCAGTTGCACGTCGTTGGAGGTGTTGATCGTGTCGCGCAGCTTGGCGTACGACCACTTGGAGAGGTCCTTGGACGTGTCCACGGTCTCGAGCTTGACCTCCTTCTCCAGGACGGGCTCCTCCTGCTTGAGCTCGCGCGCCAGGCGGAGGGCCAGCTCGGCGTCGCGGCGCTCCTGCTCGGCGCGCTCCTCGGCCTCCTTGGCGGCCTTGTCGCGCTTGCGCTTCTCCTCCTCCTGGCGCGCGCGCTCCTCCTCCTCGCGCGCGCGCTTCTCCTCCTCCTCGATGCGCTTCTGCTCCTCCTCGCGGCGCTTGCGCTCGGCCTCGGCCGCCTCGCGGCGCTGGCGCTCGAGCTCCTCAGCCTCCTTGCGGCGGCGCTCCTCCTCGGCCTTGAGCGCCTCGAGCCGGCGGCGCTCCTCCTCCTCCTTGCGCTTGCGCGCCTCCTCGAGCTCGCGCTCGATGCGCGCGTTCTTGAACTCCTGGAACTTGGGCGCGTACTTGAGCTTGGCGATGAAGGTGCGCGAGAGCGCCTGGATCACGAGCGTCGAGTTGGTGCGCGCGCGGATCTTGAGCGCGAGGCGGCGCGACGCGACGGCGCCCCAGATGACGCGGCGCCAGCGCTTGCGGATGAGCCAGGCGCGGACGCGGTTGACGATCTCCTTGGTGAGCTGCTCGTCGCCCTTGGTGATCTGGTCGACGAGCGCGTACTTGCCGGAGCGGAAGAAGACCTTGCTCGTGCCGAAGGCAAAGTCGTCCTTGGTGCAGCCGAGCGCAAACATGAGCGCCTCGCGGAACGTGCGCGGGTCCAGGTTGGCCAGCAGCGGCGGCAGGTAGAGCTTGTACATGTCGTACAGCGACTTGAAGTCGGTGCGCGCCGGGAAGCCCTTCTGCATGAGGTTGAGCACCTCGAGCATGCCGCCGCAGTGCAGCTGCTGCAGGATGTCGACGCCCTCGAAGACGTCCGGCAGCTGCGGCATGTTGGGCTTGATGCAGCGGATGAAGTGCGAGCGGGTCTTCTCGAGCTTCTCGAGCAGCTCGCGGAGCTGGCGCTTGAACTTCTCGCCGACCGAGATGTAGCTGAGCTTGCCCTTGGTCGACTTGTCGGTCGAGCTCGAGACGAGGCGGACGACGAACTTGTCCCTGCTGTTCATGAGCAGGTCCTCCATGTCCGGGTTGAACGCGTCGTTGTTCTTCTCCAGGAAGCCCGCGGTCGAGTAGGCGACGGCGCCGGCGTAGTGGCGGATCAGGAAGGCCTCGTCGTTGTTGAGCCTCTGCTGCGACTTGAGCGGCGACTTCTTGGGCGAGCCGAACTTGGGGTGCTTGAGCAGCTTGTCGTGGAGGGTGTTGGTGAACTTCTTGTCGTTGGCCGACGGCACCTTGGACTCCTCGTCCAGGTAGGCGAAGATGCCGTTCTTGGGGTCCTCGATCATCTGGATGCAGTCCTCGTTGGACAGGTACACGATCGGGTCGACCTTGATGCCCTCGCGGGCGTAGATCTCCTGCTCCTGCTTGAGCACCTTCTCGTTGAAGTAGCCCTGCAGCTTCTCGTTGCAGTAGTTGATGCAGAACTGCTCGTACGAGTTGACGTCAAAGTACTCGAAACCGGCAATGTCGAGCACGCCGATGTACCACGCGCTGTCCTTGAACGGCAGCGCCTGGTTGATCGTCGAGACGATCCAGTCGAAGAGCGTCTTGTAGAGGCCCTTGGCCAGCGCATCGCGCGCCGCCGACGCCTCGTTGACCTTGAGCGACTTCTTGATGGTGGTCGAGCGGTTGCCGGCCTGCGACATCAGGCGCGAGGTGAGCGTGGCGCGGAAGAGCTCCGGCTCGAGGCCCAACAGGCGCGCCGTCTGGTTGACGGGCGCGTCGACCTTGTTGGCGTCGCGGACCTCCGAGCCGCCTTCGCCGGCGCCCTGCTTCTCGATGAACTCGGTGTTGCCCAGGTGCAGCAGCGCGGCCAGGAGGCGGCACACGCCGGCCTTGTCGTCGGCGGTCATGCCGATGCGGTCCAGCGCCGCGTTGGTGTTCCTCCAGTGCTCGGCGTCGTCGACGCCCTCGACCGCGACGCACGTGTTGAGGATGCGGTACGCGGTGGCCGGGCCCAGCGCCAGCTCGGCGCGCTGCGCCTCGGTCGCGCCGGCGCACAGCTCGTAAAAGATGTGGTAGTTGCGCTCCTGGTCGTTCTGCTTGGTCACGCGCGACTTTTCCAGCAAGTAGTGCGAGATGGAGGCGCCCGACAGCACCGCATCGCGGTTGAAGTGGATCTGGGCGAGCCAGCCAACAAGCGATCTGCGAGCGGGGGGGGCGCAGCCGTCAGCGGCGCGCGGCGCGGCTGGCACGCCCCTCAGGCGCGGCGGCGCGGTCCACGCACCTCCAGGAACTTGCCGAAGCGCGACGAGTTCTTGTTGCGGGTGGTCTTGGCGTTACCGAACGACTCGAGGATCGGGTTGGTGTCCAGGATGAGCTCCTCGAGCTTCTTGACGCGCGCGTCGGCGTTGGGCGCCAGGCCGGTCAGGAAACGCATGATGTACTTGGACGACTCGGTCTTGCCGGCACCGGACTCGCCTATCAAATAGCGGCGGGGAGTGGCGGCCGGGGGAGAGGGGGGGGACGGGCGTCAGTGGGTGGGGCCCAATACGGCTATGTCTAGAGCGACGCGGGGCGGGCGCCGCGTACCAGACACAATGATGGACTGGCTGATGTTGTTGTTCTTCATGTTGCGGTACGCGTTGTCCGCTGCGAGGGGGGGCACAGGGAGGGACACACGCAGGACGCGAAATGAGCGGGGGGGGCGGTGCAGCGCGAGCGGGCTAACGTCCACGGGGCCCGCACCAATGGCAAAGACGTGCGGCGGCTCGGAGCCGATGGACTTGTTGCGGTACTGCTGCACATGCTTCTCGTCGTAGATGGGCAGCTCCTTGAACGGGTTGATGGCGCACAGGATGTGCGCGGTGTACGTCTGCCCTCGGAGAGACGCCGCAGAGACGCGCACGCCATGTCAGCCGCCATTCGCAAGGCACCACGCGCGCGGCGCGCGCGCGGCACGTACGTAAATCTCGTTCTTGAAGAAGCGCACGCGCAGGTTGTTGAGCAGCGACGCGGGGTGCAGGTACACCATCTGCGTGTTGTCCGCATAGTGCACGCCGCTGGTGTCATTGTGGCGGTGCGCCGGGAAGGTCTTGTCGAGCGGGAAGACAGTCTCCTGGCCCGTCTTCTTCTGCAGACGTCCGCCCCGCCCCACGTCCGCGACCCCGCCGCCGCCGCCGCCGCCGTCAGCACGCAGGAGCGCACGCCAGATCCCGCGGCCGGATGCCAGCAGGCCGTACCAGGGTGACGACCGCGAAGGTGCCCTCGCGGACGTCCGAGATCTCGGCCAGCTGGTAGCCGTCCTTGGGGTCCGGCACTGTGAGGGGCGGGCGGCGGCAACGACGCGGGCCCAAAGGCCGCGAGCCTTTCGGTTAGCTAATCCGGCTGGGATGTGCCTCCCCCCGGTATGCAACAAATAATAAGATGGCACAGCAACGCGGCCGCGACGGCGTGTCGCGACGCGCGGCGGCGCCCTGCCCCGCGTGCTGCATCCCACGCCGGCACGCGCGCCATCCTGCATGCCCGTCCGCACGCGCGTGCCCGCCGTCGCCGCCGCGGCGCGTGCGGCCTGCGCCTGCGCCTGCGCCGGTCCCAGCGTCCTTGGCATTGCCGGGCCGGGTGCGCCCATCCCATCACGGCCCTCGCCCGCATCCCACGCGGCGCGACCCGTTCCAACGCGATCCCGCAGATCCCCCGCCCCTTCTGCACCCGTGGATAAGGCGGCCGCGGGCGTGGGCGCCCGCGCGCGTACCCCAGACGAGGTCGTTCATGAGCGCCATCGCCGCGAGTTTTTCTTTCGCGCGTCGGCGCGCCAGCAGAAAAAAAGCGAGGGAGATTCTGCCGCGATTCTGCCGCGCGTCACCCAATTCTGCCGCCATTCCGCGCACGCCCTCACCCGATTCTGCTGCGGTTCGACCGGTTTCTGCCACGGTTCCGCCACCACAAACATTCGGCCGAGTCCACCGCCGTTCTGCCGCTCGTCTGCCACGGTTCTGCCGCTATTCCGCCCCCGTTGGGGAGTACGCGCTCCTTTACCCGCCAGCCAGCCCGGCCAAGGCCGCGAGGGAGTAGTAGAACTGCTAGAACAGCTGAAGGACGGCCAAAGAAGGCAAGACCACCCATCCCCGGAAAGCACTAACAAGAAGGAGAAGGCAGGCAGGGGCATCGTCGAATTGGCGTATCGTCGCATCGTCGAACTGCGTATCGCCTGCGTCTCGCGGACTCGATTACAATTATTACAAAGTTTGGATGCTACAATGTCATGCACTCGCGACACGTATGCACTATGTACAGTGAGCCTGCGCGGTCAGGCGGGAGGAGCCGCCGTCCCGAGGCAGTCAACGCAGTCGGCGCCGCCGCGGTGGTAGGCCGCGAGCTGCGCCCGGAACTCGGCCAGCTCCTGGTCGAACGTCGGCGGCATCCGTGCCCGCTGCTGCTCAAACAGCTCCACGCCCACCGCGTACAACCGCGCATCGAACTGCGGGCGCCCACGAGATAGAGGAGCCATGCCAAACCAGTCGTCAGCGGTCGCCGGTGCTGCCTGCGCGCTGCCCATCCGCTGCCCCCCGGACCTGGTTGTAGCGCCTGATCTCGTCGATGGTGCTCTGCGGCAGATCTGCAACGGTGCTCAACGGCCGAGTCGTCGGATACGCGCAGCGCCTTAGCGCCTAAACCTCGCCAGCGCCAGCCGACGCGCCCTGCTGCGCGCACCTTGAACGCGCGGCCGCGACACGACGGCCTTGGTCTTGTTGTACAGCAGGTTGTGGAAACCCGCATAGTACCGCAGCATGAGGATGCTCTCGTCGAACCGCTCAAAGAGCCCCACAAAGCCAAACTGCCGCCTCGCCCGCCCCGCCAGAGGGCCGCGGCGTGTCAGCCTCTCCCTTTGCCTCGTCTGCCCCGCGGCGCCAGACGGCCGTACCGTGCGCAGGTGCTCCTCGGCCATGTGGTAGACGGTCTCGTTCGGCTTGCCGTACAGGCCGCTGATGAACTGCGTCTGCACGTCCTGCCCGTCCAGCGAGAGCGTCACCCACTCCTCCAGCGGGTGGTCCCGCGCGACGTGGTGGAAGCGGTCCGTCTTGGAGTTGCGGTGGTAAAAGTAGTGCGAGACGACCTGACCCCGAGGCCGCACGCACGCAGGGGCGCGTTCCACGCGACTTCTCACCTGTCAGCGCCCACCGCGGTTGCGCCATGTCCGGCGGGCGGCGCCGCCGTACCCGGTCGACGGGGTCGCGCAGAAACGTCATGTACGTGCACGGCACGCCAAAGTGGCGGTGGAGGCCCCACTTGAAGTGGCCAAACACAAAGTCCTTGGTGAGCATCTCCTGGATGACCTTGGGGTCGACCGGGTGGTGCCAGTAGCGAATGAAGGTCGGCCCGCCGTTCTCCGGCAGCTCGGCGAGCTTGCCGATCGACGTGCCGCCCGACTTGGGCACGTGCACAAACAGGTACGGCCGCGGCAGCACGCTCACCGCCGCCGTGGCCGCGGCCGCCGCCGCGGCGTCGCCGCCGCCCTGCCAGCCGACGACGGCGGCCAGCAGGAGCGTGGCGGCGACGGCGGCCGCCGCGAGGGTCAGCCGCAGGGCGATCCGCATAACGCCGCCGGCGCCGGGCAGCCTGCTGGGGCCGCGGGGGCGCCCGCTGCCGGCGCTGGGAGCACGTGGGCCCGCCGTTCTCGTGCCCTGCGTCGCCCACGCCGCGCACAGCCGCACACGGACAGCTGCGCGGCACCGGCGATCGGTGATGTCATCGACTTTGGCAACCCGGCCGACGGGTACACCAGACGCTCCCGTTCCGCGGGTGCACGATCGGTCGAGAGTCGCTAAATGTACAGTGGTGTTTATACAAGAGAATGGGGGGTGTGGGGGAGCTATAATAGCTGCATCCACGCGTCAACGAGCGCCTCGCCGCGGGCGTGGCCATCCAGCCGCGCCTGCAGCGAGCCCTTGAGCTTGTCGCGGCGCGACAGCCCCGGCCGCCACAGGTCGTCCATGTAGCACCGGTCCGGGTGCGCGGCATAGTAGGCAGCGAGGTGGCGCTGGCGCCGCGCAGCCCGCAGCATGAGGGACGTCAGCAGAGCGGTTAGCATCGCCGGGTCACCCAGCAGCGAACGACGCCACCCCTACATCGCGTCGTACCAGACGTTCGGACAAGCCGGCATCGGGGTCCGCGTGCAGCACGGCATAGTCCATCTTCATCGGGTGGCGCGCCGCACGCACGGTGAAGCATCGCACGGACGAGGCTGCGTCCGGCAGGCGCACGTCGTAGGGGCCTGCGAGCTCGATACGCGGGCCCGAGCATCCACGAGGCGTTAATCGGCTGTGTGGCGCCAACACGCCGGCATGTCGCCCCGTCGAACCAAAGATGAAGCCGACGTAAGGATAGAGCTTGGTGTCCTCGCATTGAAAGAGGCCTTGGAAAATCTCTTGGTTCTCAATGTCCCGCACCGACGGCTCCGTTCGAAACACCGGGTGCGAATGGTACCAGCCGACGATCGTCAACTGCGGCCGCAATCCCAGCACAGCCCATGCTGCCCCGTCAGATAGCTCGGACCGCCGTGAGCCCACCGAACGGCGGGAGACGTACGTCCGCGTCGTGGATGGCGGAGCGCACTTCCATCTCGGACTCGGGGTCCATCTCCACGTCGATGTCGCGGTCCATGCCGTCGTGGCCGTGCCGCTCCAGCGACCGGCACGGGTACGCCATCACAATGTCCACGGCTGGACCGCGCGGACGCAATACGGCGCGTGTTCTACCGTTAGTGCGCGCGGCTCACGCATGGCCTCTGCTGGCAGCGAACCCACCCCTGCGGACAGGGTCCCAGTGGCCGCCAAAGTAGCCGATCACCTCGGTGTGCGCCAGGTGCGCGTGGAAGTCAGCGACGGCCATCGCCACCGACGTGATCGACACGCTGAACGGCTGCTGCCCGGCGCCGTATGGGCTGCAGTCCACCAGCGTGTGCGGGTCCCTGCAGCGGCCAGCAAAGAAACGACGCAGGCGGGGTCCCGACTTGGTCAGGCGGCTGAGCACTGCGGTGCGACGTCGCGTCAGCCAGCTTCCGTCCCGTACAGGCCGGCCATGTCGCCGGGAGCGTGGTGGATCGGCTTGGGCGCACGCTGGCTCGTCCGTAGCGGCACGGCAGCCGCGGGACGGTCGGCGGCCGGGGCCGCCGCCTGGGTCTCCTCGCCTTTGAGCAGCCCCTGCACCTGCGCTTCGCGGACGGGGGCAGCCCTGGCCTTGGGGGCCTTGGACGGCTTTCTGTGCGTTTCCCGCGGCCACCGGCACAGAGCGAAGACCAGGTTAGATTCCGTAAGAGTGCTCGCGTCCGCGACGGACGGCGCGGGCGTACGGCGGCGCGGCCTCGGCGGCAGCTGGTGCCGCTTCGCCCGACGGTGCCCCAGCGGTCGCCTGCTTTTTGATCTTGTCCAGCAAGACGCCGTCGTACTTGACCGACTTCCAGCCGTCGTCGGCCATGCGGCTGGGCGTGACGGACCGCTTGCAGCGCACCGACCACGACGACACGGACTCGTAGACGGTGCCGTCGCACAGCTCCGCGGGCGCGTCGGTCACGATGCCGCCGGTGGGCCGTAGAGTTCCGCGGAATGTCTTCCCCTGGATCGATGGTCGCGCAGGTCACGGCGTCTCGGGCAGCAGCGTGAGCGATGGCGCCGGGCGCCGCGTTCGCAGATGCGGTTCTGCCCACCGACCATGTACTCGATCGTGAGCACGCCCTCGCCGGGCTTCACGAGCCCGCGCTGGATCAGATCGGCCAGCGTGATGGCGCTGCGCACCGACGGCGCGGCCGCGGCAGTCGCCTCCGCGAGCTCGGCGCCGTCCTTGCTTCCAGCTCGTCCAGCCGCGTCGGCCGCGGTGGCGGCCGCCTTGCGCTTGGGCTCAGCCTTGGCGGCCGTAGCCGCGGCCCGAGCTGCGAATATGCATCCGACCAACTAAGCGCAAACGCGTTAATCCTGCTGGGCTCGCCGCCCTCGCGCTTGC
>Ga0180216_1004393_pt1 | contig 10723 bp, 9 predicted proteins | sample eDN3rd37CBELigMG_FD_128879 | JGI IMG/M metagenome (GOLD analysis project Ga0180216, IMG submission 128879) | Enriched Miracle-Growth compost microbial communities from Emeryville, California, USA - eDNA 3rd pass 37_C BE-Lig MG (version 2)... ...
ACGCAGGAGGACGACGACGCAGGAGGACGACGACGCGGCCTATACCGACGCCGAGGGCAAGCGCGCGTGTCGCTGTTAGATGCTTTATTTGGAGTTCTAGGGTGGGGCGGGGGGTCGCCGATTTGAGTGGCACATTTACGCAGAGCCACGTCGGTCGCTGACGTCGACCAGACCGGGCCAAGAAGCCAGGAAGCGCCGTCGACGGCAATGGGACAAGCACAATAGCAGCCGACAGCCCGTCGCCGCCGATTTTCGCCGCCGCCGACGGTGGGCGCTGGGCGCCCGCAGGCATGGCCGGCGCCATGGTCGAGGACCGGTGGCTGCTCAGCCGCAACGGCGACGTCGACGCCGACGCTGACCGCGCCAGCCTGGCCAGCGAGGACGGCGCGGGTCCCGGCGGCATCAACGGCCAGGGCGAACTGAAGCAGCTGACCTGCGACGAGGTACGCCCTGCGCGGCGCCGTCGCTGGTGGAAACGCAGTCTGACGCGGGCACCGTCGAAGACATAGCGGGTCGCGGGCCGGGCCCCACTGCAGGCACTCGAGTACGTCGGGTTCGGCCGCTTCCAGCTGCGCATGCTGGTCTTCTGTGGTCTGTGCTGGTCGGCGGTACGTCGCCGGCGCCGTGCCGCCAGTGGCGCCCGCACCCGCTGACCAACGTCGACCCACTTGTGCCGCGCGCGACCGCATGCGCAGGACGCGGCCGAAATGATTGTGTTGAGCTACCTCATGACGGAGGTCCAGGAAGAGTTTGGCGTTAGCGACTACGCCGCGTCGGCCATCTTTAGCCTCGTCTTCGTGGTGCGCCCCGCGCAAACAAGCGAATGGCCCATCCCCCCATGCTGCTGGGACCTCAACGTGGGCAGCGCTGCCTTTGGCTGGCCCCGCGCATCACTCACTCAGGGCATGTGGATTGGCCTTACCTGCTTTGGCGTGCTGGCCGACAAGCGCGGCCGCCGCATCGTCTACGTGCTGTCCATGGCGACCATCTTGCTGTTTGGCCTGCTCAGCTCGTTCAGCACCACCTACGCGGGCCTCGTGGTGACGCGGCTCATAGTCGGCATCGGCGTCGGCGGTGTGCACGCGGCGGTGATGCGGCGCGAACAGTGGTCGCCGTGTGAGCTCACGGGCGCATACCGCATTGGCGGGAGCCGCTGCGGGCCTGCAGGCGCGGGCGTCGCATTCACCATGTTCTCCGAGTTTCTGCCCATTGACAAACGTGGCATGTACGACGAGGCGGGCCACAGACGACCAGTGGCCTAGCGTGCGAAGCTCACCATGGCGCCAGCGGGATGAATCGCGTCGGCTTGTGCCTTCAGCTACCTAATCTACTTTGAAGGGTTCTGGACGGTCGGCGCGCTCATCGGCGCCGGCATCGCCTGGTAGGGCCAGAACGCCGAAACCGCGACGCGCTCGTGCCCTGGCGCTCATGCACCTCCTTGGTCTGCTGCTGAGGGCGAGGAATGCAGGGGGACGCTGTCGTCCGAGTCCTTGGGCTGGCGGTGGATGCTAGGCCTGGCTGCCCTGCCCCCCCTCGTCCCGCTGGTGTGCTACGTCTGGCTGCCCGAGTCGCCCCGCCACCTCATCCTGACCGGCCGCTACAGCGAGGCGCGTGCGCTGGTAGGCCGCAGGACCAAGTGCCTAGAGATTCTTTGGGCGGCGTCCTGACCGTAGGCCGGTGGTGTGCTTGGGCTGGGCCCCTAGTTTGCACGGGCGGCGGAGGACAACGGGCGGTACCTGCCCGACAATGTCACGGTGGCGCGCCTCGAGGTGGAGCCGCCGCGCGGTCGCGTCATAGACTTGGTCGCGCCACACTACCGCCGGATGACGGTTGTGCTGTTTGTGCTGTCGTTCGTCAACTGCTTCGCCTACTACGGCCTCCTGATCGTGACGCCCAGTACGCCGCCGCCGCCGCCGCCGCCGCCGCCGCTTTGGCTGCGCCATGCGATGGAGCGGGGGCACTCATCTGCGGCGCACCCGGTGGTCCTGCGCTCGTGCAGACTACTTCTCGACGGGCGGCAGCTCTGGCAGCTCCGGCTACCTGGAAGTCTTCATCATCAGGTAGGGCAGGGACTATTGCAGGCGTGGCATCGCCAAGGAAGCGGCTAAAAACGTCGGCGTGCTCCGCTAGTCGCGCGATTGTTGCCCCAGCGCGGCCGAGTTTCCCGGCATTATCATCGCGGCGTACATGATCAACCGGGCGGGACGAAAGCGGACGCAAGGTACGATCGCTGCCGGGACGTCGCCGGCAGCCGGCGGCGCTGACCGCACGCCACGGTTTACTGCGTACGTTGGTTCGCCACGCTGCCAGCGATCCTGCTGTTTGTCACGGGCATCTTTTCGTTCCTGCTCATGTGGAGCACGCTGCCGAGCGGGATGCTGGTGTTCCTGGCCATGGTGCTCCGCATGGCCATCCTGGGCGCCTACGCCACGCTGCTGGTCGTCACGGCCGAGGTCTTCCCGACCAAGATCCGCGCCACCGGCGTCGGCCTCTGCGGCGCGGTCGCGCGCGTCGCCGGCATGATCACGCCGTTCGTGGCGGAGGCCGGTCCCGCCGACAGCTACGTCGTGCCGCTCACCGTGTACGGCCTCACGGCCCTGCTGGCCGTCGCCATTGCGCTCATGCTGCCGCTCGAGACCACCGGCCTCGGTAGTGCACGCCGACCTGGCCAGGTGGCGCTGCGTGCCTCGTGCTCACAGTTGCGGCGTGGGCCACCGCACTTGCGTGGGATCCTCGCAGCCATGACCGAGGACGAGCCCATGGGCGGGAGCGCCGGGTCCGTGTACGCGATTGACGACAGCGGCCCCACGGACGCGGAGGACGAGGCCATGCTTGGGAAGTAATCTGTGCCTCTACGAAATGCAAAATCTGTACAGTTCTAGCAAGGCAGGGCGTCTTTGTACAGCGGCGGTCTAGAGTTTGTTGGTCAGTGCGGTTTGCGCCAGCTTGATGTAGAACCGCGGGCTGCGGTGCTGCAGCGACGGGTGGAGAGCGTCAAAGTTGATCGCCTCCAGCCGCCGCAGGTACTCGGCCGCCGGCACCTGACGGTCGCCCGGGCATATGAGAGGTAGGCGCCGCATGTTAGTGGCTGGGCCAACGTCGCACCGGCGATCGCACGGCGCTGCGCGCACCAGCCCCGCAAAGACGCGCCGCACTTGGGGCGGGGCGGACGCGGCCAAGCTGCGCGCGGTGAGCACGTGGTCGTTGGCGGCCGTGGCGACCTCAAAGACGGCGTCCCGCAGGTTCTCGGTAACCTGGCCGCGCAGCACCTCCTCCTCCACCACGCCGTGCTGTGCGCGATTTGAACAGAACCGTCGCGACATTAGGATCGTTGTCAGTCAGCAGAGGCCGCGCGCTCGCTGGCGGCGGACAAAGCTGTGGTACTCTTACCTTGGCGAGCACCTGCACCGGCAGCATGACCTTGTGCTTCGACAGGTAGTAGGGGATCGAGCGCAGCAGCGTCACCATGCCCAGGGCTGTGCACCCCACCTCCCACGGCGACCATGCGCAGCACTAAGGGGGTGTAACTCTCACATGGATCCGTTCCAGGGAGGCGCCCCGTACCCCGGCCGACGTGCGCAGCGGCGTGGTCCGCGGTGCCGGCGGGCACGCGGGCGATCTGGAGGCCCAGCTGCACGAGCGTGCCGGCCGTGTTGTCGGCATACGCCTCGACCTGCGCCATCGAATGGAACGGTGGGTCGCTCACGCGCGCCTCCTGCAGCGCACCCAGCAGGCCCACCAAGATGCACAGTGTTCAGGATCGGGGCGACGCCTCGTGGGCTCCACGCGGGCGCCACGCCGCACCCGCTCCTCCACAATCCGCTTGAGCCAGCCCTTGGAGATGGGCTGCCGCTGGCGGCTGGCGGCCAGGGCCAGCGCCACCGGATGCTCCGGGGGTGTGCCCTGCACGCGGGGGTCCGCACCAGGCCGAAGGAGAGCGGCCAGCGCTTAGCGCACTGGCTCCCCTGCTCGCGGGCGTGCTCCCTACGGCGTGCTCGCCAGGGCGTGCCTTGAACACGGCGTCCAGGGCGTCGGACCAAAACTTCATGCGGGCCAGCGCCAGCGGCGTGGAGCGGGCGACGTCGGGAATCCGCGCCACCTCGGCGTTGAAGGCGCGCACCGCGAGCATGGACCGGCGCTGGCCGTCCGGCAGCAGCAAGGTGGTGAGGTAGTTTTCATAGTCGGCGGACCTGCGGCCGTGCGCCCCACCGCGGCGGCACGAGAGTGGCGGGTGGTGAGCGGGCGGCGTTGGGCTGCGACAGGGGTTCATATGCGGGGGCCCCCTACCTGACGAGCGACGCGCAGTACTCGTCGGCGGCCGCCAGGGACATGGGCTTGGCGGGCTCGGGCCCGCCTGGCTTTGCCGCAGCTGCCGTGCCGCTGGCACGGCGGCGCAGCTCTGCGGGTCCCGCGGCGGCGCTGCGGCCGGTGAGCCGCCGCTGCCACAGGCGTGCCGCGGCCATGGCTCCTCCGGCCGGACCCCGAGGCGGGTTCCCCCGCTGCCCCCGCCGTCTCCGAGGCAGCTGCGGTGGTCCGTCGAGCACGGTGGCCGCGCGTCCGCCTGCGCCGCGTCGTCGTCCGCTTCGCCGCCCTTCGGTCCGTCAATCGGGTCATCGCGCGTGTCCGCCTATCGGACCATCCACAGCGCGGCAAGAGAACCTTCCAGAACATTCGCGAAGGATCTTCGTGCGTGCTCACCCTGTACACAGCGTGCCCCCCTGTAGCAGTAAGCGGAGGTGACCCCGCACCCCGCGGCGCCGCATCCGGCGGCGCGCCGGCCTCTGCAGCCCCGTAAGGGACCGTATGTCGGCTGGTCGATGGCGTGCCCCGTACTCCGCGGCGCATGGCGCTCGCGTTTCCTTTGGCGTCAGGTTCACAACCATCTAGAGAAGGTTCCGGAATGTTCTGGAAGGTTCCATTGACGCAGTTCGTCCGTCGCTCGGGAGCGCCGACGCGCCCGTTTTTTTGGCGCGAAAGAGAAAACACGACGATGGCGCAGACCAAGCTGAGCCGCAGCCGCCCCGGTAAGGCGCGACGCACCCCCAACCAGGGCACGCGTACACGCTCGAATGGAGGCTGATCTTGAACGGGTTGAGTGTTTTGTGTGTGTGTGTGTGGGGTGGTCGCTCGTGGGCAGGCGCCGCCGCGGCCGCGCCGCAGGAGCCCGCCGTCGACGTCGGCCGCGCCGCCGGGCGGCCCGCGGGACGGGCCAGCGCTCGGACAGGCGCCGGGGCCGCCGGGGCGGCGGGTGTCGCCGCGTCCGCGCTGGCCGGCCTGGCGGCGACGGCCACCGGGCCCGCCGCCCACAACGCCGAGGCCAAGACCGAGGGCGAGGGTGCGGTGCCATGCCCGGCCGGTGGGCGCCGCGCGTTTCAGCCTAGCATGCTGACCATGGTGTGTCCGAGGCCAGCCGGGCGTTGCTGCCAGCAGGCACCGGCAGCCTGTTCAACTCGGAAAGCAGCCGCCGGGCGATCGAGGCGCGGACGTCCACCGAGTACATCCAGGACGACCGCTCCCGCCGCCGCCGCATCGGCCGCGACTGGAACAACCTCGGCACGCGGGTTCGAACCGCCCACCCCGCGAGGACACTCGACTGGATTCGACCTGCGAGTCAATTGCTAACGGCGGCGGCCGCCATGGCGGTCTCTGCGCGCGTGCTGTGCTACAGCTGCGCCAATACACGGCGCGCACGGGCGTGTCGTACCTCGTGATCGCGTCGGGGCCCGGCCACCTGCGCTACATGGCGACGGGCCCCGACGGGCGGATGGGCGCGCACTTCAACTTTGGTGACCCCGCGCTGCAAGAGTTTCTGCGCGAGCAGGCCGGCGAGGGTCATCTGCCGGCGGCGCTCGCGGCGGCGCAGCAGGCGCAGCAGCGGCGCCACCTGCCGGCCATGGCGGAGTCCCTGGTGGCGCTCGCCACCACCGTGCAACAGGCGATCGCCGAGCGCGGTACGCCTCTCCAAGGTCCACCCTCCCCCCTGGTCGAGGCGCGGTGGGAGGTGGCTGATAATAACAAAGACGCGACCGGCGTCGGCCGCGGTGGCGGTCCTGCCGCAGGTGCAGGTTCTCGGGCGGGTGATGAGAATGGCGGCGACGAGGGCAGCGCGAGCGACAACGACGAGGAGGACGCGGGCCAGCCGCCGGCGTGGAGTCAGCAGTGAGCCCGTGCGCCGGTGGCGTGGATGTTGATGTGTACCAGTAGCCAAGCGCAATTTTTCCAAAGTTGTACGTGTAGGACGTGTTGGCAACTATACACGGCGTAGTTACAGGGTGGGTGTGCATACAAACCACATTACGAGGACCGGACGGGGCTGATCGGGGTGGCGGGCTGCGACGGATCCGCCGCGGGGGTCTCCGGGAACGGGTCGTCGCGGGGCAGCCGCGACTCGGACAGCGGCGGCAGGGTCGCCTTGGACGCGACCTCGGCGAGCCGCGCCTCGCACCACGTGTCGCCGGCTTGCGCGCCAAAGCGCCAGGCGTCGTAGGCAAAGGCGAGCCACTCTTGGCGGTCGCTGCGCTCGGCGGTCGGGTCCGTGGCGGCGCGGTGCATGTACGCGATGCCCAGGTAGTAGTAGGCGTGCGTGCAGCCGCGCGCGACCGCGGACGTGAGCTGGTCGATGGCCGCCGCCGGGTTGGGCGGCGTGCCGAGGCCGTCCATGTAGAAGCGCGCGAGGTGGAGCTTGGCCAGGAAGACGGACCCGCCGCGCGGCACGCGGCCGGATGCGGTGCGCAGGCCGGCGCCGCGGACGAGGCATTCCAGGGCGAGCGCCAGCAGGCCGGCGCGGTCCATGCGGCGGAGCTCGGCGTCGGCGCGGGTGCGCTTGTTCACGAGGCCGCTGGGCCCCAGGAAGGCGACGCGCTCGTACAGGAGCGCGAGCAGTGTCCACGCGTAGGGGCTGTAGATGTCGCGGGGCCGCTTGCGGCGGAAATAGTCCAGCTCGCCGAGGAGGTCGGCGAAGCGCTCCGAGAGCGGCAGGTGGATCTCGAGCTCGCAGAGCGCGCGCATGACGCGGAAGAGCTGGTTCTGCCGGCGGTTGAGCCGGGGCCCGCTCTTGGCGTGCTTGATGAACAGCTTGGAGAGCCGCAGCGTGGCCAGGAGGAAGCGCGCCGGGTACCGCCCGTCGTAGCTCAGCAGCATCAGGCGCGACGCCGCCTCGACCTGCGTCGGCCCGTTGAAGAGCGCGCGCTTGTACAGGCCGATCGCCGCCTCGATGCGGCCGTCGTCCAGCGCCCGGTCGCCCTCCTCGAGCAGGTGCAGGTCCTTGCCGCGCACGCGCACCAGGCCCTCGGCGTCGAGGTTGTCGTCGGCGCGGCCGATGCCCTGCACGGCGAACCGGAGGTCCTTGACCTTGATGCGGCGCCGCAGCGGCAGGTAGCGCGCAAAGGTGATGAAGCTCAGGAAGACAAAGCCGCCGACGATCAGGAAAAACGGCAGCCACGGCACACGCGCGTACGCGGTGAGCGTCGCGCCGGCAAAGAGGAAGTGGATCTGGTAGAGCCACGAGCGGAGCAGCACGGTGCGGTCCGAGCCCGGCCGCGTGCGCTCGACCATGATCACCATGACGAGGCCCACGACGGCGTGGATGCCCACGGGTACGAACGCGACGGACTCGTCGATCAGCACGTAGCAGACGAGGATGAGCACCTGTGTGATGCGGTCGAGGATGACGAACCGCGGCGTGGTGCGGATGTCGAGCTTGTCGCCCTTTTCGAGCACGTCGGCCATGAGGGGCGTCGCAAAGGTCGCCGTGTAGACGTAGAGGAAGAACGCGCAGAGGCCGATGGCCGCGTACATCTGGTGCTCCCACGTCAGCCAGCAGATGCTGTCCGGCTGCGCGTCGAGGGTGAAGGCGCACACCTCGGCGGGCGCGCCCGTACCGCCGCCGCCGCCGCCGGTGGCGGTCGTGTTGACGCAGTGCAGCGTGCAGTCGACGGAGCGCAGCAGCGTCGACGCGATGCTGACGTAGAAGAGGTCGCCCAGCAGGTACTGCACGAGGCCGTGCAGCGTGAGGCCAAAGAGGAACTTGGTGAAGTAGGAGCCGATCGCCAAGTCAAAGGCAAACTGCGAGAGGGCGGTGCGCTCGCCGCCGGCGTACGCCTGCTCCGCCAGCCGCGCCTGCTCGAGGTCCGGGTCGGCGCTGCGGCCGCGGCCGGACTCGTCCGTCGGCCGGGCGGCGCCGGTGCCGGAGCCGGCGCCGCTGCCGTCGAGGGCGAGCGTCACCGTAGACTCGGTCATGTTGCTGGCCAGCGAGTCGGTGCTGTCGCTGCTGCCGACGCTCGCGCGGTCGTCGACCTCGTCGGCGCCGCCCGTGTTGAGCGGCGCGAGCTCGACTTGGTCCAGCTCGGAGCCGCCGGTGGCCATCGTGCCCGTGCTGCCCAGCTCCATCACCGTCGCCGACGACGCAGCGGCCACCGCCGCCGCATCCGGCTTGGCCTCCGCCGCCACGTCCGCCTTCTGTTTCTTGGACTTTTTGCGCACGTGGCGGGCGCCGCGCGGCTGGAGCGCGCCGACCCACCAGATGAGCAGCAGCTGCTGCGCCACGGGGATGGCCAGCCAGATGATCCATACGGCGACCGCGCCGAGCGCCAGCCACAGGACGTAGTAGTACGAGTACTGGATGGGCAGGAGGCCGACGAGGAAGGTGCTGTACCGCTGCACGGCCGCGTACGCCTCCTCGAGCTGCGCCGGCGTGAGGTCGGACAGGCCCGGCAGGGCGTCGTTGTCCTCGCCGGGCACGCGCGTGTTGGCGTCGGCGACGATCGCGCGGAGCCGCGCCAGCGGGAAGCTGAGCAGCTGCACGGCGGTGAAGAGCAGCGCACCGATGGCGCGGACGTTGGCGAACGTCCAGCGGATGGTCGGGCGCGTGAGGCCGCCGGGCACGCGGTTCCAGTAGCGGTTGCTCGGCGTGGAGATCATGAAGAAGTGGACGGGCAGCGTCGTCGACACGAGCAGCGCGGCGATGCACCAGCCGACGACGTTGAAGCCGAGCGACTGCGCCTCCGGCCCGATGAAGAAGACGATGACGAGCGACAGGGCGATCAGCAGGATAAACAGGCCAAAGTTGAGGCCGATGCCGATGCGCTCGAAGCGCGTCACGCCCAGCGGCCGCAGCACGTTCTTGCGCAGCGAGCGCACGACCGTGAAGAGCACGTGCGCGGTGAACGCGAGCGCGGTCAGCGGGAACGTGAACGTCGCCACGAACGCCGCGACAATCGCCCAGTAGAAACGCGCACACCCGCCGACGTCGTCGCGCAGCTGCAGGCCCTCCGGCAGCTTCTGCGGCCCATTGTAGTCGCCGCTGTGGAAGGCCGCCTGGCCGTCGTTGTCGCCGTCGCTCACAATGAGCGACATGAGCCGCGGGCGGCGCGACCGCGGCGGCCGCTGCACGTCAATCTCAGCGCCCGCCTCGAGGTTGGCGTCGCGCGGCGCCGTCTCAAAGTCGTCCAGCAACCCGAAGACGGGCGACGCCAGGTGCGTCGACAGCGCGATCTGCTCCTTTTGCGCCTGCCGCCGGCGCCGGCGCCACGCCCAGCCCTCGGGCGGCGGGCGCCGCGGCATCGGCACCGCCGCGTCCATCGTCGTCACCAGCAGGCCGCCTGCGCCGCCGCCGCTGGTCGCGCCGGCGGCCGTGGGCCGCATGGTGCCCACGGGCGGCGGGCGCGGGCGCGGCTCCAGTTGGAGGTCGTGGCCAAAGCTGCCGCTGCGCCCGCGGCGGTCGCTCCGGCTCGACACCATGGTCGCGCTGCGGCTCATGGCGCCCGCGGGCACCGCCACGGCCACGTACTGGCCGGGCGCGTAGTAGCCGTCCGCCATGGCGATGCCGGGCGTCAAGTGAGCATGGCGACTTGATCAGATCCGAAGGGGTTACGAGGTGCAGGCAGCACAGCACAGATCTGCGGCGATCTCGACGCCCAGCTGCGCCGAGATCTCGTCGGCGTTGAGCAGGTGGTCCCCGCGGTGGGGGTGTATCGCGGCGGTGGGCAAGCGGGGTCGCCGCCGCCGTCTCCAGCCGCGCCCCTCAGGAGGTCGCGCTGCTTCTGCCCTCGTCCTTTCGTGCCACCACCTCACGTCGTCGTCGGTCGTTGTGCCTCTGTGCCGCTTCTGGCGTCGTCCTGGCCGTTATCGTCGCCCGCGCGATCGGGCCGGCGACCGTCGTCGTGCGTCGTCGTCTGGGTCGTCGCCGCATCCAAGCGTGTCCTTCAGCGTGTGTCCCCTGCTGCCTTGATGACAGGCCGAGCCGTCATAGGCCGCGTCTGCGTCGTCCAGCGTCGTCCTTCAGCGTCGTCCTTCAGCGTCGTCCGCCGTCGTCCGCCGTCGTCCGCCGTCGTCCGCCGTCGTCCGCCGTCGTCACGACACGTTCTGACTTTTTTTTTTTCGCGCCATGTTTCCAATGAAACATGGGGAGCGCCACTCTGGGGAGCACCATTAGTCATGCCCCGCGAGTGAGAGCGGACGACGACGGCGCAGGAGGACGAAGCAGAAGAGGACGGCGCAGCGGACGACGACGGCGCAGGACGACGACGCAAGAAAGCGGACGACGAAGAAGAAGCGGACGACGACGGCGCAGCGGACGACGACGGCGCAGGACGACGACGCAAAAAAGCGGACGACGAAGAAGAAGCGGACGACGACGGCGCAGCGGACGACGACGGCGCAGGACGACGACGCAAGAAAGCGGACGACGAAGAAGAAGCGGACGACGACGGCGCAGCGGACGACG
>Ga0180216_1004395_pt1 | contig 10722 bp, 18 predicted proteins | sample eDN3rd37CBELigMG_FD_128879 | JGI IMG/M metagenome (GOLD analysis project Ga0180216, IMG submission 128879) | Enriched Miracle-Growth compost microbial communities from Emeryville, California, USA - eDNA 3rd pass 37_C BE-Lig MG (version 2)... ...
AGGGGTGCGCACCCCGAGGTCGAGAGTGGCATGTCTTCACCGCGTCTTGACGGTGCCATGGCAGCTCCCTGGCCGATCTTGAGCGGGCCCGCAGGCTGGCCCGCCCCCGCTGCGCCCTCGCCGTGCCCGATCTCGTGGAAAGGCCGACCGGCGCGCGCCGGGTCCTGCAGTTTGTCTACCTGGTACGAGGCTCATTGCCGCTGCGTCGTGGCCAGCGCGACAGGCGACTCACGCCGGCCCGCCGTGCAGAGTGCTGGCGGACGAGCTGCGCCTGCAGGCCGGGCCGTTCTTTGCGATTGCGTGGGCGATCAGCTACCCGTCGTACTTCCAGCTGGTCCTGCTGCTTTGGGGTCTGCTGGGTCTGCCGTTCCCGCAGTGGACGGCGCCCTCCAAGATCCCCGGTCGGCTGCTCCAGCTGGGGGCGGCCGTGCACCTGGTCATCGTAGCGATTCTCTGCATCCCCGGTGTGCTGGACAGCCCGCCCGAGGCGTTCCCCTGGGTGCCCTACGAGGTGCCCTTCCTGTCGCTGGGTGCGCAGTACCTATTCTTCGTCGGCCTGGCCGTCAGCTTCTTCCCGTGGGGCACACCCACGCAGTCGCGGCCCGCGCCCGCCGCCGCTCCCGCTGCGGCCACCGACGCCCCGACAGCGGCGGCTGCGGTACGGCGTCATCGGGGGGGGGGCACCCACGGGTGTGCCACCCGCGCAGCGACCGCTCATTTTCACGGCAGCATCGGCCTGCGGCTTGGACAAACCTCAGGAGTCGGCGGAGGAGACGGTTGAGAAGCGCCGCGGCTGGTTTGCAACGTTTATGCACGGCGTGGGGAAGGTGCTGGCCCTGTTCTGGCGGCTGGTGCTCGAAAACCTCTACATCGTGACCCTTGCCGTGGTTTACATCTGCAGCCTGCAGAACGTCAACATTATCAACGCCATCTTTCGTACGATAGCCATCTCAAGCCATCCGACGGTGGCGTTCGCCTACTGACGATATCTGGGTCCACGGCATGGTGGTGGGCAAGCGGTCAGTGCTCTTTTTCATCGTGTTCTTGCTGTCGCGCAAGCTGGCCCAGCGCCTTTGGCTGCTGCTGGTGGTCTACACGGAGCTTATCCTGCTGGCGCAGTTCATCTGGCAGTTCCCCTTCACCGACGGCGTGCAGGACGACAACTTCTGGGCCGGGATCTTTGGTACGTCGCGCTGACGGCGCCCCGCAGCGGGGGCGCTTCTAAGACCACGCGCACTTAACGTTGTCCTTTGGCGGGCGCATCGGTTTTCGTCCCCCTCGTTGGCCCATTCAGGCATGGAGGACTACCACGGTGACCTGTGGAGCGGGCTGGCGCTGCATGTGGCCATTCTGGGCGCCAGCTGGCTTCAGCTGGTCACCTACTGGTACCTGGGTGCGCAAGGCCCACTGGGGCCGAACCGCGTCCAGGTGGCGCCGGAGGAAGCGTCGGAGCCGCTCGTGATCAGCGACGCGGAGAGCATGCCCGCCCATCACCAGAGCATCGTTGCGCCGTCGCCGCCGCAAGACGGCCTGGACCGCTTTATCGCCGCTGTCAGCAAGCTGCTCAGCGCGCTCGTGTGGGAGGGCACCGGGCTGGCGCTCTACGTCGTCGTGGCCGCCGTCGCGCTCGCAACGCCGCCGTCGCTCATGAACATCTTGTGCGTGGGCGGCGGCGTTGAGCTCAGCCGTGCACGAAGCGGGCATGTGGGGTGCTGATCCTCCGCTACGGTTACGGGATGTTATCGCTTGGCGATGTGCAGCTACCTGACGCTCCTGTTCATCTGCCTCATCCTGCACCAAGTGCGGCTGCACCACTGGGTGCCGTACATGTTTGCGTCGTTTGTGATCGTCTCGCTCGGGTGCCTGGCCTCCTGCTACCTCTACCAATTCAACGACGTGCAAGAGTGGATGGGCGAGATACTAAGCCACGGCGCGCTGCTGGATCTGGGCTTAGTGGACAACCCGCCGCCGGCGCTCTTCACCTACTTGCTGCAGGTGTGCAGCGAACCAAGGGCATCTGACGCGTCGCCCGCATGCCTACCCGCGCGCGATCCTAACGGCTAGTCGAGTCACCCCGGGTGAGATGACGGCTTGCCCCTAGCACGCAAGCATCTTTATCCTGAGCGGCTTCCAGATGGGCATGATCCTGGAGAAGGGCCGCTACCACCAGCCCCTGGCCGGTAGGTGGTGCGCCGCGGAACGCGTGCGTCTCGGCCCGCTATGTGCAGGGCTAACGGCCTCGGCCAGCGGGGACGCTACTCTCACCATGTATCTGTCTGCGCCTACAGGCCGTACCGGTGTGCTGGCGACGGTGTGCCCGCCGTGGCTGCAGGGGCTCATTGCGTTCTGCCAGCGGGGCCTCATCCTCGCCAGCCCGCGGACTATTCTGTGCCTGCTCTTCTTTGCGGCCACCGAGCGCGTGTCGCTCCTGAACGGTACGGTCAAAGGCGCAGTGCGTCGACCGACGCGAAGGACCCCGCAGCGTCTTACGTCGCTGTGCACGTCCCATGTAGCAGCTGTATACGGTCAGGGATTCTGCTCATGTTCCTCTTTGCGGCAGCCCTCGGCCGGCGGGTGATGCGCTGGATGTTGCCGGCACTGCTGTTCTACACGGGCGTACGTTGGTGCGCCGCCGTGCGCCCGCAGCCGCCATCGCCGTTCACTGAGTGTGCCTCCGCCCGTATGGCTCGGGCGCTATTTTGCGCAGGTGTACGTACTGACGCTGACCATCTTCCAATTCAACGTCGTCCAGGACGACTTGTCGGAGAACCCGAACTGGGCCTACGTCGGCCTGGTGCGCCTACCGCCCGAGGGTGACGGTACGCGGTCTCCGCCGCCGCATCGCAACGGCTCCCACAGCCTCGCTGACCGCTCGGGGCGCGGCGCGGGCGCTGTGCGGCGCCGGGCTCGGTCGCAGACTCGGGCCATGTCACTGGCTACTACCTGGCGCGCGAGGCGACGCTGATCGTGTTCATCGCGCTCGCCGGCATGTGCCAGCAAATCAAGGAGCGCATCTGCACGCGCACCGGAGAGGTACGGCTCAGCTCGCCAACAGGGCGCTGAACAACGCTATAGCATGGCGACTCACGCGGAGCGATCGGGGCGCTGTAAACGCCCTCCCGTCTCACCCACCCACCCGCGCGCCATAGTCCCACCGCCCGCAGAATGGCCGCATGGTGTTCGACCCCGATGGCAATTTGCCCATCTTCCAGCTCGAGCAGGACGACGCGCCCAGCAGCAGCACCGACCTCGCGACGTACGCCATCGCCGTTAATTTGGCGGTCGCCGCCATGCGCGTGCGTCCTCACAGCAGCGGATGGTCGGTGCGTGTTCGCGGCCGACAGGAATATTCTGACGCTGGCCGCCAAGTCGTCGCGGTCGTCCGACCATTCGGTCAACCGGACCAAGGACGACGGCGACGGCTCGACCGACGACGGCATCGCGGCCTCGCGTGATCCGCTGCGTCCGTCAGACTTGGGCGCCGCCGAGGGCCCGCCGCGGAAGCAGGAATCGGTCCGCGCCGCCATCAAGCGGTTCTTCGCCAACATCATGACCTACTGCAGCTTTGAGGTGCGCGACCAGACGGCCTAGGCGGGGCTAGCTGGAACGGCGGCCGCTGATGGTGCGACGCATTGCTGGCACCTCGGCCGTTCCTGCGTGCGCAGCTGGTGCTGGTGATGCACGTCGTTGCGTCGCTGGTGCGCCTCAACCTGTACGGCCTCATCTACATTACCCTGCTAGGCATCTTGATGCTCATTCCGCGGCAGCACATGCCGCGCGGTACGGCACATACCCTGGCGCGGCGCGCGTGTCCTGGCCGCTCCATGCCTGCGGCCCTAACGCACCGGAGGATGCCATGCATGGGAGCTTGCTGCCGGTCCAGTCTGGTGGCCGTACATGCTCCTGCTCACCTTGCTCATCGGATTCCAGTACTTTGTGTACCTCGGCGTGCCGCCCACATCCGGTAGGCCCAGGTGCCATGACCCCCGTTCGCATGTCTGGCATCGGCTCAACGTGCTTGGGCTCGCTTTCCCCCCTTGGTCGTCTCACGTCACCCACCAGACATCGTCCTGCCGTGGGTGCCGTGGTCGAGTGATCTGAAGGAGGCCCTGGGTTTTGACCTGACGGAGCCCATTGTCCGACTTGCCGGTGCGTCCTTGGAGACCCAAAACAGTTGCGATGACTTGCATGCACCACTGACGCTTTGCCGCATGGCTCTTCCGATTGACCGGGCCAGCCGACTTCTTCCTGCTCTTCTTTGCGGTCATCCAACGGGACGTCTTCTACCGCCAGCGGATCCAGCGGCTCTGGGACCTTGAGCGCGGCCGGTCGCAGGAGGATGCGGTGGTGGACTTTACGATCGCCCCGCGCTCCATCTTGAGCGACATCAAGCTCATCTACTACCGCTATTTCTACCGACTGGTCGTGGTGCTCACCTTTATCGGCGGCGCTTCCAACATCTCGGTCCTCTCCTTCATCTACCTGCTGCTGTCGCTGGTGATGCTCTCGGTCGGCGAGGGCATTCTGCTAAAGCCGCGTGTGCGCCGCTGGGTACGCAGCGCCCTCCGCATCGGCAAAGACGGCTCGGTCGTCTGACTGGCTGCGATTGCCGAGAAGGGCTGTGGGATTCCGCCGGAATGCCAGCTGTGGCCGACATACCGTTGGTACAACTACGTCTGGTTCCTGACCATCATCGCCTACCAGATCCCTGCGCAGATGCTCTCGCTTGGCGACAACCGTAGGACCCATGGCGCTCGGCTGGTTGGGACGTTACGAGATTTGGTGTGCCTAACGAAAGCGAACTACGCGTGCGTGAAGTAATGGCGGCGGCTGCCCAGCGGCGGCGATTACGATTGGCCTGACGCGGCTGTTCTTGAAGGAGGACGAGCTGCTGGAGCCCACCGACCAGGTACTCTGCGCGAGACGTGCTGTCCGGGCTCGAATTCGCCACGGTCGGTGCTGACCCGGCCGTGCTTTGTGCGCCGTGGGGATCCCGTCCATCGCGCCCAGCTGTCGTTCTCGCAGTCCCGCATCATCTGCCTGCTGGTGTTCACCAACATGCTCGTGCAGCAGGCCATCTTTGACTCGCGCGCCTTCCCGCTCGTGGTCGCGCACCTCGAACGGCAAGAGGCGACCGCGTCGGTTCGGCAGCATGTACGGCCAAGGCCGAACGCCGCGTCGGCGGCCGGCCGCTGCTCACTTTGCCTGCCGCCACAACGACGACTTGTCCCGGACACCCTGCGACCTGCAGGAGTACCGCCAGCGCAAGCGGCACGAGGACCAGGTCCGGCGCGCCGCGGTGCGGGCGAGCTACGAGCAAACGCGGCAAAAGTACCAGTCGATGGTGAAGAAGTTTTACAGCCGCTGGGCCGGCATCACGTTCGGCCAAAAGGGTGCGCGAGCGCGCCGCACCGCGAAGTGCCACGAGGATGCCTGACTCGAACGATCGCTGCATGCGTAGCGCGATGTACGCCGCAGGCACAGCCAAACCGGCTGCCGCGGCCGGACCGTCTGGATCGTCGCCGTCGTCGTCGCCGGCGGCGGCGGCTGGGGCGTCGACCGCGTCGCTGGCGCAGCCCAAGGCCGTGGAAAGCGGAACGGTGGCATCCTCGACGGCGGCGACCCCGCAGATGCAGACACCAGCGGCAAGCCCTCCCGTGCCGCTGGCGGCGCTGCCCGACGTGCCGGCGTTGCCCGAGGTGGCGGTGCCCCCGCCGCTGCCTGGCGACGACGGCGCTGGGACCGAGGCGGCGTCAGATGTGGCACCCACGACGACGGAGGTGCAGCAGGCCATGCACTCGATGGGCCCCCCAGACCCCCACGAGGTAGCGCCTCGTGGACTGTCCCAGGAGGGAGGTCGTGCGGCACATCCCCTCACCGTCTTTGTTGATGTATGCGTCGCGCTGCTGCTGCCTTGGGCTCAGCAGCAAACCAAGGCGGAGGAGCAGAAGCTGCCGTGGGTCGAGCGGTACATTTTGTGGCTGTACGCCGTGTCGGCCGAGTACGCCATCATCGACAACGGTACGGCGCTGTCACGTGCCCGACGGAGCGGGCGGAACGGGGGCGCTGCGACCGCTCACCGAGCACGCCCTGTGCAGCGATCGCCGCGGTGGACGAGGCGCAGAGGTGACGAGCGTCGACGCTGACATTTTGGCCAAGCACCGCAAGTGGACCTCGCGGCTGTACTACATTGCCTTTGGCACTTACTACGCGCTGGTCGCCCGCATTGAGCTGGTCGCCTACTTTTTCGTCTACCTCAACCAGGTGCGCGGCGCCCCTTTTGCATGGCCGCGGGCCGCCACGTTCTGGCCCGGCCTGACGGCCACAGCGACCGTTGTCCACCCCGTGCGGCGCCGTGCAGACCCTGAACGGCTCGGTGCTGGCGCTGCTGCTGACGCTCAGCTTCCTGCTGGTCGGCATCACCATGCGGCCGGTGACGCCGCGCCACTTCTGGACGTTTGTCATCATCTACACGGAGGCCATGATCATCACCAAGTACCTCTTCCAGGTGCCGTGGCGCTGCCCCCACCCCCCCCCCCCGGCCCCATATGCGTGGCCGCTCTGCTGCTCACACTGGAGTGGGCCGCCCCTCTGCCGCTGCCTCGACGGCATGGACAGTTCAACTGGGGCTTCAACGACATTGACTGCAGCGAGAACGCCGGCTACCAGGACGACTGGTTCGTCGTCATCGGCATCCAGGACTACTGCGGCGCCTTCTTCTCGCCCAATATCTTTTCGGAGCTGCTCATCCTGCTGGCCGCGTTCACGCAGCGGACGGTGCTGCGCGAGTTTGGCCTGTGGGACACGGTGGAGTCAGCGGGCGAGGCCGCGGCGGACCCGGCGGCTGGCGGTGGCAGCGGTGCCGGCGCCGGTGCGGCGGCCGAGCCCAGGGCGCTGGAGGCTAGCGCGTCCGACGCGCTGGTTGTCTCCGTCGGCAGCGGTGCCGCCGACGGCGTGGTCGCGATTGACATCGCGTCCGCGTCCAACGACGCCGACTTGGACGACTTGGACGACGCCCTCGCGGAGGAAGAGGAGAACGACGGCGCGCCCAAGGCGCCCAAGGCGCCGCTGTCGCGTACGCTCTGCGGCCCGTCGCCGTGCCATGCGGCGGCCCGGCCTTGGCTGACCAGAATGGGCGAATGCTGCCTTGGCGTTGCGGCGCCTGCAGAGCGGCTCAAGGATGCCGTGCTGTGGCCGTGGCGCGCGTCGGTCCGGTTTGTCAACGCCATGGTGGACACGGGCACGTCGCTTGGTACGCCCTGGGGCTACGAGCCAGCGAGGCGATTTGCCTCGCACCATGCTGTGTCTGGCAGTGCTCATACCCAGCGGTCGTCCCCGATGATAGCTGGTTTCGGTGCAGGGCACGACTACTACCTGTACATGTTCATGGCCGACCTGGTGGTCTTCCTGTTGACCGTGCTCTTCTTTGACGACTTTTCGGGCGAAGTCGACCAGGACCTGGAGTTTGTACGGCGGCTTACCCGCTGGTGCGGCCTAGCTGGCGCACGCTGTGGCACGGGGCTGACGCTTGGAACTGTGGCGTCCGCGTGTGTGCCGCCGTGCCAAACCAGATCCTCGAGCAAAACACGGTGCCGGCCCTCTTCCTCATGATTGCCATGCTCGAGTTCCTGCTCATCATCATGGACCGCATGATCTACTCGTCCAAGTCCATCCGCCTCAAGCTGCTGACGCAGTGGGTCACCGTGCTGGGCTTCCACGGTTGGATCTTCTTCGCCCTGCCCGCCGCGAAACAGTACGGCCGCCACGTTGCGGTAACGGGACAAGCGAGCATGCGACTCACGGACGCGGGCCCGTGCTGCTGCGGAGGCCGCACGCGCGCGCGCAGGGTGGCCTTCCGGAACAACGGCATCCTGCCCGTCTGGTACTTTGCCAAATGGGTCTACTGGTTCTTCAGCGCCCGCCAGGTCCGCCCCACGCTACGGACCCCTGCGGACCCCATCCGGAACGCGCTGATCTCCAGTGGCTGTGGCTGCCGCCTCGAGAGCCATGCGCGTGCATAGATCCGCGACGGCTACCCGCAGTTCAACATCAACCTGTTCTTCCTGCACCGCAGCTACGGCCCGATCAGCCGCCTGCTCAGTAGGCGCCGCGGCGCCACCGTGGCGTGCGGGGCACGCCATGCTCACCCGACGCGCCTTGCCCTCGCGGTGGCACTCGCCGGCGCGTCGCCGCAGACATGGGCTACCGAATGATCCCCTTCGTATTTGAGCTGCGCAGCGTGATCGACTGGACCGTCACCAAGACCACGCTCACCTTTGGACAGTGGCTGAAGCTGGAGGACATCTACTCGACCAACTACGACATTAAGAGCTGTGCGTGGTGCCGGCCCTAAGACTGGTGGTGGTAACAGTCGGTGAGGTGGGCCTGACCGTTTCCATGGCGTGAGCACGGGGGGGGTGGGGGCGGCCGGCGGCCAGATCGCGAGAAGCAAAAGCGCCAGAACCGCCAAGTCGGCGACACGCAGAACCCATGGGAGCAGTGGGGCCTGGGCCTGTTGATCCTCGCTGGCCTGGTCCTGGTCGTGTGGTTCCCGCTCATCCTGCTCGCGACGCCCGGCACCACGACGCAGAACCCACCCGTCGGCGTAAAGATCGTGCTGTGTACGCTGGCGCAGCTGGTCCGCGCCGGCGGCCCCCGATCGCGTTGCCGCTCACTGGCTCCTCCAGTCTGGCGCTAAGCGGGGCGCGACACGCCGCCAGCCATCAACGGCCAGACGCCGGTCTACAGCCAGTCGACGATGCCGTCCGACATTCTGACGCTCACGCAGGAGCAGCTGGACGAGCTGACCAGCCTCTACCCGGCCGTGTTCAAGCGCACTGTGGCCAAGGAGAACTACAACATCATCTCGTTTGACCACGTACGTGGTGGCCATGCCGCGTGGTGCCGGCCGGCTGGCGACTGCGGGCCTTATGTTCGCCGTGATCCTCGCGATCAAACGGCTCGTTCGCAGGCCTCGCTGCGCACGTGGACCGTCAGCCCCGACGCGCGCAGCACCCTGGTGGAGGTGCTGCAGAACCCGGACATCGTCAACGTGCTGACGCTGGAGCTGGTCATGGAGCGGTACGGCAGGACGGCTGGCCGGCAGGATGATTAAGGGGGCCCGTTCCACGCGGCTGACTCACCGCGGAGAGCGAGGAAAACCGTACCGTACGGGCGCGCGCCTGCCAGGACGCAATCGTTAGAGCGCATCGCCACGGGCGAGTTTGAGCGCGTGCTGAATGCCACCGAGGCGGCGGCCTTGGCGGACCTCCTCGGGGACAACTCGACCATGTCGACCATGCTGCTTCCGGCCGCCTTCCCGCTGTTCATCCACTCGCTGCCCTCCGGCATGGTCGTGTACGTCTGCGGCCGGGTTTCCGGACCGTCGCACGGGGGGCCCATCGAACGGTTTCTCATGCGGCAGCCGCGCCAGTCAGTAAGGTTGTGCACGGCGCATCCAGCAACCTGGACAGCACCGGCCGCTACATGGCCACGATCGAGCTGGGCTTGGAGAATTCGAGCGACGCGGTCTGGTTCACCGTCGACGCGGTATGTACATCGCGCTCGCGGTCGGGGACACTGGACGGGCGAACGGCGGCTCATCGGCCAGACAGGTGATGTCCGTGGCGATCGCCGCTGGGCACGCCAGGTCGAGGACGAGAACAGCAACGAGCGCCTGCGGTTCGTGACGCTGTCGGACAACGTTGCCGCGTACTCAGCGATCGGCTCGTACGGCATTATCGGCCTGTGTACGTCGCGCGTCTCTTCGTGCGCCCGGCGACCGGCAGCGCGCTGACCGCAGCGCGCCGCCAGCTGGCGCGCCATGGGGCGCGGTGCACGCCAGACGTCGTCTTTGTGTACACGCTGGGCAGCATCTTGCGCGTCAGCGTGTCCAACGCCGCCTCCAAGATCATGTTCAACGACCTGCCCAGCGTGGACAGCATCCTCGACATGTGCCACGTACGCCGCGGATGCCTGCGCTCTGCCGTCGCCACCGCCGGCGTCGTCTCACAGCGAGGAGAGGAACCGTGCGGGGATGGGGTGCATGGCGCAGGACGTCTACATCGCCCGCGAGTTTGGCGGCCATGTCATGGAAGAGGAGCTGTTCCGGGAGATCATCGAGTTGTACCGCGATCCGGCCGCCCTCATCGAGATCTCCAAAGTAAAAAGCGAATAGCGCGCGCGCGATGCCATGTAGGCCCTACCCAACCGTTGGTTCCTCTCCGTCTGTACAGTGTTTAGCAAGCCTAAGCATTCGTTGTCGTCCACGATATGCATACGTCTCGGCTGCAGCAAGCGAGCGACGAGGCGACTGTTCTCTGTTCTGCGGTTTTCTGCCGCTCTTCTGCCGCTCTTCTGCCGCTCTTCTGCCGCGATGCCTCCAATCGCCCTCTGCCGCGGTTCTGCCGCTGTTCTGCCGCTGTTCTGCCGCTTTTCTGCCACTGTTCTGCCGCTTTCTACCGGTGTTCTGCCGGTGTTCTGCCGCTGTTCTGCCGCTGTTCTACCAGTCTCCCTCTACCACTATTCTGCCGCTGTTCTGCCGCTATTCTGCCGCTGTTCTGCCGCTGTTCTGTCGGTGGCGACCCACGTGGCGCTTCACTTTTGCTTTTCGACCGGTACGAGCGCGCGCGCTGCGGCGAACGGCGCGCACGGGCGCACGGCGCTGGGGACGACGACGACGCGGGCAAAAGGCGGCGCGTGCTGGAAGGGCGGCGGGAGAAG
>Ga0180216_1004396_pt1 | contig 10718 bp, 9 predicted proteins | sample eDN3rd37CBELigMG_FD_128879 | JGI IMG/M metagenome (GOLD analysis project Ga0180216, IMG submission 128879) | Enriched Miracle-Growth compost microbial communities from Emeryville, California, USA - eDNA 3rd pass 37_C BE-Lig MG (version 2)... ...
ACCGTCGCGACTCTCGATCAGCGGTTTCGATGACCTTGACATCGTAGCGGAAGTCGACCCGCCGCTGACCACAGTGCACGTGCCGTCGTGGGAAATCGGCCAGCGTGTTGCGGATATGCTGATCGCGGCGATTTCGGGACGGCCAACGGCGCAGTTTGTCGAACTTCCGGCGCCGCTGGTCTTACGCGGATCGACGGCACGCGCGCCGGAACTGGCGCTCCTCAGACCCATCGTGTGAACGAAAAGGCTAAGCCTCGGCGAGCTTGACAACACCCTCTTCGGCGAGCGCTTCGATTTCTGCCTTTTCCAATCCAAGCTCGCTCAGAATCTCCGCGGTTTGTGCGCCGAGCTGTTGTGGCGGGAGCCGCACCTCGGCCGCCTGTCCGTCGTATCGCACGGGATGGTTCACCAGGGTCACCGATTCTTTCGTTGGCCCGCCCCCGGGGACCGTTACGAAGGCCTGCATGTGCTTAATCTGTGGGTCCTCGACAATCTGATCATAGGTTTGCACGGGGGCGTGCCAGATTTTCAGCGGCTCCATGATGGAGATCCATTCCGACGTCGTTTTCGACACGAGACGCTCCGCGATGAGCGCGCTGATTTCGTCCTGCTTTTGCCACGTATCCTTTTCGGAATAGGTGGCCAGTTTCGGCTCCCCAATGGCTTCCGCTATAAGCGGTAGAGGCGAGATGGAAAGCGCGATGTGCCCGTCGCGGGTCGCGTAAACGCCGTATGGCGCCGCATAGTACCAGCCGCCGACGTGGCGGTACGCGCTAATCGACTTGGGTTTTTCCGCGGCATTGAGCCAGGCGACCAGAGATTCGGCCTGGAGGTCGAGCGCCGCCAGCATCAGGCTCGCATCGACACGGCAACCCTTCCCGGTTCGCTCACGCCGGACGATCGCGGCGAGGATGCCCATAGCGAGCAGCGCAGCACCGTGATGATCAATGACCGAGACGCCCGCCGGCCTCGGGCCAGTGTGCCTCTGGCCGGTTATGGCCATCATTCCGAACAGCGCCTGGGCGAGCAGATCCTGCCCCGGCTTTTCCCGATAAGGTCCGTCCGGCCCATAGCCTGAGGCAGATGCGAAAATGATGTCGGGTTTGCGCTTCTTCAGGACGTCATAGCCGAAGCCAAGCTTCTCGAATACGCCGGGTCGAAAATTTTCCGAGACGACGTCGGCAGTATCGATGAGGCGGAATGCGATTTCTCTGCCTCTTTCCGACTTGAGGTCCAACGCCAAACTGCGCTTGTTGCGGTTGGCGCACATGTGCAGCATGCCCTGACCATCCGACCAGATATCGCCACTGCTCCAATGGCGTTGCCATGCACCATCGGGTGTCTCGACCGAGATCACGTCGGCGCCAAGGTCCCCCAGGGCCTGAATGCCCATCGGTCCGAGCAGGAAATGGTTGAAGCTGACAACCCGGATGCCTTTCAGGAGGTCGAGCATGCGTTTCCTCAATCGTTCTCGTTCTTGGGTAGGACGCGCCGAACTTAGGGAATACGGCGCGCGAGAATTATCGGCAGGTCATCATCTTACGATTTGCCCTGCCGGAATTGTCGTTCGATACTCGACGATGGCTCTATTCGGCAGCCTCGGCGAGGGCGCCGTCCTGCCTGATGCCTGCCTGGTCCAATGCCTTTTTCAGCCGATCGATTTCGGCCTGCGGCAGCTTGACGAGTGGCGGCCGAACGACCGCCCGATCGAGCCGGCCGAGCAGCACCAGACACTCCTTCATCCGATTGTGCATGTCGAGGAAGGGTGGAGCGTAAAAGGCCTGCTGGAGTGGATAGAGCCGATCGTTGATCTTTTGCGCGCGGCCGAGATCCTTCGCCTTGACAGCCTCGAACAGGGCGACCTGCAGATCGGCCACCACGCTGCCTGCACCTGAGAGAAGGCCGTTGGCACCCATCGTAAGCGAAGACATCAGCCAGGCGCTGTGCGTTGTCAGCACCGTGACGGGACGCGGCAACGACTGAAGCGTCCGAATATGCCGCTCGTGGAGCATGGGATCGGCGCACCAGTCTTTGATGGCGCGAATGTTCGGAATCGTTTCGACGAGGCGCATGAGCGTGTCGAACGGATATCCGAGCCCGCTCGCGGCGGGATACTGGAAGAGAATGATCGGCAGATGGGTGGCGTCGGCAATGGTCCGGAAATGAGCAATCGCCATTTCAGGACGCAGCTGGCCGCCCATGCTCATGCTGTTCGGCGGGAAAACGAGAAGCGCCGACGCGCCTTCCGCCTCGGCCATTTTCGCGATGCGGGCCGCCTCCAGGCTGCTGTCCGCATAGACACCGTTGATCAGCGGAATGTGGTCGCCCACCTCATCAAGGGAAAAGGCGAGGATCCGCTTCTGCTCCTCGAAGGTGCATGCGTGCACCTCGGATGCATGGCCGTTGACCGTAATGGCTGAGATGCCGCGCGTACCGGCAACATGGCGAAGATGGCGCCGACTTTCAGCTTCGTCGATGGCCATGTCTTCGGTGAAGGCCAGCAGCGTCGCCGGAATAACACCGGCCGGCTTATAATCCTTGAAGCGTCCCATCGTAATTCTCGCTCCCGTGGAGAACATCGCGACCTTGGAAACGCTACCACCCGGTCCTGAGGCTCGACAAGCGGATTGTGTAATCGCTTACTTGTTCTTAGCGTCGTTTCCAGGATGAGCGCGCTTCGCGGAGGTGTGGCATGAGGCCGAGTGTTTGCGACTTGCGGCTCGACGTTGCTGGTCACAACCTGCAGGTTCGCAGAATCGCAACCCCAGGCGATTCCGATAAGCTGCCAATTGTTCTGCTGCATCAGGGGCTTGGCTCGATTACGCAATGGCGCAGCTTTCCGGAAATGCTCGCCGTCGCATGCGGCCGCACGGTGATAGCTTATGACCGGCTGGGCCATGGACGATCCGATCGCGTGCTGCTTCCCCGCCCGGCCGATTTCCTGGATATCGAGGCCCGAATAGTGTTGCCCGAGTTGCTCGACAAGCTGGCGTTCGGGTCCGTGGCCGTTTACGGTCACAGCGACGGCGGAACCATCGCCCTGTTGTTTGCGGCTGCATTTCCGGACCGTGCAAAAGCCTTGGTCAGCGAAGCTGCGCACGTCTTTTCGGAGGTGGAAACCCGCAGCGGCTTTGCAGAGATCATTGCTGCTTACGAATCAGGCGATTTGCGCTCACGATTGGCCCGCCACCACGGTGACAATATTGACACGATGTTCCGCGGCTGGGTGGATGCTTGGCAAAGCCCCGCAATGCGAAATTGGCACATGCTCGATCAGCTATCCGCCATCCGCAGTCCCGTGCTGGCTTTGCAAGGGGACAACGACGAGCACGGTTCGCCAGCGCAGATCGGTGCGATCGTGAAGGGCGTGAGTGGCCCCGTCGAAAGCTGGTTCGTTCCGGGCTGTGGCCACTCACCCCATCTTGAGGCCATGGACGCCGTCGTGCCCCGTGTGCGCACCTTTCTTGACCGCGTACTCGGCGTCAGCGGTGCTTGAATTTCGGTTGTTCTTTGGCGAAGAAGGCCCGGACACCCTCTCGGCAGTCTTCGGATGAGAACACCTTGTCACTGAGGGCGAGCGATCCCCGTACAGCCGCCTCTTCGGACGTGTCGAAAGCCATATCCACTGATTGCTTGCACATTTGCAGTGCCACATTGGGTCGGGCAGCGAGCTTGCGTGCCATCTCGAGCGCTGATTCGAGCGCTCTGCCCTTCGGAACGACACGATTGATCATGCCCCAATCCAGCGCCGTCTCGACCGGGATGGGTTCACCGAAAAACATCATTTCCTTCGCGCGCGCCTCGCCGATGCGGCGCGTCACGCGAACCGTCCCGCCGCTTCCGGGGAAGACGCCGAGTTTGATCTCGGGCAACGCCACCTGATTGCCGGCTTCGGCGACGACCAAATCGCAGCAGACCGCAAGCTCGAGGCCGCCGCCGAAAGCAAGGCCATTCAGGGCGGCGATGGTGGGTTTCGGGAAATCGTCAACGCGGCTGTAGGCTTCGTTCTCCAAGGCAAGCTTCTTCGGCACAACGGCGCCCGCTGCCATCATTTCCGGAAATTCCTTGATGTCGGAGCCAGCGCAGAATGCCTTTGAGCCCGATCCGGTCAGCACCATCACTCGCACCGTAGGGTCCATTGCGAGCTTCGTGACCAATGCATTGAGCTGTCGGGTCAATTCGAGCGTGACGAGATTGAGCGGTGGATTGTTGAGTGTGACGACGGCAACGCCGTCGTCCACGGAGCAGAGCACCGGATCCATCCTGAGCGTCCCTTTCCCCTCGTTGTCGAATGATGTGGGGACGATCATGACCCAGCCGCAGGGAATTTGAAAGCGCTTACCTGAAGTGCCTGGGTGCAAGTGAGCTGTGCAAAGTTGATGAAGCTCATCCGGCTTATATCTCGAGCGGAGCCGCTCATCTGCCCGATTTATCGGCTCTCGGCGTGCTCGGATTCGAGCCTAATTCGCCCCCGTCGTGGTTGAACCCGACCGATCGATCGGAGGATCGACACTGACGGCAAGACGGACAAGATCGGCTCGGCGGCGGACGCCTGTTTTCGCGTAGATGGCCTTGAACTGCGAGCGCACGGTGTCTTCCTTCGTACCGCGCAAGTCGGCGATCTCTCCCGCGGACAGACCATCGACCATGGCGCGGACAACGGCTGCCTCGGCTGGAGAAAGTTGGAACAGCCGAGCCAATCGGTCGGTAGAAATCGCTCTCGCATTTTCGGGGTCGATGACGAACACCACAGCGCCTGCGAAACCCCGCTGCAGATCGCCTGTGATATCGCGGAGCGGAGCGACTTCGATCAGGAAGGGTCGCCTGCGGCTTCTCCGCTCAATGAAAAGCAGGCGCTCTGTGGTTTCGCCATCTCCCGCGGAAGTTGATGTCGCCTCGGCGATCGCGGAAGCGAGCTCTACGCCCTGCGCTACGCTGGTGCATTCGAGCCGGCCGTTGGGAGAGAGGCGGAGCCCGTCTCTAAGCTCAAAAATGCGCCGCAGCTCATTGTTGTACGTGATGACCAATCCACCGGGTCCGACAATTGCAATGCCGATGCGAACAAAATCCAGGACGGACAGCACGGCATGGTAGGCCTCACGCAGCAGAGTGAATGTGCGATTGACCTCTACCGCTTTTGCGAGATGGGGCACCAGCCGCGCTAAGCGAGCGGGCATAGTTTCCGGCACCAGGCGCCAGTCTCTCTCTGCGAACTGCAGGGCGACGAGATCCATCCAGCCTTTTTCGCCGGAAAGGCGGACACCAGCACGCCGGTTCGCACCTATCCGCTCTCGAACCCATTTGTAATCTGGCCGATCTTCGAGCTTCGAAATATCGCCCCAGACGTCCTCGTCGCGCAAAAGCTGGAAGCGCGGCGTAACCGCGAACGTACTCGTCATAACGGGCTCGTCGTACTGGCCCAAATTGTTGAAATAATAATGGACGTCCTCGATCGGGTAATTGCTGGTCGCCTGCAGGATCGTGAAAGGCAGGCCGACCTTGTCGACGGCTACGAGCACGGCTCCAACCGATCCGATATGCCGCGCGAACGCATCGAGCGCGGCCGGCCAATGCTCGTCTGAGAGGACCGCGTCGTAGATCGCCGATATAGCTCGACTGGTGTCGTTGGCCATATTCATACCCCAAAAACCAAGTGTAGGAGGGTATACGGATCAAACGAGCACGCCAAGCGTGGAGGTGCTGATCTTGGTGAACGTTCGCTGCCCTGTTGTGCCAGTCAGGTGCTGCGCCCTGTCTCCTTCTCCTTCTGGAGTATGGCCCTCAGTTCGGTCTTGAGAACTTTACCATAGTTGTTCTTGGGCAAACTCTCAACGAACCGATAAGCTCTGGGGCGTTTGAAACGGGCGATGTTCTCGAGACAGAGGGCGTCCAGGGCTGCGGTTTCGACCCTGGCACCGCGTCGCGCGACGACGAAGGCGATGACCTCTTCGCCCCATTCCGGATGCGGTCGGCCGACGACCGAAGCCTCGATCAAATCGGGATGGCGGAGCAGCACTTCCTCGATCTCGCGTGGATAGATATTACTCCCGCCACTGATGATCAGGTCCTTCGAACGGTCCCGCAGCGTGAGGTAGCCATCAGCATCCATGCTCCCGATGTCGCCCGTGTGCAGCCACCCGCCTCTGAGGGTTTCTTCGGTGGCCTTCGGATTATTCCAGTAACCCTCCATCACGCAGTCGCTCCGCGTAATGACCTCACCCACGTCGCCCACCGGCAGGTCGCGATCTTGATCGTCGACGACGCGCACCAAGACGCCCGTGCGTGGCACGCCGCAGGTGCGATAGTCCCCCGAAGAGCGGGGTCTCGCGTGCATCGCCTTGGTCATGCCGGTGATGGTCATTGGCGATTCACCTTGGCCATAAAGGTGATAAAGCCGGGGCCCGAAAATCGACAGCGCCCGCTCCAGATCGGCGACATACATCGGGCCGCCGCCGTAATAGATCGTCTTCAGGTTTTCAACCCGAAAGCTTCGGACCGACGGGCTGTGCACGAGCCGCGTCAGCATCGTAGGCGCGGCAAACATCGTCAGGTTTTGAAATTCTTTTGAAGCTTCGACGATCTGATCGACATCGAAACCGGACAGTATCACCTGGTGCCCGCCCTTCAGCATGTGCGGCAAAGCATAAAGTCCAGACGCGTGGGATAAAGGGCCGGCGTGCAGCTTCACGTCTTCGTGGCTGAGGATGTCAATGTCGGCGTAATAAGCGTGGGCCATGAAAAGCAGATTGCGGTGACTGAGGATCGCCCCTTTCGGCTTTCCCGTCGTGCCGCTCGTATAGAAAAGCCAGGCGCGGTCCGTAGGCTCCGTTACGATGGGAGCCATCGGCTCGCTGCGGAGTAGCCGATCATAATCTTTGCTCTGCGTACAAATAACAGTGCTGAGGTGCTCGACCGAGTCTGCGAGCGGCGCAAGGGATGGCCAAAGACCAGGGGTGGTGATCAGCGAACGAGCGCCGGAGTCGGTGGCGATGTGCTCGATCTCGCGCGCATGAAGCTTCGCGTTGACGGGCACTGCGCAGAGGCCGGCAGTCCAGCAAGCGAACAGGCATTCGAGGAATTCGCCGCAATTCTCCATCGCGAGCACAACGCGATCTCCGCGCGTCAGGCCCGAGGCGGTGAAGGCGCGGGCTAGCCTGGCAGTGCGTTCGCCGAATGCGCGGTACGAGAGGGTCCTGTCCCGGTCGGTTACAGCCGGTTTGTCACCGAAGCGACGACAAATGTCCTGTAACAGAAGTGCCAAGTTCATGCGTTTCCTCGAAGCGCCCAGACGGAGAGACGACAGTTAAAGACCGAATTGTCGACAAATGCAAAACATGGACCCGAGCTTTCGGTGGGGGATGGCTGTCATTGGAATAAATCCGTTCGTTACATCTTGAGAATGCGATTTCGCAAACTACGTGATGGAGGTCGTCAGCCTTTTCGGCCCTGGCTCATCGAAGGGCGGGAGTGACCATCTTCCAGGCCTATCCATTCAGCCTTTCGATTTCCCGTTGGGCACAATTTTTGCTGAGGGGGACGCGAAGTCGTCAGGAAAATAAATGGTGCGCCGTTCCGACCATAGTCCCGAACAGCTTCGTGAGCTCATCATTGATTCCGCGCGCGGGATTATTGCGGAGAACGGACTGTTGGGCCTTTCCGCCCGGGAGATCGCCCGCAAAGTAGGCTATTCTCCGGGGACGCTCTACAACTTGTTTGATGGTCTCGACGATTTAGTTCTACAACTCGAGGCGAGGGTGCTTGATGCGCTCGATCGAAGGTTGTCTGAACTGCAGGAGGGGATTCCGCAAAGCGATCACCTTGGTGTCATGGCTCGCGAATACGGGAGGTTCTGTCGCGAGCATCCGCAACTGTGGAACCTGATCTCGCAACACGATCTCCCGCCCAAATCAACGCTTCCGCCCTGGTATTCCGAGCGCATCGAGCGATTGTTGGGGCGCATCGAGGTGGCTCTGGCTCCCCATTTCCCTCCAGGCCAGATTAATGCCCAGAACCTCAGACGGTCCGCGCACGCGATTTGGGCAGGGCTCTATGGCCTGGCCTCGCTCTCGACGTCCAAGAAACTGTCCAATGGCAGCCCTCTTAGCGAGAGTTTAATTGATGAGTTCGTCGACACCTATCTCGCAGGCTTAGCGGTGAAGGCGCGAGGTCACTAGGTCATTGCGACGAAGCTGGATCAGCGGTTTGCGGCTGCTCGATCGATCCGGTAGCAATGCCAGCCTCGGTGTCGGATTTACCCGCTAAACCATCCAGAGAGCCGACCAACCCAAACCAGCGGTCTTCCGGCAGCAGTCTCCGTTGTAGGCCGGCCCACAGCTCACGCGAGGCGATTCCGTCGACGAAGGGCTTCGCAGGAGGCGTAAACGTGAACAGAAGGGCCGCTGCGATGGCTACCACGGCGCTGTCTCCGGGACTTCTCCCGTCATAGAGCTTGAGCGCTGACCCGAACGAGGCCTTGAAGCGGGTATCGAGCACGTCCACGCTGTAGAGCTCATCGAGCACAAGGTGAGTGATGTAGCCGACGAACAGGAACCCGCCCGCGAGCCAAGCGACGCCCTCGTGCCGCCCGAGTACGTCCCTGAAGACGATGGCCGTGAGGAACCAGAACAGCAGGCCGGCAAGGATCGAGTGCCAGATACCCCGGTGATAGGAGAAGCGATGGAAAACGGCCTCGCCGCCGTACCGGAACAGCACGAATGAGCCGAGCCATAGCAGCCACATCTCGGCAATGGAGTACCGGTAGGCTACCGAGAACAGGACGCAGAAGGACAGGAAGATCGCGAGGCCGGAAAATAACGCGCGGCTCGGGCGCGAGTCCTTGAGGTCGATGTCCGGAAGCACGCTGCCCAGAACCCCGGCGAGCGTTACCGCAATCAGGTTCTCCGGTGCGATGACATCAGCCGCGAGGGTCAGTGTGGCCAGTCCGCCGCTGACCACCGTGCCGACCGCGATGTGCGTCGTGAAGTTCGCCATTGCTTCCCTCCCCGCTCGGGCCGGACGAGACCTTGGCCATGACCTGAGCGGGGCAGGTAAGCACTGATTCGCTCGGGCTGGGGAACGTTTCCCCTGGGGTAGTTGTGCATAAGTGGTACACCTCGCCGGGCGTTCATTAGCCGCGTTGATCGCTCGACCGTCGAATGACAGACAGCCCACTTTGGCAGGACCGCGGAATCCGGTGGCAACGGTCGAACTACCTCAGCGCAATGCGACGGGCAGGCTGAGCCGGCTCGCGATGACCAGCATCGTCGTGGCGATGCTGGTCATGGGCCTGAAATACATGGCCTATGTCCTGACCGGCAGCGTCGCCCTCTACTCCGATGCGCTGGAAAGCATTGTCAACGTGGCGACGGCAATCGCCGCCTTGATTGCCGTGCGGATTTCCGAGCGGCCCGCGGATCGCAGCCATCAGTTCGGCCACCACAAGGCCGAATACGTTTCAGCCGGACTTGAAGGGGCGCTGATCCTGATCGCAGCTCTCCTGATCCTGCATCAGGCCTATGAGGCTTGGCTCAACCCTCGCGCCCTCACCGCACCGGCCGAAGGCCTCGCCATCAATGCTCTGGCGGGCGTGGTGAACGCGGCTTGGGCATGGCATCTGATTGTGCGGGGCCGAGCGCTCCGTTCACCCGCGCTCATTGCCGACGGGTGGCATCTTTTCTCAGACGTAGCGACCTCGGCGGGGGTTATCGTGGGGCTTCTGCTGGCCCTTACCACTGGCTGGATGATCCTCGACCCGATGCTGGCGGCAGTGGTCGCATTCCACATTCTATGGGTCGGTTGGCGGATCATCGCCCAGTCCATGAGTGGGCTGATGGACGCTGCGGTGGCGGGGGACATGATGGCCCAGATCCGGCGCATCATCGCGGCCAATGGCAACGGAGCCCTGCAAATCCACGATCTCAGGACCCGCATGGCTGGCCGGGCCACCTTCATCGAGTTCCATCTCGTGGTGCCAGGCAGCATGTCAGTGACGGAAGCGCACGATATCTGCGACCGGCTTGAGGAAGCGCTCGCCGCCGAAATCGAGGGCGCAGAGGTGCTGATTCACGTCGAGCCGGAAGGCGAGGCGAAATCAAAGGGCGCGCTGACGTTCTGACGGATGAACGGCCAGGGCTGAGGACAGACACTCGGCAGTGGCGACCAGCGTTAGACTAAGCGACCTGCTCCAGTTCGGCCCATAGGTCGTATTCGTCAGCCTCCACCACCGTGGCGCAGACGACATCGCCGGGCTTCACATGCGTTTCGCCGTTCAGGAATACGCTGCCATCGATCTCCGGCGCATCCCAAGGCGAGCGGCCCATGGCGCCTTCCTCGTCGACCTCGTCGATCAGTACCTCGATGGTGCGGCCTTTCTTCTCGCTCAGCAGATCGCGGCTGACCTCCTGCTGCACAGCCATGAAGCGGTGCCAGCGTTCCTCTTTGACCTCCTCCGGCACGGCACCCGGCAGGTCATTGGCGAGAGCGCCTTCGACGGGCTCGTACTTGAAGCAGCCGACGCGGTTGAGCCGCGCTTCCTTGAGCCAGTCGAGGAGCCAATCGAAGTCCTCCTCCGTCTCTCCGGGAAAGCCGACGATGAATGTGGAGCGGATGGCGAGATCCGGGCAGACTTCACGCCAGCGCCTGATGCGATCCAGCGTCTTCTCCTGCGCAGCCGGCCGGCGCATGGCGCGCAACACCTTCGGGCTGGCGTGCTGGAAGGG
>Ga0180216_1004399_pt1 | contig 10716 bp, 13 predicted proteins | sample eDN3rd37CBELigMG_FD_128879 | JGI IMG/M metagenome (GOLD analysis project Ga0180216, IMG submission 128879) | Enriched Miracle-Growth compost microbial communities from Emeryville, California, USA - eDNA 3rd pass 37_C BE-Lig MG (version 2)... ...
GACGACGGCGCAGCGGACGGCGCGGCGGACGACGGCGCAGCGGACGACGACGCAGCGGACGACGCTGAAGAGGACGACGCTGAAGAGGACGGCGCAGTGGACGACGAGGAGCAGCAGTAGCAGATAGGGAGTTCAGGGGATACACGACGTGGCTGTGACTGGGAGGGGACTGCTGGAGGCGCCCGCCGTCCGCACGCAAGCCGGGGGTGGGTGTCGGCCGGCACGCCGGCGGTCGGGCACCGTCTGGGTCGGGTGGCAAAAGAGGCAGCCTGGCGCCAGACCAGCTCCTGACGCAGCAGCGGAGCAGAGCGGCGTGAGGCTCTGAGCTTAACGCCAGCACCTCCTCCTTTCCAACCGCCGCGCGCTGCGACGCGCGGCGTCGCCGTCGTCCGCGGCCACCATGTCCGCCACGAGCATGTACCTCTACCACGTGCCGCTGCAGGTACCCGGCGTCATCAACTGCACGGCCGTCGGCAACTTTAGCGGCACCAAGCAGCAGGTACGCCCGAGCAGTCTCGCCTCTGTCCTCACGCAACGCGGCCTCACGGGCAGACCGCCCGTCCTCCTTTCTCCGCCGCCATCCGGCAGGAAATCGTGGTGGCCCGGTTCTCGCAGCTGGAGCTGCTGCGGCCGGACAAGGACACGGGCAAGGTGCACACGGTCCTGAGCACCAACGTCTTTGGTTGCATTCGGTCGCTGCACGCCTTCCGCCTGACGGGCGGATCGAAGGGTAGGCCGCCGCCGCTTCAGGCAGGCTAGGTGGCGCTGGCACGACCCAGGCTCACGCACGGGCGCGCATTGGCGGCCCAGTGCGTGCCGCGCGGGGCCAGACTACATTGTGCTGGGCTCGGACTCGGGCCGGATCGTGATCCTGGAGTACCAGCCGGCCAAGAACGAGTTTGTCAAGGTGCACGAGGAGACCTTTGGCAAGTCGGGCGTCCGCCGCATTGTGCCGGGCCAGATGCTGGCCGGCGATCCCAAGGGCCGCGCCCTCATGATCGGTGCGTGCACCGGGGCACCGTAGCAGGGCGCACAAGCGCAGACACTAACCGGGTTGGTGGCCACGCCAACGCGCCGGGCAATGGGCAGCGGCCGTGGAGAAGCAAAAGTTTGTGTACATTATGAACCGCGACAGCAACGCCAACCTCACGATTTCGTCGCCGCTTGAGGCCCACAAGAGCCACACGCTCGTGTACTCGTGCACGGTACGCGCGCGGTGCAAACTGACGAAAGAAGGCAACCTGCGTGACCTGACGCCTGTCGGGGGTCCCCGGCCGCATCGCTGGCGAGGCAGGGCCTGGATGTCGGGTACGAGAACCCCATCTTTGCCTGCCTGGAGGTGGACTACTCGGAAATCGACCGCGACCCGACCGGCGAAGCGCTCGAGGCGTCGGAGAAGGTGCGCCGTCGGTGACAGTTCATCGACGCGCGTGGCGGGGGGGCGTGTGTCTTATCAGACCGTTTGCCGCAGGCATGCCGATCCCTGCCGCTCGCTAGCTGCTCACCTACTACGAGCTGGACCTGGGCCTGAACCACGTTGTGCGCAAGTGGTCCGACCCCGTGGACAACCGCGCCAACCTGCTCATTCCCGGTACGGCCGCGTCTCTTTGGTCATGGATTGGCTCCGGCCGTAAGCTGACGATCCTCCGCCGCCATTGCCTCGCTGTGGTTGCGGCGGCGGCGGGACAGTGCCGGGCGGCTCGGACGGCCCGTCGGGCGTGCTGGTCTGCTCGGAGAACTTTATCACGTGGCGGCACCAGGGCCAACCCGAGGTCCGCGTCGGCATCCCGCGCCGCGACAACCCGCTGGACGACCCGGAGCGGGGCCTCCTCATCGTCTCCTACGCCATGCACAAGACCAAGGTGCGTGCCGGGCGGGCGCGGCCCGGGGCGGCGCTGTGTTTGGCGACGCTGATGTCTGCCCTAGCGCCTATGGGCGCGGGCTAGCGTGCCGCGCGCGCACACACACAGAGCGTTTTCTTCTTCTTGGTGCAGTCCGAGTACGGCGACTTGTACAAGGTCACGCTGGAGCACGCGGACGGCGTCGTGCGGGACATGCGGATCAAGTACTTTGACACCGTGCCCGTCTCGTCGGGCTTGATTGTGCTGCGCGCGGGCTTCCTCTTTGTCGCCAGCGAGACGTCGAACCAGTGCGTCCACGCGCCCGCGCGCTGAGCTCGCCCTCGGCACGAACGGCGTCCTGACCTCGGGCGGCTGTTGCGTCGTGATCGCTGTGCGGGTTTCCCCAGTGCCCTGTACCAGTTCATCTCGCTGGGCGACGACGACACGGACCAGCCCGAGTTTTCCGCGAGCGACTACGCGCAGAGCACCGAGGCGAACAACGGCGAGCCGCCGCTGCTCCGCTTCCAGCCGCGGCCGCTGAAGAACTTGCTTCTGGTGGACGACCTCAACAGCCTCTGCCCGATCATCGACGCCAAGGCGCGTTTGCACCCCAGCCAGAGCCCCAGGGGTCGGCACCGGTGCTGACGACTGGTGTCCGCTGAAAGCGCCATGGGCCCGGTGCCGTGGCCAGGTGGCGGACTTGCTCGGCGAGGACCTGCCGCAGATCTATGCGGCGTGCGGCCGCGGGCCGCAGTCGTCGCTGCGGATTCTGCGGAACGGCGTCGAGGTGGTGCAGCTGGCGGCGCTGGAGCTGCCGGCCAACCCGAACGCGGTGTGGACGGTGAAGCGGCGGTCGGACGATCCCTACGACGCGTACATCGTCGTGTCGTTTGTGAACGCCACCGTCGTGCTCTCGATCGGTGAATCGGTCGAGGAGGTGACCGACTCGGGCTTCCTGCTGACGACCCCGACGCTGGCCGTCACGCAGCTGGGCGAGGACTCGCTGCTCCAAGTACGTGCTGCGCCCCGGCCCGGCCCCGGCCCCGCCCCGCTGTGGCCGCGGGAGCGCCGGCTGATGCCATCCAAGCGTCCCGCCACCTTTTTTGCCTCTCCCCCTGTCCCAGGTGTACCCGGAGGGCGTGCGCCACATTCGCGCGGACCGCCGCGTCAGCGAGTGGAAGGCGCCGTCGGGCAAGCCGATCACCCGCGCTGCGGTGAACAACCGCCAGGTGCGCCGGCGGTCGCAGGGAGCGCGGCGAGGGCGGGTGGTGACGACACACCGAGTGGCTGATTGACGACAGGAGGCCGGTAGTCTCATCGGTTTGTGGCGTCCTGGCCAGGTGGTGCTCGCCCTGGGCGGCACCGAGCTCGTGTACTTTGAGCTGGACACGTCGGAGCAGCTGAACGAGTTCCAGGAGCGCCGCGAGTTGGGCACCGAAGTGTCGGCGCTCACCATCGGCCCGATCCCCCAAGGCCGGCAGCGCAGCCGCTTCCTGGTGCGTCGCTGCGCTCGGGAGCACGAGCGTGTGCGCACTCGCCCGTGCAACCCTATCGCTGACGCGTACCAATGTTGCGTCGCTCGGGCACACGCCGCCAGGCCGTCGGCGGCGCGGACAGCACCGTGCGCATCCTGTCGCTGGACCCGGACGACTGCATGCAGGGCCTGAGCACGCAGGCCGTGCCGGCGATCCCCTCGTCCCTGGCCATGACCGAGATCGTCGTCCAGGAGAACACGCCCACGCTCTTCCTGTACATCGGCCTGCACAACGGCGTGCTGCTGCGCACCGTGGTCGACCCGACCGTGGGCCAGCTGGCGGACACGCGGACGCGGTTCCTCGGCACGCGCGCCGTCTCCCTGATGCTGGTCAAGTCGCAGGGCAGCAACGCCGTCGTGGCGCTATCGTCGCGGCCCTGGATGAGCTACACCTTCCAGAGCAAGATGTACATCACGCCGCTCTCGTACGTCGGAACGCCACGCCCGTGTCGCCGGGGGAGAAATTGTCGCGCTGACGTTTTCGCACGACGGTGGTGTAAACGTGGCGTCGGCGCCCGCGTAGGCACGACCCGCTGGACCACGGGACGTCGTTCAGCTCGGAGCAGTGCCCCGAGGGCATCATTGGCATTGCTGGCAACGCCCTTCGGTACGGCCGCGCGCAAGCGCCAAGCCAAGGTCAGCGCTGGCGCGTTTCCCGCTGAGCGTGGTGGGCCCGCCTCGGCGTTTTCGCTGTACTGCCGTGCCCACAGCATCCTCGTGACGGACAAGCTGGGCCAGGTGTTCAACCAAACGATCGTGCCGCTGCGGCACACGCCGCGCAAGGTCGTGGTGCACGCGGCGTCGCGGAACCTGATTGTCATCGAGTCCGACCACCGCACGTTCTCGGCCGCCGAGCGCGCCAAGCGCGGTGTGGCCGCTGGCGCCGCGGAGGCCGCGCGCAAGCCGGCGCCGCCGGCACAGGAGGACGACATGGAGATGGACGACTCGGCTGCGCCCGCTGCGCCGGCCGAGGGCGCTGCGGCAGGGGAGGACAAGGTCGAGTTTGACGTCAAGGCGCCGGAGGGCGTGTGGTCGTCGTGCATCCGCATCATCGACCCGGCGCACGCGGCGACCGTCTCGTGCATCGACCTCGAGGACAACGAGGCCGCCGTCGTGTACGCCACCGCCGCCTCTGCGCGGTGCATGCGCTGGCTGGCCAGAGGGTAGTTGGAAGCTTATATCGACGTGCGGCGTCGACGTGCGGCGCGTGCGGTGCCTGGGTACAACCGGCTCAGTTTGACCACGGTCAGCTTCCACGACCAGCAGGGCGAGATTTTCGTGGTGGTCGGCACGGGCAAGGACCTGACCCTGGCGCCGCGGACGTCGTCCGCCGGCTTCCTGCGGGTGTACCGCGTGGTTGACGAGGGCCGCTCGCTCGAGCTCGTGCACAAGGTCCGCGCGCGGCTCCCCCCCAAGCGGATGGCGACTGGCCGCCAGTCCGTTCACGGCAGCTAACTGGATCCCTGTTGTTGCCGTCTGGCGTTGCACCGGGCCGCCACTAGACGCAAATCGAGGAGGCGCCGACGGCGCTGTGCGCCTTCCAGGGCAAGCTCCTGGTCGGCATGGGCCGCATCCTGCGCATCTACGACCTGGGCAAGAAGAAGCTGCTCCGCAAGTGCGAGACCAAGGTAACGGCACCTGTGCAATTGGCGTGCTGAGGATGGCGCGCGAGCACCGAGGGTGCCCGTGGCTGACGCTAAAGGGGAGACGGAATCGACCCCGCGGTGGGGGGCCTGCCACAGCTGCTGCCGTACATGATTGTGACGCTGCACACGCAGGGCGACCGCATCATCGTGGGCGATGTTCAGGAGTCGGTGCACTACATCAAGTACAAGTCGCAGGAGAACCAGGTGCGTGCGGCGCCCGCCCGAGTGCACCGGGTGCCTGCCGCATTCGGCCAACCCTCTGCGCCTGGCCGCGCGTGAAAGGCCGCTCGCATTCTAGCTGGTCATCTTTGCGGACGACACCCTGCCGCGCTACGTGACGACGTCGTGCATGCTGGACTACGACACGGTGGCGGTTGGCGACAAGTTTGGCAACTTTTCGGTGCTGCGGCTGCCGTCGGAAGTGTCCGAGGCCATCGACGACGACCCCGTCGCGAGCCGCGTGCTGTACGAGAAGAGCGTCCTCAACGGCGCGGCCTACAAGGTGCGCCGCTGTGGGAGAGTCGCCGCTGGCACGGGGCGTTCGCTGACGCCCGTGAGGGTTGCCTGGGCGCGGGCGTCGCCGATGCCAGGTGTCGCACCTCGTGCAGTTCCACGTGAACGACACGCTCACGTCGCTCAACCGCTGCGTGCTCGGTACGCGTCCTGCGCCGCGCCGTAGCGTCCAGACGCGCCGGCGCCACTAACGGCATCGGTTCGGCTCGGCGGGGGGACTCCCATGGCCGTCGTTCCAGTCCCCGGCGGCACGGAGGTGCTGCTGTACACAACGATCCTGGGCGCGATCGGCGCCTTCGTGCCGTTCATCGCGCGCGAGGACGTCGATCTGTTCCAGCACCTGGAACTCCACATGCGGACGCAGGCGCCGTCGTTGGTCGGCCGCGACCACCTCTGGTACCGGTCAGCCTACCAGCCCGTCAAGGTGCGGACGGGCGTCTCTGCTCGGCTGGGACGGCGCGGGCCTTCTTGGGGCTCACGTGCACCAAGCCGGGCTTCCGCTCCGGCGGGGGGCCGGGCGGCACGCAGAACTGCGTGGACGGCATTCTGTGCGAGATGTACAACCTGCTGCCCGCGGGCAAGCGGCGGGACATTGCCGAGGAGCTGGAGCGCACGCCAGCCGAGGTCGCGAAGCGGCTGGAGGACTTCCGCACCAAGGTCGCATTGTAGACATCTCCCGTGTAATCTTTATCGATAGAAGCAACAAGCAAATACATGCGCGCTCTTGCTGTACACGGCACCGGTGCTGGCTTGCGCCGGCCTGTACAAGGTCTTTTTTGTACAACTGCGTTGGGGGAGACGAGTTCAGACCGCCGCGGTGGCGGGGTTGGACGCGGGCGGTGCGCTGGACGGCCGCGACAGCGCGACGAGCTCGTCCACGCGAAGCTGCCGCGTGCGCTTGGCCGGCCCCGCGGCGTCCGCGTTGTCGCTCGCCCGGCGGCGGGCCGCCGCCCCAGTGGTCGCCGAAGCGGCAGCGGCGGCGTCGCCCGGCGGCGGCGGCTCGGCAAACAGCGCGCGGCGCGCACGCGGTGCGGCCACGGTCGTGGCGTTCGCGGGGCGCACCGGCGACGGCGTGGACGTGTACGAGCTCTGGGACGACAACAACGGCGGGCTCGGCGTGCGCTGTAGCAGCGACGGCGACACGGTCACATAGGGGGGTGGGCCGAGCTGCCCCGGCGCCGCGCGCTGCGGCGAGGCCGCGCCACTGCCGGCGGGGCGCAGCGGCGACCGGCGCGGCGAGCGCCGCGGGCTGAACACCGGCGCCTCCTCGGCGGTGCCCAGGAAGTCGTCGACGTCCGTGGCGCGGTCCGCGTCGCGGTGTGCCTGCGCGCGCGCGCGGTCCACCCGCCACAGCCGCACGGTCATGTCGTCCGAGCACGTGGCCAGCTGCGAGACGCCTCGCTCCGTCATGGCGGGGCGGGGAACGGTCGTTAGCGCGTCACCCCGGCAGAGCCAGTCCCTTTTCGGCGACAGGCATCGGTGTACCTGTTCAAAGTCGGCGCCGTTCCACGCGACGGCGGTGACCTCGCTGCCGTGGCCGCGCAGGCGCAGCGGCGGCCGTGCGGGGTCGTCCAGCTCGAACAGGTAGGCGTGGCTGTCCTTGGAGCCCGCGAGCACCCACCGCCCGTCGGGGCTGAAGCACGACTTGACGAAGAACGAGCCGGTCACGAGCCCGTGGGCGCGCAAGGTCTGCAGCGGCTCGGTGCGCGCGGTCAGCGGCCGGCCGCAGTCAAAGATGTGCAGGCAGTTGTCCGTCGCCGTCGCGAGCAGGCGCGCGCCGCTCGCGTCCAAGCTCAGCGACGCGATGCCTGGCCCAGTGAACGACGGAGGGCGCAGGTCGGCAGATGAGTTTGCGGTCGTGCTGGTCCTTCATCGCACATTTGCAGCAGGGCCTACCGTGGGCACGGCGCCGTCCTTGGCTGCGCAGGATCTCGCTGGGCGGCGGCGCGAGGTTGGTCGACTGGATACGCGAGTTGCGGAGGTCCCACAGCTTGATCGTGCTGCGCCGTCGGCGCCAAGGCACACGCAGAGAGTGATTTTTTTCTCTCAGCGTTTGCGCGAGTACGATCGCCAAAACGCGGGTCGTCCACGCACCCATCGCTGGCGCCGGCCGACACGACGGTGTAGGCATCCGGCAAGAAGAGGACAGCGGTCACCGACTGGAGCGCGTCGCGCCGCGGTAATGCCGCAGCGGGGTTGCCGCGCGCGGTGCCGCCGGTCGACCGCCGCCGCTCCACGAGCGGCTTGGGCTGGGTGCGCGCCACCGCGTGGGCGTTGCGAATGAGACGCGCCGGCCGATGCCGCGGGATGCCGGCTGAGGAGGGCATCGCGGAGAGATCGCCACCAGTGGGTTAGGCGCCGTCTGCACAGCTAGTAGGCGACCCGCACCGCACGTACTCTGTGTGTTGCACACAGTGGAGCAGCGGACGTCCCAAATGGCGACGTTGCCGTCGCGCGCCCCGGTAATGTAGAGATCTGCGGTGGGGCAGCCGCGCGAGAGCGTGGCACGCGGAGGTGAGCAGCCACGCCAATCGCTCCGAGCGGTGCACATTGCCGTCGCGACGCACGTGGATCCGTGGGGTGGGCGCTGACGGCGCGCACGGACGAGGTGTGGCCCTCGAAGGTGACGCACGTCTCCCGCTCCAGGTCCCACAGGCGCGCGGTCATGTCGCCCGACGCCGTCACGAGCATGCGGTCGTCGCAGCGCCACGCCACGTCAAACACGGCGTTCAGGTGGGCTTGGAAGCAGCCAATGGCGCCCATGTCGTCGCCTAGGCGGCGGGGCAACGCAGTGGGATGTAATCACACCCACAGACACACCCACATGAGGTGAGCCTGGAGCCATTGCGTAGGGGCAGGCGACCTGGCTACACGGGCCGTACCGCTGCGCGCCCACGAGCTCGGCAGGAGGCTGACGTGCCCGCTCTCGTCGGCGATGGCCAGCGACGAGCCATTGGAGCGGCCTGCGAGGCGGCAAAGCCAGGACACGCAAAGCGTGTCGCATGAGCTGCTCGTCCATCACCGCGCGCCATGCCCGCGGCAAGGGGATGTACCGTGGCTGAACGCGCAGGCCAAGGGCGGCACGTCGCCGTCCTCGACGGAGCGGACCGAGTAGACGGCGTTGGACGGGCTCACAAAGTCGGAAAAGTAGCGGCGCCGCGAGACTGCGGGTTGGTGCGCACGGGCACACAAGGGTGACCAACAGTGGTCAGCGGCGGTGTGCGTCTGCGTGCGCGGCGGCGCGGTGAGCACGCACAGGGCTGGGTGACGCGGCTCGTGCGGTTGATCAGGCTCCAAAAGAGCGACGGCCGCGACGCCGTCGCGGGCACCGTGGCGACGTGGCGCTCGGGCTTGAGCAGGTCGGCGAGGCTGGGTCCAAAGCCGCGGTTCTCCTTGTTGTCGGCCGTCACGGGCGGCGACGGCAGGCCCGCGGGCGGGGTCGCCCGGGCGGCGGCCTCCTGCAGCGGCGGCGTCTGCTCGGGGAACGCCTCGTCCGTCCGCATCCAGCTCATCAACGGGCTGTCGTCCGCCATGGCCCGCGACCAGCGACCCGGCTCGAAGCCGACACGTTCCTCGTTCGCCTTCTTCTCCTTCCCGCTCCTCGACATGCGGCTCGCCCGCCTTCTTCTCCTTCTTCCACTTCTTCGTCGTCGTCCTCGACACGCTCCCCCCCTCGTCCTCGTCCTCGTCCTCGTCCTCGTCTTCGTCCACTTTCCCCTTCGTCCTCGTCCTCGTCCTCGCCGTCGTCGTCGTCGTCGTCGTCCTCGTCCTCGTCGTCCTCGTCCTCGTCCTCGTCCTCGTCCTCGTCCTCGTCCGCTTTCCCCTTCAGTCCTCGTCCACTTTTCCCTTCGTCCTCCTCCTCCTCCTCGTCCTCCTCCTCCTCCTCGTTCTCGTCGTCGTCGTCGTCCTCGTCCTCGTCCTCGTCCTCGCCCACTTTCCCCTTCGTCCTCGTCGTCGTCCTGGTCCTCGTCCGCCGCCGCCGCGTCTTTTGGAGGAAAAAATGAATCAAAAAAACAAGTTTTCGCGCCAAAATGACATCATCAGTTTGAGGGGCAGGAGTAGGCGCCGCATCCAGCGATGCGCGGGCGTCTCCGATGCGGCGCAAGGGACCAGGGATGCCAGCTGGTCGATGAAGCGGTTATGCAGTGTGTGGCACTCGGCGCTGGAGTTTGGTCTAGCGTTGGGCCCTACGTGAATAGACCAATACCAATACGCGATCGGCCCGGGCGAACACTGTACATAGTGTGTGCTCCCTATAGCAACAACGGGAGGTGACCCCCCACGGCATCCAGCAGCGCGCTGGCCCGGCCCTGCAGCCCTGTCAGGGACTGGATGCTAGCCGGTAACGTGCGTATTCGGGGGATATATAATTAAGTCGATCGGGCGGAAGACGGACCCGTAACGCACCGCACACAACGGTGCTGCACACACAAATACAGGCACCTAATGCGTACAATTGCGAGGAGGCGGCAGGAGCATTATTACACAGGATCGTGCACGCAGGGATGCAAGCGGTGAGAGCAGTCTTCCACGGTGTCGCGTGTAGCGCGGCGCAATCATGCGTCCGCGGCCGGCTGTGCCTCGGCCGCCTGCGCGGCGAACCGCAGCATCTTTTCGCTGTGTACGCGCGAGCAAGACGGTCCGAGCGGCCGCCGCGCGATGAGCGCGGCGCGCGGGCCCGCCAACCTCCGTCCCCGCGCATCGTACCGGAAGGAGAGGACATCTGGCCGCTTCTCGTTGAGCACCTTCATCTTGAGCGTGTCGGCGTTGTTGACGTTCTCGTTGACGTCCTTGATCCACTCGCGGTTGTCGTCGTCGTCCTGTGCCGCCAGCGCGCGCGCCAGCCGCTCCTTGGCCAGTTGTTTCTGCGAGCCCACCGACCTCCCACAACGCCAGCATGCCCACGTCAGCTTGGGCCGCGTGCTCTCCAGGCCAGGCGTGTAGATGCGCCGCCGAACCTTGCGCTCCAGCTCCGCGCGCTTGGCGGCCTCCTCGGCCTCGCGCTGCTCGCGCGCCCGGCGCCGCCGCTCGATCTCGGCCCTGACGCGCACGGAACGGCCAAGAGGAGAAAGAGAAGAGGGGGGGGGGGGGGGGGGGGGGCGCTTGGCGGGGGGCCCCCCCCCCCCCCCGGGGGGCCCCGGGGGGGGCCCCCCGCGGTCGGGGTGTGCCTTGGCCCCCCCGC
>Ga0180216_1004402_pt1 | contig 10711 bp, 10 predicted proteins | sample eDN3rd37CBELigMG_FD_128879 | JGI IMG/M metagenome (GOLD analysis project Ga0180216, IMG submission 128879) | Enriched Miracle-Growth compost microbial communities from Emeryville, California, USA - eDNA 3rd pass 37_C BE-Lig MG (version 2)... ...
ACCATATGTAAACCAGCAGTTAAATCCTGTAATTGCAGATCTAAATTTTCTAGCTTTATTTCCGTTTCTTGTCCGTACATTCGCGTTTGCTGAACAAGATCATCGTGCATTTCAGAATTCATATAGTGAATTTCTGTATTACGTCTTCTTCTTAAACGATGTGTGGGCTCTTTACTGCTTTCCTTTAAGTCATTCAATGGCTTCGTTAAGTCTGAATGAACACCAGATTCACGCATTCTTCTCAGAACGGTAAAGTAAGAGAAATGCGGCTTTACACGCTCGGTGCGCATTTCCAATAATTCATTTAAGAAAGTGCCCAGCTTATCCAGTAAAGAGAAAACTCGAATAAATCCATTCTTATCAAAGTAAACGTATCGTGTGTAATTTAACTTCTGAGTTTCATCCATTTCTGCTAAGGTCGAGCTTGTAATCATCTCTTTGTATTTTTTCGCAGCATAGTGACTTGAATATAGCTCGTGAAGAGAACTGCGCAAGCCAAGGCTCCATATTTCAAACTTTGACCAGCGTTTATTCGCTTCTTCACTCTCATTCCGTTTTGCAGAGGCAGTTGCCGCATAGCGCTGCAATAGTTGATCTGCTTCAATAAAGAGTGGATCTGGCGTAATAGAATCTTCCGGATATAAAAATTGCAGCATCATTTCACCTCATTTTATTAGCTAGCTATAATCATACCATATTCTGTTCTGTGCTCGCATCTACACCCTTAATGCAAAAAAACTGCCACTCGGTTATCGAATGGCAGCTTAATTTATTGACGTTCTCGATATATCCAAGATCGAATAACTAAGTCAACGATTAATGCAAATAACGCTACAATAATTAAATTGTGCAATAAGCTTGTGAACAAGAACCAATTATCATTACCGATCGTACTAACGAGCCAAGCACCGCTAAAAATTTGTGCTATGACTAACACAACAATAGCAAGAGATGATTGGGTTAAAGATGAATTTCCGGTTGTACGCTTAATGTAAAGATATAATGCAATAAGTACGATACCTAATATCGCTGCAGCGACACGGTGAATAAATGCAATACCCGTAGCTCCTGTCATCTCTGGGATAACTTCCCCATTACATAACGGCCAGCCGAGACATCCACCCGCACTTTCAGTATGACGGATAAATGCACCAAGATAGACAACAACGTAGCAATACACCGATGCTGCCAGTGCCCAAGGCATCAGCTTGCGAGGGTACAGTGTTTTTTCTACAACACCCTTCTTATCTCGATAACACCATATTACGAGAAGGGCTGTTGCGGCAAAGGCTACAAGAGATATACCAAAATGAATAGCCATAATCGGCGGAGATTGCGGCCACATAACGGCAGCAGCTCCCATTAACGCCTGCACGATTGTAAATAACAGCGCATACCAAGCATATTGCATTGGTTCACGGTACGCATTGCCTTCACGCTTGTACATACGATAGATAGAGAAAAACACGATCGCCACTAAAATTCCTTCTACACCGCTCACGACACGGTGAGAGTATTCGATCATCGACTCAACCGTATAGGCTGGTACGAATTTTCCGTTACAGAGTGGCCAATCATCTCCACAACCGCGACCAGAATCCGTATTGGTAACTAATGCTCCCGCAAGAAGTACGAGCAGCATTCCAATACAGGACAGATTCGCTAAAGTTCGAAATCGTTTTGTAACCTTCATGTACTCACCTAATTCTTATTGTTCTGTCTTTTCATTATATCGAGCACATTAGGTAAAAGCCATGTTCAAAATGTGAATTTTGTAACAATATTATAACAGTTCAGCCATCTCAATTGTTCGATTCACAAACTGTTCAATCTCTTCACGTGTTTTGCGCAGCTTACTCACAAAACGTGCGATTTCCTTGCCGTCTTTGTAAGCGATAAAGCTTGGTATACCTAATATGTTAAGCTCAATGCAAAGATCAGGAAGCTCATCACGATCGACTTCATAGAATGTAGCCTTACCTTCATATTGCTGCACAACGTCTGGCATAAACGGATTGATATAATGGCAATCACCGCACCATGTTGTTTTAAATACAACGATTGTGAGCTTATCTCTCCCAACGAGATCATGGAACTGTGCATCATTAGTAATTCTAATCATTGCTTTATCCTCCTTGAGCTTTAAACATTGTTCATTCAGAAGCATTTATGCAGTTATTCTAGAACTAATGGATTAACCAGTACGAAGTACGCGCATTACCTTTCTCATCGGGCCTCTTAATTTCCCGGGCAATGCCTCGACATCCTGTGCAGTGATCACTTTTAGCTTCAGCAATAATATGCCGTAAATAACACACAATATACTGCCAGATATAAGCACAGCGATCAGATAAGAAAGCTTAGGTGCTAGCTCACCTGTTAACGAAAGCATCGCACGTTCAGCACCCCAGCAGGCAGCAGTGGATATGACTACTGCTGCAATATAAGGAATCCATTTTCTACCCATAACATGAAGCGACACGTCGCGCTTTATGAGACGAATATTTAACAGCGTAATGCTTAAGAAGCAAATCGTCGTCCCAATGATAAAACCATAGACCCCAAAATAATAACCAAACAAAGTACTAAATACGACCTTCATCATTAATCCTATAATCGTATTGTACATCGTCTGCTTCTGCTTACCCATACCATACAATATTGAGTTTGTTGTCATCATCGTAATTTGCAATATCGTCCCAGCACAAAGCAATGCGACAATATCATAGCCTTCATTGCTTGAAAACAACAAACCAGTAACTGAGTATGCGGCTACTGTTAAGTACATGGCAATCGGCACACCAGAGATGCAGACGATCTTCATAACCATCGATGTCTGCTTGTTTACCTCGGATTGATCCTTCCGAGCAAAAGCTGCAGCAATAATCGGAACAATCGAGGAGCCTAAAGCAATCGCTAGAATAGGCGGTATGCCTGCAAGCGATTGTGCTTTAATTCCTAGAATGGCTGCAACATCTGTTGCTTGGACTGAAGTGTACACCTTTTCCGTTATGCGTTTGAAGAAGGAAGAATCAAAGGTATAGACAAGATTAATCGTCATCGCAGTCAATAATGCTGGAATGGACATACGAAGGATCTCGCCATATATTGTGCGAAATTTCAGCTTAGGCCCCTTATTTACTGAATACGGTTGATTAGGCAGCAATGCCGCACGGGCCTCTGCTGATGTATTGGATAAACGAGCATCCTGTTTCTTAAGCTTACGAGAATAATAGATCATAATGACAAATGCTGCGATGCTTCCAAAAACACTACCAAACGTAACAGCTGCCGAAGCAGTTGTATCACTATAGCCTAGTGATAGGAATATATATCCTAGCGCAAGTCCTAATATTACGCGAGCAAATTGCTCTACAATTTGCGAGATACCTCCAGCGGCCATCATTTGACGACCTTGAAAATATCCCCTCATCATAGCAACAATAGGAAATACGATTAATGCAGGGGCAATCGCTTGTACTGCTAATGAAACAGACGGCTCCTTAACGATCGTAGTTGCATAATAAGAAGCTCCAAAAAATAATATAAGAGTTAACAAGACTCCTGCTACTGCACCAAATATGAGTGCAGCCTTATAAACGCGGCGAGCTTCCTCATAGTTACCGCGTTCCATTCGTTCAGATACCATCTTGCTTATTGCACTTGGAAAACCAGCAGTCGCTACAGCTAGTAGTATTAAATAAATTTGGTTCGCAACGAAGAAAGCATATTGGCCTTCTGAATTAAGCATATATTCAAGCGGAATTTTTTGAAACATACCTAGCATTCTGGCTACAAGCGCAGCCAGTGCTAGTATTAATGTGCCTTTCAGCAGCGAATCTTTCTTTAACGTTGTCATAAGTTATTCTTCTTCCTTTTCACCTACAGCTGCTCTAAAGGCTGAGCGTTGCCGCGTACCGGCGTTGCAGTCATTGTAGGCTTCGCCCATTTGATACCATTAGATATAACTTTAAGAATATGCTCATTATAATAAGTCGGGAATGTTTCATGCCCCGGACGGAAATAGAAGATTTTACCTTGACCGCGTGTAAATGTGCAGCCGCTGCGGAACACCTCGCCGCCTTGGAACCAGCTAAGGAAAATTAGCTCGTCTGGTGCCGGAATATCAAAATGCTCGCCGTACATTTCTTCATGATCAAGCGTAATGTACTCAGGCAGACCTTCTGCAATCGGATGCCCTGGATTGACAACCCACAGACGCTCCTTCTCATTGGCTTCACGCCACTTCAAATCGCAGCCAGTGCCCATAAGCTTTTTGAATATTTTAGAGAAATGCGCGGAATGCAGTACAATTAACCCCATACCCGCCATGACGCGGGCATGCACACGTTCAACGATCGCATCCTCAACACGATCATGTCCCATATGTCCCCACCATACCAGCACGTCTGTATTATTCAATATTTCCTCAGTAAGTCCATGCTCCGGCTCCTCTAGCGTTGCCGTACGTATATTGAATTGCTCACTTGCAAGGCCTTTTTGTAAAGCAATATGGATACCCTCTGGATATACACGCGTTACCTCTTCGTGCTGCTTCTCATGCAAAAACTCATTCCAAATCGTTACATTAATCAAGGTATTTTCCTCCTAAATTACAATATCCAAATGATAAACAGCACAATCATAATGAGCTGTAATACTATTTTAACAATAACACTGCTTAACAATCCAATTAATGAGCCCCAGCCTGCGAGCAATGCCTGCTTTAGCTTCGTACCAACAATTAATTCTCCGATAACCGCGCCTAGAAATGGTCCAAGCACAAGTCCGAAGGCCGGAATAACGAATGGCCCCACAATAATGCCAATCGTCGATCCAATGACTGATGCCTTCGTCCCACCATACTTTTTTACTCCCCATGCGCCAACGATATAATCCGCGACGACTAATACGATAAGGATAAAGGTTTGTAGAATCCAAAACCAGACATTAAAATCGCTAAAGCTAAAAAACCATCCGTATACAAAAAATGCTGCATAGATAGCGAATACTCCAGGCAATACCGGATATATCGTTCCAATCATCCCAACGATAAATAGTAAGACTACAATTATAATACCTAAAATATCCATTGCCTTCCCCCTTTAATCGGCAAAAAACCTACAACTATCGCTAAAGCTCCGCTTCAGCCTCGTTAAATATGTAGCGTCGAATGACCTCGGCTACGCCATGTTCATTGTTGGAAAACGTAACTGCATCCGCTGCAGCCTTCACTTCCTCTTGGGCGTTTTCCATCGCGACTCCAAGCCCAACTGCCTCGATTGCTTTAATATCATTCAAGCTATCACCGACAGCGATCACTTCATCCATATGAATCCCCATGTGCTCGCATAAGGCTTCTAACGCACTTGCTTTTGACACCCCAAGTGGGTTTATCTCCAAATTATAAATGGAAGAATTAGATACTTCCAGCCCCTGCCAAGCTTCTATCTCACTGCGTATCGCTTGAATGATCTCAATATCCTCGTCATAATAGCCGAATTTTAGCCATTCATGCGCAGTTAGCTCCCCTTGCAGCTCATGCCAGCTGTCTTTATTGTAAATGCGCTTTGTCGTATATGCCCAGAACCAAGTATTCGGGTACTGAGTCGTAACACCGTGCAGCTTACTAATCCAGTCCGCATCTAAAGTTTTACGTTGCAGCAATACATGCGGTTTCGACCAGATCTCTCCGCCGTTCACCGTAATCATAGGTGAATCTAGTCCCATATCCACTGCGTAGTCGATAGCATTAATAAAACCGCGACCAGTAGAAAATATAACAGTGACTCCCGCTTCCACTGCCTTCCTTATCCACTTCAAGTTCAGATCTGTGATATGTAAATCGTCATTCAGCAATGTACCATCCATATCTAAGGCCAATAGTTTATATGCTGTCATATTTATCCCCTCCATGTCTCTCTAATATCTTATCATACCTATGCAATAAAAAGCTTCATCCCGCGTCAAGATGAAGCTCTCTACTCTAAATGTTTAGGATACGCGCTGTTATCCTGTTGTATACCTGTTAACAACTTCACTTAAATAGTCCTCCTGTAGCAGCAATACAAACGATGGCAAGAATTTTAATGACAAGTAAAAAGCGGCGAACGGCACTGTTCATCGGGATCACATGCTGTTCAACTATTTTCATACGATCACCTCCATCAAGTGATAATATAGTATATGCTGCTGACTTTGTTGCGTCACTGCAACTTTTTTTCCTTAAAGGTTGACTTTTCTGCACTGTTAAAGCTATGAGCTCGTCAGCTTCAAATCTGAAGTTGTCGTGCTTTCAGCACCGAGAAATTGCCTTGTAGCTAACCTCCTCTTTCGCTTTAAAGCAAATTGAGCAAGCATGTAGGTCTCCAGAGGAAACTTTCATGCTTGCTCATCTTACTTTTTGGCTCTATTTATTCAGCTTGAATATTTTCTTCATTCTCTTGCTCTACATCACTATCGGCACCTTCGGTCTCAGTTGTGCTGCTAGTAGAGCTATCGTTCGTGCCTGTTCTGCTCTTACCAAACAATTTCTCATATAGAGCATCATTCGGTTTATCTCTTAAGCCAAACACTGCATCGTACGCGTCAAAGATTTGGCGTCCAATCGGTGCTGCTCCCCAGCCTCCGAAGCCACCATCAGGCACAACGACTGCGACTGCCAGCTTCGGTTTATCTGCTGGTGCATAAGCGATAAATACCGCATTCTCAGCTACGCGTCCTTTCACATCCTGCTCTGACGTACCTGTTTTACTATTATAGCTATGACCAAAGCCATCAAAGCCTTGCCCTTTTACTTGAGACATTCCCGTCTCGATCTCTTTCCAGTACTCATCAGGAATGTCAACCTCGTTCAAGACGACAGGCTCAAAGCTTTCAAGCAATTCTCCCGTAGAAGAACGAATCTCATTGACAAACTGTGGCTTCAACCGTTTTCCACGATTAGCAAGCATCGCAGTATATTGCGCCAACTGGAGCGTCGTATACTTCCCTTGCTGTCCAAAAGATGCATAGACTAATGCAGATTGTGGACTGCCTCGCTCAGCCTCTGAGAAATAATCAATGACTCCTGCGCTTTCATATGCTAATCCGCTCTCTGTCGATACGCCAAGTCCGAACTGCTTCATATAGCTATCCCATATTTCAAGGCTTGACTTTCCATTGACAGAACCACGCTTGTATAGTCGATCACCGATCATAGCAGCCATAAATGGGTTCGAGGATTTTGCAATCGCTAGCGCACCATCAATTTTACCAAGTGATTTATTTCCTGCGTTCCGGATATACGCCTCATGTCCTGCCTTACCGTACGTGAAACGCCCGGTATCGTTATAATACGTCGATGTTGTAAATAATCCTTCATTCAAGCCAATGAGCACGGTCAGCGGTTTTATTGTCGAACCAAGGTTAACAATTGAGGACGGATGACCTGGTCTCTCCTCATCGGAGTACGGTCCGTAAACGGTACGTATCGTTCCGTTATTGAGGACGTGCAGGAAATTATCATAATCCTCTGGACTGATACTTCCTCCTGCCCATATGTTGGAATCATAATCTGGCATACTTGCCATCGCTACGATCTTGCCTGTTTCCACTTCCATTGCAACGGCGAAGCCAGTTTTTGCATAGGGTGCTCGTTCATATGGAAATGGTGAGTTTTGAATTTTTTCCAAATGAGCCATAATGGAGTTTTCTGTATGAAGCTGCAGATCCTTATCAATGGTCAGATACAGATCAGCGCCTTTTTCTGGATTCGTTATCGTGATCTCACCTGTTATCGCTCCAGCGCTGTTTACAGGGTAAGACTTCAATCCATTCGTACCGCGTAAGACGTCCTGATACATATATTCTATCCCATCGAAGCCAACCTCTTCTTGTTCAAGGTATTTATAGATTGGATTCGTTTCTTCCATCTTTTCGGCATAAAACTCATAAGAATTTCGTGCACCACTATATTTTTTCAGATAACCAACGAGCTGAACGGCAACAGTATCCTCAGAATAATGGCGAACACTTTCTTCATGAATATTCACACCGACGAACTCTGATTGATTCTCCATGATGTAAGCAAGCTCTTCATTCGTTAGCCCTGTTTTAATTCTTCGAGGAGTAGATATATAATTCCGTCTGTACTCTAAATCCATCTGACGAATGATATCCTCTTTCGTCATCATGTTCTTTTCATCACCATAGGTTTCAAAAACCTTTGCGAGCTTTTCAGCCATCTCTACTGCTTGATCCGTAGAGCTCCTGCCTCCTCGAATCGTTGGTTGAATGTTATAGTACAACGATTGTGTGGAGGAGGAGTATGCTATGGGATTACCATTCACGTCATAGATATTGCCTCGAATTGGAGCAATAGGATCGTGTTTTTCTGACTTTTTACTTCCCGCTGCACTTAATTGCGGTCCCTCTACAAACTGAAGCACTGCTAAGCGAACGATCAGCACGCTAAACACTGCAAACAATATAAAGAAAAATATATTCAGACGAAATGAAAATTGCTTTCGTCGATTAATTTCTCTTTGCTTTGGATCATCCTGCATCCTCGTTCACCTTCCTTGCATGTTACTTATTGCTGTTTTTTTGAGCTTGAGCAATGAAATCAGCAATAACGTCATTGCTCTTCACCTTAAATGCCGGAGCACCCTTTACCGAGATGGAAACCTCATCACTTCCAGATTGACCTTTAACAACGAGCGAAGTCGTAGTAATTGTAAAGGCACCACCTTCACCTGCTTCATAGGATGCGGTTTTCGCTTCCTCAACCATTGCGTCAAGCGCATCCTGCTTAACATTATCTGCAACCTTGCTTCCGATTTCCTTCAGCTCTTCAATACCAGATGTAACAAGCTCTGTACCAATTTGTTTGACATCATCAAGACTATAGCCGCTATACATAATCAGTCCCAGCACGATGAGCAGGATAAGCCCCCATTTGGCAACTGTTTTGACAACGTTAATGACGATAAGCACGATAATTAGCCCAATGACTAAAACGTACCATTTTTCTTGAATAAATGTTAACCATGTTTCCCAATCGTAACTCGAAAAATCTAAAAAGCTCATGTTCATCCCCCTTTTAATCTACACCAAATGAATAGTAGACATAAGTTGTCCTCATCATGCGTACAAGTATTAGTACTATGCTAGAAGGAGGCATATGCCTGTGAAAACCGCATTATGGCTTTACTTATTTCTATTCATTGCATTTTTTGATTTGCACGCTCAGTACCCGATCCTGACACCATTTGCTATCAGCTTAGGTGCTGCTCCATCCTTTATCGGATTAATGATGGGCTTATACTCCATTACTCATTTGCCCGGTAATTTGATGGCCAGCGTATATGTGGATCGCTTTGGCAGCCGCCCATTTATCGTAATCAGCCTACTATTAGCTGGTGCAATTCTATTATTCCAAGCATACGTTACGAACCCTTGGCAGCTGCTTCTGCTTCGCTCTATCGCAGGATTTGTGCTCGCTTTTCTATCACCTGCATGTCTATCATTGTTAGCGAGATTAAGCACAGATATAAGCGAGCAAGGAAAATTAATGGCCGGCAACGGATTGGTTCATACACTTGCCTCCGTTGTGTCACCTGCCGCTGGTGCTTTTCTAGTTGCTAAACTCGGTTTTACAGCCGCTTTTTATATACTAGGCTGGATCCTAATCATCACCGCGATATTAGCGATGTTTTTCATTAAAGAAAGTAAAATTGCACCTGCTAGCAAAGTAAATCAAAACGCTCAGCCTGAAATTTCTTCACCTAATCATCATACCATAGAACAAAGTGGCGATACCTTAAAATCAACTTCACTATCGTGGAAAATTTTCATGATTCCAATCGGTTTAAGCTGTGCTCTAGGTATATTAACGTTTGAACTGCCATTAATGGTGCAAAATAATGGCTCAATTATGACTACTGGCCTATTATTTACCGTCATTAGTATTGGATCTTTAATCACGTTATGTATGCTGTTTATTAACAAGTATAATCCAGCCTACAGAACGATATTAGGCACCATTGCGTTAGCCGTGTTGTATTTTTTACTTGCATCGAATCTATCGATTCCTTTTATGCTGTTATTGCTGCTCATTGGTATGTGCAAAGGCATTGTGTTCCCTGCATTATCCCATTGGCTTATTCAAGTAAGTGATGGTGAGCGCTATGGACGTACATTCTCTATGCTCGCCATTGCCTCATCCATTGGCGCATTTCTTGGACCGTTTCTTGCCGGTCACTTAAGAGATTTTATCTCGCCATACTTTATTGCGTTTGTCATTCTCGCAGTTGCGCTTGCGTTTAATGCGTTGCCTGAACGTACTCCACCTAAACTCACCCTACCTGTATAGGATGGGTGGGTTCAAAAGTACGACTTTGATTACGAAGCAGTGCGTTGTAGCATACTCGGCGTCGAATACGGAGCGATAGCGAAATCTTCGGTACTCACGTACCAACTACGTACGCTGCGTTCCTCGTTTTCTACTAGCACTCCGTCTTCTCGGTACTGAAAGCCCAACTTTTGAACTTTTATTTAAGGGGTAGCTCAAAAGCTTAGGCTTTGATTACGATGATGTGCGAAGTAGCATACTCGGCATCGAATACGGAGCGATAGCGAAATCTTCGGTACTCACGTACCAACTACGTACGCTGCGTTCCTCGTTTTCTACTAGCACTCCGTCTTCTCGGTACTGAAAGCCCAACTTTTG
>Ga0180216_1004404_pt1 | contig 10709 bp, 6 predicted proteins | sample eDN3rd37CBELigMG_FD_128879 | JGI IMG/M metagenome (GOLD analysis project Ga0180216, IMG submission 128879) | Enriched Miracle-Growth compost microbial communities from Emeryville, California, USA - eDNA 3rd pass 37_C BE-Lig MG (version 2)... ...
CGCCGAGAACGTCATCCTGGTCGGCCCACCCGGCACCGGAAAGACGATGATCCGCATCGGACTCGGCCTGAAGGCCACCGAAGCCGGCCGCCGCGTGCTCTTTACCACCGCCGACGACCTGGTCGGCGCGCTTTCGCGGGCCTTCGAGGAGAACCGGCTCGAGGAGAAGCTCAAGGTCTACACGAACCCGAGCCTGCTCATCATCGACGAGATCGGCTATCTGCCGCTCGACAAGCTCCAGAGCAATCTGCTCTTCCAGGTGATCTCGCGCCGCTACGAACGTGGCAGCATCATCTTGACCAGCAACAAAGGCTTCAGTGCCTGGGGCGAGGTCTTCGGCGGCGACCCGGTGATCGCAAGCGCCATCCTCGACCGCCTGCTCCACCACTCCCACGTCATCAACATCCGCGGCGAGAGCTACCGCCTCAAGGAGAAAAGGCAGGCCGGCCTCTTCTCCCACTCGCTCCCGCTCCCGGAGAAAGGAGGCCAAGCACCCGAATGAACACCGGCGGTGGGTCAGTTTTCCACCGTCAGCGGTGGGTCATTTTTCGAGCGACGTTGACACTTTCTGCACACCCTCTCAGATGACCGTGATCACGAGAATCCCAGTGTCCGCCTGGCCCTCTCCATTTCCAGCCACTCCAGGCTGCGCCGCGCGGCAGGCGAATCGTTCGCCCGCAGATAGTCCTCGTATTCCTCCACAAGCAAATACACCAAGTCGATGAAACCGTCGGTGCCAAGCTGCTCCACACCCGTGCGTGCAGCACTGATGAACTCCTGCTCCGTCCTTTCCGGCATCTCGTGGTTACCGAGGTCCTCAGCATCCAGGAGATCTTCCAGTTCGTGGCCTTCGCGTACAAAGTATATTGCCAATCTCCGTGACTAGGTGAACAGGACCACGGTGGGAGACATGATAACACCCCTAGCTACGTAGGCAATAACAGAATGTGTCCGCGTCGATTAGTGGGTTTAGCTCGCTCATATTCGATGTTGTCCTGATTCTCCCTGCCCACGATGAACCGAGCAAAGAACGAATCCAGGTTCCCTGTATCCTTCGCATTCAGGTCCTCGGTATTCTCCTCCTCGATTTTTACCGGGTTAGATGACCGGTGGAATCACGGTGGAGGCGGTCTACGCCTTCATCTCGCCCGACTCGGGCCCACTTCGCCCATGCGGCAGCGGCGGCGATCTGGCGATCCGCCAGCCAGGCCGCCACGCGGAAGACTCCGCTGTGGTCGGCGCACCGGTGTCTCCAGACCTGCGCCGGGTCGCCGGCTTCTCCACACCGAAGAGGAAGCCCAGAACCTCCCAGGTCGGGTAGAGCTTGAGCCAGACCAGCGCCGCCGAGAGCCGGGTGGGAGCATTGAGCACCCACTTCCGTCCCGCGTCCGGAGCCCCCTGCCTCGGGTGGGGATCCTCGCGCGTCAGCGGAGCGCTGGCGCGCGCAACCGCATCGGCATGGTCCACTCCCGGCACAGCGCGTCGACGTCCGCCACCGAAAGACCGGTCAGCCTCTTGAAGGCGGCCGGCGTGCGCGACAAGCTGCGGTACGTGATCATCCGGCAACTCCGGGTCGAGCGGACGAGCGCCTCACCCTCTCCCGCATCTTTCGGGCTATTCCGCCAGAAGTCTAATGATTCCTTGGAGTTGGCGCTCGAGCTCGGTCATCGTCTTTTTCTCCGGTGAACACGATCCGCTCGATCTCGTTGACTCGCTTTTCGATGTCCGCCCCGCTCGGCGGCGGGCATGTCGGCCGCGATGTCCGGGCCGTGGGCGATGCGCCAGCCGACGGCTTCCAGCCAGGCGAGGGCGGCGGACTCGACGATGGCCTCTGCGAAGTGCTCTACTCAGCTCCCCTCGTGGCCGGCCGTACGTTCGGTGATGCTATACCTCGTCGGCTGACGTCACGACGGCGAACGGCACACCGAGCGCTTCGAAGTGTTTGCCGCCGCAGCGCACCTTGTCGGCTTCGCTCGTGCGCAGCTTCAAAAAGTCCCGGGTGCCCTTGGTCTCGCGAACGAGATAGACGGTCTCATCGCCGTGCTTGACGATGGCCCAGTCGGGATTGTATTCGCCGACGGGCGTGTCCACCTTGAACCATGACGGAAGCTTGACGAACAGCTTGATATCCTCGCGCTGGTCCAGCTTGCGGGCGAATTCCCGCTCGATCTCCGAGTCGTAGACGACGTGGTCGTAAATGGATTTGTTGACCTGCAGCGCGCTCAGATAATTGATCAGCTCCTCGCTTTCGAAGCGCGTCATTTCCCATTCGGCTTCCGGGCCGTCCCCGCCGATCTTTTCGTACTTGATGCCGTCCACCAGCAGGCGATTGAGCTCGTGCCGGATGATGCCGGCCGCCGCATCCATGAAGCGCTGCGGGTCGTTGAAGAACTCGTCGAGCCGTCCGGATTCCTTCAGGATTCGCGCCAGCGTCGAACGGGTCAATTCCGTCTCTGCCTGGAGATAGGCCAGCACGTCCGGTGACCTGCCCGCCCGGTAGTTGGCCCTTTCCTCGGCCACACTGAGGGCCGTAGCCTCCACGCCACCACGCTTGACGGTGACTTGCCCCGCCTGGACGCGGACGGTCGGCGGCTCGATTCTTGGCATCTGGCGCAGAGCTGCAACCGCGCGCTTTACCAGATCCTCGGTCTCGAACTCGACGCGGTATTGGGTCTTCGGCTTGATCCGATCCCACAAGGCCTGGAATTCCGGAGTGAGCAACACTTCCTTCCTGAGCCGCGACACCCCTTCGTCGCGCTCGCGGCGCACATGGCGCTCGATGCGGTAGGAGGACAGCAGGTCCACCACCGCCGGCGCAAGGTCGGCCCACGCATCCGGCAGCTTCAGCGTGAAGCCTGGCTTCGCCGGGTCGAAGGTGGCGGCCAGCCGATTCTCGCGATCGAGAATCTTCTGCTCCACCAGGGCGGCCCGGATGGCCTCCGCCGCCTCGCGCCCGATGGGCCGCGACTCTCCATCCACCACCCGCTCGAGTTTGGCCAGCGCGGTGATCGGGATCTTGCCGAAGGTGACGCCGCAGTCTTCCTCGTACTCGGTCTGCAGGGCCCGGGCGAAGTCCTCGTAGCTTTCGTTGGCCATCACGAACAGCTTGTTGACCGATTCGTCGTGTACGCGGCAGCCGTTCTGGTCCACCGGCAGGCGCAGGCCGCGGCCGATCTCCTGGCGCTTCTTCACCGGGCTGCGGGTTTCGTTCAGAGTGCAGATCTGGAACACGTTGGGGTTGTCCCAGCCTTCGCGCAGGGCGGAATGGCTGAAGATGAAGCGCAGCGGCTCCTCGAGCGACAACAGCCGCTCCTTGTCCCTCATGATCAGGTTGTACACCTCGTCGTCGGCCTGGGTATCGCCCCGGGTGTCCTTCAGCATGCCCTTCCTGTCCTGGGCGAAGTAGCCGTTGTGCAGCTTCTCGATCGGGTGCGCAAACAGCGGCAAGGCCCTGTAGCGCTCATCCCTGGCAAACTCGGCCAATGCCGCCTCGAGCGCCTCGGCGAACTTGCCCTTCACCGGCTGGCCGGACTCGTCGTAGTCGCGGTAGTTGGCCACCCGGTCGATGAAGAACAGGCTCAACACCTTGATGCCCCGCCCTTGAAGCTGCAGTTCCCGCTCCAGGTGCCTCTTGACCGTATGGCGAATCTGCACGCGCCAGATATCCTCCCGCAGACCGCCGATCTCCTCGCCGGGCCGCAGCACGCGGCCGTTGGCAAAGCGGATATATTCGTTTCCCGGCTCGGCGTTGATCTCGACGACTTCATAGCCGGTGCGATAGGCCGCCCGCTCGTTGGACAGCACGAACAGATCCGCTCCCTGCCTGACGGTCACGGTCCTTTCTTTCGGGCCAGAGGACGTCTGCTGATGGATGCGCAGCCTGGCCTGGATGCGTGGCTTGTAATCGATCCTCTCCACGCGCACGAAGGCTTCGTTCGCGCCGCCTTCCGCTGTCGCGCTGGCCACGACGATCTGCTTGACCAGCTTCAGCTCGAAGGCGCGCACCGGATCCAGACGATAGACCAGGTTGTAGGGATTGCGATGCGTGGCCGAGTAGCGCAGCGTGCACAGTGGATTCAGCGCCCGGATCGCTTCCTGCGCCCTGTCGGTGGAATCCACGCTCTGCGGCTCGTCGATGATGACGATGGGCCGCGCCGCCTGCACGAACTCGATCGGCTGCCGGCCCGACAGGCGATCGCTTTCCTTGTAGATGACGTTGCTCTTCTGCTCGGCCTCGGTGCCGGTGAAGTTCTTGCGGAAGGCGTCAATGTTGATCACCAGGATTTGCAGCGTGTTGCTCAGTGCAAACTGCCTGAGCCGGCTCACCCGCTTGCTATCGTAAACGAAGTGCTCGAAGGGCAGGTTGTTATAGAGCGCCCGGAAGTGCTCCCGCGTCACTTCGATGTTCTTGAGCACACCTTCGCGGATCGCCACGCTCGGCACCACGATCACGAACTTCCGGAAGCCGTACCGCTGCGACAGCTCCAGGATGGTGCGCAGATAGACGTAGGTCTTGCCGGTCCCGGTTTCCATCTCCACCGAGAAGTGCGGACAGGCGCGCCACACGTTGGCCGGCACGTCGAACAGCTCCCAGGCCTCCAGCGGTGCTGCTGGATCCGGGACTTCGATGTCGTTGCGCAATTGCACCGCGCGCGTGTTGGCGTGCAGCTTCTCCGGCGCGAGCAGCAGTCGGTTGCCCACACCCAGCTCGGTGCGCTCCTGGCCGCTGAACAGATCGTCTTCACCGCGGACCTTGATCAGCGCATACTCGGGCTCACCCTGCGGCTGGCCCTCGAACAGGTCCACCACCGCGCGGATCGCGTCGAGCTGGTAGGTCTGGTTGGGGTCGAATTGGAGTTTCATGTCCTTCTTGTAGTCGCTATCGGACACCACCCAAGGGCGCAACAATACGATCTCCGCAGTCTCGACTGCGGACGCTACCTCCCCTGCACCCTGATCCGTTCTCTTATCCGTGCAGACAGGCGCTCCCGAAGTTGGCTGTATAGTCGTGCTTCGGCATTCTCGCGATCACGCAGCACGACGGCGCGAGCGTACGGTTCTTCGGGCAGCGTCAACTCTCCGCCCCACGCTTCGTCGACCCGCGTCACGACGACGAACAGCTTCTGGGCACGCTGCTTCTGACTTGGATGTCTTATGGTCCATCGATCCGCCTGGAGCGTACCTGGCGCGCGGTTGCGCTTGCCGATGCGGGCACCAGGGAATTCCGGGATACGCTGATACTCATTCCGCGAAGTCGCCGCATTGAACATCTTGCTTACCCGACTCAGATCGGGAGCCCATACGAGAGAGAACTCCATACGGCAGGCCTTGTAGCTGACGCGGGTCGTGCGTACCGGCGGACTGTGCGCGAGCGCGATCGCGATCTCCCGTGTGCGCCTGGGGCCTTCGAGAAAGGAAGTAGGCAACGGGAGTTCGTAGAAATGGTGATGCCGGTCGGGAATGGCGTCCGTCGCGATCAGCGTCACTTCCTGCTCATTGGAACGCTCGAGAGCGCCATCATCGACCCTGCCGTAGCCGCAAACGCGCAGGAGGTCGGATATTTCGGGGAACAGCGTCTCGCACGGTGCCGGCCAGCGCGCATGAGCAACGAGCAGCGCCCGCAGCAGGTTGTGATCCGCGTCAGGATGTTCGGCGAGGATGCGGGCGGCCAGGTGGGCAACGTGGGGTGCCGCGAAGCTCGTGCCAGCGTCCTCGGCGAACGGCCGCCCGGCGGCGAAGTCCTTGCACGTCGAGAGCTCGCCCAGGCCGTGTTTCACGGGCCAGTGGTTCCTGACGCGAAGGTTCACGGCGCGGTTGCCCCCATAGGCGACCAGTTCGGGCTTGATGGCCCCGCCTACCGAGGGACCCGATCGCGTAAAGGGCGATGGCTGATCTCGCCGGGCGATCGGCTGTTCGGCGGGATCGTCCTGGTACCGTTGGGCATTGAATGTGGCGTCCCAGCGCGCGAGGCTGCCGACCGTCAGCGCATTGAGGGCGGGCGCCGGATCGAGCAGGGCGGCCTCCTCTTGTAACAGATAGCCTGGGTACTCGGCCCGCCAATCTGCGGGAACGGAGTCGGCTCCCTGGAAGTTGCCCGTCGGTACGATGAACAGCACGCCAAGCTCGCGGGCAAGCGCGTCCAACGTGACGGCAAGTCCGCGCACATGGCCGCCGCGATACGGCTTTCGCTCGTCACCGTAGGAGAGATTGAACACTCGGCAGCCGTACTCGCGATGAAAATAGCGGACCGCTTCTTCGACCTGATTCTCGATCAGCCTGTCGTCGCTCGCGCAATGGGCGTCGAGGATGCGGCCGCTGAAGAGGCGCAGCCTTGGAACAAAGGCGCGTACGCGCAGCGCCGCTTCGACGTCGCCGTAGAGGGCGAGGCCGGCCACGAGCGTGCCGTGCCCATGTTCGTCCTCGGCGCCCAAGCCGGGGATGAAACTCTGTGCATCGCCCACCGCAGGCGCCAAGAGCGGGTGGCCGGTCGCGAGACCGCTGTCCAGCACGACCAGTCCGGGTGCGTCCGGCGGTGGGCCTGGCACGGGCTCTAGGTTCTGGATGTCCGCCTGCAATGCGGAGATCGCGAGACCGTACCGAGGGGGAAGATCGACGAGGCGCACATCGCGGTGGCGCAGGAGCAGCTCCGCCTGCGCCCGATTGACCCGTAGGCGGTACAGGATCAAGTGCGCCTGCCGGACCGCATCGAGCATCGTGATGCCCTGCTCCGTCAACCACTCTTCGAACGCCTTCGAGGCTCGCTCTCGTTCGGTCGGGGGCGAAAGGGGCCACAACTCGACGTCAACGGCAAACGTTTCCTGTTGCGGCCAGCCCTCCTGTCGTAGAGCCCATCCTTGGCGATCTCGCTCCGTCCAGTGGTCAAACCCCTTGAGCGCAAAAAGCAGATGTGCGTATGTCGGCCGCCGCCCCTCGGCAAGGGTCGTCAGCCGCTTCTCGAATTCTTCGAGGGCAGCTTCGGTGGCGAACGCGAGGACGACGGTTCTGTCTTCCTGGCTCACTATCGCGATTTCGGGCGAAATCTTCTGGAACTCCGCCGGATCGAGCAGCGTGCTCAATTCAAGCTTGATCAGCCGCCGATCGTCGAATCCGCCGACGTCCTGTGCTGCGCGTTCGCGGGCCGACTGCAGGCGTTGCCGCAGGCCTGTCCCGAACGCTCGCCAATCCGAAGGCGCCGGTGGGTGGACAGGCGCTGGACGTCGCCTGCGTTGATTGACCGGCTCCTCGCGCAGGAGCCGCAGATGCGGGTACGTCTCCGGCATGGCCGGTCACTCCCTACTCGGTCGTGACTGCCGCGGCCGTTCGCGGCGAAGCGCGGTCTCCACGTGTCGCAGCGTCAGGAACTCCTGCCCCGCGAGCACCATGTCTTTGATCGCTCGACGCAGCACGCGCTCGACACCGGCGTGCGTCATGCCCTTGAAAAGGGCCGTAACGGCGGGATCCTCGACGTCGAACTCGCGACGTACGCCTCGCAGCTTGAGGGCCAGCAAGCGCCGCAGCTGTTCGAGATTCGGTGGCTCAAACAGCAATACTTCCTCGAAGCGGCGCCACACCGCAACGTCGAGCATTGCCTCATGGTTGGTCGCTGCGATCAGCACGCTGCGGCCGACGTAGGCATCCATCATTTGCAACACCGCGTTCACGACCCGCCGCAGTTCTCCGTGCTCGGCCTGGTCGGCGCGCTCTTTGGCGAGGGCGTCGAACTCATCGAACAGCACGACTGCCGCGCTGGCAGTGGCAAAATCGAACACCTTGCGCAGATTCGCTGCGGTCTCGCCAAGGTAGGACGATACGACGGCATCGACCCGCACCACCGCGAGCGGCAATCCAAGCTCGGAAGCGATGACTTCGGCGGTCAACGTCTTGCCGCAGCCAGGAGGCCCGTAAAAGAGCAACCGGTCGGCCGCCCGTAGACCATAGCTCGCGAGACGTTCCTGATGATGATGCTCCTGGAGCACTTCTTCCACGGCCGACCGAGTATCATCAGAAAGCACGACATCGTCGAGCCGGCGGACCGGCTCGCGCACGTCTATCAAGGCCAAATTGCGTTCACGATCGACCGGCGGCGGCACGAGGCGTGGCCCCGATGAAGAACTTGCCTGGCGTGGCCAGCCGTAAAGGATGCGTTCGAGATCATTGGCCAGCAGGTGGTGTTGCTTGGCCCGTTCCTCCCGGATCACCTCCTCGGCGGCGGCACGAAAGGCTTCGGTATTGCCTTCGACTCCAGACTTGATCAGTTGCCTGAGTATCTTCCCTGTAGCCATGGCATTCGCCCTTTGAACCGCGATGTCTTCGGTCCCGACCTTTTCCGGGTGATCTTTCCCTATACCGTCTGGAACTTGGCCACGCCTGCGGTCTTGAAGGTCTGCACGGCGTTGGCCTTGAGCTGGTCGTTGCCGGCGAAACCGGCATCGAGGCAGACCACGCGGGCGGGTTTTTCGGCGGCCATGGCGCGGATGGCTTCCAGCGTCAGCTCCCGTTCCAGGCAGATGAGCATGGCGCCGTCGGCGACGCGATAGACGGTCTTGCCGGCGAGCGTGCGGGTTTCCACCGGCGTCGTCAGCGGGAAGCCGCTCTTGACCAGGAGCTCGAAGAGGATGTCCTGCTCGCTGCGGCCCTCGCGGATGTGGTCCACGTGCAGCTCGAGCTGGCGGGCGAGGCTCTCGGCATCCTTCGCCGCGTCCGCGTCCCAAACCTTGAAGTTGGATTCGGCCAGCTTGAGGACGCGGAAACCGCGGTCCTGCTTGCGGCCGCCTTCGAGGTCGAGCTGGCCGGCCTCCTGCTCATCCAGCTTGCGGATCACCCGGCGGACGCGCTCCTTGCAGATGTCGGCGATGGTCTTGAGTCGTGCTTCAGGCTTGGGCAGCGGCTCGGGCAGCTGGACGAGGATGAATCTGCGGTTGCCGCCGTCCTCGGCGTTCTGGGCCAGCACCGCATGGCCGGTCACGCCGCTGCCGGCAAAAAAGTCCAGCACGAGGTCCCCCTCGGCCGGACGTGTCGCGAGCTGCAACATGCGACGGACGAGGGCGACCGGCTTGACCGTGTCGAGCACGTTGTCGGTGTGCTCGAAGGCGACGTGCGCCAGCAGCTCCTTCTTGGCGTCCTGGGTGTGGCCCACCTCCGCGTAGGGCCACAAAGTCTGTGGCACACGGCCTTGCTTGACTTCTGATAAGAAGCGCTTCACGGCGGGATTGTTGTTGCCATCTTCACCCCACCAAATACGCCCATCTGCATCTAGCTCCTTGAACCTTTCTTCTGAAAAAATCCAGTAGCGACCAGGTGGTGGCCCGGGGATTACTCGCCCAGAGGGGCAAGTAACGGCATAGATCCCCTTGCTATAGAAGTTGCGCGCAGACATACCGTCTGCTCGCCAAGGACCACGAGGGTCATTGTCTGGATTCGCATAGTGAGCATCCTGCTCATCTGTCCGGGGTAAGAGCTCCGGCCTCCAAGTCTCAGCTTGACGTGCATACACCACGATGTAATCGTGATCCTCCGAAAAATGCCGTGCCGAGTTCTTTGGCGAATACACCTTCTGCCAGATCACGCTGGCGATGAAGTTCTCCTCCCCGAAGACCTCGTTCATCAGCAACCGCAGATGATGCACCTCGTTGTCATCGCAGGACACGAAGATCACCCCATCCTCCCGCAACAGGTTCCGCGCCAGATACAGCCGCGGATACATCATGTTGAGCCACTTGGAGTGGAAGCGGCCGTCGGTGTCGGTGTTGGTGGAGAAGCGCTTGCCCTCGGCGTCCACCTGCCCCGTGTATTCGAGGTAGGTGCGCAGGGACTCGCTGTAGTCGTCCGGGTAGATGAAGTCGTTTCCGGTATTGTAGGGCGGGTCGATGTAGATCATCTTGACCTTGCCCAGGTAGCTCTTCTGCAGGAGCTTGAGCACCTCCAGGTTGTCGCCCTCGATGATGAGGTTTTCGGTCGTGTCGAAATTGACCGATTCCTCCGGCGCCGGCCGCAGGGTGCCCAGGCTCGGGGTCTGGATGGCCTTGAAGCAGGCCGCCTTGCCGGGCCAGGTGAGGCCGAAGCGCTCGCGGCCCACATCCACCGCCTCGCCGAGCGCGAGCCTGAGCTTGTCGAAATCGATCTTGTCGCCTTCCGTGCGCACTTCCGGGAACAGGCGCAGGAGCTCGGCCCACTTGTCGGCGACGATGTCGTGGGAGCGCAGGTCGAGCTTCTCGGGTTCGAGTGTCGTGTCGTTCATGGCCGTCCAATCCCTCAATGCAGTTGCTAGCGCAGGATGAAGAGTTCTTCCCGCTCGCAGGCGGCGTTGATGCGCTGGGCGATGTCGTCGAGGAGCTCGCCGACGCGGTCCTCGTGCACCGGGTTGACGATCGACCACAGCAGGCAGACGCCGACCGCCTCGACCTCCAGCTCGCGCAGCCGGCGCTGCTGGGCGAGCTTGTCCGGCAGGGTGGGCGCCTGGCGGGCGGCGCGGCGCGTCTCGCGGATCTGCTGCTCGAGCTCGTCGAGCTGGCGCCGAAGGCTCGCGCGCCGATCTTCCGCCCAGCGCTCGAGCTTGTCCATCTCGGCGTCGAACCAGCGGCCGTTACGCTCTTGAACGTGGTTGAGCAGCGCGCGTTCGCCTTCGTCTAGCTTCGACTCCAGCCGTGCCGCCACGCCTTCCGGCACCCTGGCCGGTCCCGTGACTTCACCCGGCAAGTCGAACAAGCGCC
>Ga0180216_1004407_pt1 | contig 10706 bp, 8 predicted proteins | sample eDN3rd37CBELigMG_FD_128879 | JGI IMG/M metagenome (GOLD analysis project Ga0180216, IMG submission 128879) | Enriched Miracle-Growth compost microbial communities from Emeryville, California, USA - eDNA 3rd pass 37_C BE-Lig MG (version 2)... ...
CTTGCAGCCTGGCAAGTATTCGGTTTCCTCGTACAAGGAAAGCTCCAATCGCGGAGGGACCGCGGAAGCCACCGTGACTGCCGGCCAGACCACCACCGCCAACATTTCGCTGACGCTCAATGGCGGTTACAGCCGCAACGCCGCCAACCGGGCTGGCGCCCGGTAAGCGTGGTCAGAAGTTGATGCAGCGGTCGCGAGCGATCACGTTCCACCGCTGAGTCGCGCGACCGTTCTCGACCACCCAGGCGTATTGATGCAGCGCTACGGTGGGGCAGATGTGGAACGGAATGCCGTACAGCACGTCGCCCACCTGATACCGCCCAGCCTGCGATGTGGCGATGGTCAAGTGCTCCTCGTTGTGTACCAAGGCCTTGGCATCGCTCAGGCCGAACAGCACCACGCGCAGATCGGGGTTATCGGGCGAAACAGCCTTGTAGCCCAAGTCGAGGCTCAACCGGCCTTCGCTCGGCTTGCTAATCACGCGTGTGAGCAGCACGGCGGCGTGGAGGAACTGCAGGTCGGGGAACTTGTCGTCGTAGCTGGTATCCCAGAAGACGCAAGTGCCGGGGCTGCACTCCACGTCGGGCCGCCGGGCATGGCAGGGGAAGGTGGGCGTACCACCGGCCACCACGCGCGGCACCGGCAATCCTTCGGCTTCCAACTGCTGGCGGAACTGCCGCACTGGTTCAAAGGCCGCATCGCTGGCCGCGCAACGCTCTTCCAGATCGCGCTGCCGGAACTGGCCGTCGTACACGTGCAAGCCGCCCGGTGAAACCGCCGGCAGCTCGTTCACCAGGCGATACAAAGCAGCCGCCTGCGGGCCTGGGGCGATGCCGGTGCGGCCAAAGCCGTTGTCCATGTCGAGCAGCACCTGGGCCGTGGCACCGGCAGCTTGCAGCCCCGCCGAGAAGGCACGCAGGGCTTGCTCATCATCCTGAAGGCAGGAGAACTGCACGTTCGGGTAGGCCTTGGCCAGGGCGGCAAACCGCTGCACCTTGGGGCCGACCACCTGATAGGACAGGAAGATGTCGGTGCCACCGGCGGCCGCGACCATTTCGGCCTCGGCGATGGTCGCGCACTTGAACTTCTTGATGCCCGCCGCAACCTGCCGCTCGATGATCTGCGACATCTTGTGCGTCTTGACGTGGGGCCGCAGCCGCTCCACGCCGCCAGCGTACGCGATCATCCGGCGAATGTTCTCCTCCGCCCGATCGGGATACACCAGCAAAGCCGGCGAATCGATCTCGGCGACATTCTCTACCACATACCAAGGGTCGGCCATGATGGCGGGCTCCGGAAATCAAAGTGGTTCGCAATCGTTGCGCTTCGATGGCCTCAACGGATGATGCGATCGGTTCAGGGATTGGTTGCTAGTGAACCTGACGGCAGGCTACGGGGCTACTGCTGGCTTGCCCGCTGGCGTTGGTTCTGTTGCTGACGTTGGTTCTGCCCCTGCCGGTTGGCGGGACGCCGCTCGAGCGGGTACGTGTCCTCGGGCACCTTCAGTTCCTCGCGCAACCGCTGGAGCTCCTTTTTCAGCTCGGCGGTTACGTCGGCATATGCGGGATCGCCGTACACGCTCTTCATTTCGTTGGGATCATTTTTCAGGTCGTACAGTTCCCACTCGTTCAAGTTGTAGAAGTACATCAGCTTGTAACGGTGGGTGGCCACGCCGTAATGGCGGGCCACGTTGTGCGGCCCAGGAAGCTCGTAATAGTGGTAGTACATCGACTGCCGCCAATCCTTGGGCGAGTTGCCGGCCAAGAGCGGCACCAGGCTGCGACCGTGCATATCGTCAGGAATGGAAACACCCGCCAGGTCCAGGAAGGTTTCAGCCAGATCGACGTTGAGCACCAAGTCGTTGTTCTCGCTGCCCGGCTTGATCAGGCGGGGGTAACGCACCAGCAGCGCCGTCTTGAGGCTCTGCTCGTACATGAACCGCTTGTCGAACCAACCGTGCTCTCCCAGGTAGAAGCCCTGGTCCGAGGTGTAAATCACCACGGTGTTGTCGGCCAAGCCGCTCTCATCCAGATAATTGAGCACGCGGCCCACGCTGTCGTCGACGGCCGCAATGCACCGCAGATAGTCCTTGATATAGCGCTGAAACTTCCAGCGCACGAGGTCCTTACCCTGCAAGTTAGCCTTCTTGAACTCCTCGTTCTTCGGACCGTAATAGGCTTCCCAGGCTTGGAGCTGCTCGGCCGTGAGGTTCTTGGGCGGCACGAACTTCAGATCGAGATCGGTCATCGTTTTCTCGATCGTCATGTCCTGCTTGTGCGCCGCCGTGCCGCGGCCAGAGTAATCGTCGAACAGCGTGCCGGGCTCGGGAATGGTGACATCGTCATACAAGCTGTAGTACTTGGGGCTCGGCTGCCATTCGCGGTGCGGAGCCTTGTGGTGATACATCAAAAAGAACGGCTTTTCGGGATCGCGGCCGTTCTTCAAGTACTCCAGCGTCAGGTCGGTGATGATGTCGGTGGTGTAGCCGATGTGCTGGGTGACGCCCTGGGCCGTTTTCATCGGCGGATTGTAGTAGGGCCCCTGGCCAAGCAGGATGTTCCAGTAATCGAATCCGGTGGGGTCGGTTCCCAAGTGCCACTTGCCGATGATGGCCGTTTGATACCCGGCCTGCTGCAACAGCTTCGGCACGGTCTGTTGACTGCCGTCGAAGCGGTCGCTGTTGCGCATGAAGCCGTTGGCGTGGCTGTACTTGCCGGTCAGAATCACAGCCCGGCAGGGGCCGCAAATCGAGTTGGTGACCAGGCAGCGATTGAACCGCATGCCTTCTTTGGCGAGTCGGTCGATGTTGGGCGTTTGATTCATCCGGCTGCCATAAGCACTGATCGCCTGGTAGGCGTGATCGTCGCTCATGATAAACAGGATGTTGGGCCGCTTGTCCGCGGCTGTAGCATTGGCCACGTTCGTCGCCAACAGGGCCAGCCCACCGAAGATCGCCAATAGAGAATACGCACGCCTCATCGCTCAGTCCTCGCCGGAAGGTCCAGGCAGCACGGCGGCACGCAGTTTGGGCGCCGCCGTGAACGGGTTGCCATTTTGCCCGGCGCAGACTCATTGGGCAAGCAACTGACTGGCAGCTTGCTGTCGCTCGTCTACCGCGCCATCACCGCCAGAAGCGTTTTACCGCCGGGTAAGCTGCGAGGCCGACGCCTCGTCCAAGAACCAGGTCAGCGTGCCGTGCGTGGGACGCACCACCTGAGAGGGCAGCTCGTCGGGCACGTACGGGCCTTCGAGCACGCGGTGAAGTACCTCGGCCTTCTTCTCGCCGTCGACCAGGAACGCCACGTGCCGGGCATTGCACAGCACCGGCGGGGTGAGCGTGATGCGGTTCATTTGGGCAGGCTCCACCCAGTGCGTGACCACCCACCGCTTGGCCTCATGCACGGCCGCGGTGCCAGGGAACAGCGAGGCCGTGTGACCGTCGGTGCCCATGCCCAGCAGAATCAGGTCTAGTTGCGGCACTTCGCCCTCGGCCGGCTGCAGTACCTGCTTGAGCGTTTCTTCGTAGCTGGTTGCCGCGTCGTCCGGGTTATCGAAGTTCGTCCACATGGGGTGGATTTGGTCATCGGGAATCGGCACTTCGCTCAGCAGTGTCTCCTGAGCCATCAGGAAGTTGCTTTGCGGATCATCGGCCGGCACATACCGCTCGTCGCCGAAGAAGATCTCGGTCTTTTCCCAGGGAATGTTCGCAACCCGATACTTGAGATCCGGATCGTCGGTATGGCCTGCCAGCAGTCGATGCAAGCCGCGCGGCGTGGAACCGCCCGAGAGCGCTACGGTAAACCGACCTTTCAAGGCTACGGCCTGCTCGGCGCAATCGGCGAAGAACAGGGCCGCGTTGCGGACCAGTTCGTCGAAGTTCTTGGAAATCAAAAGTTTAGGCTGCGAAGGATTGTCGGCCATGACCTTTCCACTTCTGGGGCAAGGAATTAGGGGCGCGCGACGGCTCAAATCGTCGGGCAAAACGTGGGCCAGCAACCTGACCATGCGTACAATGTAGCGGAGAATCTGCCGGCCGCCATGGAAGCGCGTCTGCGACCTGGCCTGGGAAACGTTCCCGGCCCATGGCCGGCATAGCATGGTACCCGCCGCACAGACTAAGCTACCGCCCACTGGCGACTTAGTCGTGATCCCGCACTGGCAGTGGCGGCTGGCAGCCAAGTGAACGCTTAGCGCGAACTTCGCGGCAGCCGGACCTGTCGTACCCTTTGCCCCTTCATTTCCCTGTCAAGTCTCTGGCATGTAAACTTTGCGGAAAACATTGTTCGCCGCGCATCAACCAGGAACAATACGTTAACGGCCGCGGCCTGTCTGTCCCCCCCAGTGAGGCAGCACGGGCATGGTGTCACTTGCCCGCCGCCAGTTCATTGCCCATTCAGGACATGACACGCAAGCGTGCGAGGCAATCTTTCCTGTCTTAGAGGTACGAGCCAACGTGAACGAAATCAATCGCGCCGAAGGCTTGGCGCGTGAGTCTGCTGTGCTGGTGGGCGTGATCCTGCCCCATCATTCTTTGAGCGAAGAACCGCTGAAGGAACTTAACGGTTTGGCGCGCACCGCTGGTGCCCAAATTGTCGGCGAACTAACGCAACGCCGCGAAATGCCGGACTCAACGACGTACCTGGGCAAGGGCAAAGTCGAGGAGCTTAAGCAACTGGTGCAAGCTCGCGATGCCGACGTGGTCATCTTTGACAACGACCTGACACCCGGCCAGACGCGCAACCTGGAAAAGGCCGTCGGGGTGAAGGTGCTGGATCGGACCGAACTGATCCTCGACATCTTCGCCACGCGCGCTCAAACCCACGAAGCCCGGCTCGCCGTCGAACTGGCCCAACTGCAATACTCGCTGCCGCGATTGAAGCGGATGTGGACCCACCTTTCCCGGTTGAAGACCGGTATGGGTATGCGTGGTCCTGGTGAAAAGCAGTTGGAAGTCGACCGCCGGTTGGTCGTCAAGCGCATCCACGATCTGAAGTCCGAGCTCGAGGTGATCGAACGCCGCAAGGAACGGCAGGTTGCCGGGCGTCGCGATTTCATGACCGTGTCGCTGGTCGGCTACACCAACGCCGGCAAAAGCACGCTGATGAACCGGCTGACCGACGCCAACGTGCTGGCCCAGGATAAACTGTTCGCCACGCTCGATACCCGCACCCGCCGCTGGCATCTGCCGGGCTGGGGACCGGTGTTGTTGAGCGATACGGTCGGGTTTATCCGCGATCTGCCTCACCAGTTGATCGCCAGCTTTAAGGCCACGCTCGAAGAAGCGCGGCAGGCTGACCTGCTCCTGCACGTGGCCGATGGCAGCAGCAACACGGCGCTTGATCAAATCACCGCCGTGTACCGCGTGCTGGAAGAGTTGGGCATCGAGGAAAAGGATACGCTGCTGGTGCTCAACAAAGTCGATGCCGTGGAGCATCGGGCCCGCATCGACGGCATCCGCGAGCGGTATCCCAACGCAATTCCGATCAGTGCCCGGACGGGCGAAGGCATCGCCGAACTGGCCGAAGCGGCCAGCATGGCCTTGAGTCGTTCGTTCGTCGAGCTCGACGTGGAAAGCAGCATCGATAACGGCAGGCTGCTGGCCTACCTGGCCCACCACGGCGAGATCCTGCACAAGGAGTTCGGCGAAGACCGGATGTTCATCCGCTGCAAGCTGCCGCGGGCGGCCTTGGGTAAGCTCAACGAGAACGGCTCCACCGTCATTCGTGAACGCAGCCCGGCGGTGTTCGTCAGCAATGCCAATACCAACGGCAACGGTTGGACGGTGCCCGCCCAGTAGTTGCGGCGTCCTAACCGTCTGGCCATGCGATAGGCAATTCTGGGAGCGCGTCCTGGGCCAAGTGCTCAGGACGCGCGGCCCTCGCCTAGCATCTCTCGCACCAGCGCTCGCGGTGCGCCGATATCGACCACGTGAAGCTGGCCAACGTAGGGCTTGGCCGCATCTCGTAGCAAGCCTGGCTTGGCGGCGACGAAGGTACACGTGATCGTCGCCGCCACCACCGCGCCGGGGGCTTCGCCCGTATCGGCATTGAGCCCAGTCGGCAGATCCACGGCCACCACCGGCTTGCCGGCCGCATTGATCGCAGCCACGGCCGCAACAAACGGTGGCCGCGGTGCCCCCTGGACGCCAGTCCCCAACAGGGCATCGACCAGAAAGCCCGCCTCATCGACCACGCGTTGCCAGTCGGGTTCCGCGTTCGGTCCCGCGCACACCGACAGCGGCGTGCCGCCGCGCTGCATGATCTCGAAGTTAACGGCTGCGTCGCCTTTCAGATCGGCCGGATCGGCAAATAGCAGCACATGGGAGTCGATGCCGCGCAGCTCCAGATGCCGGGCAATGACGAAGCCATCGCCCGCATTGTTGCCGCGTCCGCAAACGATCACCGCTGGCCCTGGCAGCCCGGCCGCCTCGATCACGTCGACTACGCCTCGGCCGGCGTTCTCCATCAGTAGAATGCTCGGCATGCCAAAATCGGCGGTTGCCCGACGATCGAACTCCCGGGCCTGGGCACACGTGAGCGTTGGCTGCGAAGCGGTCATGACAATGGGACGTGTGGGTGGAACGACAACTACTGCTGGGCAACTTCCACTTCGACCGGGTGAACAAAGTCGGTATGCAACTGTTGGGCCTCTTCTACCGTCAGCTCGCCTTGCCGCAGCACAACACGGTACTTAACCTCCAGCGGCCGGTTCTCTTCCACCGTGTATTCAAAGTAAGAACCGAAGCGGCCGTAATCGCGCTCGCTATACCGGGCTTCCTTGGGATTGGCAGGATGATCCAGGTACACGGCCGTGTACCGTTGGCCGCCCAGCACAAAACTCATGGCGTTCCAGGGCAAGTTCACCGTTTTGGGGTCGCGCGAGCCGGCCGACCAGTTGCGCGTGGCACCGAGGGCCCCCTTGCCGTCGGGCCGCAGGTAGTAGGTTTGCTTGGCCGTGGAATCGGCCACTTCGTTCGCAGCGCGAAAGTGGAAACCGGCGTGCTGGGGATCGCCATCAAGCTTGATCGGGCCCACCTTGGTTTGCAGCCGCGAGGCAAACTCGATCAACTGCCCCTGCGGCACCAGGTAAGCCGTGAGTTCGCGGGCTTCCTCGGCAAACGTCTTGCCTTGATCGCCGTGCCAGCCGATGGCCAACAGGTGCCGCCCCAGGACCGGACCGGCTTCCTCGGCGAGAAAACCGTCGTGCGATTGATAGGCGTCGCGGCTGCAATGCCACACGTCGACGTTGTGCTTGCCGTCACCATAGCTAACGCGGTTAAAGCCATAGAACAGGCCGCGGTGATGCGTGAACCGCCCGCCGGACCCCTTGGTCACCAGTTGCTGCCCGGTGGGATCGTACAGGTGGTGGAACACCTTGTACGTTTGCTCGCGGTTCTTGGGATCAAGTGGGGCGCACATGTACCGCAGTACGGGCCGTTCGCCGGCCAGCAGTTCCGCGTATTGCTTCTCGGCATGGTTCCACCGCGTTGCGGTTTCAGCGGCTTCCCCGGGGATGGTTACCAGCAGGGTCGTTTGCTGGCCTGCCTTCAGCCGAGGCAGAATGAAATGCAAGGTGCGAGCGGTGCCGCCCTGGCCGTCGTCGCCACGTTGCTCGAGGAGACTCGGCGCCGTCAATTGGCCCGGCAGCTTGTTACCCTGCTCATCGACCAACGTGGCCGAGGTGACTTTTGAAAGGTCGGCCGGAACCGTAACTGGCACGCTGACCGGGGTGTCCTGGCGGTCGAACTGCCCAGCCTTGACGGTGAGCTTCAGCCGCAGCGGTTGAGCCGCCCAAGCGGTGCTGTCCCCACTGCTCAGCCATCCCAGTCCCAGAAGCATCGCCAGGGCGATCGTCAGGCGGCCGGGTGAACCAAGCAGGTTGCGGAGCGGTCGGTGAAACAGACGCATCAGTGGCCCCCTTATTTGCGAATTGCACGTTTCTGCCAGCGACGCTCCAGCATAGTGGGCGTCACCGCAGGCAGCAAACAGGGCAGGGGGGCGTGGCCCGATCCGGCGGCCAGGGCGTCCTTTTCACCTTTTTCGCCAGGCGGCCTTATGCCCCCAGTCGCAACCGCCAGAAAATTTGTATAGTTGGGGTTTCGCCTGCTGCGGCGCTCGCGTCCGCGGTTGGCCGGAGGTTGGCAAAGGCCTTCGGCGCTCCGCCGGCGCGGCGTTCTGTCCCCCAAAGCAGGCAGCGATGAACCGACCTGTTGGCGGCTTCCCTGCCATGACCGACTTACTGCGTCAAGAAATTGCCACCTTGGCCGACTTAATCGTGGTGAAGGTGGGTACCCGTGTTCTCACTCACGACGATGGCCGGCTCAACGAAGAACGCGTCGAGCGGCTGGCCGAAGAACTGCACGAGCTGGCGCTCACCGGCCGGCGGGTCGTGCTGGTCAGCTCCGGCGCCGTGGGGGCCGGCATTGGCCGCCTGGGCTTGCCCGGCCGGCCGCGCGACCTGGCCCAACTGCAAGCCGTGGCCGCCGTCGGGCAAAGCCACCTGATCGAGGTCTACGATCGCTGCCTGCGCAAGCACGGCCGGCATGCCGCCCAATTGCTGCTCACCGCCGAGGACCTGAACCATCGCACGCGGTACCTCAATGTCCGCAACACGCTGCTGGCGTTGATGGAGTTCGGCGCGATCCCGATCATCAATGAGAACGACACCGTCGCCGTCGAAGAACTGCAAACCACATTCGGCGATAACGACCGCCTGGCCGCTCTAGTGACCAACTTGCTCCGCGCGCCGCTGATGATTCTGCTGTCGGACGTGGAAGGGCTATACGACCGCGATCCGCAGGATCCCGCGGCCCAGGTCATCTCGACGGTAGCCGATCTCAATGGTGATATCCTGGCCCTGGTTCGCGATGCCAAGACCGGCCTGAGCAAAGGCGGCATGGCCAGCAAGCTCCGCGCGGCGCGGATCGCTACCGCCGCCGGCGAAAACGTGATCATCGCCTCGGGCCGTCGGCCCGGCGTGCTGGCCGAAATCATGTCGGGCGAGGTCACTGGCACCCTGTTCCTGGCCCGAGGCCAGAACGTGTCGTCGCGCAAACGCTGGATCGGGTTTACCGTCCAGCCTCGCGGCATTTTGGACCTGGACGCCGGTGCAACCCGGGCTGTGGTCGAACAGGGTCGCAGCCTGCTGGCCATCGGCGTGGTGGGCGTGGGCGGCGATTTCCGCAAAGGCGACGTCGTCGTACTGCGAGATCCTGCAGGGCAGGAGATCGCGCGCGGACTGGCCAACTACAGCGCCGACGAAGTCCGCACCATCCGTGGCCTGCGCACCGAGCAGATTGCCGCCGCGCTAGGGCAATGCCCCTACGATGAAGTCATCCATCGCGACAATCTGATGCTCACGGCCTAACGCCAGCCGCCGCGGCTGTGCGGCGACTCCATAATCTGGCCGTGTATAGGCTTACGCTGCTACCGGGGGCCCGTTTCCAGCGCGGGGGCCGGGCGGTATATTGCCGCATCGACCTGTAGTTTTTCCTCTTGGGGAGCTCGAGCCTGCGATGTTGGCCAAAGACATCAAGCCCGGCATGATCGTGGTGTATGAAGCGGCGCCTTGTCTGATCGAGTCGGTTACCGTGCAATCACCTTCCGCCCGCGGTGCCAGCACGTTCTACAAGTACCGGGCTCGCAACGTGATCAGCAAACAGAAGGTTGATATCACGTTGCGCGGCGGCGAAAGCCTGGACGAAGCCGACTTCTCGCGTCGGGAAGTCAAGATGATGTACGCCGACGCGACCGACGTGCATTTCCTCGATCAGCAGGACTACAACCAGTACTCGTTGGCCAAGGCCGACATTGAGGAAGAGCTCAAGTGGCTCCGTGAGGACCAGGAAGGCGTCCTGGCCCTGATCTATAACGACGAGTGCGTGGGCATCCAGCTTCCCACGACCGTGGAGCTGAAAGTAGTCCAGTGCGATCCCTACGTACGTGGGGATTCCGCCACCGCGCACACCAAGCCCGCCACCTTGGAAACCGGGGCCGTGGTCCAGGTCCCTGGGTATCTGGAGGAGGGAGAGGTGATTAAGGTGGATACGCGAACCGGGCAGTTTATTTCCCGGGCTTAAATCTCATGCTGTGTCCAGGTGGCGCAGCCCCTGCATCCTGACTTCTTTTTGCAGGGCGGCGCGTACCCCCGCTTTCGGTCGGTTGTGCTTCAGTAGGCTGTGGCGTACCGTCATATTGGGAGCCCAAGTAGCCTTTGCGCAGTCGGTAAACTTCCGCCGAGGCTGACCACCCAGCTACCCCTCCTTGGAAGGGTGCCATAAAATCGGTAAACTATGGCCAAGCGGTAATGGAGTCCAACCCAGGACTGCCCAACCCGCCGGTCGCTCCCGCGCCTTGGCCGGGGTCGCGACGGTGATGCCGTCGAGCCGGTTATTGGGCATGTAACGGCAAGAGCCCACGATTACGTACTCCCACCGCAACCTCGCCATGTTCCAACGCTTGGGCCAGTTCGTGGTACAGCGGCGTCTGCTGGTCATTGCCGGCTGGCTGACGCTCGTGGTTGTGCTGCGATTAGTTGCGCCCTCCTGGGACAGCGTGACCCGCGACGGCGATCTGGCTTACCTACCGGCCACCGCCGCGAGCGTGCGGGGCGAAAAGCTGCTGAGCCAGGCCTTCCCCGGCGAACGGCAGAAAAGCCAGTTGGTGGTGATCGTAGAAGCCACCCGTGGGCGGCTCGATTTGAGCGAA
>Ga0180216_1004408_pt1 | contig 10705 bp, 7 predicted proteins | sample eDN3rd37CBELigMG_FD_128879 | JGI IMG/M metagenome (GOLD analysis project Ga0180216, IMG submission 128879) | Enriched Miracle-Growth compost microbial communities from Emeryville, California, USA - eDNA 3rd pass 37_C BE-Lig MG (version 2)... ...
CCGACGTGCATCGGGCCGGTCGGATTCGCGGAGACATACTCCACGTTTATCTTCTGCCCCAGGCCGATGGGCACGCGGCCATAATCCGCTCCCGACGCGAGAATTGCCGCGACCAGACGCTGCCAGAACGCGACCTCGAACGTAATATTCAGAAAGCCCGGGCCAGCAACCTCCGCGCTGACGATCTCCGGCACGGCCTCAAGGCGGGTTTTGAGATCTTCCGCAATATCACGGGGCTTCCTGCCCGCCTTCTTCGCCAAAACCATCGCCGCATTGGTGGCGAAATCCCCGTGGGTCGGATCGCGCGGCGTTTCGGCCTCGATCGCTGACACATCCAGATCAGCCGGCAACCGGCCGTCGGCTTTCATGGCTTCAAGGGCGGCGCGGATCAGTCCTTCAACGTGTTCGAACACGTTCATGCAGAATAGACCTCGATAAAATTGAAATGAGCAAGCGATCCGGCGCGAGCTCGCGCCGCAGCGACCATCCTGCCCGGCTATCGCAAATCCGGCGTTGCGTCAAACAACCGGCGGTGTTCGGCGATGGCGAGACGGTCGGTCATTCCTGCAACAAAATCACTCACCAGCCGGGCCTGCCGGCGTTCATCCAGATTGCTGGCAGCTGCCCGCCAGGCTGGCGGCAACTTGGACGGGTCGGTCAGATAACGCTGGAAAAGATCGCAGACAATGCCCTCAGCCCGGGTCATGACACGCATCACCCGCGGATGGCGGTAAACGCGATCGAACATGAAGCGCTTCAATTCCCGGATCTGACCTTCGAGTTCTGCCGAAAAGGCCACCACCGGCGCCCCGGCGCGACGAACGGCATCGGGCGAGTCGGGGGCCAGCAGACGCAGGCGCTCGCGGGATTGCTCAACACAATCGCTGATCATGACGGTGATCATCCTGCGGGTAATCTCGTAGATGAGCCGGGGGTCGTCCGCCCCGAGTTTCGTTGCGGCAGAGGTCGCGCTGGTGATCTCCCCGGCAAACGGAGCGTCGATCAGATCTGCGGTAGACAGCAATCCGGCGCGAAGGGCATCGTCAATATCGTGGTTGACGTACGCGATATCGTCGGCCAGTGCCGCGACCTGAGCCTCTGCGCTGGCATACTGATCAAGTTCGAGGCTGCGCCAGTTTTCAAGCGCACGCACGACCTTGGCGACGGGGTGCATGGGGCCTTGCGCAATGGGGCCATTGTGCTTGGCGAGGCCTTCGAGGGTTTCCCAAGTCAGATTGAGGCCGTCAAACCCAGGATACTTGCGCTCCAAACGCATGACGACGCGGAGAGACTGGGCGTTGTGGTCGAAGCCGCCATACTCCGCCAGGGCGCGATCCAGAGCCCGCTCTCCGGCGTGACCAAAGGGAGAATGGCCCAGATCGTGCGCAAGGGCCAGAGCCTCCGCCAGATCCTCATCAAGACGCAACTGCCGCGCGACCGTGCGCGCAATCTGTGCAACCTCCAGACTGTGGGTCAGGCGGGTACGATAATGATCGCCCTCATGGAAAACGAAGACCTGCGTCTTGTAGGTGAGACGGCGGAAAGGCGTGGAATGCAGGATCCGGTCGCGATCACGCTGGAATGGACTGCGGGTTCTGCATTCCGGTTCAGAGTGCTCCCGGCCCCGGCTCGGGACAGCGCTTGCTGCATACGCTGCCATGGCCCGGGCGCCCGCAGGCAGTCGCTCGCCGTAATCACGTGCATCCGGATCGGCAGGCGTTGTGCTATCATCGAATTGGCGCGGGCCAATCGTCATGCGGTCGTTCTCTCCTGGGTTGGGGCGGCCTGCCGTTTGACAGAGAGGCGCGGCCTCCTATCTTCATGATCGAGTCTCACGATCAAGAGCAAGCTTCCGGAATTTCCGTGCGAGCAGTATGTGCCAACAATGATGGACGCGATGGATCATAAAGTCACCGTCACCGAACGTGCGGCCAAGCGCATTAGCGAAATCGTCGCCGACGAGCCCGTCACCAGGATGTTACGGGTCAGCGTCGATGGCGGCGGCTGTTCCGGATTCCAGTATCGTTTCGATCTCGTCGCGGAAGCTCAAGCGGACGATACGGTGCTGGAGCGCGATGGCGCAGTCGTGCTCATCGACCCCGTTTCCCTTACCTTTCTAGCCGGCTCGGAAATCGACTTTGTCGACGAGTTGATCGGCGCATCGTTCCAGATCCGTAATCCCAACGCGACTGCCTCGTGCGGGTGCGGAACCAGTTTCTCGATCTGAGCCACCCATGAAAATCGCTACCTGGAACATCAACGGGATCAAGGCCCGGATCGATACAGCATTGACGTGGCTGCGCGAAGCCAATCCTGACGTTGTCTGCCTGCAAGAGATCAAGAGCCTCAATGAAGGGTTCCCGGCCGAACCGTTCGAAGCGCTCGGTTACCATGTAACCACGCATGGGCAGAAAGGTTTCAATGGCGTTGCCATCCTGTCGAAAACAGCAATCGAGGATGTCGTCATCGGGCTCCCCGGCGACGATGCGGACCAGCAGGCCCGCTATATCGAGGCAACGGTCGTGACCGGTCAGGGCGCGGTACGCGTCGTCTGTCTCTATCTGCCAAACGGCAATCCGATCGGGACGGAAAAATTCGCCTACAAGCTGGCGTGGATGGCGCGTCTTGAGGCCCGGCTGAAGGTCCTGCTGGCCGACGAAATGCCGCTTGTCGTGGCAGGCGACTATAACGTCATTCCGATGCCCGAGGATGCCAAGCGGCCACAAGACTGGACGAACGATGCGCTGTTCCAGCCGGAAAGCCGCACGGCCTTTCGGCGGTTCATCAATCTCGGGCTCTACGATGCCATCCGCGCCACGGCGCCGGGTCCGGACCATTTCACCTTCTGGGATTATCAGGCGGGAGCCTGGCAGAAGAACGATGGCATTCGCATCGATCATATGCTGCTCTCGCCGCAAGCAGCGGACCGTCTGATCTCAGCAGGAATCGACCGGGAAACGCGTGGATGGGAAAAGCCATCGGACCACGTGCCGGTGTGGATTGAACTGGCTGCCTGAACTCGAGCACTAAACAAACGCAATCTGCAGGCCGACTGCCGGAGGCGTTCCGGCTCAGGAGGCCTGTGAGTTTCCAGAGTACCGTCCAATTCAATCCTGAAGGCGCCTCTCTCGCGCCTTCAGCGGGGGAGCCCTTCCGTTGTCGAAGCTCCGACGTTGCGGAACTCGCCTGACCCCGCAACGGGTGCGTCGGTTATCATTTGCGGCGACGCGTTTGCCGCGAGAGGCGCATTGCCGTTCTGCTCAGGGCCGGGACGGCCCAAGGCCTCCATCTGTGGCGGAGGCGATGCCTCCTGCTCAAGCCGCAAGGGCACCAGTTCGCCATTGGCACAGGTTCGCCGCGGACTTTGATCCAGCAGGCTGAGGCTGCTGCGGTCGCGCACTTCAGGCTTGCGGCCGTAGCGCGTGTTCCACTCGACGACCATGCCGGTTACCTGATTGCGCACATCTGCCGACGCGCCACAGTAGATGTTCTGGTAGATATCCTCGATCCAGACGCGATCCTGCGCCGGTGCATTCCTTACGGCCACGGAGATGAGAGCGAGAGCGCGGACCGGGTCATTGGGCATGAATTTTCCGCGCCAGTAGAGGTCCGCAAGGAAGGCCTGGGCACCGGCGTGCCCTTTCTGCGCAATAATTGCGAGCAGATGCTTTGCCCGGGCCACGTCCGGGGCAAGGCCGTCGCCATGCAACTGGAGTTTCGCCAGCTCGAACTGGGCATCTTCGTTGTTGAAGAACAGCGCGGCATGATTGAGGTACTCGGCAGCCAGCGACGGGTTCGGCCGCAGCCCGATCTCAGGCAATCCAAGGCGGACGTAGCCAGCAAGGGCCGTCAATGCGCGGGCTACATAGGGCGCCCGTGTCTCGTCCTCAGGATCAGCGTCAGCGTACTCGTTGGCGATCTTCTGATACAGCATGTACGCCTTGGCGTGATCGGTGTAGGCGCTGTTGCTGTCGGCATAAAGACGCGCCAGATAGTACTGCGCCAAAAACATGTCCTTGGCGGCGGCATGTTCCAGCGCCGGGATGGCTATCTCATAGTAGCCCCCGTTGTACGCGCTCACACCTTGCCGCTGTGCTTCCTCGGGGGAAACGAACTGCGGCACAGCGGCATGGCTCGCCATGGAGCCAGCCACTGCTGCGGCGGCAAAACATGCCGCCGCAGCCAAACCACGTCTACGCCTAGATATCCGCATAGCAGTGAGCTTCCGCCTTTCCACCAGGGTGGGTCACAGCACCGAAACGTGCCGGGCCAACCAGGTCCGCGTATTTCCGCAACGCACCGCTCTGGTACGCATTGGAAGGCAGTTTCCATTGCGCACGGCGGTTTGCCAGTTCCTCTTCGGAAACCTCGAGATCCAGGGTCCCTTTTTCAGCATCGATCGAGATCATGTCGCCATCGCGGACGAGGCCGATCGGACCGCCGACGGCAGCTTCAGGACCGACGTGTCCGATGCAGAAGCCACGTGTTGCGCCGGAGAACCGGCCATCCGTGATCAAGGCCACCTTGTCGCCGACGCCCTGTCCGTACAGAGCGGCCGTGGTCGAAAGCATCTCGCGCATGCCGGGACCGCCCTTCGGCCCCTCGTAGCGGATGATGATGACGTCGCCTTCGTTGTACTGGCGGTTCTCGACGGCGTCGAAGGCATCCTCCTCGCAGTCGAACACACGGGCGGGGCCGCGGAACTGCAGCTTCTTCATGCCCGCGACCTTCACGATGGCGCCATCTGGAGCCAGCGATCCGCGCAGGCCGACAACACCGCCGGTCGGCGTGATCGGGTTCGAAACCGGGTAGACGACCTTCTGCTCCGTGTTGAATTTCACATCCGCAAGGTTCTCCGCCATGGTCTTGCCAGTGACTGTCAGGCAATCGCCATGGAGCAGTCCCCCATCAAGCAGAGCCTTCAGGATCTGGGGAACGCCGCCGATATCGTAGACGTCCTTTGCAACGTACTTGCCGCCCGGCTTGAGGTCGGCAATGTAGGGCGTGCGTTTGAAGATCTCGGCGACGTCGAACAGGTCGAATTCGATCCCGGCCTCGTGCGCCATTGCTGGCAGGTGCAGCGCGGCATTGGTCGAGCCGCCCGTTGCGGCAACGATCACCGCGGCGTTTTCGAACGCCTTGCGCGTGCAGATATCGCGGGGGCGAATGTTATCGGCCACGAGCCGCATGACAGCACGGCCGCTTGCAGCCGCAAGAGCATCGCGGCTCTCGTAAGGTGCCGGTGCACCGGCCGAACCTGGCAGCGCCAAACCGATGGCCTCGGAAACGCACGCCATAGTATTCGCTGTGAACTGCCCGCCGCAGGAGCCCGCCGAGGGGCAGGCGACGCATTCCAGCGCGTGCAGGTCGTCGTCCGACATGCGGCCAGCCGAATGCATGCCGACGCCCTCGAAGACGTCGAGCACAGTCACGTCCTTGCCCTTGAAGGTGCCGGGCAGGATCGAGCCGCCATACATGAAGACGGAAGGTACGTTGAGGCGAAGCATCGCCATCATGATACCGGGCAGAGACTTGTCGCAGCCCGCCACACCAACCATGGCGTCGTAACAGTGGCCGCGCATCGTCAATTCGATGGAATCGGCAATGACCTCGCGCGAGGCCAGCGATGATTTCATGCCCTGATGGCCCATGGCAATGCCATCGGTCACCGTGATCGTGCAGAATTCGCGGGGGGTGCCACCAGCCTCATCAACCCCGGCCTTCACAGCCTGAGCCTGCCGCATGAGCGAGATGTTGCAAGGCGCGGCTTCGTTCCAGCAGCTGACCACACCCACGAACGGGCTGTGAATCTGCTCTTCGGTTAGGCCCATTGCGTAGTAGTATGAACGATGCGGTGCGCGCGTCGGACCTTCCGTGACGTGCCGGCTCGGCAATTTCGCCTTGTCAAACTTCCTGGCGTCCATCTCTCTCCCTTTGACTTTCGAAAACGCGCAGCGAGAGGAAGGCAACGCCCCGGGCTACCTTGCGGCCCATGGATTGCTCCGACCTAAACGTGGATAAGATCGAACCCGGGAAATAACCCGGTTTCGCCGGCCGCTTAGACCCCGCCCAATCTGCGACTGTTCAACCTCGACAAACATTATCCCGGTTTGTGGCCCAAACGTGGCGTGGACGCCGCATAGTGGCGGTGCAGACACAGTGGAAGAGTTGCAAATATATTCTCTCCAATTTGATCCAGTTTGGTGGATAACTCCCCGGGTTGTAACGGCCGCATCAAAGAAAAGTTCATTCCGGTCAATGGATAAAGATGAAGTTCGGCGATCCCGCGACCATTGCGTGGCGTAGCCGGTATCTTCCCAAGCCGAAATCGTGTCGCGTTTTGACAACGGCCAGCTCAGGGAATGGGCCATTTATTTCAATTCTAGGTTAACGGCTGCACGCCGAGGCCTTCGGAATCGACTCATCAGCTGGCTCGCGGCACGGGTTACGAGAAACAAAAAAGAGCGAAAAACAAAAAGCGCCCGCGGGTTTTCCCGCGAGCGCCCTGGTTATCCTAAATCTGCTCAATTCGCGCCATTGCCGCCGTCAGCCGCTTGATGATGCCTTCAAGTTCGGCCTTGCGCTCACGCGTTTCCTCGACCGCTTCGGGTTTGGCGCGGGAGATAAAGTTCGGATTAGCGAGCTTGGCGTCCATCTTGTCGAGATTGCTCTGGGCCTCGCCGATCTCCTTTGCCAGACGGCGACGCTCGGCATCCATGTCGATGACGCCTTCCAGCGGAATTGCGGCCGTGGTTTCGCCGACGACGATGATTGCTGCACCCTTCGGCGCAGCGTCGGCGAAGGTAATCTCATCCAGCCGGGCGAGCCTGCTGATGGTATCCTCGTGGCGGCCGGCCCGCTCACGCACGGCCTGATCGGCACCTGTGATAACCAGCGGGATTCTGGCTCCGGCAGAAATATTCATCTCGCTGCGAACCGAGCGAATCTCGGAAATGAGCGCTACGATCCAGCCGATCTCGTTGTCGGCCTCCTCATTCTGTAGCCCCGAAAACGCCGGCCATTGCGAAAGCGTCAGCAGGCTGGTGCGCTTTTCGCCATGCTCCACCATGTGCGACCATAGCTCTTCCGTGATGAACGGCATGAACGGATGCAGCAGCTTGAGGATCTGATCGAGCACCCAGGCAACGCAGGCCCTGGTCTCGGCCTTGGCCTCTTCGTCATCGCCATTGAGGATCGGCTTGATCAGCTCAAGGTACCAGTCGCAGAAAACGCCCCACACGAATTCATAGGCGCCGGTCGCGGCCTCGTTGAACTTGTAGCCTTCTATACCGGCCGTTACTGCGGCGGCGGCGCGCTCGGTCTCGCCGACGATCCATTTGTTCAGTGTCTCGTTCACGGAGGCGGGATCGAAGTCGAACCTGCGCACGCACTCGTTCATCTCGGCAAAGCGCGCCGCGTTCCAGAGCTTGGTAGCGAAGTTGCGATAGCCCTCGACGCGTTGCGTCGACAGCTTGATGTCACGGCCCTGAGCAGCCATCGCGGCCAGAGTGAAACGCAGGGCGTCCGCGCCATAGGTGTCGATGACACCCAGTGGATCCATGACGTTGCCCTTCGACTTCGACATCTTCTGCCCTTTTTCATCGCGGACGAGGGCATGGATGTAGATGTCGCGGAAGGGCACCTCCTTCATGAAGTACTGCCCCATCATCATCATGCGGGCGATCCAGAAGAAGATAATGTCAAAGCCGGTAACAAGAACGTTGGTTGGATAGTAGCGCTCCAGCTCCGGGGTCTGATCCGGCCATCCAAGCGTCGAGAACGGCCACAACGCCGATGAGAACCAGGTATCCAGCACGTCAGGATCGCGGACCAGCTCGACGCTGCGGCCGTAATGCCGGGCGGCATCGGCGGAGGCTTCGGCTTCGTCATGGGCGACGAAGACTTCACCATCGGGACCATACCAGGCGGGAATCTGATGGCCCCACCAGAGCTGGCGCGAGATGCACCAGGGCTGGATGTTGCGCATCCATTCGAAAAAGGTCTTCTCCCAGTTCTTCGGAACAAAGCGCATGCGTCCGTCGTCCACCGCCTTGACCGGCTCTTTGGCCAGTTCGGCGGCGTTGACGTACCACTGGTCCGTCAACCAGGGCTCGATCACGACGTTAGAACGATCCCCGTGCGGAACCGCGTGCGTCGTTGGCTCGATCTTTTCAAGGAGGCCAGCCGCATACATGTCGGCGACGATGCGTTTCCTCGCTTCGAACCGGTCCACGCCGCGGTAGGCTTCCGGCGCGTTATCATTCAACGCACCGTGCTCATCGAGAATGTTGATCTGCTCCAGACCGTGCCGTTTGCCGACTTCAAAGTCGTTGAAGTCATGGGCTGGCGTGATCTTGACGGCACCGGTGCCCTTCTCCGGATCCGAGTACTCGTCGGCGACTATCGGGATTTCGCGGCCGACCAGCGGCAAGGTGACAGTCGCCTTCGCGGCAAGCAAAGCCGCATAGCGTTCATCCTCCGGGTGCACGGCGACGCCGCTGTCACCCAGCATGGTCTCGGGGCGGGTAGTGGCAACGACGATGTAGTCCTTGTCATATCCCTCGACCTTCGCGGTCAGCGGATACCGGAAATGGTACATATGGCCGCTCGGGTCGCGTGACAGAGCCTTGTTCAGGGCCGCGGCGTCGAACTCTTCTCCATCTTCAAGCGACCATTTGAACGAACCGTGCGCCTCCACCTGCACGACTTCCAGATCGGAGATCGCGGTCTGGAACTTCGGATCCCAGTTGACGAGGCGCTTGTCCTTGTAGATGAGCCCGGCGCGATAGAGTTCGACGAACACCTTCACAACCGCGCGCGACAGGCCTTCATCCATCGTGAAGCGCTCACGTGACCAGTCGCACGAAGCGCCAAGCCGCTTGAGCTGGTTGATGATGATGCCGCCCGATTCTTCCTTCCACTCCCAGACCTTCTCGACGAACTTCTCGCGGCCAATGGCACGCCGATCCGGTTCGTTGCGCTCAGCCATCTGGCGCTCGACAACCATCTGCGTCGCGATACCTGCGTGATCCGTTCCCGGCTGCCACAGCACATCCTTGCCGCGCATCCGCTCAAAACGGCACAACACGTCCTGCAACGTGTTGTTGAGGGCATGGCCCATGTGCAGCGAGCCCGTAACGTTCGGCGGGGGAATCACAATCGTAAACGGTTCGGCAGCATCACCCTGGCGGTCGGGGCGGCCACACCGGAAGGCCTCAGCCTTCTCCCATTCGTCGTGTATGCGTGGTTCGATCTCGGCCGGCTGATAGGTCTTTTCGAGCATGGAGATTTCGCGTTCGGTTAGTCGGGATGACACGAGGCGGCCCCACGCGAAATATGCGTCGGTCCGTCACTTTCGGCTTGTTCTTTCGTTCACCGGCATCGGGCCAGTGGACTGGTCCTGTCAAGTTTGCCGGGGTCAGCCTGCTGGTTAGCATAAAGGCGGCGTGGAGGCGAACGTTCCTCGCGCGCTCGGGCCGGGCGGTCATGCCTGCCGGGCGAGTTCGGCGTGTCAGGGGGAACCAACCTTGCTCTTGATGGTGTCCGCCACCTCACGCCTTATGGCGGCCTCAATGATCCCGGGCAGGTTTTCATCAAGCCATTCCCGTAGCATCGGCCGCAGAAGATCCATGACGGCTTCTTCCAGAGTGCGGCTGGTGGCAGCCTGCTGAGCGGGTGCCGTAGTCGTCGCAGCATCCTTGGCAACGACTGGTGCGGGCTCCTTAGCGGAACCCGGAATGACGCCGCCTGTCTGACTGAAACCGGAGGACAGAGGTCTCGAGCCGAATTCCACTTTGGCACGAGGGACGGCGTTCTGCGAACTGACGTCACTTGCAGTTGAAGGCGCCGGAACGCTCCGCTCGAAGGCCTTGAGGACCGGTTCGATGCTCGGGAAACCCGGGGCATCGGGCTGGCTCATGGCCGTTGGCGACGTCACTTCGGGGCCTTGTGAGGCGGCCGGAGCACTCCCCTGCGATGAGCCTGTCTCCGCAGGCTTGCGTCCGCCATTAGATTGCGATGCGGAAGCCACTTGCTGAGAGTCGCCGCGCGGCGCTGCCGTCAGTCCATCAACCACGGGCGAATGCGAGGGCCCGGTTCCTGAAGGTGTCAACGAACCTCCTGCGTTGCCGCCCGATAAAGCTGCGTTCGTTGAAGGTCCGGGCTTCAGTTGAAGATCCGGCTTCCTCGATTCCTGGCTGGCTGGAACATCTGCCTGTTTCTGCGAGGAAGTCGCGGCTGTACCCGTGGAGAGTCCCGTGGGGAAACGGCGCGGGGATTCCGGCCAGCCGGGTGACGGGGTGTCAGCAGTAGGCCCTGCCGACGTGGTTAATCCGGTAGCGAAGGAAGGCTCGTGCGGACGCGACTGTCCCGAGATCGCGGCATCGCTTTCCTTAAGCGGACCTGCATCCCTGTTTGGAACGAGTGAGCCGAAATCGAAGCTCATGCCGGGCGCGGTTGCGGTGGTCGCCGGCGTATCGGGGACCGGCTTTGCAGCAGGCGCAACCGCAGCCGGAGATCCGGCCGATGTCTTTGCAGACTCGTCGGTTATGGCCGGACGCAGGTCAGAAGGATCCAGAGGATCATCGAGCAAGTCGGCCAGATCATCGTCGTCCTGACGGGCAGCGACCGGAGGTATTGCGGAGGGTGCGCTGGACGCCGGGAAAGCATTGGGGACCGGCGCGGGATTGTGTCTTCCCAAAGCCGA
>Ga0180216_1004413_pt1 | contig 10699 bp, 8 predicted proteins | sample eDN3rd37CBELigMG_FD_128879 | JGI IMG/M metagenome (GOLD analysis project Ga0180216, IMG submission 128879) | Enriched Miracle-Growth compost microbial communities from Emeryville, California, USA - eDNA 3rd pass 37_C BE-Lig MG (version 2)... ...
AGGACAACTTTGCGACGCTGCCGCAGGCCGTCATCAGTGGCTCGGGTGTACGCGCGCTAAAGAGCGCGGGGCACGCCGCGACGCCCCGCGTTGACGGCCTGCTCACCGCGCGCTGCCGAGATGGCATAAGGGACGGTGCTTCCTTACAGGACTTCCAAACGGTCATGAACGCCCAGAACGTGGTGATGATCCTGCGCTTGTACGACGGCAGCCGCCAGGAGGTGCAAAAGAAGCACGCCAGCGAGCTTGAGGTACAGCATCCTCCCGCGCGGCGAATGCCGGCGGCCTCGGCTAATGCCGCTCACCGCCGCTGCTTCTTCACGTGCTCGCCACAATTCGTAGAACGTCACGGTCACGGAGCGGTTCGGTCCGACCGAGATCTTCGTGCCGGGCACGATCCGCAACGTCATGTACATCACCCTGCTCGACGGCGACTTTTCGCAGGGCCGCAAGACGAGCGCCAAGAACGTCGAGGTGGCGGTCACCGTCCGCAATCCGGAAGGCGAGATCATTCCCAACTCGATCATCCGCGGCTCCGGCGAGGCGCCGGTGGCGCAGTTCGAGTCCATCATCCTGTACCACAGCAACAGCCCGACGGTATGCAGCACCCGCGGTTGGGCCGCCCCCGCGAGACGGCGTCTCACATCCGCCCCGCCCCGCCTGCATTACGGCATGTGCACCCTGCGCAGTTCAACGAGACATTCACGGTGTCGCTGTTACCCGAGTACTATAAGGCGAACACGCACCTGTTCTTCGTGTTCCGGCACTGTTCGTCGACCGAGCTCAAGGACCGCGACGACAAGGCCTTTGCGTTCAGCTACCTCAAGCTGAAGGACGCCAACTCGACCGCGGTGCTAAAGAACGGCCACCACCGCCTGCAGCTCTACGAGTTCGACCGCTCGCTCATTACCAACGGGACCGTGTACCTGACAGAGACCGATCCCAAGAAGATGCGGCCGCTCAAGGACGTCATGAACGTCAAGTCGCTGCTGTCGTCGACCCTAATGACCCAGAGCCAGTCGCTCAGCAAGGTGCGCACTGGCGGCGGGCAGCGACCCGCACCGGCAGCGCGCACAGCCCTCGCTGACCGCGTTCCGCGCGCGCGCGTGCATCTCTCGGTCGTTCCCACACCAGCTGCTGACGTGGAGTTCGTGCAATGTCAAGGAGATCCAAGAGATCCTCAAGGAGGTCATCTTTGTCGAGTCGATGGAGCTCGTCAAGTTCCTGGACCGCATCCTCAAGGCGCTCTTCGACATGCTGGGCCACCCGCTCAACACCACGCGCGCGCTGGACCTGGACGTCTTCGCCGCCCTGGTGACGATCCTGAGCCTGACCGACAACAAGCGCCTAGCCTACATCAAGCCCATCGTCGAGCGCTACATCGACACGACGTTCAACTCGCCGATGGCGCACATCCAGCTGACACGCTCGTTCTCCACACTGGTGAACAGCATCAACGAGCCCAAGAACGCCAAGACCATCTCGTCGTGCATGAAGTGCTGGCAGTACATCATCCGGCTCATCGTCAAGTCGGCGCAGCTCCAGTACGAGTCGGTCCAAGGCCTCGACGATTTCCGCCTCACCCTGGAGGACCTCTTTATGGTGCGTCGCTGCCGACGCGCACAAACATCGTCGGCGGGGAGTGCAATGCTAACGGCGCGCACCCAATTCGCCCGCAGCCTCACCGCATGGCAGGCCATCAACGCCAACGTCATGGCGTCGCAGGACCCGGCGCTGATCAGCTCGCACGTGATGGCGCTGCAAAAGTTCCCGCAGGTGCTGGTGGAGCTGGAGAAGCTCTTTGACGTGCCGGCGCTCTCGCGGATCGCGCAGAGCTTTATGAACGCGGTGACGCCGACGGCGCCCGGGAGCGAGCACGATTTCCGCGGCAGCGCCACCACGTGGATCATCCGCGAGAAGATGGGCGCCATCCAGGGCCTGCTGACCAGCAAGCTCTTTGAGCACCCGAACGGGCAGGAGATGCTTCTTGTGCTGCTCAATGCCGAGGTGCGGTTGGTTGCCGGATGGAATCGTGCGAGCCAGCCGCGCCTAACGTGGGCGGCGCCGAACTGGAAACGGCGCGCGTGCCGAACTGTGCAGTTGAACAAGTACATTGGCGCGCCGGCCAGGGAGAACGGCGCGGCGGGCGCGTCGCCCGACAAGGCAAAGTCGGCCCGGAGCACAGTGCCGCCGCCCGACATCGTACGCGCATGCGGCCTGTGCTTGGCCGAGCTGCTCAACGTCTTGGGCAATCTCCCAGTCGGTCGCGACCGCGACGCCCTCGTGAAGCGTACGTGCCCGCTTCGAAGCGCCGGCCACGGCGCCTGCAGAGCCGCTCACCGGGGCCGGCGTGCACCCCCGACGCCACGCTTCCCGTCACAGGCGCGGTGACGGACCTGTTCCCGCTGCTGGAGCGCCTGATGGAGCTCTATAACGCGTTCAGCAAGCAGGAGCGCGAGCGGACCGGCGGCGGCGAGCGCGAGCGCGGCCTGCCGGGCGACAGCGTGCCGGTCACGCAGGTGCTGGCGATCGACGTCTTGGCGCTCTTCTCCGTCATGAAGCTGGACCTGTGGCGCGCGTACATGGCCAGCAAGACCGAGGAGCAGCAGGCCACCTTTTTGCGGACGCTGCTGCAGACGTTCCAGCGAATCCAGGCCGACGGCTTCCCCAAGTCGTGGCCCACCGTCCAAGTTGCCGCGATGCAGCTTATCCTCAACGTGCTGGGCTGGGTGCGCAGCCTGCTGGACGAGTACGCGCAGCTCGGATCGCTGGCATGGCAAGGCGAGGTGACGTGTGCGGTGCTAATTCGCGGACCGGCGCACGTGTTGTTCGTTCCGGAACCGCGCAGGCGGTTCATGAGCGCCGAGGCGTTCCGGGAGGAGCTGTGGCTGGGCTACCTGCGCGTCATCCTGGGCGTGCTCCGCTCGCCCCTGTTGCAAATCGAGCAGATCCCGGCGTGGGAGGCGCGCATCGTGATGCAATGGAGCGGGAAGGACATGCGGCAGCAGGCCGCCGAGCTCCTCGTCGAGACCTGGTGCGTGGCCTACCGCCTCGCCTCGCTCGTGCTAGGTGCGCGTGCGCCGCGCCTTACGTTGGGACCCTTGCTCGATGTTGCGCGGCGCCGCCGGCGGTCCAGGAAAAAGCTGGGGGCTCAACTGACCCGCCTGCGCGGCCGGCTGGTCCCGCAGATCCTGCAAACGACGATGCTGCTGCATCCCGAGATTCGCAATGTCGGCATGGACCTGCTGTACGACCTGCTGCGTCTCGAGTACCAGCAGACCAAGTCCTACTAGTACGCAGTGTGCGCACCACGGCGGCGCGTGCGGTGGCCTTTGGATGGTTTGACTGAATGCGCGTCGCGCGATGGTTTTCCCCTGTGCCGCCCCGGTGTGCAGCAAACTGGAGACGATGCTGATCGAGCAGTTTGAGGCCACGCTGACGGCGGCGCAGAGCTCCAACAACTACCTGCCCTTCTTCTCGGAGGGCCTGCAGGCGCGCTTCCAGCGGGACACGGCGGCCAACTGGAGCCCCGAGCACCAGGACTCGCTCAAGCGCATGCGCAAAGTGCTCAAAGTGGTACGAGGCGAGCACACCGATGCTGGGACGGTGGCCTGCGCGGCAGCGCGGCGGTGCTTACCTGAGAGTCGCTCGCTTGTTGCTTGCTTGCGCGCATAGCTGCTGGTGCTGAGGACGCTGCCGGACACGCAGGACATGGACGAGGAGCGGAGCACCTGCCTGCGCCGCCTGCTCAAGCTGCTGGACGCGCGAAACCACAGCAGCCTCTTCTTCAAGTACGTGCACGACCTGGCGACGCTGCACGACCGCACCGGCCGCGACAAGGCCGAGGCGGCCTTTGCGCTGTGCCTGCACGCCGACCAGCTCCCGTACGTCGTGGCGGCGCGGCTAGGCGCGGTGCGGTCAGACGCGGGGTTTGGCACCGACGGCCGGGCGATGGCCACGTCCGTGGCGCGTTTGGGGGGCGGAGCGCAGGTGGACCGACGCGCGCCTGCCCGAGCTCAAGCCGCACTTCCCCGAGCAGACCGCGTTTGAGCGCAAGGAGGCGCTGTACCTGCGCATCATCGACAACTTTGACGTGAGCAAGCAGTGGGAGTACGCCATCGAGCGCTGCAAGCACCTCGCCCAGCAGTACGACCAGCGCTTCCTCTACGTCAAGGTGCGTCGCCGGCATCGCACGAGGTGGCGGGCAGCGACCTGTGTGCGCTAACGTCGCTGCACTCACCGTGCTGTCTGGGCGTCGCCCCGCGCTGCCCAGCTCGCGGGCATCCTGAAGCGGCAGGCCGAGCTGACGCACCGGATCGCCACGGAGGAGCGCTACTTTAGCGAGTACTTCCGCGTCGGCTTTTACGGCAAGAGCTTCCCGCCGCACCTGCGCAACAAGCAGTTCATCTACCGCGGCACCGAGCTGGAGCGCATCTCGGCGTTCGTCGAGCGCCTGCAGGACAAGTACCCGCTAGCGACGGTCCTGCCCTCGAACGCGCCGCCGGGCCCCGAGATTGTGCACGGCACCAAGATGTGGCTGCAAGTCGTCAAGGTCTGCGGAGCGTGCCGCTGCGTGGGTGAGTGAGAGCTGCATGGCTCACCATGAAAAAAGAACGCGCCGGCGGGCGCGCGTTGGTGCTGGTAGGTCGACCCGATGCCGGACCGGTCCAAGCCGCTGCTGCAGGACAACGTCCCCGACTATGTGCGCAAGTACTACGAGGTGAACGAGGTCAACGTGTTTTCGTTCTCACGGCCGTTCAAGAAGCAGAAGACGGGAAACGAGTTCCTGGACCTGTGGACCAGCAAGACCGAGTACACCATCCTCGACGGGTGCGCGCGCGGTGCCGCAGGTAGAGGGAACGGCATGGACGGCGCGGCGCCTAACGGGAGGCGGCACTGAAAGCGCATGGCTCTGTACCCGGCGCAGGTTCCCCTCGCTGCTGCGCCGGTGCAAGGTCGTCAACTCGACCACGGTCGAGCTCGCGCCGATTCAGAATGCGCTGGTGCGTCCGCTCGCCGGGCCGCCGCAGCGGCCACGTGGCGGGATCGCGCGCGGCCCGTGCTAAGGCGCGCCCGCCCGTTCGTTGCGTGCGCGCGTGGCGCAGGCGACGATGACTGCCAAGACCAAGGAGCTCGAGATGCTGGAGAAGAAATACATGAGCCAGCCGACGCTCAACTGCAACCCGTTCACGATGGCGCTGAACGGCGTGGTGGACGCGCCGGTCAACGGCGGCGTCAACATGTACCGCACCACCTTCTTCACCAAGGAGTACCTGGACAAGAACCCGAGCCACAAGGAGTGGGTCGAGCAGCTCAAGCAAGAGCTGATGCGGCAGGTCCGCGTCGTCAACCGCTGCATCGAGGTGCACGCCGAGATTGTCCCGCCGGACGTGCGGCCGCTGCACGACAAGCTCGTGGAGAGTACGATCACGCATGGCACGCGCCGAAGCTTTTTGAGTACGCCACTCACCCCGACCTTGTTGTGCGGTCCACGGAATGCGATGCGGCGGACGGTAGACTTTAACAACAACTTTGCGCAGGAGCTCGCCATCATCCGGCCGCCGCCGCCCAAGGCGGAGCCGGCGCCCACGGCGGCGGGCGCGCCCGCGGCCAGCCCGAGCAAGCCGGCCGGCGGCGCGCCGGCGGCGCTGGAAGCCTTCCCGGAGGGCCCCAAGGGCCCGTCGCCCGCTCCTGGCGCGGGCGTGCAAGTCGCGCCGCCCAGCCTGCCGCCGCCGAGCCCGTCTAACCTGAGCAGCGTGCAGCAGCGGCGGATGACGTTCACCGGCGTGAAGCCGCCGCCGGTGACGGCGGTGCGTCGGGGGCACTCGTGGAGACCGGACACTTTCTGGCAGCGCCGCAGCGCACTCATCCACCCGCACACGCGCCTGCGCATTTCTAGTTTCTGACAGACGGTGACGGTGCCGCCGCCCGAGATCCGCCAGAGCTGGGCGCGCAGCACGATGAGCGGCACGCAGCTTCGGCAGCAGTACCTCGCGCACCAGCAGCTGGAGCGCAGCGCGAGCGGTGGCGTCGCTGCGCCGCTAACGCCGGTGAGCCCGGCCGTCGGCGGCCAGACGTCGTGGCCGGGCGCGTCCGCGCCGACGACGCCGATGGGCGCGATCCCGCCGTCGCCGGGCATCTTCCCGCGCAAGCAGGCGCCGCCCCCGCCGCCGGCCGCCACCGCCACGCCGCCGCCGCCGGCCGCCACGACCACGCCGCCGCCGCCGCTTCGGACCACGCCGCCGCCGCCGCTTGGGGCCACGCCGCCGCCGCCGGTCGGGGCCACGAGCCTGCCGCCGCCGCCCGTGGCGCCGCTGCCCGTGGGCCTCCCGCCGCCGTCGCGGCCGGTGTCGCAGGCGGCGCTGCCCCCGCCGTCGCCGGTGGGCGCCGCCAAGCTGCCGCCGCCGCCCGCGGTGCCGCCGCTGCCCGCCAACCTGCCGCCGCCGGCGGCGCCGCGGCTCTCCAACGGCCTGCCCCCGCCCGCCGCGATCCCGCCGCCGACGCCCACCGCCGCGGCCGGCGCGTTCCCGCCGCCGCCGCCGCTCACCAATCTGCCGCCGCCCGCGGCCACGGCCGCAGGGAACCGGCTGTCGGTGGCGTTCACCGCGCCACCGCCGCCACCGGCCGCGCAGGCTACCTTCCCGCCGCCGCCGCCTCCGGGCACTCGTCCACCTCAGTAAGTTCCCGATCTTTGTTGTCCGTCCATGCGCCATCGTCGTGTACAGTAGCAGTGCGCGCAATCTCAACAGCATGCTGCGCGGGTACCGCCGACGAGGCGCATCCATACCAAATGCGCTCGCGGGCAATACCAAGTGCGCGCGCGTCCTGCATCCACTTTAGCATTCTGCCAACCCTGGTTGACAGAAAAAGTTGCCTGCGTCATGCACTTGCTGCCAACCATATTTCCTTCGGACGCAACTACGCTGCAGTACGGCCTCACCGCGAGCTAGCACGGCACGGCGGTTGTGCTAGCCGACGGGAAAGGGCTGCGTAGCAGAGGAAACGTGATCTCGGCGAATGTAAGGCATTCTGAAAGTTGTCTGTGGGCCAAGGTGCTTGGCCTTGTCGGACAACGGCTTGCACGAAACGCCGCGCCAACCACGAGCGGTAATTAACCAAAAACTCGCACGCTGTTGCGGGACAATTAACCAGCGACCAACCATGGCGCGCCAGCTGATCTTGGTGGTGGCAGTGCTCATCTGCCTGGCGGCGATGCCGCTCGCAGCGCACGCCGGCATTCTGGCGTACGGCGCGTGCCAGACCGGCTGCAACGCCGCCGCGGTGGCGTGCTACGCCGCCGCCGGCGCCGTCATGGGCGTGATGTCGGTGCCGGCGTGCAATATTGGCCTGAGCGCATGCATGGCAACCCTGTGCGCGCCCGCGCTGCTGGCGCCGACGCCCTAAGCGACCGTCTCCAGCCGTTCGCAGACACCAAGACCGCGGCCATGCAGCCGAGATGCGCGGCTGGTTGTTTCAAATGCGTAGACTTCCGTTTCCGTTTCCGTAGATTTCTCGATCCGTACGTGTTCGTGCCGTGCTGTGCTTCGTCTTTTCTCGCGCGCATTACCATGCAACCACTCTTGCGCGGCTTTAGCTGCATGCACGCGCCTCCGTAGATCCAAATTTTGTGTTGACCATGCGTGTCATCTGTGTCTTGAATAAATCGTTTCTAATATACGAACTCATGCGAGCTGGCTGGGACATACACCCACACTGCATAGGCCCTGAGGTTCATGCATGGATGCATCTAAGTGGTGCGGCGCTTCGGCATGCATGCATGTGGCGGTGGCTTTGGTCGATATCGATCGATTCAAGTTACAACGTACGTATAGTAACGAGCACCAGGAAAGAGACTTCCCCTCCCGAATTTGAACAATGCCATATCCAGCGGCGCGCTGGCCCCTGCAGCCCCGTAAGGGACTGTATGCCGGCTGGTCGATGGAATACCCTGTGATCTGTGGTGCATGGCGCTCGAGTTCCCTTTAGCGTCCATAGACTACTACCGATACTTTGTTTGGATACGTAACACTGCCTGGCTCGGTGTTATCAGTGCTGGCCTTCCCCCACATGGGCGTTCCTGTATCGCCTGTCCGCGGCCCCATTGCCGTTCTGGCCGCGCTGTGCACAACAGGTCTATGTTACCTCGGTCCACTGAGCCAGCGACGCCACGTCAGGCCGCTCGGCGTCGTAGAGCTCTTGCCCTGCCACAACAAATGCCCTCCACAAAGCCGCGAGCGGCCCAACAGGAAGTGGAGCAGCAAGCGCTTCACGCACCAGCAACTAAGATGGCCTTTTCTTCTGAGCTGCGGTCCAAGATACTGCTATTGCACGAGCTCGGCTGGTCGTGCCGCCAAATCGGCAAACACATTGGGAAGCGCTACACCTCCGTCGCCCGATTCCTACGCACTAGCAGCGCCACACCCAATATGGCTGGAAAGCGCCAACGTCTAGCCGCCGTGTGCGCTCAGCCCGCGACGAGCATATCATCAAGCGCGTTATCCTGACCGGCGAGTGCCACACTGCAACGGAGATCTCGCGCCAGGCCTCCAACCTCGGGCTTCCGCCGGTGGCCGATTTGACCGTACGACTATGTATAGGACCCAAGCACAGGATATTATTCAGTTTCGGAAATGGTTGGCATAGCCCGCAGGGCGACGCCTTCTTTATGGCGACCCACGGCCACGGTGGCGGGGCATGGTGTGGGTTCTCTGCCACGCGTGGCCGGTGTGCTGCTCTGCGTTGGCTAGAGCGCCCGCCCGCCCACCCGATTTCATGTAGTACCTTCCTTTCCTGCGTTTGTTTTTCTTTGCGCTCTACCCGTGTCGCGGTCTCGCTGCAGCCTGACGGGGCAGCCGGGCGAGCCAGACCTATACCAGGTCATGACCCGCTGAGGTGGATGGAATGACCATGCACCTCTCTCTCTTGTTGGGTGGGCCACGGGGCCGTGGCCGGAGCACATAAAGTTTACTGAATTTTCGAGGGGGAGTCACTTTTTTCCCTGGTGCTCGTAGCTGTCTGGCGATAGCAGGTAGTTGCTGTTTGTGCGGGGGAAGGCTAAGAGTCGGCGGCTCGGCACGATCGTCAGGAAGCGTTTAATTGGTGCATGGTGGGTGGCCTAGGAGCAGCTTGCGTGAGCACAAAGATGGCATGTACGAGCGCGAGCGTGACTAGAGCCCGTTGGCTCGCTTTTGCGCTCGTCTGCTGCTTTGCAGTGAGCGCAAGGGCAGCGTGCGGCGGCCACAAAGACCTCATCAGCTGCTTGTCGGCGAGCGAGAACGATCACCGCTGTCTGTGGTGCGAGCCGCACAACAAGCCGGGCGTGTGCATGTCCCAATCGGAGCGGCTGTGCGACGGTCTGGAACATCAGACGGCAGGCTTTGCCTGCTGCGACGGGAGCGACTGCGGCGGCGTGGCGTTCGACTGCAATGGCGTGCGGAAGTGCTGCCCGTCTGGCACGACGCCTCAGTTCACGGTGTTGGTGGGCAATGCAACTGCGCGTGTGTGGTGAACGGTCTCACCGAATCGTGGTGCTCTGCGGCGCCACCGACACGTACTGGGGCCCATGCAGCACTACCGGCGACCACGTCGGCGGAGCCGGTGCCACGGTGCGTCGATGACAGCAGCACTGGTCTTGTTGCAATTGGGCAAACCGGGGAAGGCGAAGTAACAATTGTGTGGTCGCCAAACTGCGACGGCCAACTATGGAAGGGCGGTAGCTGGTTTTCTGATAATGCCATCTCCCCATTTGTAGCCACGGGTCTTAGCTCGTGGGAGCACGAGTTTAGCCTTTTAGGCACGGAGTATTGGGTTTGGTGGGATGCGAAGGTTACTGTGGGGGCTTGGCCGCCGCCCGCCTGCGTCGACGAAAGCAGCACGAGGCTGACGCTTATACAACAGACCGGCCCAGGCGAGGTCACCTTAGTATGGGAGACGAACTGCGTCGGAGAACTGTGGCGGAACGACATTCGCGTTGGCAACCAGGAAGTTTCGCCCAATGTGATAACTGGATTGAGTAACGGAAATTATAGCTTCCATTTGTGGGGTACGGTGACCAAGGTATGGGAGACGCCGAAAGTGTCCGTTGTTGAATGGCCGATTCCTCCGTGCGAGGACACGGACAGTGCAATGTTGACCGCCATACGGAATAGCGGTCCAGGCGAGATCATGTTCTTCTGGGCGGCGAGCTGCATCGGGACGGTCTGGGGTGACGGACGGGTACTCGCGGCCGCAACGCCATCGCCCTTCAAAGCGAGTGGGTTCAGCCAAGGGGAGCACAGCTTTCGGCTGAGCACTTCAGCTTCTGCAACCGTGTGGGAAGCCAACGTGACCGTTGGGGAATGGCCCGTGCCGCTTTGCGTCGACGCGAGCAGCACGGCATTCATTGACTTCAAGCAAACCGGTCCGGGTGCCGGCACCTTCACATGGTCGCCAAACTGTGACGGTCAACTGTGGACGGAAAATGGTTGGTATGCAGACGGGGCGGAGTCGCCCTTCGTTGCCACAGGCTTGAGTGTAGGGAGTCATTGGTTAAGACTCATAGGTACGGCTGCAACTGTCTGGGAAGTCGACATTATCGTGGGCAACTGGCCTCCTCCTCCTACGGAGCCGCCCACGGAGCCACCGACGACCATGCCACCTACGGAAGCGCCAACGACAGCACCACCGACGACAGCGCCACCGACGACAGTGCCACCGACGA
>Ga0180216_1004416_pt1 | contig 10690 bp, 10 predicted proteins | sample eDN3rd37CBELigMG_FD_128879 | JGI IMG/M metagenome (GOLD analysis project Ga0180216, IMG submission 128879) | Enriched Miracle-Growth compost microbial communities from Emeryville, California, USA - eDNA 3rd pass 37_C BE-Lig MG (version 2)... ...
CCTTCGCCGCCAGCGGCCGCAACTGCGCCCACACGAACTGGGCCCTCGCACTCGTCCATCCAGTCAGTACAAAGCCACCTCCTCTACAGTGGACACTATGACGTCATACATTTATACCCCTAACCCTAGATGGCTGAAACCAAGACGAGGCGACCATCCCCTAGCCCTAGCACGAGTCTAGCATACCCCTGGCCCTAAGGTAAACGCGAGCATACCCCTAGCCCTAAGCAGAAAGCCCTAAAGAACGCTAGCCCTAGCCCTACCCTCACTAAGCCAGGCCATAGCCCTAGCCCTAGGTAGCTCGTCCTGGGATAGCTGTCCGTAGCCCTAGCCCTAGTCCCAATGACGTTACCTGCCTTTACCCCTAACCCTAGGTCACTGCTACTGGGTGACGTCATGCATTCATAGCCCTAGCCCTAGCGAGTAGGATGCAATGACGTCATGGGGCTGTAGCCGTAACCCTAGTCCGCATAGGTGTTTTCGCTTCGCTTCGCTGGCGAACGGCGGCGGCGGCGGCGGCGGCGACGCCCGGCGGCGGCGGCGGCGACGCCCGGCGGACCCTTATAGAAGAACCCCACGGCAAAGGCGAGACTCCACACACCGTTTCTTCCTCCTGCTTCTCCTCCTGCGCCTGCGCCTGCGCCTGCGGCTGGTGCTGGAACCGCGGTAGCGGCCGCCGACGGGCCCACGCCGCCACGGTGGACGCCCCAACGCCGGCACACGGCGGCACCGGACAGCGGACGACGTCACAACACAAGCAGGCGGCCGGCACACCAAGACGCTGAGAGGTTCGTTGCCGCAGGCAACCGGTCGCTGCTGGGCATGAACGACCGACGAACGCTCGCTTCCCTTGGCACCCCCCGTGGCGTGACTGCGCGTCGTTTCAGCGACGCGGCCGGAAGGCCTGTGAGGAGTCCCGCCAGGATGCGGCTCGTGGACGTGCCGCGCACGGCGACGCTCGCCTGGTGCCCCGTCTCGTCGGCCGGCCTGCTGGCCACGGGCACGGCGGCGGGTGCGCTGGACGCGAGCTTTGAGACGAACGCGCGCATCGAGATCTTCAACATTGGGGCGGCCGCCATGGCGCAGGCGCCCGAGCCCGTCGTCTCGGTCGTGGTGCCGTCGCGCGTGCAGCGCCTCGCTTGGACCGGCCGCAGTACGCCGTGCACCGCGCGCGGCGCGGGTCTGCCTGAGCCGGATGGGGCCTGACCTGCTCGCTTGTCAATGACCCACCGGGACGGGGGGACGCGCAGGCGTGGACGGCCGCGAGGGCACCGTGGGCACCCTCGCCGCGGGCCTGGAGAACGGCACCATCGAGATCTGGGACGCCCGCGGCCTGCTCACCGGTGCGCTGGGATCGCAGCGCGTGGCGGCGTCCCGGCGGGCGGGCGGAGCTGACTCGCCCGGTGCCGGCGGTGTACGGCGGTGCGTGCGCTAGGCGAGCGCGTCGGCGAGCGCGCCCGCGTTGCTCGGCTGGAGGGCCACCGTGCGGCGGTCAAGAGCATCGACTTTAACCCGAACGTCGACAGCCAGCTGGCGTCGGGTGCGTGCCGCTCAACGCAGCGGACTCCCGAGCTTGCGGTGCCCGCTCACGCGCTGGCGCTTTCGGGTTGAGCATGCTGGAGCACGCCGCAGGCGGCGCCGACGGCGAGATCAACGTGTGGAGCCTGACGGACCTGACGCGGGTACGACCGCTGAACGGTGGGCCGCTGCGATGCGAGCGGCAGCGTCAGCTGACCCATGCTCCTAGCACGCAGACGGGGCTTGGCCCGCGCCAGCCGCAAGCGCCGCCGCGGCGGAGCAACAAGCTGACCGACATCACCGCCGTCGCGTGGAACCGGCAGCTGGAGCTGGCGCACATCCTGGCCACGTCGTCCAGCAACGGTGCGGCGGTGTTCGTTTGGGGAGGGCGGCCTCGGGCGCGACCTGCCGCCCGCGCTGACACCACACGCTCTGGTAGCGTCGCACGCTGCGGCCGCTGCTGCAGGCGCGACGGTCATCTGGGACCTGAAGAACAACCGCGAGGCCATCTCGATCATGTCGCAGACGGCGCGCCCGCACGTGTCCGCGACCGCGTGGAACCCGGCGTCGCCCATGCAAATCGTCACGGCCTCGGAGGACGACTACGACCCGACGCTGCTTGTGTGGGACCTCCGCAACGCGCGGTACGAGCGCACGAACGGCGCCCAAGCGTGCCAGCGTTGGCGTCACGCGCTCACAGGTCCGGTGCCCTCCTCCTCGCGCCGAGCGACGTGTTGCAGTGCGCCAGAGCGGCTGCTGCGCGGGCACCACAAGGGCGTGCTGTCGCTGGCGTGGTGCCCGCGCGACCCGTCGCTGTTGCTCAGCGGCGGCAAGGACAACCGCGCGATCGTGTGGAACATGACCACCGGCGAGTGCCTCGGCGACCTGACCCCGGCTGACAACTGGGTCTTTGACGTCCAGGTACGTGCGCCGGCGCCATCCATCGGGAGGCACGGCAGCCTGCATGTTGACACACCGAGCCCGGTCGGATCGTTCTTGGCGAGCACACAGTGGAATCCGCGGAACCCGGCGCTGGTCGCCACGGCGTCGTTCGATGGGCACGTCACCGTCCACGCGCTGCAGGCATCCTCCAACGCGCCGGCCGCGCCCGCCCGCCCGGCCGACACGTACAACACCGACCCCTTTGCGCCGCCGGTGCAGCCGACGGCCTCGGTGGTGCTGAAGACGCCGCCGGCGTGGCTGTACCGCCCGTGCGGCGCCACGTGGGGCTTTGGCAACAAGCTCGTCACCTTTGCGGCCAAACGGCCTGTCGGCAACCAGCCGCAGCCGCAGTACGTCTGCCTGTGCGCGCGTCACCGATGGCCTTTAGTGGCGGCACAGCGCTCACACCCGCCTCAAACGACACTGTGTGCTTCACATGGCTGCATAGGACCGTGACGGTGCACCGCGTCGCCACAGACTCGGAGCTGCTGCACCGTGCCGAGCAGCTGGAGACGACGGTGGACAACGGCAACTACGTCGAGTTTTGCGAGCGTGCGTGCTCGCGCCTGCTGGCAGGGCTACGGGGGCGAAGCTGCGAGCTAAGCAGGCCCGGTTGCGCCCGTGGATGCGTGGCCCTGGCGAGCGGTGCAGTCAAGGCCAGCACGGCCGCGCAGGAGCAGGACTACCTGGAGTGGAACTTTATGCGCGTGCTGCAGGAGACCGAGTCGCGCATCAAGTTCAGCGCGCTCCTGGGCTTCAACGCGCTCGAGCTGGAGGAGCGACTCGCCAAGCTGGGCCTTGCCGAGCCGCCGCCGGAGGCCGCGCCCGCCGCCCCCGCCTCTGAGGCGGCGCCGGCCGCGTCGCCGGCCGCGCCCACCCCGCGCAATGCGGTGCGCCTCGCGGCCCGGCTGGACGTAGCTTTTATGTTCCGTTGCCAACGCGGGCGTCCCAGCGCTTGTTCGCCCCGCCGGACTCGCAGGAGGAAGAGTTTGAGGCTGCGATCGCCGCCACGGCGGCCGCGCAGGCCGAAGCGGCCAAGCCGCCCCCGTCGCCCATCCACCTGGCGCTGAACCAAGCCGCCACCAACGACCAGCGTACGGAGGGCGAAGCGGGCCCGGTGGAATGTGCCTGGCATTGAACGGCGCCCTGACGCGTTTTCACATTGACCAGCGTGCTTTTTCTCGAACGGCCCCGGCCCCGCTCGCCACAGAGTTCACCAAGCTCATCACCGAGGCGACCATCATGGGCGACTTCCAGGCCGCCGTGAACCTGTGCTTCCGCGCCAACCGCCCGGCCGACGCCCTCGTCCTGGCGCACTGCGGCGGGCCGACCCTCTTCCGGCAAGCGCAGGTGCGGAATGACGCCCCGCCGGGCGAGCTGGGTTTGCAGACGCGGGGCGCCTAAAACGGCGGCCCGCGTCTGGTCGCTCCGCCCCGCGCCGCCCAGGAACGCTACGCGGCGCTGGCGACGGCCCCGCCGTACCTGCAGATTGTGAACGCGGTCGTGCAGAAGAACCTGCGGCAGGTCGTCGAGCGGATCGACCTCGGCGACTGGAAGGCACGCACACGCGTTGCACTCAACGCCCAGAGCGAGCGCGTGCGGCGTCTCACGCCTTGTTATCTGTGTCGCTCCTCGATGGGCGCACCAGGCGATCCTGGCGATCCTGTGCACGTTCGCCAAGACGGACGAGTTTGTCGAGCTGTGCGACACGCTGGGCGCGCGCCTGCTCCACCAGGGCGACCTGGCCGCGGCGACGCTCGTGTACATCTGCGCCGGCACCGTCGACAAGGCATGCCGCGGCGGGTCCCCCGTGGCTGCGAAGGAAAGCATGCGCTGACCCGGCCACACCGCCCTGTGCGCCGCTATGGTCGCCGCGTTGCGTAGGCGGCCGATCTGTGGATCAAGCGGACGCACCAGGCCCCCAACGGCCAGGGCAAGGACGCCTCGGCCGCCGAGGCCCGGCGGCTGCAGGACCTGCTGGAGAAGGTGGCGGTCCTCCGCGGCGCCGTCGGCGAAGCAGCCCGCCCGATCCAGTGCGTCTTCCGCCACGCCGTGTGCCGCTGCGGCCAGCCGCGCCTCGCTCACCAACACCACCGTTTCGCCCTGCGCCTCGCGTTCGCATGCGCCAGGGAGCCGGCCAGCCTCGTGCGCTGCGTGGTGCGCTACGCCGAGCTGCTGGCCGAGCGCGGCCAGCTCACCGCGGCCATGAAGTACCTGCGCCTGGTCAGCGGCGCGACGGCCGCCGCCACCGACGACGGCGTGCTCGCCGCGCTGATCGACCGGCTCGTCCGGTCTGGCGCGCCGAACCCGGGCCTGGCCGCGCCGGCGCAGCCACTGTGGGGCGCCGCCGGCGGCGCGCCCGGGCGGCGGCCCGCGGCGCCCGCGCCGGCGCCTGTTGCGCAGCAGACGGCGTGGCCGGGCGCGTACCAGGCCGCAGCCGCGCCGCGCCCGGGCGTGCCGCCTGCGGCGGCGTACGCGCCCGGCGTGCACACACCGGCCGCCGCAGCGTCGTTCCTGCCCACGCCCGGCCCGCAGTTCATCTCAACGCCGCCGGCGGCCACGCAGCAGCCGTCGCTGCCGTGGGCGCCCGCGGCGCCAGCCGTGCCCACCGTGCCGGTCCCGCAGCCGATCGCCGCGGCCGCGGCGACGCCGGCCACGCCGCCGCCGCCGCCCAAGCCCATGGAGAACTGGAACGACGCGCCGTGGGTGGTGCCCAAGGCGCGCCTCGAGCCGACGCCGGCGCCCACGTACACGGCGCCGCGGCAGCCGTCGGGCGTGCTGCCCGCCGTGCCCGGCGCCCCGCCGATCCCGGGCCCGCCGCCGCCGGTGGGCATGGCGTCGCCGTCCCAGCAGCCGCAGCCGCATGTGATGCGGCCCGGCGCGGCCGGGGCGCCGGCCATCATCCCGCCGGCAGGGCCCACGTTCATCTCTGCGGCGCCGGCCGCGCCAACGGCCGCGGTGCCAGGCGCGTACGGCATGCCCGCCGCCCTTGCCGCCGCCGGCATGCCGGCCTACGGTGCCGCCTACCCTGGCGCCCCGCCCGCCGGCCCCGGCGTGCCGCCGGGTCCGCGCCCGGCGCCCGCGCGGCCCAGCCCGGCGCCGCAACCCGAGCGCAAGAAGAAGACGCCCGGCGACCGCTCCAAGATCCCGCCGGAGCACATGCCAATCTTCAAGGGCTTTAGCGACGTGATCGCCAAGGCGGAGCAGCGGCACGGCGCCAACCCCCAGGCCAAGGCCTACCTGGACGGCCTCAAGAAGCGGCTGAACGTGCTCTTTGACCAGCTCAATGACCACGAGGTCGCGCCGCCCGTCATTGCCCACCTCCAGAGCATTCTCAAAGGTGCGTGGCGTGTCCCAGGCCCGGGGAGGGTTGGGCGTACGCCGTGGCCTCACTCCCCCGCCGCCGATCGCGTTTGTCGTTACATCGGCACCCAGCGATGGAGGCCGGCAACTTTGACGAGGCGATCCGCGCCCACCAGACGCTGGTGATCGGCAACTTTGAGGGCATTGCGAGCTGGCTGCAGGGCGTCCGCCACTTGGTCGACCTGGCCAAGTCACTGACGGCGCCCATGTGAATGAAAGGCGAGATCCGGGAAAGGCCTGGCTGGAAATGTAACACCTAATAATAGATCTGTTTATGCGACACGATCGAAGCGGTCTTTTGTACACAAAGCGTACAAGCTCGAAAGCGCGCTACCGTGACAGTCTAGTCATGCATGCGGCCCTACAAAAAAGGACCTCTAGGGGCTAGTCGCTCGTCGGCGCCTCAGCGGTCGCCTCGGGCGCGGGCGGCGGCGGCGGCGGTGGCGCCGTCGCCGGCTTGCCTTTGCCGCCGCCGCCGTTGGGGCCGCGCCGGCCGTTGGGCGTCGACTCGGCACCAGGCGACGTCGACGGTGCGGCGCTGGCGGCGCCGTTGGCGCCCGAGCTGCTCGCGCGCGACGACCCGTTGGAGCGCGCCTGGCGCCCGCCGGCACCACCACCGTTGTTGCCACCAGCGGCCTGGGACGCGGCGCCGACGGTGTTGGCGCGGTGGCGGTTGCTGCCGTTCGCAGGCGGCGCCGCCGCTGCGCCGTTGGGCACCGCCGTCGGCATCAGGGGGGACCCACCGGGCGCCGGCGGCAGGATCACGCCCGGCGGCAGCGCCACCATCGGCGCTGGCACGAACGTTGGCGGCACCGGGTTGAGGCCCATGTTGCCCATCATCGCCGCGAGCGGCTCGATGGGCGTCGGCGGCAACCGCCGGGCCCGCCGACAGTTGAGACAGCGCACCGGCTCCTGGAAGCCGCGTTCCTGGAAAGTGAGATCGCGATCGTGCGGCACCGCACGAGTTAGCCCGACTCTAGCAAGAAGTAAATGTCGCCACCATTGGGGACAACGTACCTGAAAGAACTCTTGCTCGCGCACGGAAAACACAAACTGCATGTGGCACGAACGGCACGGGCCGACGATGGTGTCGCCCTCCTCCAAGTGTAGCGGCGCCGCGCGGGCCGCCGCCCTGGGTCGCGCGCGCGTGCAAACCCCGATAGCGTGATGTATACCATGCGATCATTAGCAACGCGGCGCGGCGGTCAGGTTGGCAACGGCGGCCAGCGCACCGTGCTTGACTCGACGCGGTGCGGCACGCCTTGCAGCGCTGCGGCACCCGATACCCCCGCTGAATGAAGAAGAGCTGCTCGTTGGCGGTGAACAAGAACGACTGCCCGCACCCAGAGCACGGCAGCTCGACGTCGCGTTCGCCCGTCAACCCTAACGACCCCGCGCCAATAAAAGGTGGCACGGCTACGATGTCAGTGGCAACGTCCCCTTTTGCTGGCATAAAACCAAAATTTAGCGGCAACCGTGCCTTCGGCCAACAGCGAAAAGGCACCGGTGGGCACCCAGGGACCGTCGAGCAGGAGCGGCATCGCCGGGGCCGCGGCTGCCTTGGCGGGGTCCGCGGGCATCATGGCGGGCGCCAGCGCGGCGTGTGGCATGTAGCCAGGCGGCGGCGGCCGGGCGAACGCGGCCGGCCGCATGTACATCGCTTGCGCCGGCCGACCGTCGCGCACGGCGTCATACTGACCGGGCTGCTGGGCTGCCGACCGTGGCGCCGGCAGGGTGGTGTAGTTGGCGGGCGCCCCGCCGCCGCCGCCGCCGCCGCCAGCGACACCGGGCGGTGCCGGCATGGTGGTCCAGCCCCAGCCCTCGGGCCCGGCGGTGGGATACGCCTGGAGAACGGCCGTGCCATCCGGCAGTGTGGCGAGGGCGGCGCCGCGCATGGGCATGCCGTCGGCCGCCGCGGCGGCGGCCAGGCGGTGCGCCCCAAACGCGGCGGCGTAGCCCGGCGGCAGCATGACCGTCGCGGTGGTCGGGCCCGCCGGGTAGGCGCCCGCGCCGCCGGCGTGCATGGTCTCGCTGCCGCTGACCTGCCCAGTGGACGGGCTCCGCCCCGCTGCCGGAAGCGGTGACGTGGAGGACGTGGGGCCTGCGGCGGCGGCCATGTACATGGTTGCCGCGGTCGCGACGTGCACGGGGTCTCTTGCAGCAGCAGCAGCAGCAGCAGCAGCACCGCTGTGGAGCGCGGTGGCGCGGAAGGGTCGACCACCAATTTGCAGTCGTGCAGCGGCATGGTTAGCGCCGCGTACCCACGGTGCCCTTCGCGCACACCCCACCACGGCCCGCACCTAGTAGTGGTCCGGGCGTTCCACCGTCGTCGGACGTGTCACCGTTTGTAGACCCCAGGCGCGTGCATCGAACACAGGGCGGCGCCTGCCGACGACCGTCAACGAACCGCACCCGGTGGGGCACCGCGTCAGTCCGTGCGCAGCCCGCAGGGACGCCCGCCCCACGCGATAGCCGCGGCGGGCCGCCCCTGGCGGCTGGCAGGGGACGTACGCGGTAGCACGTATGAGGTCAACCAGCCTGCACGAGTAGCGTCGTCGCGCCCGCGTCAGGGTCCGCAGCCTCGTCGGTCGGTGAGGCGGCGATGCTGGGCAAGTGCACCCACGCGGCGGGGCAGGCGGCCGTACCGCGTGCGGGTGCGTCTCTGTTTATGTTTACACTGCCCGCAAGTGTGCGTCGTCGTGCGTCGTGCGGCGACGGCGTTCCACCGCACCTGGCGGCGGTCGGCGGCGTTGATCGCCGGCGGCGACTTGCGGCGGGCCGTTGAAAAAGCCGCGCGGGGCCGTCGACCTCGTCGACGCGATGCGGCGCTGGCGAGGCGTCAAGCAGGACTGGACGCCGCTACGGGCGGGGGGCTGGCCAGGGGGGGAGGCGCCCTCGCACGTCGCTGGGCCGGGGGGCGGCCCGCCGGCCCTGCCTGCTCCACACCGTGCGCCCGCAAATAATCTGCCGGCGACGAAACAAACGGCGGCGGCGCCGCGATTGCCCGCGCCGTGTGCCCCCGTTGGTGCCCCTGCACGATGCGACCGCGTGTGGACCCCTGTCCGTGTGGCGAATCAGCCGATGCCGCCGCGGCGAACGTCCGCGTGGGGGGAGGGGGGCGGGGAAGGGCCGATCTACCTCGGGGTGCGACGAGCTGCCGCGGCGCGCTGACGTGCAACTTCCGCCCGTACGCCGTCGCCGTCGCCGTCGTCGGTCGTCGTGGGCGGTGCGGCGGCGGTTTGCGGGCGACGTTTACCACCGCCGCCACGCCACGCCACCTGGTCCCCCGGCTCCCCCCCCCGGCACCCAAACAATGCGCCGCCGGAGACCAAGTCGGTGGGCCGGGTGCGCCGTGCGTGCGCCGCCGCCTTGGCCGCCGACGCACGCGCTGACGGCGGACCGTTCGCGGGCCGCGATCGTCGTCTATAGGGACCACCTGGCCGTTCCGCCCCCCGCCCCGCCGTTCTTCATAGGCGTTTCATAGTCAAAGGCGCGTTAGTTCAACGCGGTTCATAGTCGTTTCAACGACGCGTTTCACGATCAGCGGCGAAAATCGACCTTTAAAAAAGCGAGAAGAAAAAAAAAGAAAAGAAAAGAAAAGAAAAGAGGACGAAAATCGTGGGCCGCCGCCGATCGCGCGAGAAGGCCTCGCACGGGTCCCACGCGTGAAGCCCGCCACAGCCGCGCTTCCAACGCGGGGCGGCAGCGGAACAACGAAAGGGGCGTCGCAACGATGCGCAGGAGGCGGGCGCGATGATCGTCCGGCATCGCGCGCGCAACATCGTCGCATCGAAGCGCCGCCTTTCACCGCCGCCCCTCACCGGCATCAGCGTCGCCCCACCGACATGGGTGTCCCGTGCTCTCCTGCGTCTGTGTCTAGGACGATGCGCGCGATGCGGCGCACTATGCCACCTTTGCCGCGCGGTCGCCGGTCGCCTTTGCCAGCACCGCCCACCACCATGCACCATAGTGATCGCCCAAAGGGACGTCTGCCGCACCATCATCGGCGCCGCATCGCCCGGCGTGAGCACCCGGCGTGCGCGCCCTCCACACCCACCACGCCTTCGCGACTGCGCGCGACCATGGCGCCACGCGGGTCCGTCGACCGGGAGCAGCGCAGCGATGCACCACGGCCGCATGCGCGCATCGGAACGCGAGACCACACGCCGCCTTCTCCACGCACCCCGCGCTAGCCCACCGCCCAGCCACTCAGCACACACCGTCCTTGGACGTGCTTGGACGCCCTTGGAGGTGCGTGGACGCACTTGGCCGTGCGCGCCATGCGGAGCAACTGCGCTGCATCGTCCTGCATCGCCGCGTCCTTCTTCTCGTTCTTGGCACAGTTCTCGCAGCATCCGCGCTCTAGCAGCCAGACGCGATCGTCGCCCGAAAAAGCCGTCCTTTATAGGGCAGCGCGCCCTTGTCTCGCTCTCGTCCGCGTCCGCATCGTCGAAACGTTCGTCCGGTCGTCGACCCGCACGAGACGGCGCCCCATCGAACAGCGCCTGCGACTTACGCGGTAGGCGTAGGGAAGGAGAGGAGAAAGCAAAAAAAGAAAAGAAGGGGGGGAGTGGATGGGCGCAGGCGGGCATAGAGAGAAGGCGAAGGCGAAGGAAAAGAGGACGATCGAACGCGCGCGCTCGTTAGAACGTACCGAAACTTTTTTCCTTCGATTTTTTTCTCGATTTTCTCGAATTTTTCTGTGGTTTTTCTTGCCTGCAAAGCGATCTTTGACTGGAACCCGCCGGCGAAGTGCACTGTGCACACCGAAATCACGACGATGCGCCAGGCACACGCCACAAACCAACGTCGTGGCCACGCTCCACGACACCGCACCGTGCCGCTCTAGCCTGTGCCCGCGCCAATA
>Ga0180216_1004417_pt1 | contig 10688 bp, 9 predicted proteins | sample eDN3rd37CBELigMG_FD_128879 | JGI IMG/M metagenome (GOLD analysis project Ga0180216, IMG submission 128879) | Enriched Miracle-Growth compost microbial communities from Emeryville, California, USA - eDNA 3rd pass 37_C BE-Lig MG (version 2)... ...
GTCCGCCCCGTGGCCGGTGGCCGTTCAGGGGTTCGGCCAGAGGGAGTTGGTCAGCTCGACGGTTTTGTCGACGAGGATTTGGCCTCCCTGGGGGCCAACTCGGTTGCTTTGGATGATGGCGCTGTAGCCTCCTCCTCGGACGGCTTCGGCGGTTGGCAGGTAGGAGCCGGGGCCGGCGAGTTGGATGAGGAAGGTTTGAAGGGCCTTGCTTCGGGCCTTCATCTGGATGCCGTACTGGGTGAAGAGTTCGAAGGGGTTGGTGGCGATGGCGACATCACCGAGTCGGATGACGTGGACCTCGGCGGGGTGAGTGAGGGATTCGCCGGCCTGCTGGCTCTCTCGGCGCTTCAGGACCTCCCCTTGCCAGACGACGATCCGCTGGTTTTTCGGGTCCTTGGAGAGTTCCGCGATCTTGGCCCTGGCGTCGGCGGCCTCTTCTTCGGTGACCAGGCGCTGGGGAAGGTCGAGGTGTTCGACCTTGTGAACGAGGGGAGCGTCGGCGACCTGTTCTTGTTGGGCGCCTTCGAGGGCCTCCTCCCACGCGGCGACGACGCGGCGGGCGAGCTCCTGGAGGCGGTTAAGTTTGCGGAGGTTCCGCATGCGCTCCTCGGCCTCTTTGCGATACATGAGGTGAGGCGATTGGTCGCCCGAAGCGCCGGTCCAGCCGAGGACCTGGAGGTTCTCGCCATGCTTGGCGCGAAGAGCCTCACGGACCTCGTGCCAGACGTCGGCGCTGATGACGGAGAGGCCCTCGACCTCCTGGGAGGGACAGGCGAGATTGACGGCGGTGGCGAAGAGGCGTCCGTCCTGGCCCCAGAAGAAGAGGACCTCCACGCCGTGGTCTTCGGGGCCTTCAACGCCCCGATAATCGGCGCGGTTGGTCGGGCCGTACATCTGGGCCGAGCCATCGGCGTAGACGGAGCGCCGGTTGAGGGCGATGACGGCGTGGCCCATTCCCCAGCCGACCCGGGCCGGCTTGCGAGCCTCCCACGCCCGGGCCACCACGTCGGCGATCCGGCCGGCCAGGAACTCGGCGTATTCGGCCGGCTGCATGACGCCGTCCGCGGGGATCTCGTACTTGCCCTCGAGGACAACGGGGGCGGTGTGGGTGTGCGTGGCGCTTAAGACGATCTTTTGGGGGTCCAGCTCGGGCAGGCGCTCCTTGATGAGATCGCGGACCCGATCGAGGGTTTCGCCGGCGATGGAAACCAGGTCGCAGGAGACCAACACGGCCTGGTCGGCCACGGCGTCGCCGTCTCTGGACTCGAGCGCGAGGGCGTTGGCCGTCACCGGGCTGGCGACGCCGGTGGAGATCCTTGTGTGCATCTGGCCGTCGAGCGCGACGGGGCGATCCGGCGTGATGGAGACGGAGGCCGCTCCGACGCGAAGCTCGGCGGCGAGGGTCGGGACGGGCCCGAGGAGCGTCGAGAGCCAGGCGGCGAGGGCGAGGGAAAGAACCGGCGAGATAGTGGGGTGTGGCTGCCGCTTCGTCATGCGTCGTAATCCTGGTTGCGAGGCCATCCAAACCGGGGCCAAAATCGCGGTGTACCAGAAAAGTCGGACGCAATCCAAGAAAAACCGGGCGACGGCGCTCTCGACCACGAAGAGGAACGAACTGCGGGTGGTCTCCAACGAAACAACCGGGCGCGAACCATCAAGGTCTCGCGCCCGGTTGGCTTGGGTTCGGCTTCGGCAACGTCCTTCCGTAAGGTTACGAAGCCTTGTCGAAGGTGAACTTAGCCCTGGGGAGTGGCCTTGGCCGGCGCCTGGGGGGCGGCCTGCGGAACGGCCTGGGGCGAAGCCTGGGGAGCGGCGTAGACCGGGGCGGGAGCATAGGTGACGACCTGCTCGTAGGCGACCGGGGCCGGGGCGCAGGCGGCGGCCTTCTTGTGGCCGTGGCCGAGCTTCATGCCCTTCAGCGGGTTCTTGAAGCCGTGCTTCTTCTTGGCGACGGGCGCGCAAACCGGGGCGGGCTCGCAAACCGGGGCCGCAACATAGACGGGCGCCGGGGCGCAAACCGGGGTCGGCTCAGCACAGACGGCCTTGCGCTTGTGACAAGCTTCGGCGCTGTTGACCAGAACGAACGAACCAACCAGGGCGCCGAGGGCCAGGGTCATCAGGTGTCGCTTCATCGGACAATTCTCCATTGGGGTGGATCTACCGACGCCATTGTCTCGAAACCGTGGATCCGCCGGGCGGGCGCCGAGCGTAATCCGGGCGTGTCCGCAGGCTAGGATAAAGAATCGGCAACGGAACGCCAACCCCTCAAGGCTCTTTTCCCGGAAAACTTTCTCCAGCCGCCCCACAACCGTCAAAACCCGCGCGTTCACCAAACACATCAGTCGGCTTCAGTGGTCAAATCGATCCAATCATCAATATCAAGGCGACTTCGAATTACCACGGACTCGCGGGCGGGCGCCGCTTGCGGGAAGGTGCGGCGGGGGCGGTTTCGGCCGCGATCCCTCCACGGGTCGGCGGCCTGGGGAGCGGCGAGGGGCCCGCGCCTCCGGCGGGCGCCGGGGCGGATTGAATCGATGGGAACGCCGATCCTGGGGATCGGCGTCCGAGGCGCCCGGTCTCGCGGGGAGCCAAGCGGGGGAGTCGATTTGAGGACCGGGGATCCCGGCGGGGCGCTCGGCAAACAGGCGCTTGACCGCCGCGGATTACTTCTTGGTCTTCGACTTGGAGGGCGCCTCGATCTCGCCGGCGGCCTTGGGCGCAGCCTTGAACTCCTCGGGGGTCATTCGCGAGGTGGTCCGGTCCAGGTGGAGGACGTAGCCGCCCTGTTCCGGGACGTCTTTGCCATAGGCGAGGATCTCGGGCGCCGTCGACTGGCCCGGTTCCTCCTTGAGGTCGGGGAGCTCGGCCCCCCAGAAGACGATGATGTCGCCGTTGCGGATCGCCTCCGTCGCCGGCAAGGCCATCGTCGGCAAAGCCTTCAGGTCGTCGGCCTTGCGCGGTGGGTGTTTCTTGCCGATTGAGTACATCCTATAGTCTTCGGCAAAGGTCTGGAGAATCAGGTTGTCGTCCGGGGTTCCCGCGGTCGACGACGAACCGCCGTCGCCGCATCCCGCCGCCAGGCCCAGGAGGATCGCCACCAGCCCCAGCGATCGCCGTCGATCCAATCTTCGCGTCAAGAGGAGTTCCCTTTTTGTTCCGCGTGTTCAAGAACGCGGCGCGCCGTCGATCGCGGAGGGGGGCGGCGCGCCGCGGCGTCGGCTCAGTACGAGTCGGCGCTGATGACTTCACCGCCGGCCCGACTTCCCAGGGCCCGCCAGGTGGGAAGGCTGATCGAGTCTTTGATGAACCGGACGGAGCCGTCGCAGAAGGCCACGTTCACGCCTCCGGAATGGTAGCTCCGAGCCGCGCCGTGAACTTGATTGAAGTTGACGTTGTTCGTGCAGTCCCAGAGCTTGTAGTTGGGCGGAACGGTGTGGGAGTAGACGCTGGTTGAAGGGAGGCTGCGATAGTACATTTGACCGCGATAGCGGATCCGGATCTGCGTCGAGCCCTGGCAGTCGGCCGGCGGCGTAATGGTCGCGGCGCCCGTGAAGTCGCTCGCCGAGACGTAGACGTTGATGAGATCGGCGAAGGGGATTTCCGCCGTCGTGTTCTGAACGGCTCGGGACCGCTTGGTTTCCGAGAACAAAGCGGTGTTGCTCGTTCCGTCGGTGATCCCCGAAAGTTTCACCGCAATGCAGGCCAGGTAGTCGGATGGCTGGGTTGGGTCGGTGGGAGGCGTTCCCCCCGTCTTCAACTGAACATTGAAGGGCCCGGCCCGGCTGGAGTCCGGCTCTTGATAAGGCTGTGAGCCCAAGAACTGGCTGGGTGTGTTGCCGATGCTGCCGAAGTAGTTGTTGTAGCCCAGGCCGCTCGGCGCGTACAGCGCGAACTTCGTGGACTCCGGATCGGACGGGCAGACGTAGCCGGAGACGACCTGGTACATCGCCGTCATTTGCATGGGCGCGCCGAGGGCGACGCCGGCCTGGAGATTGAACGAGGAGTAGGCCGCCGACTGCTCCATGAACGGAAGCAACAGCGCGACCGTCGACATCCGGTCCTTGTAGTCGGTTGCGGTCGGATACGGTCCGAGCCCCGGCGGCAACGCGCCGTTGGTCGATTCGAAGTTGGCGGACGCCAGGCCCAGCTGCTTCAGGTTATTGACGCACTGGGAGCGGCGGGCGGCCTCGCGGGCCGATTGGACGGCGGGGAGCAACAGGGCGATCAAGACGGCGATGATCGCGATCACCACCAAAAGCTCGATCAGCGTAAAACCGCGATGAAGCAATCGCTTACGCATGGACGCGATTCCTTGGGAAAAAGAAGGGGACGACGAGAACGATCCCTTGGCGCGGGACCAACCACGGAGCGGCGACCATTCCCGGGCGAACAAAGCCCGCGGAGGAACCGCCGTCTTGGAGAGCGTCCTCCAAGGGAGAGCGGAAAGACGCCGATCAAAAAAACAAGTGGATCTGATGGCGAAGTAGGTCTTGTTCCGACCGCGAACATTCATGCTAATTCTGGCGAGAAACAACTGCAAGATCACATCCAAATATTCCTTCGGTCATGCTCGATTTGAGTCCGGAGTTGGTCGCTCTCGGGGGGCCGGTTGTTGGCGTCCGAAGATGATCGGCCGTCGCGGTGGCCGCTTGCGATGGCTTGGGTCGGAATGAGTAAGAATCCAAACGGGGTCGATCGCGAGGTGGGCCGGAGAGGGAATGGACATGGAAACGCTCGGCGGCGGATTCAAGCGTGTCGGTGTCGTTTTGCTTTGCCTGGCCGGAATAGTCGGCTGGGGAGCGGGCCCAGCGCGAGGCGAGGACGCCCCGGCGCCGGCGAAGCTCACGTCGGTGGAGAGGCTGCAACGGGACAAGCTGGCGGCGACGAGCGCCGACGTGGAGCGGATCGCCAAACGAAGGCGCGATTTGACGCCGCCGCCGGGCCTCCATGATTATCGGATCATCCTCCACGCCCACGCGGAGGACGCGGCCCACACCGGGGGGACGCGGCAAGAGGCGCTGGAGGACGCGAAGCGCGCGGGGGTTTCGGCGATTCTGCTGAGCGACCATTACCGGCCGCCGCGCGACTTCATCGCCGAAAGTTGGCGGGGGCTTCGCGAGGGGGTCCTGTTTCTGCCCGGCTCGGAGGTTCGGGGGTTCCTGGCGCACCCGACCCGGTCGATCATGGCCGAGATGGACGCTCCCGAGGCCGACTTCATCGCCGCGGTGGGCGCCGATGGCGGCCTGATCTTCCTCTCGCACATCGAAGAGCGCCCGGAGCACCCGATGGAGGGGCTGACCGGGATGGAGATCTACAACCGGCATTACGACGCCAAGCGCGACGCCGCGGGCATCCTGGCGCTCTTTTTGAAGGCGACCGACCCGTCCTCGCTCCGCGCGCTTGAGGAGGACCTGGCCGCGCACCCGGACGCGCTCTTCGCCTTCCACGTCGAGTATCCGGCCGAGTACCTGGCCAAGTGGGACCGCGAGACCCGGACGCGGCGGTTGACGGGGGTGGCGGCCAACGACTGCCACCACAACCAGGTTCTGATCGTCAAGATGGTCGACGAGAACTCGGTTCGGGTGGGGACGAACGTCGACGCCGACGAGGACATGCGGACCTTCACCGCCACGCTCCGGCCGGGGATTCGGGCGATGACCAGGGGGCGAAAGCCCGGCGACGTGCTGGCGAGGCTGGATCTGGACCCCTACCACCGGGCGTTCCGCAACGTGAGCACGCACGTCCTGGCGCCCGAGCTGACCGAAAAGGCGATCCGCGACGCCCTGCGCGAGGGCCGCGCCTACGTCAGCCACGACTGGATGTGCGACCCGACGGGCTTCCGGTTCGGGCTGGTCGAGCCAGGCCTCCTCATGGGGGGAGAAACCACCTTCGCCGCCGGAATGAAGCTGCGGGCCTCGTTTCCGGTCCCCTGCTCCATCCGGCTCATCAAGGACGGACGCGAGATCGCGGCCCTCGATGGCGACTCGCTCGAGTTCGAGCCGAGCGAGCCGGGCGTTTATCGGGTTGAGGGCTGGCTGGAGCTCGGCGGCGAGCGGCGAGGGTGGATCTACGCGAACCCGATTTACCTTCGAGCCGCGGCGGATCAAGGTTCGACGACCGGCGCGCGGCGCCAGTAGATGTAGTCGGTCAGCGCCGGAGTTCCACCCGCCTGGCGAACGAGCATCGCGATCTGGCCCCGATGGTACGGCGAGTGGCCGACGAGCTGGGTCAGGATCTCCTCGACCGTGTTGTGGAATCGGCCCCCGTCGGAGCTTCGGTACTCGACGTCGCGGGAGAGCTCGGCGTCGTCGAGGTGGGCGAGGTACTCGCTCCAGAGCCGTTCCCCGGCGCTCCAATCCTCTTTGACATCCTCCAGGCGTCGATCCGAGGGAAAGACTCCGCCCTCGGGCTTCGGGCCGCCGCCCAGCCGGAATAGCCAGATGGCGCGGGCGGTGACGAGGTGCGCGGCCAGACCGACCGCCCGGAGATACTCGGGACTGGACCGGCCCGCTTCCGGAACGCTCTCCAGCGACTCAAAGAGCTTGGCGTGCGCGTGGCCCTCATGCGCGAACCAGTGACGGAATCGATCGCTGACGGTCTTCATGTGCTTTTCGAGCCTCCGGGGAATGAGGGCCGGCCCAACGGAATCCGACCCCCGGCATTGTGACACCATGGAACGCGAAGAGGATCGCGGAAGATTGAGATCCCCCGCCCGGATGAAGGCGGTCGGCCCCGCCGGGAGGCCGGATAGGCGCCGACGGGATTATGGAAGGCGCCCGGAACGGCGTCGGGAGGGCGAGGCTTCCGGCGGAAGCCCGAAAATCTCGGCGTCGTCGCGCGGCACTCTACCATCAGTTCAACGCCGGGGCCGAGTTTTTCGATCTTGCCGATTCTCGGAATAAAACTAAAGCTGCCGGCCAGGACCGCCGATCCAGGATCCCATCGGATGCCCGAGGCGCCGGGGAATCCCCCGGACAGCCGACCGATCGGCGCATCTCTTCGTTCGAGCGATCCAAAAACTCCGCCAAAGCCGGCTATCACGCACGTCCATCAGCCGTCGGCCAGGCCAAGGAGGGCCCAAGATGAACCCGTCACGCAAGCAATCGCGAACACGCCGCGCCCCGTCGTTCTCCATCGACATGCTTGAAGACCGCCGGGTGATGAGCGCGGGGATGGGGAGCACCTTCGCCATCGTTCCGGGAACCATCGCCGAGGCGGGCAAGGCCTCGACGGTCGAGATTCGGCTCGATCCGACCCACTTCACCGGGGCTCGGGGAGGGCGGATGGTTGTGGGGATCGACGTGGCCGCCGATCCGAACTCCACGGTCAAGCCGACGGTCGTGGGAATCCGAGGCGCCAACGGCCGTCCCGCGGCGGCGGTGCAGCACTCGATCTATTCGCAGGCGGTGGTCAAAAGCGCCAAGCTCGGCTCGCCGATCAGCTCGGCGGTGACGTCGGTTCTCCGGACGCCCAAGGCCGGGCAGGAGCCGATCACGTACAAGATCGACGTGCGGGGCCAGTCGAACGACGTGGGCGATTACCTGCTGGGCTTCTACCTGCCGGGAGACGCCAACGGCGACGGCCTCGTCGACAAGAACGACATTCAAATCATCGGCTCGAAACTCGGTCGGCAGACGGCCGACGACGGCTACGCGTTCGACGCCGACTCCAACCGCGACGGCAAGATCAACGTGATGGACTTGCGAATCGCCTCGCAGAACCTGGGCGCCAAGACCACGATTAGCCCGGTCATCAACGTCAACCTCGACCCGGCCACCGACGGCCCGATGCAAAGCCGGATCACCAACCATCGAGTCGTCCGGTTCACCGGGGCGACCTCGCCCGACGCGACGGTGACGTTCACCGAGATCAACAACAACTCGCCGGGAGCGACGACCACCTCCGACGCCGCCGGCAACTACAGCATCAACGTCCAGCTTGGCGACGGCCCCAACACGTTCCGGGTCGCCACCTCCGACTCGTTCGGCCAGACGATCAACGGCCAGATTTCGCCCGTCACCTGGATGGCCAATCCGCCGATGGTGGTCAACACGCCGCCGAAGACGACCTGAGCCGAAGAAATCCCACGGGCCTTCATCCCCTCTCCCCCCGTGGAGAGGGCGGCCCGAGGGGCCGGGCGAGGGTCGCCGGATCAGCGCCCACTCGGGTCGTCGTCGCGGTGGGTCTTCAAGGCCTCCCGCGCTTCGGGCGAGTCGATTTGATGGAGGGCCCAGGCGGCGGCGGCGCGGATGGTTGGGTCTTCGGTCTTGTCGGCCAGGCGGTCGATGAGGGCGGGGACCGCGTCGGCGCGCCGGGCCGAGCCCAGGGCGACCGCCGCGTTGCGGACCAGGCCGACCCTCCGCGCCCGCTCCAGGGCCGAGCCCTTCAGCGCCCGTTTCCAGTCTCCCTTCGATCGGCCCAGCCATTCGATCAGGTCGGGCTCGAGCCACTCGTCGCGGGCGTCGAGCTCGGCGACGCGCCCATCCGGCGCCTTGCGGTTCCAGGGGCAAACGTCCTGGCAGACGTCGCAGCCGAAGACCCAGCCGTCGAGGCGGTCGGCCTGGTCGTCGGGGATCGGCCCGCGATGCTCGATCGTCCAGTAGCTGATGCACTGGCGGGAGTCGAGTTGATAAGGAGCGACCAAAGCGTCGGTCGGGCAGGCGTCGAGGCACCGCGTGCAGGTCCCGCAGTACGAGGAGGCGAGCGGCTCGTCGGGCGCGAGCTCCAGGTTGACCAACACCGCGGCCAGAAAAGTGAAGCTCCCCAGCTTGCGGTCGATCAAAAGGGCGTTCTTGCCGATCCAACCCAACCCCGCCAGGCGAGCGAAGTCCCGTTCCAGAAGCGGCGCGGTGTCGACCACGGCGCGGGCCGCGACCTCCGGCCGCTCGGTCTTCAGCCAGGCGATCAGCTCCTCAAGCCTGCCCCGGACGACGTGATGGTAGTCGCGGCCCTTGGCGTAGCGGGAGATCTTCCCCACCGCGTCGGCCGGCGTGTTGGACCGGGCGCCGTAGACGATGCTGACCATCACCACCGATTGAACGCCTTCGAGAATGCTCTCGGGATGGGCGCGGGCCTCGGCGTGGCGCTCCATGTAGTCCATCCCGGCGGCTCGGCCGGCGTCGAGCCACTTGAGGAAATGGGGGTAACCGGGAGGAGTTTGTGCGTCGGCGACGCCCACGCGATCGAAGCCCAGCTCAAGCGCCTTGGCCTTCAGCCTCGCGGTCAGCTCGCGGTCGCTCATCGGCCGATCCTCCCCCGCGCTCGAGCCCCCTTCGGAAGTCATCTTAAAAAGACGAGCGGGGGCGTCGGTCCCCTGCCCCCGTTCTCAGACAGGGAGCCGTCGCCCCCCGTTCGCCTGGAATCCGCTTGTCGCGAGAATTTCTCAATCGCCGTTGCGACGCGCCAGGGCCAGCGAGTCCTTCACGCCAAGGTATTCGTAGATCTGGCGGGTGGCGTCGGAGCGGTTGAGGGTGTAAAAGTGGAGCCCGCGCGCCTGGTTGTCCAGAAGGTCGCGGCATTGCTCGGTGGCCCAGTGGACGCCGACCTTGGCGACCGACTCGTTGGAGTCGCCGCAGCGCTCGACGGCCCGGAGCAGCCGGGCGGGGATCCGCGCCCCCAAAGCCAGCTCGGCGATCCTGATCAGGGTCTCGCGCGACGTGATCGGCATGATCCCGGCGAGGATCGGCACCTTGATTCCGGCCAGCTCGCAGCGCTCTCGGAAATCGTAGAAGTCGCTGTTCTGGAAGAAGAGCTGGGTGCAGATGTAATCGGCGCCGGCGTCGACCTTGCGCTTCAGGTTGTCCATCTCCCGAAGGCGGTTCGGCGTCCCGGGATGCCCCTCGGGAAAGCCCGCCACGCCGACGCCGAAGCCGCGGGGGTCGGGGCCGTTGGAGCGTGATCGGATGAACTGGACGAGCTGTTCGGCGTACTGGAAGGCGTCGCGCGACCGATCATGGTTGGGGAGACTCCGCGGCGGGTCGCCCCCAAGCGCCAGGATGTTCTCGATGCGCGATTCGGCGTAGTGGTCGAGGATCGACGCCAGTTCGGCCTCGGAATGGCATACGCAGGTCAGATGCGAGACCGCCGTGAGGTTCGTCTCGCGCTGGATGCGAACGATCAGATCATGCGTGCGATCGCGCGTCGATCCGCCCGCCCCGTAGGTGACCGAGACGAACGAGGGCTGAAGCTCCTGGAACTGCTCCATCGTTTGGAACAGCTCGGCGGACGCCTTGTCGGTCTTGGGGGGGAAGAATTCGAAGCTGAACGTCGTCGGATTCGCCTCGAAGATGTCGAGAATATGCATGGTCTCTTTCGCCTTCGCTCCGCCCGGATCGACCGGCGCGGCGTCTCAAGTAGCTCAATCCGTTGGACATAGAATAGCCGAGGACGCCAATGGGTGACACTCCAAAGTTGCGCGGGGGGAAGACGCCGTCCGGAATCGGCCGATCCGGGAGGTCGACGCCGCCGACGAGCCCATCGCCCCGCGCCGGCGCGGCGGGGGCCTCGCCCTCCCCGCCCGACCGCGAGGAGCCGCGATTGAGCGGGGCGCCACAACGCATCGACCCGCTCAGTCCGGAAGCCCGCAGCGCGCAGATGCGCCGGGTCCGATCCAAGGACACCGGGCCGGAGCTTGTCGTTCGTCGCCTCGTCCATTCGATGGGGTATCGCTTTCGGCTCCACTCCAAGAC
>Ga0180216_1004420_pt1 | contig 10687 bp, 10 predicted proteins | sample eDN3rd37CBELigMG_FD_128879 | JGI IMG/M metagenome (GOLD analysis project Ga0180216, IMG submission 128879) | Enriched Miracle-Growth compost microbial communities from Emeryville, California, USA - eDNA 3rd pass 37_C BE-Lig MG (version 2)... ...
CGCCCGGTTCTGACGGCTCTTGAGCCTGCGGCGCACCATCGCGGCAAGAACGGAGCGGCGCACAACCGAGCGATTAGCCGCCAACCGCGCCGTCGCACGGCGGTCCACGCCCGCTCGCGCACCGAGCCTCGCGCTCCGTGGCCTTTTCGTGCTTGATAATGTCCGCGTCCGTGAGCTGCTCGACGTGCGGCCCGAACGCCTCGGCCTGCGCCGGATCGCGCCGCACCGTCTGCACGTCCGGCAGGAGCCTGCATCGGGGCAAATCGCTGCGTGGACGTCGGCGCGGGCGCGTTAGTCCTCGAAGCGGGCGGTGCCAGGGCACGCTTCGCGCTCCACCCGTACGTTTCGCGCAGCTTCTCCGCGACCGACGCATCAAAGTCGCGCATGCGCAGCATCTTCCAGCAGTCCCAGAGCTGCTCCCGGATGCTGTGCGCGATGCACGTGCTGGCGGACGCAAGCAGCCGAACGGCGGCCAGCTGGCGGGAGACGTCAGGCCCGGCGGAGTCGTCGACCGAGGGGGCAGCACGCGACGCACCGGAACTCGCCGCCGAGGCCCAGCTCCTTGGTGAGCAGCTCGGCAAACATCTCCGGCTCCGTCTGGCAAGCGCCGAGCACCCAGTCGAACTGGTCGACCAGGCTTTGGTGGCCGACCGTAATGTCCAACTGCACCCGAGCAAACCAAGCCCCCGCCCCAAAACAACTCGACTTTGCGCGGTCAGTCCAGCGGTCTTCGGCCGTCCTCACCCGCGCGCGGCCCAGACCGTACCTTGATGCGGAGGCGGTGCTCCGAGGTCGTCGGGATCGCGCCCACGGTTCGCAGCGCCTGCAGCTGCTCGTTGATGCTCCGCGCCACCTCCACTTGGAACTGATCGCTCAAAATGCCCACGTCGGCGGCGAGGATCCGCGCAAACTGCTCGGGCGTGATCGTCCGGTCTGCGCCGCCCGCCCGGGGCACAGCCCGCTTGACGATGTACACAATCAGAATTCAACCCACACCGCTCCCCAAAACGCGTCACGCGCCTTCGCCGGCGGCCGCACCGTTCAGGTTCCATGTGAACACGTCGCGGTACTTGAGGTGCTCCAAGTCGACGTCAATGCGAACGGGCACGAGCACCTCCATGGCCGCCGCGGTTTGCTCCCAATCCTGGCGTTTGCTGCAGCCGCGCGCGTGGCCGTTTCGGTGGACCCACTCCGCCCCCACCGGTCCCGCGTCAGCTGCATCCACGCTGCCCGCTAACCGTCGCGGGCGCCCACGGACCAGGTGATCTCGATCAGCGCCTTTTGCCGCGCCATCACGACGGCCGAGTCGCGCGCGACGGGCTTGCCAGTGGGCCCGACCAGCGGCTGCGCTAGCGAGCGGTTGTACGCGGCGATGCGCTCGTGGTGCTGGCGGACCGCGTTGTCGCGCACCTCGATCTCCTCCTGCAGGATCTGCAGATACTGCTTCTCGCGCGGGTGCTGCGCCGACGCGCGGAGCTGGCCGGGTCCCACCATGCCGCTGGCGTCGGCGCCCGGGGCCGGAGCTGCGCCGAGCGGCGGGCTCAGCAGCGCGCGTCCGGCGGTCTGCGGCGAGTAGCCGGCGTTCTGCATGACCGGGGCCGCGGCCGGCGCGCCGGTTGGACCCGCCGGCCCCGGCGGCGTCGCGTACTGCGGCGTGGTCGGCGCCGGTCCCGGCGAGGGGCTTGGCCGCCTGCCGGCCGACCCGGCTGACAGCGTCGGTGCCTGCGCCCCGGCGTACGGCGGCGCCACACCGGCCAACGGCCGCATCGGTCCGGCAGGCCGCGGCGGCTGCATCGCCGGCGCAGCAAAGATCGCGCCCCCCGGCGTCGCCAGGTTTGGTGCAGCCGGAGGCGAGCCAAGCTGCTGCTGCTGCTGCTGCTGCTGCTGCTGCTGCTGCTGCTGCTGCTGCAACTGCAGCTGCTGCTGCAAGTGGCGCTGTTGCTGGAGCTGTTGGAGCTGCTGCTGTTGCTGTTGTTGCTGCTGCAACTGCTGCATGAGCTGCTGCTGGCCCTGCAGCTGCGCAAACGCTTGTGCTGTCGGGCCACCGGGCGCCATGGGCCGCTGCCCGCCGCGGGCCATCAGCGACTGGCTCGCGGCGCGCAACTGCTGTTGCTGTTGCTGTTGTTGATGCTGCTGGTGCTGGTGCTGGGCCAGCTGCTGCTGCAGGTGCTGCTGCAGGTACAGCTGCTGCTGCTGTTGTTGCTGCTGCTGCTGCTGCTGCTGCTGCTGTTGTTGTTGTTGTTGCTGCTGCTGCTGCTGCTGCTGCTGCTGCTGCTGCTGCTGCTGCTGCTGCCGCGCACGCTGGTGCGCTTCCACCAGCTGCTGCTGGTGCTGCGCGGCCAACGACAGCGGCGGCGCGCCTCCGTCGGCCGTGCCCTGGCCGGGCGGCCGCGCCGGGAACCCGGACGCACCCGGGCGCCCCCCCGAAGGCGCGGCACCTGGCCAGCCAGCCATCAGCGACGCGCCCGGGACGCTCTGCGCCAGGTTGGGCGGCTGCGGCCACGCCAGCCCCGGCTTGCTGCTGCTGTAGTAGCTCGGCGGTGGCGCTTGCTGCTGCTCCGATGCCCCCGGGGGGCGCCGCGCCGCCGCCGCCACGGCGGCGGCAGTTGCTGCCGCGGCGGCGGCCGCCGCCGAGGGGCCCGTGGGCATTGGCGGGCGGACGCCCGGTGTGCCGGGCGTGGCACCGGCGGCCGGCGACGCCGGCGGCGGCGCCCGGAGCGGGCGGCCTGGCGTCGTGGGCACGGTGGGGCTCCGGGGCGTCGCCGGCGCGGACCCGCCCGCGTCGGTGGAGAGCTGGCTGCGGGCCGCGTCCAGCACCGGCATGTAGTCGCGCGAAAGGTCCACGTAGTAGCGCGCGATCGGCTGGCCGAGCGCGGCCTCGCGCGCCTGCAGCAGCGGCAGCACCTCCGGCTCGTAGATCATGATCAGCGACTGCGGGAACTTGCCGCTGTGGAACGCGGGCTTCTCGCGGCGGTACGCGAGCACCGCCTTGCGCTCCTCGGCGTTGATGCCCCGTGAGCGCGTGCTCGGGTACAGCTGCGCAAATTCGTTGGCGCGGACGTCGAGCACGCGCGCAATCTCGTACAGCCACACCGCGAACGGCCCGCCCGGCTCGAACCGGAAAAAGTGCACCTGGGGCACCGCCGCCGCCCCGGAGCCATCGTACGAATCGTCCTTGTACGGCGAGCCCACCGAGTCGTCCGCCCCGCCGCCACCAAAGCTGGTCAGCGAGTCGGAGGACCCGCGCCCGAAGCTGCCCGAGTGGTACAGCGCCGACGTCGCGATTGGCGAGGGCGGCACGGGGCGGCCGCGCGCGCCCCCCGAACCGCCCGCTGCCGCCTTGCCGCCGCCGCCGGAGCCCGTGCGCCCCGTTGCCGACGTCGGTGTCAGCGCCGGGCGCGCCGGCGGCCGCGGCGACGATGGCGGCAGCGTCAGCGGCGGCGGGGCGGGCTTGCGCGAGGCCGACTGGGGCAGCTGCGGTTGCGGCGGCGGTGGCCGCGGTCCCGCGGCCGCCATGTAGCTGCCACCAGGCCCCGAGGGCGCAACCGAGTCCAGGCCGACGAGCGGCGGGCCCAGGGAGGCGTCGCTGGCCGCGCCCGCGTGGGACCGCGGGGCGTCCGCGGCCAGGGCCCGGCCCGGCGCGGCCGCAAAGTCGCTGCCCGCGGGCTCGGTCATGGCAAAGAAGTCGGACGCGGCGGTGCCCGGCAGGGACAGCGGATCCGAGGCGCCCATGAACGCTGCCGAGTCCATGAACGTGTCGTCGGTGTTTAGGTACATGCTGGTTTCGTCGAGCGCGTCGAGCGCGCCGCCGCCGTTGCCCCCGCCGCCGCCGCCGCTCGCCAGCGGGTCCATGGCGCCGCGACGCTGCCGCGCACGCCGCGGACGCCGCGCGGCGGCTTTGCAAAGTGCGCACCGGCAGCAACGTCCGGCCCGGCCGCCGCGGGCCCTCCGGGATGCGTGCCGGGGTGGGCGCTCGGCGTGAAGGCGTTGTCGCGTGCCGAGCGCCGGCACCTTCCGGTCTCTACGTATTCGTACAGCTGTCCCCTCGCAGCTCCGGCGCCGTCGCCGCCCCTGCCACACGCGCGGTGTCCGTCGTCCGTCGCGCACGTCCGCCCAACCTGCTGCCGTTCTTGTGACAGGTCCACCCCCCTTCCCCCCCCTAAACGTTCTGCGAGCGGGCGTCCTTCACCGCCTGTGCCCACGCCCTGACCTTTACGACCACGCAGACGCACGTCTCTGCTGGGTCTGCGTTGCCTCCAGCACACCGTGGCGTACACGCAGCGGCTGCAGCGGCAGGAGCAGCAGCGACCGGCGGCCGCCGGCGACGATGTTTGGCCGCGTCCGGCCAGCTGCCTATGTCTCCATTGGAGGGGCATCACTGGCGGGGCATCACTGGCGGGGCATCAACAAGGGCTCCGTTTCCTCGAGGGGCAGTTACTGGAGGGGCACTGCTCGTCAACGACTGGAGGGGTATTTACTGGAGGGGCAGCGATCGTCCACGTGAGGGGCAGTTACTGGAGGAGCAGCGATCGTCCACGTGAGGGGCAGTTTGGGGCGGGCGGCCTTTTCTTTTTTGGCGCGAACAGCGACGGCTTTTCACGCGCGGCGACGCAGCGGCACGGACGGCGGGCGGCGGACGGCGGACGGCGCTCGTGAAGGCCCAAGTCGACACGCCTGCAAGGCCTAAGACGCACACGCACACGTCGGCCAAGAGCGTGACGCGCCGCCGCATCCCTGCAGAGCTCGACGGGCAGCGAAGCTAGGTGGACGGTGAGCGTGGCCGCCACGCCGGCAGGAGGCGCCGTCAGGCAAAGGCACTAGGCGGGGCTCGTCCGTAAACGTTTGTTGCACGTTGTGGGACGTGGATGAGGCTCGTCTTCACCCCACGCATGATGACGGTCGCGTAATCTCGCCCAGCAGAGTGACGGGACCATGTCGCCGCCGGCGACTTACATGGGTACGTGGCCCCGCCGCTCCGGCCCCATTCCCGGCCACCCGCCACAGCGTGGGACGCTCACCATGAACGCACAGGCCATGCCCGCTCGGCCGGCCAAAACATGCAGGCAACGCCAGCGACGCCGGTATGTATCGGCAACGCAGCGGCAGCCTGGTGCCCAGCCTGAGCCCGCCGCCGTCGGTACGATGCCAGCGCCCAAACCTGGGCACGGTCAGCCTGCGCGAGGCTCACGCCGGCGGCCCGCCACTGCCCCTGCCTGAGACGTCGCCACAGCAGGAGGACTGGTCGCGCGGGACTCACGCCAAGATGGAGCCCGTGAAGCTGGAGGCGCTGCCGGCCGCCACGGGCCTAAGGATCCAAGTGAGCGGCGTGCCGCCCACGGGCGCCAAGTCGCGCGTGGAGACACATATCAAGCTGTGCCTGGCGCTGGTGGACGGCAACGGGCGCAAGCTGTCGCACTGGCGCTACCTGGCGCTGCCGCAGCACCTGTTGCCGCGCGACCGGCAGCGCATGGCCGGGCAGCAGCGGTCGCCGCCGCCGGCGTGCGCGCCGGCCGAGGTGCTGACGCTCGAGGCCGCCGTGGTGTGCGCGTCGGCGCCGTCGGTCGCCATTGAGATGTGCAACAGCTGCGTGGCGCGCGAGGTACGCCGCGCGTTCGGCAGCGCGCGCGCCGGTCGAACGCTGAGCGATTGACCGTGCCAGTTTCCCTGTTCAGACCCGATTAAAATCTTTCCGCAGCACAAGCGGGCCAAGGCGCGCCGCGATGCGGCCAGCGGCGGCAACGGAACGTCGTCCGACCCGCCGTCGCCGGACGGCGAGGGATCGCCGGGCTCGCAGCTCGTACCGGATGCGGCCGCCGAGCTGCGCGCCCGGGCCGACCGCCAGCGCATCCTGATTTTCAACAGCCTGCCGCTGGTCGAGTTTGGCAGCGGCGATGCCGTCCTGCCGGTCCGCCTGACCTGCTATTGCCGCCACCACAACGAAAAGACCGGATTTTGGTACGGCCAGCGAGCCGTGTACTTGATCAGGCGCGTTCGGGCCCGCTCACCGCGCCCGTTGCCCGGGTCCGCGGCCCGGCGGGATGCCCAGCATGGTCTTTTGGGCGCGGAACCACCTGAACGAGGTGGTGGCGTCGGGGTCGTCGCCGCCGATCATGATCACGGACGACCACAAGTCGGCGCGGGCGCGCTCGGCCAAGGCCGCCGCGGCGCCTTCGCGGTCCCTGTCGTCGACGCGCAGCATGTCGGACCTGGCGGACGGCGACGCGTCGCCGCCGATGGACGAGGACACCGCGCCCGCGATCAGCTTGCCCCTACCGGAGGCCGTCCTCCCCATCCCGCTCCCGGCCGCCGCGCAGCTCTCGCCGCCGGGGTTCCAGAGCAGCTGCAGCGCCAACGGTGCGGCCACGCCCTCGCGCAACGGAGGACGGCGGTTCCACCGCGCTAACGCCCGTTCCCTGTGGTCGTGCAAGGGTCCTGCTCGTCTTGCCCAGGCCCGGCCAGCCCGCTGACGTCGCTCCTGGCAGACGGCGCCGCGGCGGCCGCGGCGGCGATGGCCTCGGGCAGCAGCGCGGACGAGCGGTCGCCCAGCCCGTCGCTGTCGCCGACCTCGTTCCTCGTACGCCCTGGCCACGTGTGACCCGCCAGTAGGACAAATGCCCCTGCGCTAACGAGCCGCCTTCCACCCCGATGCGTTTGTCACGGACAGGCGTACATGACGGCGCCGCGCGGCCCGTCGCACGGCCAGCAGCCGGCGCGCGGCGGCGCGGCCGGCAAGCGGCGCGACCCGTACCCCAAGACCGCGCCGCACAAGCTCCAGCGCCGGCGGCCCAAGGCCGAGTCGGTCGCGGCCAGCGAGGCGCTGCCGCTCGCGGTGCCGGCCGCGTCGCCGGCCGCCCTGGCCGTCCCCCAGCAGCCGGCGCCGCCGGCGCCGCGGCCGGCCCCCGTGGTCAACCTCGTCATCCCCAGCGAGGGCCCCATCTCGGGCGGCGTGGAGGTCACCGTGCTCGGCAGCGACTTTACCTGTATGCCCGGCGGTCGCCGTCGCCGTTGGTCGGCTGCGCCCGTCCGCTGGCTGCTAACGCTCCGTTGGGGGCCGGAATTCCACGGCGGGCGCCGGCGTCACAGCGGACCTGACGGTCTTCTTTGGCGATCACGAAGCGCCGCGGACGCACTGCTGGAGCTCGTCGACGCTTGTCTGCGTCCTGCCGCCGGCCGCGATGGCCGGCCCGGTGGTTGTGACGGTCCAGTCCGTGTACGGGCCCACGGCGGCCACCATCAACGTGGCGCAGCTGTGGCCCGGCGTCGGCAGTCCCAGCGACGCCGCCATGGCGGCCCCGCCCGCCCAAACCGGCCCGCCCGTGGTCTTTGTCTACAAGGACGGTACGGCACGTGCGCACCAAGTGGCAAGGACGGCCCGACGCTGACAGCGTCGGCACGCCGAGGCACTGCCACGGCCCGCGTATGAAGACGTCGACCAATCGCTGATGGCGCTGGCGTTGCGCATTGTCGGCATGCGCATGGGTGGCCGCATCGAGGACGTGAAGGACGTACGTGCGCGTCCGGTCCATTGAAAACCTCGGGATTCTGTTGACGTGTGGTCAGCGACGGTCCCGCGCCGTGGCCGCGCGCCCGGGCAGATCGCCCGCGCGATTGTGCAGATGAACGAGGCGACCGAGGCCGGCGCGCTGATGGAGGACATCGACAGCTACATCGGCGACGGCATCGGCGGGCACTCGGCGGACGGGCACGACGCCGAGGCCGCCGCAGGCGCCGCCAGCGCGGACGCCACGCTGGCGCAGCGTGCGGCGGCCGAGGCCGCGCGGCTGGAGCGCACGCTCATCACGGCGCTGAGCCGCGCGTGGGCGTGGCCCGACGGCTACTACGCCGACCTTAACATCACCGTACGCTGCTCAGTATGATGGGCCGCAGCTGCGGGGACCGGGAACGCTTACGCGGTATTTTGGGGAGCGGCCGGCGTTGCATCACTGCGGCAGACCAACGGCGGCCAAACGCTGCTGCACATGGCGGCGCGCCGCGGGATGGCCGACCTGGCGGCGCTGCTGCTCCAGCTCGGCATCGACCACCGCGCCGAGGACGGCAACGGCATGACGGCACTGCACCTGGCCGCCTGGCTCAACGAGGACGCCGTGGTCAGCGTGCTGCTGGACGGTACGCGCGGCCAGCCGTGGGGGGGGCAGTGATCAGAGTATCGAGCCGGTCGCTCAAACTCGGCGCCGTAGGAGCAAATTCCTCGCCTTGCTTCCTGCAGCGGCCGGGCCGGCGGCCAACAACGCGCCGTGCGCGTACGCGGAGACGGTGCACGCGCTGGCGTCTGACGCCAGGGTACGGCCGCAGAACGTGGCCGCCCAAGCTAGTGCGCCAGGGCCGTACTCACACGCTGTCGCGCCGTGATGCTTATCGCCTGTTCACCAGGTGAGCCACTTGCTGTGCCCTGGCGCGGCCGACCCGGCGACGAGCACGGGGCCAGACGCAGCGGCGGCCGCCGCGGCCACCGGGGTCCCGCCGCCGGCGGCGCTGCCTGCGGTGCCGACCCTGCCGCCGGCGCTGGCGGCGCTGCCGGCGCCGTTCCACCGGATGGGCGCCGCGATGGACCAGGCGAGCGCCATGCTGCAGGCGATGTACCCGGGCCGCGTCGCGCCCAACTTTTTGCCGATGCTGCCGCGCTGGGACTGGCTCGCCCAGCAGCTGGGCACCAAGCCCGCCGAGCCCAAGCCGCCGGCGGGCCCGCACGAGATCCGGCTCGAAAAGCGCCGCCGCCGGAAGCGCGACCGGATGCTCTACAACTTTTGGATCCCCTTGCTGCTTGGTACGCCACGGGCTCCCGCGGCGGCCACAGCGGGTGGGCGCTGTGGAACTGACGTTCGCATCCCTCCGCCTCCGGGTTCGTGCGCTCGCAGTAATTTCTGCACTCGCCATCTTCCAACTGGTCTCCGTAGAGTCGGCCAAGAACCAACTGTGGAGCGTGCTGGCGGCCGCGCGGGCGTGAACAAAGTACCTGTAAACTTGCTGTACGACTGTACGATGCCGCAAGTGTACAGAGGAAAGCGACGACTGTGTTGTACACCTGTGTGTGTTTGTGTGTTTAGAGTGCGTGCGCGGCCGTCACGGCCGGTGCAGGTAGCGCAGGCTAAAGTACGCCAGCACGCGGAACCCGATGGTGAAGGCCACCAGGGCGTCCACGGTGATTGCGGCCGACAGCTGGATGCCCTGCGGCGCTCGAAAGCGCAGGGGAAGGCCATGCGAGGCTCGCGTGAGCCCGCGTTAGCACACGGCGGTGGCGGCGCGGTGGCACCTCCCCGGCCGCGCCCTACCAGGAAGGGAAAGATGTCACGGCCGGTGAACGTCGTGGCCCCCGCGGCACACGGCGGCGCGATGGGCGGCGTGGTGTCGCAGGTGAAGATCTCCGTGGGGTCGCGGAAGACGATGCGGCTCAGCAGCTGGTACGCGTACGTCGTGGGCGACACGTACCGCAGCCACACCAGCCACGCGGGCGGGAACTGGCCCGGCACGGATCACACGCATCAGGCTAGCCACGGACGGTTACACCCATACTGGCACCAACGGGCGCCGCCCAGGTCGCCGGAACGTACCACGAGGTAGAAGCCGGCGATCAGCATCAGGCCCAGGATGATCGTCGAGCCTAGCACCACCGCTGTGCACCGTGCGTGGTGGGGCGAGGACGTTGCACGCGGGGAGCTCTTTAGTGGGCTGGGCGCGCGCAGCCCATCGCGTCGGATCGCGGCCTACCTCGCTGGTACTCGATTACGCTGGCGCCTATAAAGAGAGCGATGGACTGCCAGCACAGCGACACCAGGTAGACCGCGAGCAGGTAGAAGAAGAACGTATCCGCCCTGCGGCAGTCCCCCCCGGCGAGCGAGCGAGCGACGGTCTGGTGACCGTGCCGTCCGTCAGAGGCCGGCATTCGTGGGTGCGGCCCGCGCTACGCTGGCGGCACCGTACCGGTACGGCAGCCCGACCATGAAGTAGATGATCGTGATGTTGATGGTCGGCAGGACGCACAGGATTGGCATCTGGCTGAACGAGCTGGCCAGGTAGTACGCGGACAGGCGGTACGACCGCGACTGCCGTTCCTTCGTCACCAGGGCGCGCTCCGCCGGGACTGCGTGGACGGCCCGCTAGGAGGCTTAAAAGGCGACCATCGCGTAAGTGTGCGGCAAGCGCTGGCTCCAACCGCGAGCAGCGATGCACGCACAGCTGTTGACAGAGATGAGGAAGGGCGTGAAGCTCCAAAAGGTCGCGTTGAAGAAAATCTGTTTGGTAGGCAAGGCACGCAGCTGGTGGGCACAGGGCTCAGCGCCCGCTTCGCCAATGGGCACAGCGCTGCAGCGTGCAGACGGACCACACCGCGGCGGTCATTGAGCCGGCTCTCCAGCAGCGGTTCCTGCGGCGGCGGTGGGGGGCCGACGAACGCAAAATGCCATGCTTGAGGTCAGGATGGATCCCGCAACCAGCACCAACTCCTTAATCTTGCCACGCACTTGGATCCACAGCAGGCCGACGATCACGGCCACGGCCGCCGTCTGGATGATGTTGAGCGTGGACAGAATCACGCCGAGCTGCTGGCGTGCGCTGCCATTGGTCTCCCACACGCACATGCCGCGCGGATCCGCTTCGGTTAGCGCCGGACAACGGCTTAGCGCGCATGTTCCGGGCGGTGCGCACACCTGCGCCGGAACAGGACGCGGAA
>Ga0180216_1004421_pt1 | contig 10687 bp, 15 predicted proteins | sample eDN3rd37CBELigMG_FD_128879 | JGI IMG/M metagenome (GOLD analysis project Ga0180216, IMG submission 128879) | Enriched Miracle-Growth compost microbial communities from Emeryville, California, USA - eDNA 3rd pass 37_C BE-Lig MG (version 2)... ...
CGAAGGAGCGGAGGCGTACTACTTCTCCTTCTGACACACTGGAAAAGGGTCCTCCTCTGTCATAATTCTGTCAGGAAAAAGACTATGTGATCCAGTAGCAAGTCTGTGGTATCCCTTGAGAGTCAATGTACATGCGGTGACGGTGCGCGCGCACTCGTATGCTATCACAGGCGGCTAGGGAAACAGCTCCCGCAAGCCTGGATGGGCGGGGAAGCCATCCACTTGGCGGGAGCCGGTTAGGAAACGGTGACAACTCGCAGAGCGGCGCCCCACGTTCGCGGCGCACCTTGCTTTTGCTGCTCGGTGAGCGACGTCGGCAGGATGACGCCGTACTCGATGAGCAGGTCCCCCTTGTCCGACGCGGCCAGGTGCTTGGGCATGCCCTCGCGCGGCACGACCTGGATGGTGCCTGGTGAGCGACTACCCAGGGTTTCGGACGGTGCCTCCGGTTAGGGCGGATCGTTCAGCGGCGCGCCCCGGCGACGGCGGCGCCACGCACCCGGCTGGGTGATCTCAGTGCGCTCCACGGTGAACACGTGTCCATCCAGGTGCGTGATCTCGCGCTTAAAGCCCAGCAGCGCCTGCGAGACCACCCCGGCACCCTGAGAAGCAGGGCGCGCTCGTTAGGCCCGCCCCGCTCGGCAGCATCCATCGGCGCCCCAAGCGACGCGCCTCGGTGAGCGTAAGCTCGAGCCGCATGTGCAGGTGGTCGCCGTTGCGGCGGAAAATCGGGTGCGGCAGCTGCCGCAGCGTCACGCGCAGGTCGCCCGGGATCAGGTCCGGCATCTGGTCGCCCTGCCGCTCTTGCACCTGCGCCGGCCGCCACCGCGCACCGCATTCGCGCAGGCACAGCCGCGAGTGAGAGGCGGAGCGTACGACGCAAGCCGCGCGCCGGCAGCGTGCGCGGGGGCGTACGATGACAAAGCCGTCCGGCATGCCGCGCTCAATGTCGACGATCACCTGGTTCGAGCCGCGGTGCACCTTGTTGCCATTGCACACGTGGCACTTGCGCTTCACCAGCTTGCCGCGGCCGCCGCACTTGTTGCAGCTGTGTGGGTGGCGCTCCGTGCGTTCGCATTTGGAGGACCGTGAGCGCCTTCCACCAGCGCTCGCACCACGGCAGGCCCGGCGCGGCGTACGTGACTTCCTGCCGCATGACGAAGCCGGGCGCCATCTGCTGGTGCACCTCGACCACGCCGCGGCCCTTGCACACCGGGCACGTGTCGATGTCGGCGGGGCTCTCCGCGCCGGAGCCGCGGCAGTGCTCACACAGCACGCGCTTGTTGATCTCCAGCTGGCGGCGCGAGCGGGCGCGGGCAAGCGGCCGCGCGCTGCGTCAGGGCAGGTCCGAAGCGTCCGTGCCACTGGGCAGCCTCCCGCAGCCGTACCACGACGGTGTGGCCGTTGTACAGCTCCTCCAGCGTCACGTCTACCGAGTAGTGCAGATCGGGGCCCTTGCGCTGGCCCTGCGGCTGGCCTGTATCGGCGGCAACGCAAAGCCACAGCGCTCCACCAGCGTAAGCGCCAGCCCTCGGGGCGCGTTCCGTCCATCGCTAGCGGAGTGTACCCCAGCTGGTCCCGCCCAAACCCACGGACTCTTGGCGGCCATGGTTAGCGCATGGTTTAGACCGCGCGCCCGAACGCAAGGGCGGGCGGCGCCGTACAAGTTGAAGGGGAAGCCGGGGTGGGGCTGCTGCTGCTGCTGCTTCAGGCCCTCTTCGCCGTGGAGGTCGTACGTTCGCCGCTTGTCCTCGTCGCTCAGCACCTCATAGGCTGAGCGGCACAGGTCCAATGCGACAAAAAGGCTCCGGTCAGGCAGCCGCCAACGCCGACGCCGCGCCCAGAGCGGGTGCCGCAGCGCACCCTGCGCGATCTTGACAAACTTGGCCTCGGCCTCCTTGTTGCCCGGGTTCTTGTCCGGGTGCCATTGCTTGGAGAGCTCGCGGTACGCTGCACGCCGGCGCCCCGCTGGCAAAGCGCGTCCGGCTGTCAGCCTCAAAGAGCGCAGCCGCCCAGCCGCGCTCAGCGGCCCTGCGACCGCACCCTTCTTGATGTCGCGCAGGTTGGCGTTCCGCGTCACGCCCAGGATGGCGTAGTAGTCCTCGCCAGCCCAGACCTGTGCACGGCCCGCGCGGCGGCCGAGGTTGGTTGGACCGCGGTCAGCACTGCGCGCCAGCCAGCTCGCGACGCGGCGGGTGCCGCACGTCCAGCGCCCCCGAGACGCACCTGGACCGCCACGAGGAGCAGCAGCAGCCCCACGGCCACCAGCCGGCCGTGCACCGCCGCCCACCGCATCTCTCGGTCGTCGCCCGCCCGCCGCGCAAGGCCAGCGGCGTCGCATCAGAACGTTCCAGAATGTTCTGGAAGCGATAGCAGGTCGCCCGGCGCCATGGCCGTTCTTAGCGCATTCCATACGGCGGACAGGAAGAGCGCAGCAAAAGGTGGACGTCTAGCCTTGCCTGCTGCGTGCGTGTGGGGTGGCTGGCCGCGTCGCCAGGCAGCGTTGCGCAAGGGCGAGGAGCCGAACACGCGGACTTTAACATGAGATGTTTCTGGAATGTTCCGGAAACGTCGGCGCCGTGTTTTTGGCGGCAAACTTTCCAGAAGATTCCACCGTTGAGTCAGCATTAGTCAGCACCCACCGCCACCCACCCACCGGCCCCCTGCCTGGCCTTCCGCACCCCCCGCGATCGCCGGACAAGGTACGTGTGCTGGGCCCCTACGTCCCTGTGCTGCGCCTGTGCCTGCTGGCTGGGCGCCAGTGCGTTCGTGCTGCTAACCGTGCGCGACCCGACGGTGCCACCTGGCGATGGCAAACGCTGCAGGCACCCACCCCCCGACAGCGACCATGGCGGCCACCACCGAGGACGTCCCCAAGCTCACCTACTTCAACATCCGCGGCCTGGCCGAGACGGCGCGCCTCCTCTTCGCCGCCGCCGGCGTCAAGTACGAGGACGTCCGCCTGACGAGCATCGCCGACCTCAAGGCCTCCGGCAAGCTGCCCTACGGCCAGGTGCCGATCCTCGAGACCCACGGCCAGGTGATCGCCCAGAGCTCGGCCATCAACCGCTACATCGCCCGCGAGCACGGCCTGTATGGCGCCAACAGCCTCGAGGCGGCGCGCATCGACATGATCTACGAGGGCATCAACGACATCCGCGCCAAGTACTATGCGGCCCGCAACGCGCCCGAGGACAAGAAGGAGGAGGAGGCCAAGAAGTTCGAGGGCGACGTGCTCCGCCCGCAGCTCGCCTTCCTCGAGAAGATCCTCGTCCAGAACGACGGCGGCGACGGCTGGTTCGTCGGCAAGAAGATCTCGCTCGCCGACGTCTACTTCCAGAACTTTGCCTTCAGCCTCAAGCCGCTCTTCCCGGGCCTCTTTGAGAACACGCCCAAGCTCGCCGCTCTCTACGAGCGCGCGTCGAACTACCCCGGCATCGCCGAGTGGATCAAGAAGCGCCCCGAGACCGCCTCGTAACCGCGCCAGACGCCGCTCTGCCGATGCCGGCTCCGGCACACGCTTCCGTACATACACAGCGGGGCCCATGTTTGGTCGGATGATACACCCAGTGCACACTGTCGCACACGCCTGCGCACGCATCTTTTAGATGCATGTAAGTACAAAAGTAAATAGAATACACTGGGTTGGCAACCCACCGACCAAACTTGGATCTGTACATTCAGATTCTAGGTCTTGAGCCACGGCAGGTGGTCCAGGTCGACGTTGCCGCCGCACAGGACCACGCCCACGGTGGCGATGCCCGCGAGCGCCCGGAACTCGTCCGACAGAACGACGGCCACGCCGACGGCGGCGCTCGGCTCGATGACCAGCTTCATGCGCTCCCAGACCAGCCGCATCGCCGCGACGATCTGCGCCTCCGTCACCGTGAATACCCGCTCGACGTGCTGCCGCAGGATCGGGAAGGTGACCTCGCCGACCGTGGTGAGGAGGCCGTCCGCGATCGTGTTGGTCTTCCCCACGGGCACGATGTGGCCCGCCGCGAAGGACCGGAACGTGTCGTCCGCGCCGGCGGGCTCGGCCGCAAAGACGCGGATCTTGGGGTTGCGCGCCTTGGCGGCGATCGCCACGCCGCTCAGCATGCCGCCGCCGCCCACGGGCACTGCAATGAAGACGCGAGCTGGCGCCGCGTACAGGCGAGGATGAGCGGCCTGAGCAGGGCGCGACGCCGCGCTCGTTGCCCGCACTGGTCGTACCGACGACGGCGTCGAGCGTGGGCACGCCGAGCTGCGCGACCTGGTCCAGGAGCTCGAGCATGAGCGTGCCCTGGCCCGAGATGACGTCGACGTTGTTGTACGGGTGGACGAAGGTGGCGCCCGTGGCGTTGCGGATGGCGTCGCACGTCGTCTCGCGCGCCTCGAGCGTCGGCGCGCACTCGGTGATCTGGCCGCCGTAGCCGGCGACCGCGGCCTTCTTCACCTGCGGCGCGTTGCTTGGCATGACGATGTAGGCCGGCACGCCGCGCATCTTGGCGGCGAGCGCCAGCGCCTGCGCGTGGTTGCCGCTCGAGTGCGTCACCACGCCCTTGCGCGCGTCCTCCTCGGAGAGCTTTTGCACCGCGTTGCAGGCGCCGCGGAACTTGAACGCGCCCACGCGCTGGAAGTTTTCGCATTTGAAAAACACGGCGCGGCCCGCGCGCTCGTCCACCGTCCGGCTCGTCATCACGGGCGTGCTGCGGGGTGTGCACAGAGCTCATGAAGACGGAGTGCGAGTGAGCACCGCCTCTTGTCAACAAACGAAAAGCGTCGCGCGCCGTACACATTGGCAATGTCGCGTATCCGCTGGGCCGCTGCCTCGATCGACGCGATCGACGGCGCCGCCTCGCCGATGGTCGCCGCCATGGCGGAGATCTGCGGCTCGTCGTGCAGTGCCACGGCAAGCCCGTCTAGCCGCGATTGCCTGTCCGCTGCGCCCTCGACTTCCTCTTCGTCCGTTGTGTCGACCGCTTCAGCGGTCTCTGCGGCCTGTCTTCCGTCGTTCTCTGCGTCGACGTCCTCTCCGTCCAATTCGGTCGTGTTCAGCGTCCACTTCGTCGTCATCGTGGTCAGCGTCCGCGTCCTCTTCGTCGTCCTCCTCCTCTTCAGCGTCCACTTTAGCGTCCTGTGCGTCGGCCTACTAGTCCGCTTCGTCGTCCTCCTCGTCGTCAGCGTCCTCTTCAGCGTCCTCTTCAGCGTCCTCCTCCTCGGCAGCGTCCTCTTCAGCGTCCTCTTCAGCGTCCTGTGCCTCCGGTTGAAAGTGGAGGAAGCGCCATCTCTTCATCGCGCCCTTCGTCAAAGCGCCTTTATTCAAGCGCCTCAACCGGCTGACGATGACGTCATGCACCTATGACGTCATCAGAGGCGACCGTGGAGGAGGTCGAGGCGGCCGACGCGGAGCGCGCGGAGGACGCGGCGGAGGACGCGGCGGACGGGGGCCGAGGCGGCTGACGGAGGGAGCAGGGGGGCGGCAGGAGGGGCGAGGGACGACCGACGCGCTGGCTGGACGTGGCAGCTGGCGGGCTGCGGGGCGGAAGGGCGATCACGGGCGCCGGCGGCTGGGTCCGTCGGGCGGTTGTTTACACCACGCCCCCGTCCTGGTCAGCGCCATGATCTACGGCTAAGCAAGCAGTAGCGGCCATGGCGTCGGCGTCGCCGGGCGGCGGGCCGCTCGCGCGCCAGGCGGCGCTGCAGGCCGAGGGCAATGCCGCCATCGCGGACGCCATCACGGCCGAGGAGCAGGGCCAGCCGCCGGCGCAGGCGCTCGCGCTCTACTGGCAGGGTGTCGCCAAGCTCGAGGCGGCCATGGCCGTGCAGGTCGACGCGCGGGATCGGTGCGCATCCCGTGCGCCGGCGGTAGCATGCAAAGTTCGTGTCCCCGCTAAACTGAGGGCCCCACGATCTCGCAACGTTGCCGGTTCCTTGCATCAGAGCGCTCGCCAACGCACGGGTGGAAAAGATGGCCCGGACCTGTGCCATGGCGCGGGAGCGCATCGACGCGCTGACGCCGCGCGCAGCGGTGGCGCCGGCGGGGCCGGCGGGGCCGGCTCCTTCCAAGGTGCCGCCGGCCAAGCCGCCGCGTACATCGAGCCAGGCCACCCTCGGGCGTTCGGCCCGCAGCGCGGCCGCGGCGGAGGCGCCGCCGCCGCCGTACTCGCCGACCGATCCCACGGCGCCGCCGAGCGCCGCCGCCCACCCGTTCAAGTCGCTGCTGGACCTGGCCGCGCTCCTGCGGCCATCGCCGTCGCCGTCGCCTACGGGCGGCGCGACGCCGCTGCAGACGGCCGTGGGCCTGTGGCAGGAGAACGTGACCGACGTCGGCGCCGTGCCGGACCCGGCCACGCGGCAGGAGCGCGTCGCTGCGCACCAGCAGACGGCCGAGGGCGTGCTGCGCACCGTCGGCGGCCACGACGCCGCCAGCCACATGGGCACGCCGCAGTCGCTGGGCGGCTGGCTCGACCTGGCCGTTGAGGCGTGTACGTGCCTCCTCTCGCGCGAAAGGGCCGACGGCGCACAGCACATTCATAGCATCTTCGCCTGCTCCTTACTGTGCGCCTGCCACGACAGCGCTGCTGCCCAAGCCGGAGCTGATCATGGCACATCGGGCGATGCAGCAGGCCGGCGCGGCGGGCGCACCGGGCCGGACCAGCGGCACGCCGCCGCCTGCGCCGGCAGTGGCGGCGGACCCGGCGGTCGCCGAGATGCGCAAGGAGATGTTCCTGGCCACGCTCGCGCAGGAGCCGCTGCAAAAGTGGAACCAGATCCGTTGGTGCAGCTCGCCGGCGGAGGCCGCGCGGCTCGCGCGCCAGCAGCGCAAGCCGCTCTTCATCGAGATGGTCGTGGGCCGTATGGGCCGCGCCGAGTCGGACGTTTGCTGACTAGGCGGCCGGTTGGTACGCGGCGAGACGACGGCGCGGTCGCGTGTGACGGTGCCGGCGCATAACAAACGGGCTCCGGCCATCGGCCTCCTTGTGCGGACGGGGGGCGTGTGCAGATGCGCGCAAGCGCCCTGTCGGACGACCGGGTGATTGCCGCCGTCAACCGGCACTTCGTGGCGGTCACGGTCAACGTGACGACGATGGGCTTCCCTGTGCAGGACATCCCCGCCCTCAAGTACGCGCAGGGCGTCTTCCAGACCAACTGGCGCTTCGAGTTTGGCTTTGCGAGCTGCATCGCGGTCCGTGGCCGGCGCGGCACGACGGCGCAGCGATGCGGACGGGCCAGCTTTTTGACAACGGCATGCAGTTCTCACCGTTGGGGTGCGCGGCGGAGCAGGTGGACGACACGGGCCAGATCCCGCTGGGCATGGCGCGTGCGGGCTCGTCCGAGGACGTCACGCTGGGCATGCGCAGCGACCGGTACCTCGCGTTCATCGAGGAGGCTGTGGCGCGCTTCCAGCGCCTGGCGGAGGGCCGCGCCGCCCTCCTCCGCGGCGATGTGCGGGGCGCGGCCGCCAAGCTCAAGCTGCTGGCCGCCGAGATCATCGGCGGCTTCCAACAGCGGTCCGCCGAGGTCGCGCGCTTCCGGGCGAACCTGCCAAACAGTACGGCGCCGAAGCGCCTGAATAGCGTCAGGTCGTCACCGGCTGACCGCGGCTGGCGCTGAGCGCTGCTTGCTGGGGCGAGAGTGCAGCGCACCCGGAGCTGCGGGAGCTGGCCCAGCAGTATAACCAGTAGCACGCCCAGCAAGCAGAGTGCCTGTTCGCCCCCGTGAGATGACGCGGCCGCTCCCAACCCGCAGTGCGGGCGGGCGGCTGCTGACGGTAGTTGGGGAGCTGAACGCCTGCTTTCCGGCGACGCGATGAGTGTGTTTGCCGACGCCTATGCCCAGTGTTCTTAATGTCTTTGTTCGCCTCCTCTATGTTACAGTGAATTTCTTGAACATTACATGGTGCTGTACATGCGCAATTACGCGAGCGGGTTGCGCGCAATGTGCCTGGCCATCTTGCGGCTGACCGTACACTGGGCGCAGTACCACGGCCGATCCTCGTCCTCGATGTACTCTGCCACAACGCCATAGTCGTGCACACGCCCAAGCCAGTGCCAGCTTAGTCCACGCTGGCGTCCATCCGCCCCAAGCCCACCCTCCGCACCTGGCTTAATGACCGGCCGGTGGCAGCGCTGGTGGTAGGCGCGGTTGCAGTCGTCACACAGCACGATCTGGTTCTCGTCCGTGTACCGACCGTCGCTGCAGACAGTACAGACGATGTCGTCGCCTTCGCTCTCGGCCTCGGCCTCGTCGCTGCCGCTCTGCTCTGGAGAGTCCGCGGCCGCGCTGCTCTCATCGTCGCTCTCCGCGTCGCTCTCGGGCCGGTCGCCCTTGGCCGGTGCGCGGCTGCCGGCCCGGCCGCGCCCCCGGCCCCGGCCTTGGCCCCGGCTGCCGCGGGCGCCGCCTCGCCCCCGCCCACGTCCGCGGCGCGCCGGCGCCTCGGCGGCGGCGGCGGCGGTGGCGGCGGTGGCGGAGGGGCTGCGCTCAGGCGACGCGTCGTCGCCGTCGTGGCTCGGGCCACGCCCGCGACCACGGCCCCCGCCACGGCCCCGGCCCTGGCCCCGGCCCCGGTCGCGGCCTCGACCTCGGCCGGTGGCGGTCGCAGTGGCGTCGTCGCCCAAGCCGTCATCGTCGGCAGAGTGCCCCGGGAGCCCAGCGGCGGACCGGCGCCGCTTGGCGGGTTTGTCCGTGGTGCTACTCCGCCGCTTGGGCGACTTGGCCGCGGTGCTGCCGCGCCTTCGGGGCGCTGGGCTCGGCGGAGCGCCCTCTGGCCCCGCCGCGCCGTCGCCGTCCGAGACGACGGAGCGCCGCTGGTTCCCTGGCCGGCCCCGCGGCGCGATTTGTTGCTGATCACCGCAAGCACCCGCGAGGGCTCCACGCGCGCGAGGTCAGCAAGCCTGTCGACTCTAGCCCTGCGGGGCGTGCAATCATGCATACGCGCTCGTCCAGCTGGCGCTGCAGCTCGCGCAGGTCGAGCTCGGGCTGCGCGAGGCGGTCCAGCTTGGCGTCCAGGTGCGGCTGCACGAGCTCGTAGAGCGTCGATGGGAACGCCGCGCGCTCGGCGGCGGTGGCCGGCCGCTGGGAGACCGGCGTGCTCGACCCGCTGCGCGGCGGCGGCTTGATCAGGCCGACGGTGGGCTGCTGGCTGCTCGGCTGGCTGCCCAGGCCCGTGGCCGCGACCATCGCGTCCATCCGCTCTTTGGCCTCGGCGCTGGCGCGCGCCAGCTCGTTGAGGTAGCCGATCTGCAGCGGGTCGGAGAGTCCGCCCAGCTTGCCACGTATGAGCGTGGACCGGATCTCCGTCGCGTGCTCGGCCACCCTAAAGGATGCGACACGCGACGAGCGGGGCGCACAGCAGGGGAATCAGCGCGGGCCCATGCGGCGACCGCCCCGACCGCCGGGTTCGGCGACGCACCGGGCCTCGCGGACGAGCTCTGGGTTGGTCACCTGCGGGATGAGCCGCAGCGCCGGCAGAGGCATGTGCGCGCAGTGGAGGTACGCGTTGCGGGCCCGCAGCTGCCGCGCGACGTAGACGGCATCCCACAGCTGCTGGACCGTCGCGGTGCGCTCCGTTTCTATCAGCGCCTCCCACGCATCTGCACATTGTGCGATGGGCACAAATTGAGCGCGCCCCGCACGTTAGCGGGCGGGCCAAGGCCGCACGGCTGGCTCCCTTCGGCTCGGTACCTTGTGTGACTTTGATGCGTACGCGCTCGTGCGCCTCGGGCTGTGCCGAGTAGAGCATGTAGAGCGTGTAGAGAATGCCGACGCGCAGCTCAAAGTGCACGCCCACCATGAGAAAGTCTGATTGGGCGCCCCTGCTGACGCTGGCCCACCCGTCCGTCCGTCAGCCGCGGTGCACGTCGCATCGCTCCCTCGTTCTGGCCGACGTACCGAGCACGGCACCGTAGAGCTCCTCCATGAACTGGACGCGGCTGTGCGCCTCGGTCATGGCCGCAAAGATGGCCGTAAAGTCAAGCTCGCGCCAGGCCTCCCGAAAGTCGGCCATGTGCAGCGATCCTTTCTGTCGGCCAGACGCACGTCGAGCGAGGGAGGCCGGCACCGCTTAACTAGGCGAAGGGCGGCGGCGTCCATGGGCCCAGGCGCAGTGCGCGTACCTGCCGAAAGGCCTGCAGCAGCCGCTTGACGTCCTGCGAGAGCGAGCCGCGGATCAGCGAGCCGCTGACGACGGCCGCCGCCGTGGCGGTCGGGTCGAGCGGCATGTTTGCCGGCTGCCCTCACCCGCCGGCCTGCTTTGCGACGGCCGAAACGTCTACTCGCCGTGGTCGACCGCGGGCTGCACATGCGGGCCGTCGTCGTTGTCGTCGACCCTCGCGCTCTTTGTCGCCTCCGCGGCGTCCGCTTCGACGCAAACCCTGTGGGTCGCGGGTCGTTCCCCGTCAGCGTCCGCTCCGTCCTCTAGCGTCTGCTTCTTCCTCCGCTTCAGCGTCCGCTTCGTCCTATAGCGTCTGCTTCTTCGTCCTCGTCCACTTCAGCGTCCTCTTCCGTGGCCTCTTCAGCGTCCTCCTCGAGGTCTTCAGTGTCCGCTTCAGCGTCCTCTTCAGCGTCCTCCTCTTCGTCCTCTGCTGCGTCCTCTTCGTCCTCTTCGTCCTCCTCCTCGTCTTTAGTGTCCGCTTCACCGTCCGCTTCAGCGTCCACCTCTTCCTTCAACGTTCTCTTCAGCGTCCTCCTCCTCCTCCTCCTC
>Ga0180216_1004423_pt1 | contig 10681 bp, 8 predicted proteins | sample eDN3rd37CBELigMG_FD_128879 | JGI IMG/M metagenome (GOLD analysis project Ga0180216, IMG submission 128879) | Enriched Miracle-Growth compost microbial communities from Emeryville, California, USA - eDNA 3rd pass 37_C BE-Lig MG (version 2)... ...
CGATCCCGAGTTGGTCCGCCTGACCGATGTGGCAACGCCGCACATCGCGGGCTATTCGTTCGACGGCAAAGTGCTCGGCACGACGATGGTGTATGATGCCTTCGTGGAGCACTTCGGGCTACCGCACGTCTGGGATTCGGAGGTGGTGCTGAGCGGGGCAGGGGAGGATCATCTCGACTTGAACCCGCCTGCTTTTGATGAGGGGGAAACGTCGTGGCTGTTTGCGCTCGTGCAGCAGATGTACGACGTCGTTGCAGACGATGCCCGCATGCGGAAGCTGCCCGATCTCCCCCCTGATGAGCAAGGCGCTTACTTCACAGCACTACGCAAGAACTACCCACGGAGGCGTACATTCAGCCGTTTCAATCTGCCTGTCCGGGTGGTTCCAGCCGCATACCGCGAGGCGGTTCGGAATGGATTGCTGGTTAACCTTGTCTGAGGAAGGGCGGTGTCCGGCATGATGCGGGTACGCATCGTCGGTCGGTCTGTCTGGGATAGAGAGAATTCGGCCCGGCTATCTCGAATAGCCGTATGAGCGGAGAAAGGAATCCCTGTCACGCCAGTTTTCCCGTACTTTGACGTGCAGCTGGAGGTAGACCGGGTGATCGACGAACGCCTCGATGTCTTTGCGGGCTTCGGCGCCGATCTTTTTTAGCGCTGCACCTCCTTTTCCAATCAGGATTCCCTTCTGGGTATCACGTTCTACGACGATTTCGCAGTCGATGAAGTCTTTCCCGCCGGGGCGTTCCTCATACGTGACGACGTTTACCTGAACCGAATAAGGAATCTCCTCTCGGAACTGCTCGAAGATCTTCTCGCGAATGATCTCGGATACGAAGAACCGTTCAGGGTGCTCGCTGATCATGTCACGCGGGTAGAAGGGAGGCCCGTGTGGGAGGCGCTTGATGATCTCGTCGAGCAGAACGTCCAGGTTATAACCGGTAGCAGCCGAGATCGGGACGACGGCTTCGAAGGCACGTAGCTCGGTGTAGGCGTGGACGAGGGGGATAGCCTTTTCCTGTGGGATCAGGTCCATCTTATTGAGCACGAGGAGCGCGGGGCGGTCTCCGATGTGCCCCAGGCTGAATGTGTCCGGCTCATCCTTGCTGGCGTCAGCCATGAAGAGCAGGAGGTCGGCATCGGCCACGGCCTCATTCACGGCGCGCATCATGGCTTCCTGGAGGCCGTAACGCGGCTTGATGATGCCGGGTGTATCCAGGAAGATGATCTGGTAATCGTCGCCCGAAAGGATACCCAGGATGCGGTGTCGCGTCGTCTGTGGCTTCGCCGTGACGATGGACAACTTGCGGCCGAGTAGCGCATTGAGCAGCGTGCTCTTGCCGACATTAGGCTTCCCGATGAGCGCAACGTAGCCGCTACGGAAGTGCTCGGGAATCGCTTCAATCTGATAGTCCTGGGTGTCCATAGCGTTTCGAGGCTGCCGACCATCGGCCGCAAGCAGAGAGAATGGATGAAAGAGGAATGAGGAGCAGAGATAGCCGGGAGTCGATGGCCTCAATACCCCTTCACCAGTAGTCGCATTTCCCGGACGGCTTGTTCCATGCCGACGAGGACGGCGCGGGCGATCACGGCAAATCCGATGGAGACTTCCTGGACGTGGTGGACGGTTTCCTTGAAAATCTGATAGTTCTGGTAATCCAGTCCGTGTCCGGCGTGGACACGCAGTCCGAGGTCGCTGGCGCGTTCGGCGGCAAGGGCGAGGAGGTCGGCCTGACGCCGGCGTTCGGTATCGGTACGCGCGTTGGCGAAATCCCCCGTATGGAGTTCGATGCAGTTCGCGCCCACCTGGGTTGTAGCCTCGATCTGTTCGAGATCCGGATCGACAAAGAGAGAAACCTCCTCGATGCCGGCCTCGAAGAGCTTTTCTGTGACGGCGCGGAGCCGATCGGCATGGCGTACGACATCCAGGCCGCCTTCCGTGGTAATCTCTTCCCGGCGTTCCGGCACGAGCGTCGCAAGCTGGGGCTGGATCTCGCAGCAGATGTCCACGACCTCGTCTGCCGTCGAGAGTTCGAAATCGAGCTTGGTCTTGACAACCTCTTTGAGGAGCCGGACATCGTGGTCGGTTATGTGGCGCCGGTCCTCGCGGAGGTGGAAGACGATCCCGTCTGCGCCTGCCATCTCGCAGATGACGGCGGCGTGGACAGGATCGGGGAACGTCTCACGGCGTGCATTACGGAGCGTTGCGACGTGATCGATATTGATGAGAAGGTTCGTCACGTTAAATAGGAGATGGTGCTTGAGATCATCGGGCCGCAGCGATTCGGTATCCTCCGGTGCCGAGCATGTCAGGTCAACATACCCGGCACATGCTCGGGCAGATTCGGAGTGGCGCTACGGCCCAAGAAAGATTACACGGGAGTATGCGATCCCTGATAAGATATGACGTGATGCGTGGAATCCGGCTGACGGGGGTAGGCGGGTGTGGCTGGGTGAAAACGAAATGGTTGCATTTTCGCCGACGGCCCTGTTATTTTGATCTCGCAGGGCATCGTTTCGACGATGGCGTGGGGCGGATCTCCCGTGTTGTAAGATCTAGTGGAGTTCTGTAGAGCATGACTATGTTCAGCCGGGGTTTCAGAGTGGGTGTTCAGGCCATTCTGGCTTTTGCCATTCTGGGGCTGTCCTACTGGCTGTACCGCTCTATAACCGAGCCGTATGAGGCAGAAGAAGAGCGGCAGATGCTTACCCTGGAGACGCGCCGCCACATGGATGGTATTCGTAAGGCCATGGCCCGCTACCAGGCGATTCACGGTCGCTATCCTTCGTCGCTGGACTCCCTGAGTACGTTCGTCGAGCAGGATGCCATCTTGCAGGCTAATATCGATGTACTTTTCGGGCCGGGGTTCAATTCCGATTCGTTGCCCTATTCTCCTCGTTCCGGTAGACCCTTCGAGTTGATCGTCACCGATACGGCAGGCCTGGAAACGTACTTTCTCAAAGACCCCGATTCCAACGATCATATCGGCACCCTAACGGCGAACCTGTCCCGTATCAATGCCGCAAGCTGGGAGTGAAGCGTTCCCTCCTGTCGGCTACTGACCCATCTCGGAGCTTAATCGCCTTTCACATTCATTATGCAAGCACAAGCGCGCGCGGGCATCGACCTCTACCAGAACGTTCTTCGGTATGCAGAGGTGGAACAGTACGGGAATCGGTACCGGCTGCTGCGCCTGGGGAGTTGCGACTTTGATTTTGACCTGACGCAGGAACTACTGAGTCACACGTCCTCTGGTAATCTGGAGACGGTAGCTGAAGCGCTCAAGGATGTGTTTGCGGGCTCCGTTTCGGAGCAGATCAGCGTGGCCATTCACCCACCGGGCGGATATTCGTTCTTTACACCGCTGGCGAACTCGCTTACGAGCGTGCAGCGGGAGGCGCGGATCGCGGAGGAGGTGAAGTTGTTGACGTACCCCGCTGTGGAATCCACGTCGCTTCATGTCACGGCGGATCCCGTGTATGAGGAGACAATGGAGGATGGACGTGGCGTATCATGGTTTCACGTCTGGGCGATGCATGACTTTGTCCACGAGCGGTTTCAGCAGATTTTCGGTGCACTCCCGTATCGAACGCATCAGTTGAAGCTGAGCATGCAGGCGGCAGCAGCGGTCGTCACCGGATTGGAAGAGCGCGGCAAGAACAGGGCGGCGCGAACGGGAGAGGTGGCGTATACGCTCGCGCTTGGCTGGTATGGGTCCCATGTGGAGTATACGCTATGCCGGAATGGACGCTGGTACTTCAGCCACTATGCAACGGTGCAGAGCCTGGCTGACAGCGCCTACTTTGCTGTGACCTTGCTTCGCCGCCTGGGACTCCGGCCGAGCGATATCGTACAGGTGTACGTATACGGGCGGGGAATCGAGGAGAATGATTTCGCGATCTTTGCAGCCATTTTTGACACACAGCCCGAACGGCTCAATCCGATCCCCGTCGTGGACCTCGATCCCGGCAGTCTTTCAACGGACTTCGACGCGGAGGCCTACGTGCCGTGCATCGGAGTTGCGCTTTGAGCCGGGTGTACAGTGGTGCGCTGCGAAGCCCTGTGTAAGCGTAACTAAGACGGATCGGTACGCCCATCTCGTATATTGCCACTCCAGATGACCGGGGTGTGAATGCATGTTGCCTCGGCCCGTACATTGCTCCTGGTAACTTCACATGCGCATCATTGCCGGGCGGTTTCGTCGAAGAGGATTGCACGCCCCCAAGGGGCACCTGACGCGTCCAACCACAGACCGTGCACGCGAATCCTTATTTAATATTGTCGAAAGCCGGTTAGAACTGGATGGGGCTGAGGTGCTCGATCTGTTCGCCGGTACAGGTGCGCTCGGATTGGAAGCAATCAGCCGCGGTGCAGAGACAGCTATTTTCGTCGAACAAGACCCGGCAGTGCTGAAGTTCGCACGGATGAATGCCGAGGAGTTGGGCGTAGCTCGCCAGTGCCAGTTTTTTCGATCGGATGCAGTATCCTACCTGGAGAGATACAGCGGTCCGCCTTTTGATCTCATACTGGCAGATCCCCCATACGAACTTGCGGATTTACCGCGTCTCCCCGAGCTAGCGATCCCGCACCTGAAACCCGACGGGTTATTTATTCTGGAACATGATGTGCGGCATTCGTTCGATGAACATCCGCATCTGGATACGAGCCGTTCCTACGGGCGGACGATCGTAAGCGTGTTTGCGGCGCAGCCGGTAGAGTGAGCCCCGTATTTATGTGGCATATGTATCCAGTGTAATCACAGCTTTGTTGCGAGGTAGAACGTTCCAGAGGTTTCGAACTTCCGAAACGTTCGGATGCTGCAACATGTAGCCTCAGCCTAGTATCTATGTCTCTGGCTCTGTATCCCGGCACGTTTGACCCGATTACCTACGGGCACCTCGATATTCTGGAGCGTGCGCTGCGTGTGTTCGATCGGGTGGAAGTGACCGTGGCCGTGAACAAGAATAAACAGACGTTGCTTTCCATTGAGGAGCGTACGGAGCTGGTGCGAGAGAGCACGCGGCACCTGAAAGGTGTGAGTGTGGCATCATTCGAAGGGTTGTTGGTAGACCACGCGCGTGCGGTGGGCGCCATCGCGCTTGTGCGGGGGCTGCGTCAGGTGACGGACTTCGATTACGAGTTTCGCATGGCATTTGCGAACCGTCGCCTGGCACCGGAGATTGAGAGTGTCTTTTTCATGACTTCCGAGGAGCATGCCTATGTGGCCGCCTCCATCGTGCGGGAGATCCACCGGTGGGGTGGGGACATTTCATCGTTTGTACCCCCGCCTGTCGTGCGGATGCTGGAAGAAAAGTCGAGGCGGAACGGCTGAGTGAGGCCGATGCAGTCTTAACTTATAGACGCTCACCAACGGTAGGCATCGTGGGGCGGTTAATTTCCCGACGGTGCCACCCGCTGCAGGATGAAACCTGCTATACGGGGTCGTTTGTTAGAGCCAGTCAGCATTTTCTCCTGTCCGGAAGTGGACCGGGGTGGGGTCGAACATCGGCGTGCTTTCGAAAGACCCTCTTCGAGACCGGGCAACTCACTTTCTAACGTTCCTATTCAGGTATGGCAACGATATCTGCTCCTGCTCTGTCGTTCAACCCCAATGTGGAGGCCATGCAGCCTTCGGCTACACTCGCGATGACGGCCAAGGCAAAGCAACTCAAACGCGAGGGGAAGCCGATCATCGGTCTCAGTGCGGGCGAGCCTGATTTCCTTACGCCTGCACCCATCGCGCAGGCCGGTATTGAAGCGATCAAGCAAGGTTTTCACCATTACACGGAAAACATGGGTCTGCTGGAACTGCGCCAGCGGATCTGCGAGAAGCTCAAGCGGGATAACGGGCTGGACTACACGCCGGACCAGATCATCGTTTCGAACGGCGCGAAACAGTCGGTCGAGATGGCGATCCAGGTACTCTGTCGTCCGGGTGACGAGGTGCTGATTCCAGCGCCGTACTGGGTAAGCTATCCGGAGATGGTTCGCCTGGCCGGGGCCGAGCCGGTGACGATCCAGACCTCCGTCGAGACGAACTACAGGATGACACCAGAGCAGCTTGAAGCGGCGATTACGCCGCAGATGCGGCTTCTCATCATCAATTCGCCCTCCAATCCGACGGGATCGGTGTATACCCGGCAGGAAATGGAGGCGCTGGCTGCCGTGTTGCGTCGGCATGAGCAGGTGTTCGTGTTGTCGGATGAGATCTACGAGTATATCCTTTTCGACGCGGAGCACGTTTCCTTCGCATCGCTCGAAGGAATGAAGGAGCGTACGATCACGGTCAACGGCTTCTCAAAGGGGTACGCGATGACCGGATGGCGGCTGGGTTACCTCGCTGCCGAGAAGGAGATCGTAAAGGCGGTGGACAAAGTGCAGAGCCAGGTGACCTCTGCGCCCTCAACCATTACCCAGAAAGCAGGCATTGCGGCTCTGGAGATGGATAAGGCGCCCATCGATGAGATGGTCCGCTCTTTCCGCGAACGGCGCGACTTTATGCTGGATCAGTTGCGTCGCATCGAGGGCGTACGCTGCCCCACTCCTGAAGGTGCCTTTTACCTGTTCCCAGATGTGTCGGCATTCTTTGGTTCGAAGACGCCCGGGGGGAAGGTCATTCGTGACAGCGACGACATGTGTATGTATCTCCTAGAAGAGCAGAACGTGGCGCTTGTGCCGGGTAGCGGGTTCGGCTCTCCGGAAGGAATACGGATCTCGTACGCGGCTTCCATGGATGATCTGAAGGAAGCGATGCGCCGGATTGAAACCGGACTTAAGGCGCTTTCGTAAGTCAGTTGTTCGATTGGTGAAATGGGGCAAGTCAGCCCCCTCGTCTCGACTCGAGGTGAGGGGGCTTTTTTGTTGCCCGGCAACGTGTCCATTGCCGGGCCGGGTGAGCGGGCGCTGTCGAGGCCGTAAGAAATCATGGTCATCCGGCATCGATGAGGGGTTTGTGCCTGGGAAACAGACCGGGGCCGGGATCTCCTGGGACCGGATCTCGTAGCCATTCTGTTACATCGATTGCTCCGGGGTGTGAATCTGCTTGTTCGGATTCGTTTGAGGTTTGGTATGGGTGGGGAGAGAGAAACGGGAAGGTGTCGAGTGGTTCTTGTCATTCCCGGATGGTCGTGTAACATCCGCAAACCGCTTTCACACAACCGTCGCATTTTTTATATTATAATGATCTGTCGCGCCGTGCTCGCGTCAACCTCATGCGCTTCTCTCCGCAACACTTCTCTCTGGTACCCAACGTAAGACCGGTCTGAAGGTCCCGTCGTCTGGAGCGCAGCATTAGCAGTCAATATTCCATGGACATGACACAACCAATCACACGAGGTGGGGGTGTACGCTCACGCGTTGCCATCCTGAGTTTGGTAGGGCTCCTCTGGGGAGCCGGCGGACACCTGAATCTGACCTCTGCGCAGGCTTCGCAGATTGATGCCGGAGCATATCTACAGGATATAGTGAAGCTCGGTGAACAGGCGCTAGCAGCCAGTCGTGCCGCCGAGAAAGCAACAACCGTTGAAGAGGTAAAGGCAGGTGCCGACCAGGTTTTTGAGACCGTCTGGGGCATGAAGTCGGGAATGGTTGAGGCCGAGCCGTTCGGTGACGTTCCGGCACACGGGTGGAAGGTGCTGTGGCAGACGAGCGGGGCCGAGTTCGACTCCATGTGGACTGCTCGTTACGGCACGAAACCGCCCACCATTACGGATCCTGAGAAGCTGGGAATTGCAGGACGGGCGCGTTACCTGCGTGACCACCTGGAAGCGCTGGCCAAAGATGAAAACACTCCGGCTGCAGACCGGCAGCGTGCCGAGCGCATCGCTGCATCGCTGAACAATGTTATTGGCTGGATGCGGCTGCGTGTTGGGCTGAAAGGGGATGAGCGCCAGCCCCGCATCAGCCTGACCGAAGAATGGACTTCTTCGCCGGAGTTCTGGAACTCCACAGCTGATACGGGCTGGCTTTACGAGGCCTACTCCCAAGCCGTCAATATCATGAAGACGGATTATGAGGGGGACGTGGAAATGGCTCGGAAGCATGCTGCCGATATGACCCGTCTCATCGAAAAGTACCTGAATGGCGTGGATGCCGACAACGACGGTACCGTAGAACCGGAAAAGATGGAAGGCGGTCTGTATACGGCCCTGCGTGAGGCGGAGTCGGCCGGGCTGGTCAGTCGTTAATTTTTGGAGCTCGAAAAGATGAATACAAGACGTTTCTTTGCCGGTCCCGCGCTTGTGCTGATGGTGGCCTTGGTATGGGCCGGGTGTGCCGGAACGCAGCAGGCTTCAAGCGATCCGGATGTGAACCAGTGGGTGACGCTTTACGACGGAAGCAGCCTCGAAGGCTGGACCCAGGCAGGTCCGGGCCACTTTGAACAGCAGGCTGATGGCTCCATCCTGGGCCGGGGCGGAATGGGCCTGTTCTATTACGAGGCGCGGCCATTCAAGGATTTTGTCCTCGAACTCGACTGGAAGGCAGCGACCGACTCAGCCAACGCCGGCATCTTTGTGCGTTTCCCCGAGAAGACGGATGACCCCTGGTATGCCGTCAACAACGGATACGAAATCCAGATCGACGACAGCCAGGATCCATTGCACGTTACCGGCTCGGTGTACAGCTTCCAGGCGCCACTGAAGAAAGCCTCCAAGCCGGCGGGAGAGTGGAATACCTACCGGATCGAAGTGCGCGGCCAGCGCTATCAGATCTATCTCAATGGCGAGAAGGTCAATGACTTCATCGGTAACCGTGGTCGCCAGGGGTATATCGGTTTGCAGAACCATGATGACCTCTCGAAGGTGTGGTACCGCAACATTCGCGTAATGCCGCTCCCTGAGGGCGGGCCGGAAACGCTGGCGGATGTCTTCCGCACGAACACACAGGCCGATCCGATCAATGTTCTCGTGGTGACGGCGACGCATGGTTTCCGTCATAAGGATGCTATTGAGACGGCAACCCGGGTGCTGGGAGAGATCGAGACGACGACGGAGTTCGAGTTCGACTTCACTGAGGATGTGAACGATCTCAACGCGCAGAACCTCGCGAAGTACGACGTTCTCTTCTTTAATAACTCGACTCTGCGTATTAAGGCAGACAAGGCAATTCCTGGTGTCGTGGCCACGTGGGATGTACAGATGAACTCCTCACGGGGTAACAGGACGGGTAAGCTTGTCCTGCGCGGCGAGCCGGGAGCATATACCGCCTCGGTTGCCTGGGATGGCGGGAATGAGGCTGAACTACGGGACGTTACATTTGAAAACGATAAGCTGACCTTCGCATTCGGCAATGAAGGTCAGTTTAAAGGACAGGCCAATGTTGTCGGCGACAAGCTGGAAGGAGAAGTCGTGTTCGGCGACAACAAAGTCGCTCTGACGGGCACGTATCATGATGGCACCAGGACTGCGGGTATTCCGGAAGGAACCGTGCTCGTCACGGAAGCCCAGCGGCAGGCCATCATGGACTTCCTGCGCCAGGGTAAAGGTATAGCCGTCGCGCACGCAGGCCTGGATGCCTTCTACGGATGGGACGAATACAAGGAGATGGTCGGCGGCGGGTTGTTCGAAGAGCATCCCTGGACCCAGCACGTCGAGATCGTCGTTGAGGAGACGGATAATCCCGCGACCGAGCACCTGGGTGAGTCATTCAGCATTCGCGATGAGATCTATACGCTGGACGAGAACCCGCGTTGGAACTCACGTGTGCTCCTGTCGCTGGACATGGAGAGCGTGGGCGTCGTGGAGGGACCTGCCGATATCGGCCGCAATGACCATCCGATCTCCTGGATCCGCAAGCACAACGGCGGACGCGTATTCGTGACCAAGCTCGGTCATTTCGCTGACAACTGGAAGCAGCCGGATTTCCTCCAGCATGTACTGCAGGGCATTCGGATGGCTGCAGGTCGCATTCCTGCCGATTTCTCTGGCCAGCGCATCAAAGAAGTCATTGTCGATAACGTGTGGCCGGATGATATTGCGGTGGATGAGCGTGGCAATGTGTGGATTGCGGAACTGACGGGCAGAGTGCTTCTGTACGATGCGGCCACTGGCCAGACGCGGGAGGTGGCCAAGATCAACACCACAGATCCGGTGAACATCGAGCATGGCCTCTTCGGCATCGAAGTCGATCCGGAGTTCTACAACGGCCAGCCGTACGTCTATGTGTTCTACGCCGAGCCGGAGACGTTCATCAACACGCTGTCTCGGTTTGAATTCCGCGACGGCAAGTTCGACATGTCCACAGAGACCGTGCTCCTGCGCGTTCCGACGGAGCCTGCGTGCTGCCACCAGGCGGGCGACCTCGAGTGGGGACCGGACGGCACGCTGTTCGTTTCCACGGGCGATACCGGGCAGTCCTCCGTACGGCCACAGGATGGTGTGAGCGAGGAGGAGGTTCAGGCGTTTGTCGAGAAGAACAACCTGAGCGGCTATCACTGGTCGCGGCTTGTGGACTCGGAGCGTACGGCGCAGAACCTCCAGGAACTGCGCGGCAAAATCCTTCGCATCAACAAGGATGGCTCCATCCCGAAGGACAACCCGTTCTTCGGACAGCCGGGCGTCCGCTGGGAAATCTATGCGTATGGTCTGCGCAACCCCTACCGGTTCAAGGTCGATGACAAGACCGGATACGTATACATTGGCGTAGTAGGCCCGGACGAAGTCACCACGTACGACGAATACA